>ERZ1292632.804-Hain-H43-01um-R2-804-length-33981-cov-11_pt1 | contig 33981 bp, 61 predicted proteins | sample MGYA00564407_ERZ1292632 | MGnify/ENA primary metagenome ERZ1292632 (study PRJEB36523, sample SAMEA6512637) | groundwater metagenome | collected 2019-01-08 | study: AquaDiva: Metagenomics assemblies of 32 groundwater samples | reverse complement strand
CCTCCTCCCCTCCATACATATAACTATAATTATTTATACTATCGTTATTAGTTACTACGGTAGGATATTGGGACTTTTTCTTATCAAGGTAAAAATTACTTGGGTAATCTGTGGTTATCCCTTGATGAGCAAAAAGCGAGACCCAATCGGCACGCAAATGATTTATATCAAATAGTTGAGGTCTTGATGCCCATTTAATTGGGTCAATCTTTCCCCCTCTCCTTTCTGTGGCTTCTCGGAGGGCTTTTAGCTCTTCGCTCACTTTATTTATAGTTGGGTGGTTGGCTAATGGGTTCATAGGGCTTACTACACTTGGGGCAACTGGGTGGGTCGCCCCAATGCTTTATTATTAGTGCATGCTCACCGCATTGAGGGCATACAGCATTACCCTGCTTATCTTCATTACCCTCTTTTATTATGATAACCATTTTAATCCTCCTTTTATTCTACTCTTGCTCCGCAATGATAACAAAACTTCAGAAACAAAAGTTCACCTAGAATTGTTGCTTTACAGTGTGAACACTCATACCCTACTCTGTCGTTAAGACCCGGCATTAGGTCAAATGGGACAAGCGAACAGGTGCTTCCCCTTTCATTCAGAAGCCCCACTACTATGCCTAGCTTCCAGTTTTCGGATATATCCATTGCTTCTAGGCAATCAGATAGGAAACCAAAGGGGCATTCAGGGATGCCTTTCATTTGGTTATCTATAGCGCAGGAATAAATCTTTACCGCTTCGGTTTCGGGAATACCAAGCATTCCAGCGTAGAACTGGTCGGCATATTTACAGCCAAGGCGAGAAGCGTCCCCGTCCCCTGTTTTTGCTCTTGTCATTTACTTCTTCTTTATGACGGACATATCTGTTTTTACTATTTCCCAGTGAACCCCGCAGGTTAAGCAGATATACTCTAACTTATCAGGGAAGGGAGCGTTTATCCTTTTGTTGCTAGGAGATAAAAAATACCAAGCCTCAACTATCTCTGTCTTGGCGAGGGTTATATGCTTACATTTAGGGCAAAACTCTATTGAAAGAGACTTTAAGTCGGGGCTTAATTCGTCTAGTCGTTTTCTAGCTTCTTTATCTTTCATTTATTTCTCTCCTTTTATTCTCCCGTATCTAGGTAGCGATTAAATCTTTTAGCAATCTCAATTGTCTTATCAGCGGAAGTCTCTAGCCCCTTCCCAATTTTGGCTACTGTTACATCCTTAGCGTAAGAAAGGGCATAACTTCTATTGTGTGGGTCTCTGGTGATAGGCTCTCCCGCCTCTTCTTTAACTACTGTCGTTCCTCCACTGGTTTCTTTCGCCCCCAATTTAATTGCTTCTTCAACAAGGTGGTCTTCTTGGGCGGGTTTTTCTACTAGCTCGGCGCCAGCTACATAGGGTTTGTTCATATAGGTTTCCCAATGTAACAGGATTGTCGCCCCCTGTGTAAAAAGGGGATGAAGCTCCTTTCTTTTTACCCCAATTTTTATCCTGTCGCCTCCGCCAGTAGGGGTTACGAATAAATTACCGTATTGGTCTAGTTCGGTTACTCCCACTTTGATTGTTGTGTCTGCCATTTACCCCTCCTTTATAAACCTATGGCTCTATAAAACTGTTGAGTCTTGGGGGGATTCTCGTAAGAAAAGGTTATCTAGCCTTTTTACCTTGTCGCTCACCCAAACTTTTCTACACTCATGGGAAGCTCTTAGTTGGTAGAAATACTTGCTTGGGATGTTATGGTTTCTTCTTACACTCTCCCACCAGGCTCCCTCTGCTGTTCTTTCTTCACCTATCAATCGTGCAAGGCTGGCTAAAAGTTCGTCTCTGCCCTGGCGTAGGCGAAATCTTTGCTGTAGTTGGATAGTTTCGTCTTCTGTTAAATCCCACTCATATTCTTCTGGCATTTTATACCTCCTTTATAAATCTATCCATCTTGTTGTGACGGGTGTCTCAACATAACCGATGGCTTCTAGGACATAGATAGTATTCCCTATATTGTTAGGGTAATGGCTAATTCTTTTAGCTTCTTCTACGGCATTTTCACGGCTAGGGTGTTTTTTTACTGGGATGTTCTTATCCTCTGCCCAAACCATCCAAAACTTAGGTGCTTTAATTTCTTCCCTCCTATTTGATGGAAAATCCCAACTCATTTTTATCCTCCTTTTCTTTTAGTCTCCGTTCATCCATTTCTTCTTCCCATAGTTTCTCTCTCGCCATTTGACGAGCCTTTCTGTCTCTTAATTCAGCATAGTATTCCTCCCGTTTATTCATCATCCCCCTTGCCAAGTTAGATAACCAGACATTAGCTCTTTAGTTTTGCAATGGGGACACGGGAAATTAGTAACTTTTATTTCTACTGGTATTTTTATACGCATTTGACGCCTACAATTCCAACAGGTAACTTTTGTTATGTAATTCTCGTATTGCCTCATTATATCTCCTTATCCTCAAATAGTAAAGTTTTCCTTTCTAGTTTATCAGCCCGGTAGCGGGTAGTGTCTGGTTAACTACTTTATAGATATCTTCCCAGGTCATTTTATACTAGCTCCTCAATAATAGGAATGCAACCTACCAGTGTAAAAGCCCCAAACAAACAAAGAATTATTATAAAGATAAATCCGCCACTAGCTTCCCAGACACTTAAAGCACGAGCATCTATATCTCCTAAATCCTTTTCTAAATTGATAAGCCCCATCTGGTAGCTTTCATCAGAGGGATTTTGTATGGCTAACGCTTCAGCCCGTTCTGCTAAACCATCAACAACTCTTATGTAGGTTTCCATATCTGACGCCGGATATTTCCAGATGGTATAGTATTTACCCAAAACTCGGTCTGCTTCATACAGAGCAGTTTTATACTCCAATAGAAACTCGGATGCTTGAGCTGGATTACCAGCGTCTTTAGCTCTCCCTAGCCAGCTATCTATTCTGCCCGATGATATAAAGTTAGAAATTACTACCACCGCCATAATTATTGTAATAAGCACCCCACCTAGATAAAACCATTTATACATATTTACCTCCTCCTTGCAGACTACACTTATTTATTTTTCTTTTGGTATCTTCTTGCGTGATTTCTTCACTTTATACCGACCATATAAAACCCAAAAAGGGCAGTTAGTCCCTGAAGTATAAGCTATAGGAACTGACCTCTTAATCCTTAATAAAAGACCTTGTTTCTTATTCATTTTGGTATCTCCTAAACCATCTAATTATTCCACCCGTAAGCCATCCAGCACCAAAAGCAATACAGGCAGTAATCAGTGTCTCGTGATGCCGGAATTGCGTCCAGTCCCAACTAGCGTGAGCAAGGAGTTCCTGGTGTAGTATGCCCAAGATACCGATACCTATAAAAAAAAGTCCTAGTTTCATTTTAGCCCTCCTTATTTATCTCCTTTTACCAGTCAATAGTAAATGAAAAACACAAAAAGCTCAAACACAAATGCTTCCCTAGATATGATACTTGAATTGGTAAAGCCCACATCCAAAGATGAATAGAAATCTCACAATTTCCAAACTCCATGCTATGGGTCATTTTAGCACCTCTCTAAAGAAATGGACGAATACAAGTTGGTCAGGGTCATAACCTTTTGTGGGATGTAACTTCTTCCAATAGCTTATAAACTCATCTGGGTTGCTAAAGCCTTCCCGTTGATGTCTATAGCCAGCAATCACCCGTAAAGGTTCTTGAATTATTGAAGTTACTATAAACTCCTTCTCGTCTAACCGAAAAGTATCTCCTGCCTGACCATAACTCCGAGTGCGCGAAGTGCATGTTTTACGCCCTGCTAGGATAAGCTCTCTCATTTTAGGCTTAAAGGGTAGGTTAATGTTCATTTACCCTCCTTTGTTAGAGGGTAATGTGTAATAACTTCTCCACCTATACTTGTTTTTACCCCTAATTTCTTCATCTCTTTTAGAAATCCGACAAGGTCTATCTTTGGTGTTCCCTTTCTAATCTCATCTTTTATTTTGATGCCAAAGATTGTAAGTGTGAAACGATACATTTAGACCTCCTTTGATAACAATCTTCTAATCGCTCTAATAAAAGCCACTAACCCAAAGAGCCACCATACACTATTCCACCAGACCTCAAAACCTAATTCAACCTGCTTAAAATATAATATGGCTACTTCAGGTTCTCCTAGATAAATCATCCAGCTACTGATGGCAATAATAAATGACATTATCACTGCCCATCCTATCCCTAGAAAATCAACACATAGCCCCAGTAGTTTCATTTCTCTATCTCCTTTAAACTTGGGCAGTTAGGGTGCTTTATTCGTCTAATAATATCATAAGGTTCAGCATATTCAACTACAGCATCAAGATAACTACAGTAAGAGTAGTCAGGGTCAGTGTCAGTAAAAAATAGACATTGTTTGCCATCTCCTCCGCAATACTTCCCATCTGGTATTTCAACTGTTACTTTCATTTTATCTCCTCCTGTCTTTTTCTCCTCCTGTCTATCGGGATATATGACGGTTATATTGGGCGGTTGAAATAAAGGACAGGTTGATTGGTGTTGCCCACCTGTAGTTATATTACAATGACTACATTGGATAACTCGGGGAATGGGTTTGCCTGAAGTATCGTAACTCATTTATTTCCCCCTCTCTCTAGTATACACCTACAAAGGTCGCAATCCTTTTTTGCTTCTTCATCTCTATCTTCCCATCCTCTCTTATAGGCTATATGTTTATCATTAGGGACTTTGACCCCGCTGTCCTCACAGGTATCGTGTTCTGGGTATGGGTTCTTATACATTTAGTCCTCCTTATTTATTTCCTTAACAGCCAAACAAATACCAAGTATTATTATTGAGAACATCAGTATAGTTTCCGCTCCCAGAATGACAGAGTTTGGCTCACTGATAACAACCTTACCATAGATAGCTATATTTATCAAGACATAGAGTAAAATAATAGCCATCCCTATTATCAAACCGCTAGGAATAATTGCCATGATTTTTAGTTTCATTTCTCTATCTCCTTTTGTAGTTCTTGCCATTCTTCCCAGGTTATCATCTGCCTGCCGTGATACACTCTGGGGTCTTCATCAATTAAGTGTTCTTCAAGCCACTTTACCACCTGCTTGAGGGTGTGCTTCTTTTGGGCTTCGGCTACACACCTGTCTGAAGATGCGACTGATGAACCACTAGGACCACTTGTGTCAAATAACTTGTCTAGCTCTTTATCTGACAATATATCAAACATTACTTGCCTCCTTGATATTTCTGCTCAAGGACTTGAATATAGTCCTCAAAATTATCAAGCTCAAACCCTGCCTTAATTTCCTCAAATATCTCTTTAATAGTAGCATCCATTACTTTCTGGTCGGCTTGGAGTTGGGCATCAAGTATTAGGTAGGCAAGATGCATATCAACAAGGACAGGAGCTATTTCCTCCTCAGTTAGCTCTTTATATCTCTGGGCGACAGTTTCCTTAATTCTCTCATTACTTATTCTCTTTAATTTTGGCATCTCTTTCTCCTTTAGACTAGGGCAATTAGGGTGTTTTAGAAACCCTCTTCGGTATTCAACTTCTTCTCCAATATAATCGCAATGCTCCTGTCCTCGTAGAGTATCAAGAAGCGGGCAACCATTACAGTATTTACCCTCTGGTATTTCAACTTTTACTTTCATTCATTTTCTCCTTTAGCCAACTCTCCTATGGTCATATCAGGATTATTCTGTGCCATCAAGGCAATCAAGTTGAAGACTATCCTTGCTTTACCCTTTAGTAGGATTACTCTAAACATTATTTAGCTCCTTTCTCAATTCTGCCATTCTTTGGTGAGTAATACCTGTGTATCGTTTAGTGCCAGCATATCCACAACTGCAGAACTTTTGGCGGTAATACTCATCTCGCCTTTCATTGTAAAGAAGCTCTACCCAAGCGTGATGCCCCCGGCAGTGTGGACATTTTAGATTTCTTTTTCTCATTATATCACCTCCGCACAAGATAAAAATGGTATCACAAACACACCCACAAAGAGACCTACTACAAAGAACACCTGACCCCAATTAGGTTGTAGCATTTACCTGCTCCTTTGCTTTAGCTGTTAGATGGTAGGTTCTTATTGGAAACTCATCTCCATCACTCTTAATTAACCTCCTATCAAGCAGGATACTAACGGTGAGAAGTCTAACCCTTTGAGACATCCCTAGTTTATGTAGAGAACACCTTGTGCCATCCATACAGATAGTATTTACTATCAGTTCCCACCCATTCTTCATTTTATCAATCACATCTTGCTGTGCTTTGGTTAATTTAGGCATTTAGTCCTCCTTTAGCTTCCTCTTGAGCCTTAATCCGTTGCCATATTTCTAAATGGTTGAGATGGTATCTCTTATTTTTACAGTTTTTTAGGTGAATACCAACATAATAGCGGTGATAATCAATTCGCTTGTCAATATATTCTATTAGATTATTATAGGTTTCACGCCCATCCACAAAGATAAACTCTCCATTACTTGCTTCAATCTTTTTTAAGGCAGAAAAAGATGCTTCTGTTACTTCATCTGTGATAGGATACTCTGTAACTTTCATTACGAACCCTCTTTTAGTAATTTTAAGCACTTCTTACAAGTTGGCTGGGGAGCATCTGCCCACTCTGTTGTAAAGGCTTGTTTTGAATGGCATAAAGGTTGCCCGTTTGGGTCAGGCAAATGTAGAGCATAGTTAGAATTAGGGTTTGTATATTTGCCTATTACATAGATAAGTTTCATTATAAACCTCCTTAATTCCTATATTCCACATCAAGAACAGGTAGATATTTGGGTAGCCATCAGGCATCTTTTCCTTTCAAGATTTTAACTATCCTAGCCCGATGGGCTAACTCTTCTGCCTTGAGTTTGGCTAGACGATAGATGGCTTCTCTATGTCTTTTAGCATTTAGTTCGGCTATAAACCTATCCCCGTCTTTCATTCTAAGTCCTTCTCACTAAAAGCTACAAACGATATTGTAGCTTTTCTAACTTGAGATTTACCATTCTTGAAGTAGGCTACCCACATATCCTCATTTTCCTCCCCATTCCCCCATAATGTAAAAAGCACATCAGGGAATTGTAGGCTAAACTTAATCATATCTTTTTCCCAGCTATACCATTTTGTTTCTTGTTGCTCCTCAATAGCATATCGCATTACCTCATCAGAGTGTATCTTTTCTTTGATAGTCTCTTCAATCAGAACCTCGGCTTTGTATTCAAGTTCATATTTTGTATAATAACCCATTTTAGACCTCCTTTTTACAGGCATGTTGTTTAATAGCTTCTAATGCTTTGGTTGCCTTCTCTGACAGCATATACTTTGAGCCGTAGGGTTGGAAACCAGAGACCATTGTCTCACCGCACTTGGGACAAACAAGTTTAGTCTTCGCCATCTTCTCCTCCTTTTTAGTTACGCCACATTCCAATAGCAAAACATACTAGACGCAGATGTTCTTCTTCGCTGGTTTCTAACGAGAAATAATCAATATGGAAATGCTGTAATCCTCTTATCCTTTTGAGATATTTCCACTGACCGGGCTCGGCTTCAAGGTTATAGTCATCAACAATTAACTGGTCTTTATCGGGAACACTATTAAAGGTAACGACAGCGCATCCCTCGGCTATGAGTGTAGAACCTTCTTCTCTGGCAATTTTTTCAAGATAAGCGGTTGCGGCTTTTGCGTAGTGCTGGGCTTCTCTTTTGTCCTCTGTTAAATAGATAGGGGCATTGAAGCCATCTATACCAAGAGCTAATATGGCGCTTGCCTTGCTAGTCCCGTGATACAATGGTTTATCTAGTTTGTGCATCTCTTACCTCCTTTTTAGTTAAGATACCCTCCAATTTATTTTCCCAGAATTTGTTGTCTAAGACGCCTTACTGCTTCCTTGTCTGCTTCCGCACTTTCCAACTTATAAAGCCAGTGTTTAAGCAGTCTAATAATTAACCTTCTCATCATCTTATACCTCCTTTTTATTTTAGTTAAGACACCTATGACCGGGCGGGACTATGTTATTTTACTTTTCATTCTTAATCGTGTAGCCTGTCCTTTAATGCTGGCTAGGGATTTGCCGTAGGGTAATCAGTCCTACCGTTTCACCCTAGATAGGCCGCCATTCCCACTTCGGAGCGTTTCCCCTGTTTTTAATTTTCACCTATCGGAGTAGCTTACTCCAGCGTTCCTTTCCGCCACCAGCAAATTATTCAGTTGTTAAGGTGCTTATAAAATTAGCCTGTTAAAACCCCAGCCGTATGGTATCAGCTTCTATAGTCGCATAGTAGTCAACCCACGCTTTTGCTAAATCTTTCTCACGGATTTCTCGCAACAACATTTCAGCTTCATTGTAGGCTTTGTGAGCTTCCGCTATTACTTCATTGCGTGTTTCCCTTGCCTCTTGGTTCATAATAAACCTCTTTAATTTTAGCCTATTAAAACTGCTTCCTTGATATATTCTATACCCCTTCTTGTTTTGTTGTCTAGTTTTTTATCCTGTGAGTTGACGGTGCGGTTTAATCTAGGGCGGCCGCCTTTTGTCCCTGCGGGTAGCCTTAATTGATAGGAACGGAACGGGTAACATTCTATATCATCACCCTTACCCATCCTGTTTGTCCCTAGATAGTAGATGTTAGCCTGTAGCTTCCTGTCGTAGTATATTGATGTTATGGTGCGTAGCCGGTTGTGCCGTAGTCCCTCAAGTAGGTATTGGGGACATCTGCCGTTTATCCTGACTTTGTCACCAACGGCGAACTTTGAGAAGTTGAAAGTCGCCTGATGACAAGGATGGCACAAGACCTCAACATTATTAAAGAAGTGTCCACGCCGGTGGTCAAGGCGGTGGACTTCCCGTTCTAGGTATGTGCCACACTTAACACAAGGCTTGTTTTGCTCTATTATAAGCCGTTGATGTAGCTTGTGCCTTCTGCTAATGTCGTTCATTTTCTAGCTCATCAGTGCTTTCTTCTGGCTTATCTTCCTTCTCGTCCCCTTCTTCTTTAAGCATAGAATGAAATGTATCCCTGATACTAAAGCCTTGTTTTCGGTTCTCTTCCCAGCACTGAGTAAGGCAACTGGCACATAAAGTGCCTTCACCAGCATACTCTATTCTATCTGTGAGATTAAATCTTACAGGAGCTTGAAACTTACTTTTAGCTATTTTATGCCCACACCCAAATACCAAAATGTGCTGGACTTCTTTTGTTATTTCAGTCATTTTCTAGTCTCCTCAGTGCCTATTGGCAGACGGGGGTGCCCCCCGTTTCGGCTTCCTATTGCCACCCATACTTTTTGAGGTTACATTCTCGGATAAGACGGTTAGCTTCTGTTTGACCGAGTTCTATGTCTGCTTGTTTTAGTAGTGATGCGACAATGTTAGTCCAGTATTCTCCCCCCCTTCGTCTTGTGTCGTTAATCTCCTCTTTATATTCTTTGAAGATGTCTAGGTTGGTTTCTATTCTAGCCATAACTGTCCTCCTTTCTGCTTGATACTCAGACTATACTGGCGTTTCGGCTTTAGGTGTTAGATTGGCTGTTAGCATTCCGCCTTGCCCAGCTTCTATTAGAGCCAGTGATAGTTCCTTGTATAATTCTATGGCTTGCCCGATATTGAGTGCTACTAGGTTGTCTCCACTTGTAGGATATGGATAGGAAGCTAGTGGCTTAAAATCATTTATCCAGATGGTAGGCTGCTCAAACCGCCCTGTGTCAATATACTGGCATCTCATTGTCTTTGACCTCCTTCAATTTTTACCCTTTGGCTAAAAAGTTATCACACTCGGGGACCACCGTCAAGCCTGTTTATAGGTATTTACAGGCATTGGCGGGTATTCGTTAGCTTTGGATACTCTTCTAATCTCCTCCAAATAGCCAATTTCAGCTTATTTGAATTTGAGCTTGACAATTAAGGAAGTGATAGTATAATAAGTATATGGATATAAACGGGATGATTATAAATGGCTATATCAGGTTATATTGTGCAATTATGGGTATTCCGCCACTGCCTAAGCGTTGCCGGTGGTGCGGTGGTGAGCTAGATAGTAAGTTCAGGGCCAGGAAGGCCGGATATTTATGCCTCAAGTGTTATAGAAAGCAAACTAGAGTGCGGGCTATTGCTAGGTATAATAATCCAGAGGCTCAAACTTGCTGGCTCAAGGGGTGTAGCGATACCGGGCATAGGCACCACAATGATTATGATAAACCCAAAGAGATAATATGGCTGTGCCCCAAACACCATAGCCAATATCATATGCTTAATGACCAGCGTGGCAATCCTTACCGCCAGAGTTGGGGGGCTTGATTATTTCCGTATATGAATGATATAATAAGAATATGGGGACATAATGCTCACGGCTGGCAGGTCCCAGTCAGAATGAGTCCGTGAGCAGATTAAACTGGGTGGAGCTTTTATCTGAACCGAACTTGTGGGAGGTGTAGGATAGACTAGGCTCCACCTTTTTCTTTTAGGGGTATCAACCAACGGCCGACGCTCTATCTATTGAGCTACTCTTGAAAGGGGGGGTACCCAAACCATCCCCCCTCCTCTTTTAGACGCCTAGATTTTGATTGTAGTGCGTCAGTTATTGTAAAGTAAATAGTGCGAAGGATACTTTACGATTAAGTTTTTAATATAGGTAAAATAAAAGGATAAAATGAGTGGTAAGCCGGGGCGTTCTGGGGCGCCTAAGAAGCCATCAACATTAGTGAATGAAGCGCTGGCCATTCTTGACCAACACCTGCCGCAGATATTCCAAGTGTTAATACAAAAAGCCGAAGGTGGTGATGGGAATTGTGCTATGTATCTTGTTGACCGGGCGTTAGGTAAGCCTAAACAATCAGTAGGGCTTGACGCTAAACTAGCATGGGGAGCCGACGATATTCTAAAACTTATCTTTGAGGCTCGGGCTAGTCAGCAACAACAGTTAGAACAGCCCCTTGAATTGAAAGAGGGTGTGAGTTGACTATCGGGGTCGCCACGATGTTAGGGTGATACTCGGTGTTACCCACGCTACGGCTTGTGCCGTTCCTACTTAGTAAAAAGAACAGGATGAGGGGTGGATTTAATGTTAGAGGTTAGCTTTAGGATGCTTCACTTCCTAGAGAGAGAATTAGGGAATAAGAGTAATTTATCCTTCGCACTATATCCATTATGTTAGCTATTTAGCTTTAGAATAGGGTTGGAATGGCGAAGTGGGTTGGGCAGGGCAAAGACTTGTGTTTTATTAGGTCATCCTCTACAGAATTATACATCCTAGATTAGAGGACTTAACATAATGTATAAAGATAAAGAGAAGCAACGAGAGACTACCAAAGAACGGCAAAGGCGTTACAGAGAGAAGCAAAAAGGCGTTACGGGGGAGACAGTCCCAGCGTCTTATGTTCAAGGCGTTACGGGGATATTTGAGACCTTACCAGAAAGACCTCGCTTTTTAACATTATCTGACGGGCAGGTTCTTGACCGACTTAATCAACCCACAGGATACGCAGGGGGCGATACGATTTTAAGGTTAAGATACTCAAACGAAGCCTGTTATAATTTCAAGCCCAATAAACCGAAGAAGGAAGCTCAAACCATCACCAGACTTATTGTAGACCATAAGGAAGCCTCTTAAAGATGAAGTCTATAGGAAACCATACCCAAAGAATAGAAGATGCCTTAAATGAGTTTATATTAGAAGGTTACATACAGAAGAATAATATGATATGTAGCCGGATAAAAGCTCCTTGTAAGGAAGTATTTGAATTAACGAGGCTTGTTCTCTGGGGCATATATGCGAGATTAAATTAAATGGAGACTTGGGAGAAAGAAGAGCTTGTTAAATGCACGGCTGATTTCTTTCGTTTCTTACGATATGTCAAAATAGTAGAAGCGCCTACGCTAGACAATCCTGGGGGGGTTATTCCTTTCCAGTTATGGCCTCATCTTAAAGAGTTTTTTAGAGCTTTACTAACCAAGACATTAATAGATGTCCTAAAGGCAAGGCAAGTAGGGGCATCTCTAGCCGTAGCTGTTTATTGTCTTTGGTTTGCTATGTATCATCCAGGGGCTGAAATAATGCTTTCTTCCAAAGGTGAAACCGAAGCTATGGAGCTTCTACGGAAGATTAAACGAACTTATGAGCTTCTACCTGATTTCCTTAAACCCGAACTTGGCAAGAAAAGTGATACCGAGATAACCTTTCCTATCGCAAACTCATCAATCAAGGCTCACCCCGCAACCGAAACAGCAGGGATAGGTTATACAACATCCGTTTTGGTTGATGATGAATGGTCAGAACATCCTTATGCCGACCAGAATTATCTTGCCTCTAAACCGACTCGTGATGCGGGGGGTCAGTTTATTGGTATTTTTACTGCTAATAAACTAAACCCTGACAATTTAGCTACTGCCGTTTTCCAAGATGCGTTAGAGGGCAGGAACGGCTTTACTCCTCTCTTTTTCCCTTATACTTGCCGTCCAGGAAGGGATGAGAATTGGTATAAAGAGACCCTGCGCAACATCCCCCAAAGGGAACTTGGTATATTAACCCCTGAACTCTATATGGAGCAAAACTATCCCAGTTCAATAGGGGAAGCTCTACGCATAGTTTCCTCGGCATCTGCCTTTGATAGTAATGTTCTTAATGGGATGATGGCAAATGTTAAAAATCAGATGCCGTCTGAATGGTATCAATCTCAAGATGTTGACCCCAAAGTAGTTCATATTTATAAACCCTTTCTTTTGGGTAATTATTACATTGCGGCTACAGATACATCTCACGGAATTGGGAAGGATTATTCGGTTACAACTGTAATGAATGTTAAAACAGGTGAAATTGTAGCTGATATTATGAGACGAGACATATCCCCCGAAGAGATTGCTTTCCACAGTGTTAAGTTACTTTCCCTTTATAGTAATCCAAAATGGTTTCCTGAAGCTAACGATTATGGCGGGTTGACAATCGCTACTGCCCAGCGATTAGGGTATAAGAACTTTGGCTATCAAGATGAAAAGAAAACTAAAATAGGTTTTGATACTAAAGGATATGCGACCCCATCTGGATTAAAGGGTTCAAGGACAGATTTATTTGGTGGGTTAATCACCGCTATCAATAATAACCAAATTACAATTTACAATCCTGAAGGCTTGAAACAGTTTTATGATGTTATCCGAAATGTTAAAAAAGAAGGGAGAGTTGAAGCCTTACCAGGTAAGCACGATGATTATCCGATTTCGGTAGGAATATGCTGGGCTAAAAAAGACGCAGTAAGTATTGAGGAGTGGAAGCCACATACAATCCAAAGTCTACATTTTAAGGAGAAACAATATGCGTGGAGATAAACCCTCTATAAAAGATATACTTAAACTAGATGAGAAGTTAAGAAGTGATATTTATAATCAAGTTCATTTGAAGTTTGATGAAGATGAGAAGTATTATGAGCTTAACTTTGCGGGTGAATTAGAGCTTCCCACTGAACTAGCTGATGATGCTACAGTTCTTCCGACTGCTCGGGATATGGTTGATAGTGCTGTTGACCATACTGATACATCCAATTTAAGAATAAATGTTAATAAAAAGGGTCTCACCCAGAAATCAGCAGAAGAAGCCGAGATGGAGAGGGAGTTCTATCTTGGCTTGAATTACAGAACGAATACCGAGACTTCTATTTCACCTATGAGAGTGGCAAAAAAGCATTACTGGCTACACGGGGTAACCTTTATTAAAACTTTGTGGGATGCTGATAGGTGGCCTGATAAACCTATCCAAAAAGAAGGCGAAAGTAACGATACTTATGATGCTAGGTTAAAAGAATGGCAAGGGACAACTTCTCTAACTGTCCCTATTATTATTCAGGCTGTTCATCCTAAAATTGTAATGCCTGACCCAGACCATATTGAGCCCCAGTTTTTTATAGAACATCATAAGAAGGCTACTTTCAATATGAGGAGATACCCCAAATGGAAAAACCCTAAAAACAAGGAAATAGATGAAGATGTTGAATGGATAGAGTTCTGGGATGATACTTATAAATGTTATTTAGCAGATGGCGAACCCGTTTTACCTTTTGGGGGGGTGGTAAAACATAAATACGGCTTTATTCCGTATGTTGAAATTGACTCTGGGCTGGGTAATTTATCTCATGATGCCAAGATTGAGATGCGCTGGGTAGGTCTTCTCCGATATATGTTACCTGTTTTAAGGGCAGAATCAAGAAATTACTCATTATCAGATATTATCTTAAAGAAAGGTGCTTTGCCTGGCGGATATGTAACAGGTGAAAACGCTAAACTAATAACTGATATAAAAACCTATTATGGCAATTGGGCGCAAATACCAGAAGGAGTGGAATTACATCAATTAACCCCAGAAGTTCCTCCCGATGCTTTAAGACAATGGATGGCTATTACATCTGATATAATTGCAGGGCATGCCGCTACTCGCTCAACTAGGGGGATGTCGGAGGAAGGGGTTAGGTCTTCTATTGACCGCCGCCTAATGATAGCTGAAGGCGGAGCGAGATATGCCTACTCAAGGGATTCATTTAAGAACGGAATGGCTAGGGTTTTTATTAACTGTCTCCGTTTATACAAGTATGTTGTCCCTGGCGATGTAAGGTTGTGGGCTAGAAGTGCTACAGTTGATTTTGACAAGATTATTAAAAAAGACCTATTAAAAGAACCCTTTACCTGTTATCCTGAATATGCTCCTATATCAGAGGAAGATGAATATAGAAGACACGATGACCTAGAAAGGTTGGTTAATTCTAGGATTGTTACTCCCAAATGGGCTAGAACGCAGATGTCTAATGTTGACCCAATAGAAATGGAACGGGAAGAAGAGCGCGAACTCTTAAAGAACTCACCTGCCATAGTAGAGGGTAAAAATCAACTCTTGGCTATTAAATGGGCAGCGGCAGTTGCCAAGCGAAGCGCCGCAGAAGGGACAACATTGGTAACTCCCCCGCCTCTGACCCCGCCCATAACTCCTCCAGCCACACAAGAGCCTATGGGGGGGATGACTACTAGAGTTCCACAAAGGGCAATACCAGGGTCTCCAGAAGAGGCTCAACTTAAATTGAAAGGATTAAGAAGCCAAACCCCGCAGTTCCCAGGGCAGGGTCAGTTTGGTGGGGGTTCAAGAAGGGCGTGAAAGAAAATTGGTGGACTAAACTGACGGATAGGGTTATAGAAGAAGAACTAGATTCTGTTGATGCTTATATTGAGGAGTTTATAGACCCCATAGCTGATATAGGCTCTCCTGCCCAAGTTCTTGGTAAACCCTACGATGAATGGACAACTGAAGACCTAGCAGCATTAAGCCGTATTTATGACCCTAATGCTCTAAATAAATATATCGCAAGTAAGGAAATCTCCAAATTATATGAGTTAGAAAAAGAGGTGAAATGATGGCAGATAATTATAGTTGGTGGGAGGAATACTTAATAAGTCTGTTAAGTGGGGGATCCCAGACCCTTGACGATTATATCGCTTATAAAAATAATGGTGGGGAACTTAGTATTATAAGATGGGTTTTTGCTGGATTCCCTGAAATCCCTACCCCTGCGCCTCAAATAACTTATGATAATATCACCCAAAATAAGGAACTTACCTCTGAAGAAAAATTTGGTATTATTGCCGAAGAATTCCCAGACCGTCTAGCAGAATGGTTAAGAGTAGGGGGGGCAGATTGGGTCTCCTCTCTCCCAAGTGTAGCGGGGATAGTAGAACTCCCTAACGGGATGTTCTGGAATAATACGGAGGAATATGGGGGGCCTGGTCTTCTTGACCCTGAATATGCCCAACAAATTATAAACGAAGCAACTGGGGTAGAGCCTATTATTATTCCTGAAGGCTCTACAAGGCCAGCCCCAGGTATTTATAAAACCCCAGATGGGAAGTATATTGATAGTAACGGGGTAGAAATCCCCGAAGAGACTGCGTTACTTGAAATCGCTGCTTATGAAAAAGGAATAAATCCACCTGATATTATCCCAGATGGGTCAGAATGGGTAGCCCCTGAATTATGGCAAGACGCAGAAGGCAAATACTGGGATTCAAGTGGTTATGAGGTTGATATTAAAGCGGCTACAAAGAGAATAGCCGACTTTTACGGCATAGATTCGCCATTACCCGAAGGAGCGGTATGGGTAGCTCCAGGTCTTTACCAGTTACCCGATGGAAGTTATGGCGTAATAGAGGGTAAGGATTGGATACCTGTTGATGAAGCCTCTGCCCAAAGACTGATAGACCAGTTTATGGGGGTAGAAAAACCTCCCGATGTTCCCCCTGAAGCATCTTTTGTCGCCCCTGGTCTTTACCAACTTCCAGAAGGGGGGTATGTAGATGATAAAGGGCATCCTGTCCCCGATGATTTAGCCCAATTGATTATAGAGTCATTTGAGAGAGAACTTACTCCAGAAGAGAAAATACCTCCTGATGCTATCCTTAAAGCCCCTGGTGTTTATCAGCTTCCTGACGGGTCTTATATTGATGACCAAGGGGTTGAGATAGACCCTGATTTAGCTCAAGGCATTATAGACAGCTTTTTAGAAGATATTGCGGTAACTCCACCAATAGATATTCCAGAGGGGTGGACTTTGGACCCTACTACTGGCGTTTATACTGATACCGAAGGAAATGAATACTATCCAGACCCTAATCAACCAGGCGAACTAATACCTGTAACACCTACCCCTGGGGCTCCTCCAGGCTCTACTTTTAATCCCATTACAGGGGTTTGGACTGACCCAGCGGGTAATCAACTAACACAAGACCCAGAAGGTAATCTCGTCCCAGTAACTCCAGGAGTCCTTCCGCCCAATCTTCCTCCTGATGCTCAAGAAATAATCCCTGACCAGATTTACCAGTTACCTGATGGTTCTTATGTTAATCCAAATGGCTATCCTATCCCAGACGAGCAGGCCTTACAAAGGATAGAAGATTATGAAAGTGGTCTAAGTGGTGAAATTGAACCATACCCAGAAGAACCCCCTCCCCCTGGTAATATCTGGGACTATAACCCTAATACTGGGCAATGGGAGCCGATACTTGACCCTCTAGCAATAACTCCTTGGCAACAATCTCAACTAGACCTTCAGCAGTCTCAATTAGCGCAACAAGAGGCACAATTTCAAGCTCAACGGGCAACAGAGCAGGAAAGGTATCTTGCTAATTTAAGAGCACAGCCCGCTAGTTGGTTAGAATATGCAGAGTTACAGAAAGAACCAGCCGTGGTTCAGCCGTGGATGGAGCCCCTAATGAGAGCGCAATATGAAGGGCTAGATGTAGGGGAACCAATACCAGGGACAGGGATGGACTATCAGTATTGGGGTGAACCTATGGGAGGGTTAGTCCCAACGAATATGCCTACTTCTCCCTATGAAATCCCTGAAGACTGGAGGCCTCAACTGCCCGAAGGGTATGGGGTTAGTTATACTGGGGACGAACCTTATAGTAAAGAAGAAGAAAAGCGGCTCAACGCAATGTATAAGCATATCCTTGACCGTCTTGTAGCCGATGCTACAGGTGGGGGTTATTTGTCAGAGGGGTGGTGGGCTTTACCTATGGAAGAAAAGGCTGCCTTACAAGAAGAAGCCCAACAATTAGCTAGAACAGAATATAAAAACGAGACAGGAGATGATTATCCTGTTTATCCTACTTCTTCTAGTCCTAGCCAAGGTTACATTACAGGGCCCGAAGGGATGCCAGGTGTAGGGGCGAATTATGGGATGTGGCTACAGTCAGTTAGACCACAAAAGGGTAGAAGAACTGATTATTCATTATTGCCTGAACTAACACCTCCATCGGTTCAATATCAAGCAAGAATGGGTCCAACAGCAACACAGCAATTTTACGGCTATGAACAAGCTAGAACTGCGGAACCCCCAGAGCATACACAATGGAAATTATGGTCTCAAGCCCCTGCAAGTATGGGGTTTGGGCGTGAATTACTGATTAGGAGATAAAATGCCTACTCCTTATGAAATATGGCTTTGGAGGCAAAATCTAAAATACGGGGATAGATTTGGAACTCCGTATGCTAGGGGGCAGTTTCAGCCAACACCTCTAAAAGCTCAAAATTGGTGGCAACAGCTAACGCCTTGGAAGGAAGAACAGGGTGAAACCTTTGGTCAGGTATGGCAGAAACCATTTAAGGCTTTTGGAGCGACTTTAACTGCGCCATTTACTCCAAGTGTCCCAGGGACACAAGGAATGCCCTGGCTACAGAGAGAAGAAGCAGAATACGAACAATGGGAAGAGCCTACTTGGACTATGCCTTGGGGTGGAAAGTTTAGACCCACAAAAGGTCTTGTAGAATCTGTCCCTTGGTTCGCTGCTGGTGGAGTGGCTGGTAAAGGAATAGGTGCATTAGCAGGTCTGGCAGGCAAAGCAGGGGCAAAGGGTGCTGCGGCAAGATTAGGGCAGGCAGCTTTAACTCCTTTGGGTGGAAGTGCTAAAGGTGTATTCCAAGCCGCTGGTAAAGCAGGTGGAATAAGTGGTAGAGCGGCACAGGTTATTTCTGCTCCTATGGCTGGGGTAGAAGCTGCTACGGGGCTGATAGGGAGGGGGATAGGGAAGGGAGTAGGATTACTTACCAAACCTAAAGCATTCCCAGATTTAAGACCGATTGATTTAGTAGTTGATATATCTACTCGCCCTGATGAGATGAGAAGGTTAGCTAACCTTCCCATGATAAATAAAATTGCTAAATATATCAATCCTTCTGGGGTAGCTAAAACACCCATAGAAAAGGCACGAGTTGCCAGTGGTGTTTATGAAAATGAAGGAGCGGTTAAAGCTCTTTCTGTGATTTCAGCACTTGATGCTCTGGGTAGGTCAGCTAAAGTTTTCGGGGTAGATGATTTAGGGAAGATAAAAGCTGGTTCATTACAAGGTGTTTATCTTCACGATATTGCTACTTATCCTAACAAATATATGACCAAACTAAACTCTCAACAGCAACACTGGATTAAACAAGCTATTTCTATAGAGGATGAAATAAAACCATTTTTCAAGGCGAACGGAATTGACATAAACGAACTAGCGTTTGACGAAGGTGGAAGATGGGCAAGCCGAAGAGTAGTAGGGAAGAGAGCGGCTGATGGTGAAACTTTAATGGTAGGGTTTATTTCATCGGGCCCTGGTAGAAAATGGGGGTCAAAGACCGCTATGGAGAAAACGAGAGTATTTAAGGATATAGCAGAAGCGACTGAAGCTGGATTTGAATACTTAGACTGGGAGGATGCGTTAAGATTTAATGTCCAGTCTGCATATAAGCGGGTAGCTGATAAAAGGGTGGCTGATTGGCTACTTCCTCAAATCCCTCATAGAACTACAGCCGCTCCCCACGAATTAAAAATAGATGCGGCTATTGCTAAGATAAATCTCAATAAGGCTAAAAGGTTACAATTAGCTATAAATCGGGCTATAAGAGGCGAAAAATTACCTGAAGCAACTCTTAAGTCTTTTGATAATTTAGGCGTGGGATTAAGAGAGGCTATGGGCGATACGACTGCTTTGAGAGAGTTAAAACCTGCTGTTAAAGAAGTTTTTAAGAAGGCTCAAACCGAGTTTCATTTGGCGGAAGGGGTTAGAGCAAGAGCAAGGGAACGAGCTATGCGAACTACTTTTGAAGAGGCAACAGTTAAAGCTCCTGCTTTTGCGGGGAAGATATTAACAGGGCCCGAAGCCAAAGCAACTGCTAAGGCTCTTAATGATTTCTTTACTCCAGAAGTTAGCCAAGCTCTATTAGCAGTAAATAAAGTGAATGCTGTCTCAAGAATGATGGCTCTAGCGGGAGATGCAAGTATAGCTGGAATACAGTTGATTTTCTTACCCTTTACTAACCCAAAAGCATTTACTGATTCAATGAAGGGCTTTGTTAAGGCAATGTTTAACCCGACTTTTCAGGCTAATCAACTTGCTAAACATTCTGACCTGATAGCAAGGCATCCTGATATAGTTCTCTCTTTTCGTGGGGCAACTGAGATGACTGAGGCAATGGCAAGGGGTGGGTGGTTATCACCTAATATAAAACTCCTTCCACAGGGCGAGAATTGGTTAAAATCTATGGGATTACTTGCCCCAAGAACAGTAGGGAAAACTGCTGGCACAATTTTAAGACCATTCCAAAGAGGCTATGAGGGAGCACTTGATACCGCAGGCTTAAAATTACTAGAGTCTATGGAGCATCTTGCGACTACCCCAGCACAGACGGCAGAACTTGATGCTTTTATAAATGAGTTTAGGGGTTTATTTTCTCAATCTCGGCTTGGGATGAGCCTTACCCAAAAACAGGTTGAGAGGGCAGGAGTGCTCGCCCCTCAATATACAAGAGCCATAGGTTCTCTTTTAGTGGATGCAGTTAGAGGAACTTTTGGTAAGGGTGAGTTAAGAGGTAAATTAGCAAGGGATAGTCTAGCAAAGGGGATTGTAGGTATGATGGCATTATCTACGGCTGTTTCTATGATGAAAGGAGAAAGCATAGATGAAGCTGTTGACCATCTTAACCCAATGTCTAATAATTTTATGACTTGGGATGTAGCAGGACAAAGAGTGGGGCCAGGTTCTAAAGTAAGGTCTATTCTACGCTTAATAGGACAAATAGGGGACGACCCTAGTAATCTTGTAGATGAAATATCAATGAGAAACCCAGGGCTTCGTTTTCTAAGAGGTAATCTAGCCCCCGTAGGTGGGACAGCGATAGACCTTCTTACGGGGAGAAACTTCATTGGCGACCCTACGAGAGACGGAATGCTTAACCTTACGAAAACAGTAATAGGAGAGAATATGGTTCCCATCTGGCTACAATCGCTTGCTTATGAGGGTGGGAGTGTAGAACAACGAATGTTAAGAGGTGCGGTAGAGTTTGTCGGTGGGAGAGCGTATCCTCAACTTCCTCCATTAACACCCGAACAGATACAATGGCGTGCTTATCGGGGGATAGAAGATAAAATCTGGGCTAATTATCCTCGTGAGATGAGGAAGATAAATGATGAAATTACAAAACTAGAAAGCGAAGACCCTATTAAAGCAAGAAAATCATTATTCCAGTATCCTATGATTGTAATGGCTCGTATTTTAATAGCTCAAGAAAAGAAGAGATGGAAGGCTATTCATAGGTCAGCTTGACTATTTCCGTATAGGGGTGGTATAATATAAATAGGTTATCAAGCAACTGCTCTCTTCGGAGAGCTTTTTTATTTGGGAGCCGCTTCCGAGCCTGGGAGCGGCTTCACATTTTAAGGAGGTTCAAGAATGGCAGAGGAACAAAAAGGTGCAGTTTCAGAGGCGGGAGCTGTATCGCAAGAAGAGCCTAAAGTAGAAGAAAAACCCCTAACTGAAGCATCGGTGGCTGAATTGGTGGCTAGGGAAGTGGCAAAAGCAAGCGACCACTTTCAAAGCATTGCTGATAAAACCATCGCAATTGCTAATAAAGAGGCTAGGGATGCGAGAAGGAAGGTAGAAGCAACTGAAGCATCTAGTCAAGCAATGAAGCAGCAATTTCTGCGGCTTAATCCTAGAGCTAAACAACAATTAGACCTAGCTTCCTCTCAAGCTAGACTTCAATACTACGACAGCAAAGAGAGAGAGGAAGCACAAAGGCGGGAACAGGAGGCTTTTACCAGTCAGTTTTACGGTAATCTGAAAGAGGACATCGTAAATAGAGGGATTGACCCTGCGGATAAGAGAATTGATTGGGCAGAAGGAGTGAACGCCTTTGAGGCACAGAAGAGAGTTTTGGCTTCAGTGGCTAAAATTGAGAAGGAAGACAAGGTGGGTTGGCAAAAGGGGTTAGAGCAATCTATCAAAGACCAATTTGCCAATTTAAGCAAACAGGCAGGTTTAGACTCGGTTGCTTCCACAGTCTCAAAGCCTACTAATACATCAGGACTTGAAGATATAGTTGGAGGTAAAAACCCGAGGGAAGCTAAATTGGCGCTTGATAAGTTTATTAAGGGAGGATAAAAATGGCAGGATATACTACAACTGGTTCCCTTGCCGACAGTATGGATACTGTGGTTGATTCGGCAAGGGTTATCAGAGACTACGAGGGTCCAATAACACAACTTTGCGATGTTGTTACACTAGAAGAGGGGAAGGGGTTGGCTTGGGACGAGATTCTTCTAGCTCGGCTGACTGCTCATAGACTTACTGAAAATACTATCCAATCAAACTACCAGCAATACTCGGACACTAAAATATCTATCACTCCGACGATAGTAGGTCTAGCGACAGTCATAACCGACAGAACAAGGGCAAGAGTTTCCAAGAAAACACTGGCTCAATTAGGTGCGGCTTCACAACACGCTCTTCAACTACTGAAAGACCAAGATGGTATTACAGTTCTTGACGGAGCTTCAACTTCGTTGGGTGGGGCGGGCACAACCCTTACATCAGGTCTCATCAACGCTGCTGTAAGACGCATAACCAGTAATGCAACCGAACCTGGCGAACCACCTATTTATTTCGTTGGGCACGGCTATCAGATAAAAGACCTAGAAGATGAGTTAAGGGCAGGGATAGGCACATACGCTATCCCCGAAGGGCTCACAGCGAAAACATACGCCGAAGGCTACATAGGCAAGGTGGGAGGCGCTGAAGTTTATGAGGATGGCAACATTACTCAAGACAGTTCGGATGATTCCAAGGGCGGCGTATTCGCAAAGAAGGCTATCGTTCTCGTTCAAGGTATGAAGCCTAAAGCCGAAACACAAAGACGCCCTGATATAGGTAATGGTGCTGATGTGGTTTATCTGACAGACGAATATGCCTATGGCGAAAGAAGCCCTGGGAATTGGTTATACGAAATCTATACTGACGCACTTGCTCCAACTTCATAAGGAGTAATATGAATGCTCGCCGTGAATTATGGCAAGAGAAACACGGGCTCATCCCTAAAGGATGGGTTGTTCATAATCTAAACGGCAATCCTGGGGACAATCGTTTAGAAAATCTTGCCGCTGTCCCTAGAAAAACTGATAACCTTAATTGGGTTATCGCACCTTACCGAGAACGGATAAGGAAATTAGAAAGAGAGCTAAAGCTCTTAAAGGAGAAGTAAATGCCTCAAAGTGGAGAAGGACTTATACGGTTATTTGACCATTTCTGTGGCCCCGAAATCCCTGTAGCAAATGCTGTAGCCTATGGCACATCAGCAGGTGGATGTAACTACTATATCGGCGATTTCAAGATTGTAGGCGACCTTGGGGAAACCGATACGGGAATAGTTAGTATATCAAAAGCTGGGGGTTTTGTCAGGGTTAGTGGTAACAATGAAGACGGCAAAGGAGCGGCCATCGCTACCGAAGTTGTTTTCAGCCCCGCTCTAAACGGAACTCTAGTTTGCGAAGCTCGCTTGGAACTTCAAGCTCTAACTACTAGGTCAGTTTTCGTAGGCTTCTGTGGTCTTATCGCTGATGATGTAGCTGAACCCTGCACATCTACGACCACAACCATAACCAAAGTGGCTGATGACTACTGCGGCTTTATACTAGATAGTCAGTTCACTGCAGGAACTCAATGGCATATGCCCTATAACGGCGGGTCAACAACGGGTCCCACCACGGGAGCAACCGTAGCTGTTGGTAGTGGTATTGTAGCTGTAGCTGCCGAGAGTGATTTTCTGCGGGTAGAAATTGACCCCAACGGAACTGCTAGATGGTTTATCAACGGAGCGCTAGAACAGACCGTAGTGAACGCAGTATCTACCACCGCTTTACAGGGTGCTATGGTGGGTTGTTGGGGGACTACCACAACCGCTGCGGATATAGATGTAGATTACTTTCTAGTAACCGCTTTTACCGATTGGACACGATAATTTAGAGGGTCTTGGCGGTTTCTTCCTGAAAAGAACCGCCACCTAAAATCAACTGCGAGGTTTCTCGCTTTTAGGAGGATAAAATGGCAGTTAGTCAAAAACATAAAGGTTTCAAGTGGACAGTAGGAGATGCCTCAAATCCTACTTTAGCCTTACTTGTAGATAACGATAGTAGGGCTCTTCATATTGCTGAGGCTGCAGATGGCGATACGGACTGGAATGTCTCTGCTGATACACATCCGACTGTTTATATTCACAGTGCCACTACACCAGCTACCGATTACATTAAAGTATATCACGATGCTACGATAGGTTATGTTGATATAGTAGGTGGCACAACCTTACGGCTCTTAATAGCTGGAACGGCTGAAATAGACCTAACGGCAAGCGCCTTTAGCCCTGCAGTAACTGACAGTAACGCTTTGGGAACGACTGATTTGATGTGGGCTGACCTCTTTTTGGCTTCTGGAGGGGTTGTCAACTTTAATAATGGGAATGTAACACTTACTCATTCAGCCGCTAAACTAGACATCGCTGGCGGAGATGTAACTATCGCTAGTGGGACTGGTCTTAATGTAGGGTCAGTTACACAACTTACACTATCAGACGGAGATGGAGCTACTAACCTTATTCCAGAAGTTCAAGCTCTGGGGGTTGGCACGGCTTTCGCTGGTGGGGTAGTTGCTGCTGCTACCTTTAACGCAACAAATACACGGGCAGTCTCGCCCAAAATTGCTTTAGTAAAAGGTGCCGCCGCAACACAAGTTGCTACTACCGCAGTTGCCGATGATGAGGTGATTGGTTCAATCATAGCCTATGGCAGTGATAGTGCAGACTTTGAGACACCTGTTGGCTCAATAGAGTTTGTTGTGGAAGACAGTGGTGGGCCAGGGGCTGGAGCAATAGGTGGAAGTATAGAGTTCAATACTACGGCAGATGGTGGAGAAACATTAACCAAAGCCCTAACTCTTACTCAGGCACAGACGGCAAGATTTGCGGGTCGTCTTATGGAAACAATGTCAGTGACTGATGTAGACGCACAGAACAACACTCTGTCAGTAGCTCAAATTGCGGGGGGGATTGTTGTTCATACATCAGTAACCGCCGGGGGAACAGTAACTACTGACACGGCAGCCAATATCATCGCAGGCAGCAGCGGGATTGGTGTAATGGATGCTAATGGTCAATGTATTTCCTGTCACTATATCAATGATGGCACACAGGTTTTAACTTTAGCTGGAGGCACTGGTGTTACCATAGCAGATACAGGTCAAACGATTGCCGCTGATGAAGCTGCCTTGCTTGTATTCCGGAGAGTATCAGGCACAACGGTAACTTGTTACATTCTCGGTGCATAATGAAAGAGAAACTAGAAGCCCAACTAAAAGATGCTACCGATAGGTTTAATAAACTTGAGGAAAAAAGACAGGCTCTTATCAAAACCCAGAATGAGTATCTTACTGAACAACTACGAATACAGGGTGAAGTTAGACAGATAAACAAGCTCTTGGATATTCTAAAAGAGACCCCTTAGTGTTGTATTACGGGACTAGCTTTGTTTTGGAAGACGAACCCTGTTTAAGGTTATCTGAACTTGTTAAGCCATCTCCTTCAGGTCAACCTCACCGATACCAGATAATCAAAGTTTTAAGAGACGATAAAATACACGAGTTTCGGGACGATTTAGGATTAGCATCAAACTTCAAGATAGACCAGTTTATCATCTTTGGAGGCTTTGATTATGGAAAGAAAGGTGAGATTTGGCACTCGGTAGGATATTTAAGAGACCTTGCCTATCAAGTCCGAGAAATAAGGTGGGATAAAAAGGAGATGGCACAAAACAATGAAATAAGAGAAAAGTATTGACAAACGGGAACTTGCTTTAACGCAAAGGAGGACAGTCAAATGGACGATTTAGACATTAAAGAGTTGGACACTTTTCCTATAACCAAAGACAGGGGAAGGATATTTATCTACGATACTCTAACTGGAGACCGCAGTGAAGTTCTGGTAACAATGCTCCCCCAACAACTGCGGAAGACAAGAAAAGACGGGTCGCTGGTTTTTACAACTGTTAAGCCAGATTTTGAGCCAGTAAAAGGAACGATTAAATGTCTTTTGCACCCAGACGACCCTAATAGGGCATACTACGATACATTGGGCCTGCCGACTTGCCCCAAGTCTAATATAACTTCTACCTATCATCTCATAGGACATATGAGACACCGCCACAAGATGGAATATGGAGTTATAGAACAAAGCCGCCTAGATATTGAAAAGGTAGAAGAGAAGGAGTTTAGACAAAAGCTCTTTAGTAAAGCCGCAAATAAGTAGTAAATAAAAACTCCTTGAAATAAAAGTGTAAGCTGGATTTTCAGGGGTAGCTTAAAGGAGGATAACATGCCTGAAGTATGGGCAGGACAATTAGGTGAAATAAGGGCTGCGTCCCCAGGTAACGGCACGGCTCTTACCACCACGGCAACTTTTATTCAGTTGCCTCTCAAGACATCACATATCTTTATCACGCCACGCAATTTTTCTACAGCAGTAGTAGCCAGAGTTTTTCTAAATCCTTGGCTTGTTGTCTTAAAAACCACCGACAATATGGTAACAGCTTTGGATTACTCAAGGGCGGCGCAAGACGCTGATGCTACGACAGATATAGATGTTTCAAGTTTAAGCACACTCGCTAATGGTGATTTTCTGTTAATAGGTTCTCACCTACCTTTTAGAGGCGTTTATGTTGATGTAGATGGGACTAACGCCGCAGGCACGGCGGCGCTTGATGTCTTTTATTGGGAAGGAAGGTGGACTGACGCTAGTGATACAGACGGCACATTCTCAACGAGAGTATTTGCTCAAGATGGATTGGTTTATTGGACAGTCTCTACAACTTGGCAAATGGCAAAGTTAAATGACCTCTATCCTAATTTACCAAGACTTATTCCTAACAGTATAAACGGAGAGACTACAGCGTATCCTATGCCTTTATACTGGACACGCTGGAGTGTGGACGCTGCCATAACAGACTCGTCAGTTACCTTTAATAGTATGGTATCGGCCAATAGAGACACTGCCTATGCCGAACTAACACTAGGGCAATTGTTTGAAGAAAGGATAAAACACGGGGATATAGGTGGACACGGATGTGTAGAAGCCCTAACGGATGCGGGGACTGCTAATTTAATCGTTAATGTAGCTACCGACCACGATGGGAGGTTTGAGTAATGGGAATTAACTTATCAAACCCAGAAAATAGTGCTGCTGTTACTGACCACGCTGCTAACTATGGGCTCCATACGCTGGTGAAGCGTAAGTCCGCAGATGAGACAGTAAATAATTCAACTACCCTACAGAACGATGACGATTTAGTCTTTGCTCTGGCTGCGAATGAAGTATGGATGGTTCAGCTTCTTTTACTCATAGATAGCTCTACTGTAGCTGATATAAGGTTTGGCTGGGCTTATCCTTCTGGATGCACTATAAAGTGGTCAGGCACAGACTACTATTGGGGGACTACGAATACCTCTGCTATACCTATCCAAACAAACGCAGTAGACATCCCAGGTATTGGAGCTGGTTCTGTTAAAGGTTGGTGGGTAGCTGCTATAGTTATCAATGGGTCTACTGCTGGCAATCTTAATCTTCAATGGTGTCAAGCTACGGCGGAGGTATCAGATACCAAGCTACTTGCTAATTCCTGCCTTGTAGCTTCTAAGGTATCATAAGGAGAACTAAATGGCTGAATACATAGTTAACTACACTAACGACAGGGCTTCTAAAATAGCCGAGCAAGAAGCATTGGGCAGGCAGATGCTACATGACCACTTTACCGAAACTGGCGGAGTAATGACTTTCATTGACCCTATACCACCTACGGCAGACGAAATAGCAGAAAAACTAGCTGAAGAAAGAGCTGACGCTATGATGGCAGAGTTAAAGCAGTCCTTTAAGGATGGGGCTTATCCTCTATGGAGCAAACCAGCAACAGGTGAGAAAAGAGTTAAGTCTGTCCACACTGATAGCAGTGGTAATATAAAGATTACTAGGGAGACATAATGCCTGATATAACCGAAGCAGTTGCCAAGAAAGAGTTGGTAGATGGTAGCCAGACAGCACTTCATAATCACGCTGGTGGCGGGTCTGGTGATATGCTTAAATCTACCTATGACCCGAACTTGGATAACATTATTGCTTTGGCTCAACTTGATACAGGTGTCTCTACCTTTAAGCAAGCTAACCACGATGCTCTACCTAATCCTCATCACTCTAATACTAATGACCATCCTAATACTAACGACCCAACTACTGGCGAGAAGGGAGCTTTAGCTGGGACAAGTGGAGTTCCTTCTTCAACCAATAAGTTTGTAACCGATGGTGATAGTAGGAATACCAACTCCAGAACACCAACTTCTCATTCCCACGCTGAAGCAGATGTTACTGCTCTTGTAACTGATTTAGCAGCCAAAGAAGCTACAGTCAATAAAGGGGCAGCTAGTGGTTATGCTGGGCTTGATGCTGGCACACTTGTCCCAGTAGCACAATTAGGCACTGGCACGCCTGACGGCACTAGATATCTTAAAGACGACAGGACTTGGAGCGTTCCTGCTGGTGGTGGCTCTTTACCTACCCCTATCTGTATTACTCTTTGGCAAGATGCTGCCTTAACAGCTTGGGCTAATATGCCTGCGACTTTAACCGAGTTTAGGAATGTCCTTAATACCAGAACAAAACTTGACCTGACAAGCTCTACCCAAAGTAGAATTACAGTAAGGCAGGCGGTAGTCGCTTACGCTGGGTCGCAGTTAAAAGTTCAGTATTCTACTGACGATGCTACTTGGTATGACCTGAGTGCGATAGCTTTATCAACTACTGCTAATGTAACTCTAGCTGGCACTTGGACAAATGTCCCTGCTGGGGCTAAAGCAGATGTCTTTGTTAGAATAGTTGGTATCGCTGGGAATGGAGTAGTTGACCCTTCCTTTGGTCTTATTACACTTCAAGTTAAGTAGGAGGACTTATGGCAGGAGCTTTTATTTATAGTATAGAGTTTGACACTTCAGGAGATACGCTTAACCTGGTAGCTAACCTAATCTTTTTTGGTGTTGGGCTAAAGGATATGAGTGTAGTCCAAGTGCCGATACTAGCCAGTAGTAGCCCAGCCGAGATAAGACAACAGGTTACCAATGCTGTCCTTGCTGAAGCAGCTAGATTAGGTTACTCAGTAACGGCAACACAGGTTATTCTACCCGCCTTCCAGAAGGGAGCATAATAAGGAGTAAATATGGCAACTACTCTCCTAAACTGCGAGCTTGAGTTAAGTAAGCAACTGGGTGATTTCTGGTCTTCAACGACTACTTCTGCTGGGGATGCTAACGGCACTTTCCTAATTGATACTACTTTAAGAGCAAAGAGAGAAGATTGGATAACTGATGAAGCCACAGTTATGATTACCTCTGGCACTTATGACGAGCAAGAAAGAGAGATTGACAACATTGACCGAGAGACAGGGTATTTAACTGTCAGACGCCCCTTTGGAGGAGCGATAGCCACCAGTGTTACTTATAGAATACACAGAACAACCTCCGCAGATGAAAAGAGACGAGCTTTAGTTTATTCTGCTAGACACACTTTCCCCCATATATTTACTGAAGTTAAAGACGAAAGTAAAGTCCTAGGTAATTGGTTAAGAAACGGAAGTTTTGAGCAATGGACTGTATCCACTGTCCCTGACCATTTCGTAACGGCGACTGTAACTGCTGCCAAAAACACTACCGCTCCCTATGTATATCACGGCGCCGCTAGTATGAAGTTATCCACTGCTGCAGGAAGTGTTTATACGACAAATACACAAGTCCCCGATTTTAATGAATTAGCTGGTAAAAGTGTAACCTTAAAATTGAAAAGAGCTTGGTGTGATACTGCTTCTTGTTTAAGGATAGGAATATATGACGGGGCGACTTATACATATTCCGATTATCACGATGGCGATAGTGCTATAACAGAGCTAGATGACCCTCTTTATTGTGATGCTGTTATAGCTGATGAGCCTACCGAAGTTAGGTTTTCTGTCTATCACGATGTAGCAACAGGGACAAGCTATGCTGACGATTTGCGACTAACTGGCCCCGCTAGAAATAAATACCATATGGGTGATTTAAGTTTTGCCCAAGATAAACCCCACCAAGTTTCAGTGGAGCAATCTGATTATTCACAAGCAGAACCTTGGGTTCAGATGAAAGGCTGGGAAGTTGACAAAGACGATTACCTTTTCATTCCTTCTGCTTTATCAAATTATAGGTTAAGAATAGAGGGGATTGATTATCTTGACTTCTTATTAGCTGGGGCATCCTCTACTGATTGGTCGGCTACGATTGCGATAAACGCTCCACAAACGGACATTCTAGTAGCAGAGGCTGCTGTTTATTTATATCAGCAAAAGCTATTCCCTAATTATACTTCAGGTGAAACCAAAAGATACGAAGGCGCTCTAGGATATTGGCTTGAAGAATTAAGGTCAAGACGAGGGAAGTTCGGAATGAACGCCCCTTTAATGAGTGTCCATAGAAGTGGTGATAGATGATACTTATTCCCAAAAGCAAATTAAGCCGTAAAGTAGCGCCAGACGCAGCTAGGTTATCTCATATTACACCTAAATCGTATAGTAAAATCAAGGAAGAACAGGGGGATTATTTACCATTAGCGGGTGGGACACTAACGGGTGCTGTTACCGCACAAAGCACTGTAGCAGTAACGGGGGCTTTATCCACACAAAGCAATCTGACCGTTACGGGTAACACTGATTTGGGAAATGCCGATACAGATACTATTGGATTTTATGGAGTAACTAAAACAGCAAGACAAAACCATATAGCAGACCCTTCTGGGGGGGCTACAATAGATGCCGAAGCACGAACTGCTATAAACGCTATTTTGGTAAGAATAGAAACTATAGGGATAAATAAGACAAGCTGATGGCTAACGAGATTATTCACAAAACAGTAGGCACTGAATTAACACAGACGGAGTGGGAAGCAACTACGGCTCACGCTTCTAATTCTCAAGCTACTGATGATATGATACGGGCTCAAAGTTCTACAATTTGGGAACGCTTTGCTGTCGCCGCTTCAAGAATTATCGGCAAAAAAGCTACAGGAACTACTGATGCTTTAACGGGGGCAGAAACTCTAGTTGTCCTATCGGGTCAAGCTGGCGCCGCCTTCTCTATGAACTCTCAAAGAGTAACAAGTGTCGGAACTCCTACGACTGCTGGGGATGCGTTAATCAAAGGAACTAGATTAACCGCAAGCGAGATGTTGGATGGCACTTCGGGGCAAGTTCTTACGGCTCAAGGTGCTGGGGGCAATCCCGTCTATTCAGCCGCCGCAGTAGATGCTAAAGAGTTCTTCTTTCCTGCTCACCCAGGGGCGATAGAAGCTAATTTATACAATTATGGCGATTTTGGCGCAACAAGAATAGCACAGGCCGAAACTGCTTATTGTTCCTTTAAGTGTCCACACGATTACGCCTCAATTACTAATGCGGAGTTTATCGTTATAACAGACACTGGGGGAGCTACGGAGGATTACGATATAACATCTGATTATGGTGCTGTCGGCGAAGCCTACAATACACATTCCGAGAGTAATACAACATCAACCTATAACATTACAACAAACCAACTTTTCGCTGTAGATATTTCAGGGATTTTATCCTCTCTCGCAGCCAATGATTATGTAGGCGTTGCGGTAAAAAATAACGAAGCAACGGGGATTTTATATGTTTTGGGTGTGAGGTTTAGATATGCCTAATACGGGGGCCTACCCTTACGAGTTCCCTTTTATGTTTTATAAGCCAGATAAAAGGACTTTTGAGACAAAGGTTATTCAGCACAGGAAGTTTATTACAACCGTAGTTCAACACAGAACTTTTATTACTACAGTCAGGCAACACAGGAAGTTTATTACTGAAGTAGGGCAATATTAATGAAGTTTTTAGCTGGGGCTACTGTAGAAATACATCCCGAGATTTACGATATAGATAACGCTTTGGTTGACCCCACATCTGTAACAATAACAATCACCGACCCTAACGGGACTGAAGCGGTAACAGATGGAGCAATGTCAACATCATCTACGGGGATTTATGATTATTATTATACTACAACCACTGCCATTAAATATGGCGAGTGGAGATATGTTATAACTGCCACCGATGGCACATATAAGTCCTTTGATAGTGGGACTTTTGAGATAGTGAAGTTCTAATGTATGACCACGAAATTACCATTAACGGAGTAACCAAAAAGTTCGCCCTTGGCAAAAGACCTGATGGGGGGAGTTTATATGAGGTCTCGGAAATCCTACCCCCTGTTTCGGGTGAAGGGGAGGTATCTCCTAATCAGGCTTTGGAGTTCAAGCAGACAGACTGGGTTGGGGGACACGGACAGGGGGAATACGACCTGCCCGATATGTATGCCGAAGGGCAATCTATAGATACGACCAATGACGGTAGGATAATTCTCGGTCCCCTGATAAACTCCGTCGGGGTATCAGGAGGGGATTTAGGAGCTAACCCAGTTGCTTTTAGATGGTTCGCCGCTATTGGGAAGTTAATGCTGGCGACTAACGCTAAAGTCTTCTGGTATGATGGCACTAATTTTGTTGAGAAGGCAGTTTTAGCAGGCGTTACTCACGAAGGGATGACTGAATATGCTAAGATACTTTACCTTACTAGAGGCACAACTGGGGCTTATAACTATACAGCGGATGGGGCAACCTTTACAGCAACTGATTTAGATGATACAACTAGTGAAAAGTTTATAGCATCTCCTAATCCAGCCGAGACGGCAGAGGTCTTATGGAAGTTTGCTAAACCCAACGAGGTAAAACAAACAACTGATGGTCGGACAGTAGCGGCGGGTGGAGCCCAATGGTCTAGCGCTAACTATATTGGTGATACCTCTAAAGACATCACCAATTTAATGCTCATTAACAATATATTACTAATCGGTAGAGAAGATAATCTTTACGAACTACGAACTGATGGTGGAGTAGGCCCGCTTTATAGTGATTTAAGACATAATCAATCTACTAATAATTTTAAGTATTCAACCAACTGGAAGTCAGCTTTATACTTCTCGCTTGTAACGGGAATGGGGGAGATTTTCGGGAATGTTGGGTTGGAGGCGGTGGGCCCCCTACAGGCGTTACGAGAACTAGACAAGGTTGGGACAATTGTTGGATTAACATCAGATAGAAACTTCATATATGTAGCGGTAGACGAAGGCACAAATACAATCATTTATAAAGGGCGAGAGATTGATAGGTATGGTATTTTAAGATGGGAGTGGTGTCCCTTTGTTTTTCTGGGGACTAATGCCTGCTCTCTACTATATGTTTGCCAGCACACCGCCTCTGACCGAAGGTTATGGTTCGGATACGGAGATAACGCTGGATATGTAACTCTGTCTGATAACCCCACTGCGGACAGTGCTTATAAATATGCTCCTTCGGGTTGGGTAAGGTCAAGTTATTTTGATGCTGGCTATAGGAACTGGGATAAATTATATCAATATCTGGAAACTCAAACTAAAGGTTGCACTTCAACAATAACAGTCCAGCCTATGTATCTAAAAGATACCGACACTACGGCAAGTAATTTAACCCCAATAATTAAAACTAATGGGACAAAAAAGAGTTATCTATTAAATGAGATTGCCTGTAAAAGAATACAGTTACAATATAATCTAGCAACAGCTACAAACACTATAACCCCAGAACTCACCTATTCTAGGTTACGGGGTATCTTAAAACCAGAAAATATGAGAATACACGATGCTACCTATACTTTTGGGGATGAACCCACCAAAAGGACTAAAACTTTAAGGGACTTTTTAAGAAGTGGTAGAACATCAACACAGCTTATTAAGTTTGCTGATTTAAGGTATCAGGAGTCCACTGAAGACAAGACTTATCACTGGGTTACAATGCTACAATCACCGCAGGAAGTTGAAATCTTACACGAAAAAGACCGACAGCCCGAATTAGGTTTAAGATGTTTATTCCAAGAAATGGACTACACCGTTTCGTAATAGCCAACATTAGTAGACTTTACTATTTCATAGGAGGTTAAAATGGCAAGAAGACAGAATCTACGAGCAGGGGGGGGGGGGGGGGGGGGGGGGGGGGGGGGGGGGGGGGGGGGGGGGGGGG
>ERZ1292632.764-Hain-H43-01um-R2-764-length-35261-cov-8_pt2 | contig 34017 bp, 43 predicted proteins | sample MGYA00564407_ERZ1292632 | MGnify/ENA primary metagenome ERZ1292632 (study PRJEB36523, sample SAMEA6512637) | groundwater metagenome | collected 2019-01-08 | study: AquaDiva: Metagenomics assemblies of 32 groundwater samples | reverse complement strand
GTAACGCAATTCATCCGCACATTAAACTATGCGGATTTCTTGCTAAACTATTTAAGAATCTTTTTTAACCTGCAGGATTTGTTTCTTCAGTGTTGGAAGGTCTTTTTTAATTACTTTCCAGACGGCGTCCAAATCAACCCTGAAATATCCATGAATTATTATGTCCCTCATTCCAGCTATTTTGCTCCAAGGGATATTTGAATATTTCTCTCTAAAAAAGTCAGGTATATTTTTAACAGCTTCTCCTATGATTTCTATCTGCCTTACCACTGCACTTTGTTTCTCTTTATTTTTAAAAAAATCATCTTTGCTTATTTTTACAGTAAAGGCTTCAATATCTTTTATACTTTCTAAAATGTCATCAATAAATAAAGTTATATCTCTTTTCATTTTAAAAATTCTGGTTTGGAAACATAGTTTTATTTAATTTTTGGAAATCTTTTTTTAAAAGGTTTAATATTGGCAAAGTTCTCGCGGTTCGCATTTTGGAAAACTTTCCAAAAGGTTTATTTTCATATTATTCTTATTTCATTATTCAAAATTTTCTTTTTTAGATAAGGATGAATATAATTGTAGCTGACAAGATCTACTTTTCTATTTAAAGCTTCTTCCAGCTCAATTTTCAATCCAGAAAGGTCTAGCAGACTCATTTCTTTTGTCGGCTGGATTAAAACATCAATATCACTGTCATTTTTTTGCTCATCCCTAGCATAGCTTCCGAAAATGCCTGCCTTCTTGATTTTATTCTTTTTCAGGATTTCGATTATTTTTTGCTTTATTTTTTCCAGTTCATTGTTTTTTTTGCTGTTTATTCCAAGATTTTCATCAGCTCTTTTTTCTTTTTTTAACAGTTCATTTTTTGACAGATTTACCCCCAAATACTTCCTTTTTTTTGAAATTTTCTTTCCATTCCTTACTGATAAAACTCTATAAAAATACTTCTTGTCATTTCTTGCCTTAATCTCAGTATATGCCATAGAACTATATACGTCTACTTATTTATAAATTTTTCTGTGTAGACGTACATACACTATTGAGAGCTAAATAGGTAATTCAATGTAAAGAAAAGGGTTTTTAAAGTTTTAATTCTATGTTAATTCATGAAAAAGAGGGAGAGAAGAGCTAAGATATTCAATGTTTTCAGCTTGATTCTTTTAGTGATTGTTGTTATTGAATTGCTTTTTATTTCTAATTTTGTAAACATGGGTAATGCTGTGAAAAATGTGGTGCAGAAGAGTGCTGTTGATATGGCAAAAAGCTCTACTGCGAAAGTTCCTGCCTGTGCTCCAACAGCAGAAATATGCGACGGGAAAGATAATGACTGTGATAAACTTGTGGATGAGGAAGGGGTTTGTGATGTGAAAGTATTAAAATCTTCACAAAGTTATACTAAGATCCCAATAGCTACTGGAACTCCTGATCAGACAGAACCTCAAATTTTTGGAAACACTATTGTTTGGATGGAAAGGTTTGCAGGGAGTAGTGCGTATAGCATTAAAATGTTTAATATAACCTCCCAACAGACAAGTACTTTGATATCTCTTTCCTCTCCTAGTGATTATGACATCCCTATTGATTTATTTGGAAATCTTTTGGTTACTATTGAAGTATATCCTCCGGGACATATAGGTTTTTATTATGACAATGTAATAACCTATAATATCAATAATGGGGTAAAAAGTTATATAACAAGTAGTACTGGCTCCTCGGGATATTATAATCCAAGAATATTTGGCAACAAAATAATTTTTGGCAGACGTCCTCTGCCTCCTGGTTTTCCTGATGATCCACTAAAAATGTATTCATATGATCTTTCTTCTGGTCAAACAGTACTCATGCATAATCTCACCTCTGGCTTTGGTGATGTTGGAAAATATTTTGCAGGCTGGTCTGATGGAAGCTGTTATGTGAGTCTATATAACTTAACCTTCAAATATATTACTAAAATAGGAGATGGAGGGCTTAATAATTGTTCCAAGATTAGTTCATGGTATTTTCAAGCATTCCCTCCTGTTATTGGAGATGATTGGGTTTTCTTTATGGAGAGAGACTACTTGACTTCTGAATTAATGTCTCTTGTTTATAATATAAATGACCAAACAGTTTACAAATTTTATAGCGCATATAACTATTCGATCAATGACCTTAATATTAGGGACTATGAAATTTGGGATGATAAAATAGCTTGGGTAAATTATACTAATTGGAATTCTGATATTTACATATATGATATTTCAAAAAACACCACTATCCCAATAACGAAGGATTCATATGCCCAGAGCCGTCCAAGAGTGTATGAAGATAAAGTTGTTTGGCAGGATTATGAAAATGGAAACTGGGATATCTATATGGCGGAAATACCTAGCCCTTATGAAGTTCAACCCGTTCATGATGGATCTATTTCAAAAATTTCTGGTGGAGGTTTTTATGTAGATACAGGTTCTGATTCTCTTTCTGTAGAAATTTTATCAGCATTTATAGAAACAAGATCTTACCTTAAATTTAATCTTACAGGAACGAATTCTGATATAGAAGAACTACATCTTACAAAAACTTTTGGAGGTTCTAATGGTTATTGCCCGCAATTATTCAAAATAAACGATTATGGCAATTTACAAACAAATGACTGGAATGGTGCAAATTCTCAATTTATAACTACTCTTCCCTGCAACGAAGACGCAATTGTAGATGTGTCTAATTATGTTACACCTAATACTATAAATGCATTTATGATTAAAGGAGAAAATATTACTACTGATTTTATTAGCTATGGATCTATGGAAAATTTTTTAAATAATCCCTACATTAAAATAAATAGTTACGTCTGCGGCGACGCTGATTCAAGCGGAACAGTAGATATTTCTGACGCTGTATTTTTGATTCAATATATTTTTGCTGGCGGACTTTCACCAAACCCAATTCTTGCAGGAGATGCTGATGGAAGCGGAACAGTGGATATTACCGATGCTGTTTACCTTATACAATATATATTTGCTGGAGGGTCTGCTCCTTGCAATGCTTCTCCCGGCTATAGATCATCTGATTATTCTGGATGGAATGAAAAACAAGTCAATGATTATTTGAATTCTGCAAAGAACTCTGCCAATGTGAATGCTGCTTGAGTGCAAACAATAATTTGGTCCAGAAAGGTTTAAATACCAATGGAACATATTTGTTACATATGGAACAAAAAGATTACAAATCTGAAATAGTGAATGAACTTCTTAAAAGGGAAAATCACGTGAGAGGAATTGCAAAAAATCTCAGCACTAATCATATGAACATAATAAGGAAAATAAGGGAGCTCGAAAAAAACAATGCTGTTGATTATAAAAAAGAGGGAAAGAATAAGACATATTTTCTAAAGAAGACAATAGAGGCTAAAAACCATGTTTTCACTGCAGAAATTTATAAGCTTAATAATTTGTTAATGAGATATAATCAGCTTAGGCTTATAATTGATAAAATCCAAAAAGACAATAGAATAAAACTTGCTGTTTTGTTCGGCTCGTATTCAAAAGGCACAGCGAAAACCGACAGTGATATTGATATCTATATGGCCACAGAAAACAAAAAAATAAAGAAAGAAATAAGCTTAATTGATTCAAAATTAAGCGTAAAAATAGGAAATTATGATAAATCTAACCTGCTAATCAAAGAAATAGAAAAAAACCATGTAATAATAAAGGGTTTTGAAAAATATTATGAAAAAAATAAATTTTTTGAAGAAAGTTAAAAAAGAAGGCAAAATAGCGCTCATAGACCCTAGTGAAGAAATAAAACAATCGTATATTGAAAAATCCGAAAGCAACCTCATTTCTGCAAAAATACTATTGGACAGCAACAGACTTGAAGAATCGGTTGGACTTGCTTATTATAGCATGTATCATTTGCTGGCTGCACTGCTGTTTAAAATTGGAATTAAATCTGAAAATCATTCTGCATCCATAATATTGCTAAAAGAGCTATTTAATCTAGAAAATAAAGATATTTTTCAGGCTAAAACTGAAAGAATTGACAAACAATATTATGTTGGCTTTAAAATAACAAAAGAAGAAGTCTTGGATACTATAAAAAAAGCAGAAATATTTAACGGCAAAATAATTGACTTTATCTCAAAAGTAAATAATAAGGATATTGAGGATTATAGGGGAAAATTTCAGAAGATATTTGAATAACGCTGGGATGAATGCCGCTTGAGTGTTTTACGTCTACAGAGCGCGCAAATTTACAAGTAGTGTAAACGTAAATACATTATGCCTTATACTGACATAAATAAATGAAAATTTTCATTCTTTCTTTAATTCACTTATCTTTCTAACTTGTTCTAAATCTATATCAAATTTCTTTTCAATAAAAACCCCTTTAAATGAATCAATAAAATTTTTATCATTCACAGTCTTATTCAGCTTATGTAAATTCTGTTTTAACTGATTTAGATCACCAATAAATAATATTTTCTTTATTAAATCCAAGTTTGTATCTCTTGCTAGCGCAGCTATATCTCTAAAATCAGTTAATCTGCCTGAATGTATTTTCATAGCAATTAATAGCTCTTTAATAGGAATCCTGGCAAATATTTCTTTTTCTATTCCAATTATCTTCTTTTTTATTGAATTTTTGAATATTAAATCATAACTAAACGAAGCATTTGTGCCTCTTGATGCCAAAGCATCAATTAAGATGTCTACACTTGCCTGCTCTTTTTCATATCTTATAAACTTGGAAGAATAGACATTTTCTAGTTCTTTTACAATTGTTTTCTTAAAGTTTCCTTTTTCCAGCATCTTTTCAAACTTTAATAAGTCACTAGATTTTATTACAATATCTGCATCAACAGAAAAGCGATGCTTAAATGCAGAAACAGCATAGCCGCCAACAAGAATAAAATCTAAAGTAGAATCTATGAATTTTTGCAAGATCTCAAAAATCTCATTCTCTTTTTTGATTAAAGCTTCCATTTACATATAATTAACCTCTTTATATTTAACTTTTAATTTCTTATTGTACATTTCATTAATAATTTCTAAAGCTGGTTCAAAATTATAGATTTTATCCTCCATGAAATTAATAGTATCATCTAAGGGCTCAACTAAAAACCCATTTTTCTTGACAAATTCAAAACTATCCAAGACTTCCACATTGTAAAAAACCCCCTTATTTGAGCTAATTTTTAATCCTAATTTCTTGCAATATGCCAAGAAGATGGAATACTCTGCCTTTTTTATCTTTATAAAAATAGGATAATACTCTTTATACCTTCCAATATTATATCTTCCTTCTGTCCAAACATAAACTGCATCTGTTTTAGTGAAACAATATTCTATTCCCAATAATTTTAATATAGAATAATAAAAATTAATATCATTCAAATTTTCTTTAATGAACTTTAAAATCCTTTTATAATTTTTATTTTTTTCCTGCAAGACAACACCCCTCCATTTTTTCTTTAAAATACCTTCCTTAACCAATTCATTAATCCATTTATTAGTCCAGCCATAAGATAAGTTAATTCTTTTAGAAATAGAGCTAATGCTATCTTCTTTTCTCAAAGATATCAAAATCTTTATTACATAGGGGTTTAATAATTCTATTTTCATTTTTTGCTCTTTAACTTTATATTATCAGTATAATGATAGTATTATTTAAATGTTTCTATTTAAGGGCTTTTGTTCGAATGCTTCTAGGCAGAGTCGAACTGCTATCTTAAAATAAAAACCCTTAAAAACCATAATTCTCTGTATTTTCGTAGACTAGGTTGGCAGGATAGCCCTCTGCCGCTTGCAAACGGGCTTTATGGCAGACTGCAAGGAAGGGCGTGACCGGACAGTCAAAAAGTCTTTATTTTGACGTTGACGTTTTGTCCTCTTTGATCTTGCATATGCGAAACGGGTCAGGCCTTGATCGGAGCAGCCCTAAACACATGTTAAGGTGCTTGGAGGGTAGCAGAACCGAGAAAGAATAAAGGTAGCTTTTTGGTTCTTCGGAGGCAAACTTCCGAGTCTACACTAAAATTTATGGAATTTTAGGTGATTCGTCCAAGCTTGGCCAAATCAGAGGCAAACTTCCGAGTCTACATAAAGGGAAAAAGAGTTCTGAGAAAATAATATGATAGAGGAAAAATATCAAGCTAGGTTTGAAGAAATTAAAAATTTAGATAGTATGGTTTTTATTAAAATTCCTAAAAGAAAATTAAGCACTGAGTATTATAGATTTTGGCTTGTAAATGAAGTAGAAATTAAATGGATGACAGGCTTTAATGGAAATCAGGATTATATGTCACATGCCCAGTTATTTTTTGACGAAGATGAAAAACCAAGGGGTTGGAATGAAGAGGATGGAATTTGTGAAAAGATTGGAGGGGAATATATTGGTCACTGTAAATTTTACAGACATGATGGAAATTTTCCAAGCATTCATCCACAAGATTGGAGAAAACAAAGAGGGGTTTTAATAAGAGATCATTATAGTGAATTTGATGTTGTCAAAGTAGACTTGATTGCAACAAATTTAGAGCAATTTTTGAAAGAAAAAAAGATTTGATATCGAAGGCTTAATTTTGATAAAGAAACACATAAGCCAATAAAAATGTAAACACTAAATCAATAATGACAAAAATAAATTTGCAAAAAATTGTAAAGGAGGTTAATCCTACTAATTTCAAAGTTGGAGAAATAGTTAGAATTTACATTGATCAAGAGATAAATTCAACAACGCTGGAGGTTAGGGAGGGAAAAATTACAAACCCGAATTACAAAACACAGAGAGGTATGGAGGAAATTAATAAGCTTCAAATGGAAGTTTATAGAACAGGAAGATTAGTTGTAGGAGAAGGTTTAGATTATTCACACGGACCAAGAGCCGAAGAAAAAAATGGAAAATTAAAAGGGAAACCTTATCTTGGAAATTTTATGTATTGCCACATTGCTAAATTTGAAAAAATTCCTGAACCCCAAACCTTTTAATCTAAAAATTCTTAATTAATTCATGGCAAAAATAAGAGGTAAATACGGCCAAATATATCTGATTGCGGCAATAGTTATAATTGCACTTATAGTTGGATTGTTTGCTGTTGCAAATTATTCAAAGAAAAAAGAATCCACAAAAGTCAAAGATTTAGCAAAAGAATTGAGGGAAGAGTCATCTCAAGTAATAAATTATGAAATTTACAGCTCAGACAGCAAAATAGAAGAATTTACAAACAACTTTTCTAGCTATGCTGGAGATGAAGTTGAGATTTATTACTTAGTTGGAAATATGAGTAGTTTTGATGTCTATACGCATGATAATGGAGCCAAGCAGATTTACAATAATTTTTCACAAAACGCCAGCACAATTATCTTAAGTGTTCATGGAAGCAATTACAACTTTAATCTCAGAGAAGGGAAAAATTTTTATTTTGTGATGTATCAAGAGTTACAAGGAGAGATATATGTTGAAACTTCATAAAAAGGGCGTCAGTGTAATGATAGGCTATGTTCTTTTAGTCAGCCTAGCTGTATTTATGGGGGGAATCCTGTATGTCTGGATGAAATCTTATATTCCAAACAATCCTTTAGAGTGTCCTGAAGGAACTTCTATAATTATTAAAAGCTATCAATGCACGCCTGGAAGCTTGAATTTAACTCTAGGCAATAATGGAAGATTTGACATTGCCGGCTATCACATTAAAGCAACAAACAGCATAAACCAGACAATAGCAACTATTGACTTGGTTCCTTATCTTCTTAATATAGGGAATGTCTTCAAATATGCTGTGCATCAGGCAGTCCTTATGGGAACTGGAAACTCAAACTCTTTCACACCTGGAGAAGAAATAACAAACAGCTTTGACATCTCAAGCGTAGGGCAGATATATCTTTTAGAGATAACTCCTGTGAGATGGCAGGATGAAAACAACAGGCTGAGATTTGTAAGCTGTGGCAATCTTGGAAACAAGCAGGAAGTAACTTGTTAGTGAAAAATGAAAATACTAGCAAAAACCAGATCAATTGGAGGATCGCTAGTCGTGATTATACCTAAAGAGATTGTAAAAGAGGAATCTATAATTGAAGGAGAGCTTGTTAAAATAAAAGTGGAGAAAGTTAAGAAAGATTTCTTTGGTGTTTTCAAAGGCATAGGGCCTTTTAAACAAGAAGACAAACTAAAAAGTCATTTTGATAAAAGCTTAAAATATAAAAAATCTAAAGATCATCCTACAAGATAAAAATTTAAAAGCATAAGTTTCCTAAGCTATTCATGAAAAAGAGGCTGGAGAAACTTGGGGTTTCACCTGTTATTGCAACAGTTCTTTTAGTTGCAATGGTTATTGTTATTGCTCTTATAATCTTCTTGTGGTTCAGGGGAATTGCCGGAGAAACATGCACAAAATTTGAAGGGACAAATGTTGAGTTGGTTTGTGGAAATGTAAACTTTGAAGCAGAATATTCTTACGGAACTTTTCGCATGACTAACACAGGAAATGTCCCTATTTATTCCCTCAAAATCCGCATTAACGAAGCAGGAAGCCATAGAACAGTAGACATAAGAGATTTGACCAACTGGCCAGACTCAGGCCTTAGCGGAGGAAATTCTTTTTCAGGCAATATGGATGTTTCTGTAGCAGAAACATTATTAATTATACCTGTCTTGATGACAACCTGTGGAGGATATGAAAAAGCATATTCTTGCAATGAAGACCAGCATGGGTATGAGATTCCGGTATTGTGAAAATGATAAAAAATAATCCATTTAAACTAAACAAAAAAAATATTATAATCACTATATTGATATTCTTAGTGCTAGCTTTCTTGCAATTCCCTGTTAAAATGGATGTTCAATGCAAAACTGGCGTACCTTGTCCCGCTATTAATACTATTGTTACATTTCCAAGCATTTTTAATGATTCTTTTTATGTTGAAATCAATTATATCTTTCTCCTTATTGAACTGTTAATATCTTACTTAATATCCTCATTAATTTTATATTCACTAAATAAGACAAATAAAAAATGACAAGAAATAAAGGATTATCCACAGTTGTCGCATCTCTTCTCTTAGTATTGCTTACAATTGTTCTTGTTGGAATTGTATGGACAGTTGTTACAAACTTGACAGAAGAAAGTTTAGACAGAACTTCTTCATGCTTGAATACCTTTGAAAAAGTAACTTTAGGAAATGAATATAGCTGCTATAATTTAACAACTAAAGAATTTCAATTTTCTGTAAATATAGAAGACATTGATGTTGAAAAAGTTCTTGTCGGCATATCAGCAGAAGGAACAACAAAAAGTGTCGAGATAAAAGCAGAAAATGCTACATCTAATATTCTAAGATCGTACAAAGGAAACTATGGAGGAAATTTTGCTCTTCCAGAAAAAAATGCTGGATTGACTTATGTTTATAACATGACAAGGGCAGGGTTTTCAGGAGCTCCAAAATCAATAAGAATTGTTCCAGTGATTAATGGAAACCAGTGCGACGAATCAGACAATCTTCTTGAGATTTTTAACTGCTAAAGGAAAAACATTATAAACTTTCTTTTATATTAAGATTTATGAGAGGTGAAAGATTTTTTAAGCTTGACCAAACGACTAAAAAAAATAGAAAAGGCCAGGTCTGGGTAGAGACAGTAATTTACACTTTAATAGCTTTGGTGGTAATTGGAATATTTGTTTCTTTTGCAAAGCCAAAAATAGAAGAGATACAAGACAAAGCAATAATTGAACAGAGTGTTGGAATGCTCGAAGATTTAAATGACATAACTCTCTCATTGACTCAAGGAGGATCTGGCAACCAGAGAATCATTGATATCGGCATAAAAAAGGGCCAGCTGACTTTAGACGGAATAAATGACAAGATAATTTTTGAACTTGAAGGAAGGTACTCATACACAGAACCCGGCCAGAACGGGCAGCCGGGAAGTCCTGTCAATATAGGGAATATAATTGCAACAACGCAAAAAAAAGGAGACAGGTACACTGTAACTTTGACTTCTGATTATTCTAATTACAATATTACATATAACAATATTGATAATTTCAAAACATTATTTAAAGCTCCATCGCCTTACAAAATAACAATAGCAAATAGGGGGGAAATAGGAGGAGTTACTGTAATAGATTTTAAAATTTAATATGTTAAACAAAAACCAGAAATTAGCGATTGAAAGCTATGGGAGGCCAAAAATAAATTTTACTCCAAAATCCCCTCAATTGCAGAGGATAAAAGACAAGACAAATATTGATCTTAGATACTGCCTTATAGAGCCATTTGCATTTGCACATATCCACTGGGACCCAAAAGAAATAGAGCTTATCTATGAAATTGAAGAGCCTTCTCTCAATGATGATGAAGAAAAAATCAAAGCAGAAATAATATCGGCTATGAGAGATATGGTGAACTTTGAGGAAATTATAGATCCTGATGTGGACAAACTTTTAGATTACATTGACGGCAGGCTAAAAATGCTTGCAATAGAGCTGGGCATAAATATGAGCTATGAAACTTACGAGAAAATTTTCTATTATACTGCCAGAGATTTTATAGGATTTAATGAGATAGAGCCTATTTTAAGAGATTATTTTGTTGAAGACATAGAATGCAACGGGACAGAAGTTCCTATATACATAGTCCACAGAATTTACAGAAGCATGAAGACAAATGTAGAATTCAAGGACGTAGATATTCATGCGAGTTTTATAGAGAAACTTGCCCAGAGAGCTGGAAAATATGTATCCTATGCAAGCCCAATTCTTGATGGAAGCCTGCCTGATGGAAGCAGAATAAATGCAACTTACACAAAGGATATCACAAGCAAAGGTCCGACATTTACTATAAGAAAATTTACAAAATCACCATGGACTCCTCCAAAACTTCTCTCTATGAACACTTTAAGCCCAGAGATGCTTGCATATCTCTGGCTTTTAATCCAGTATAGGATGAATATTCTTATCACTGGAGGAACTTCTTCAGGGAAAACTACTTTGCTAAATGCAATAGCTTTCTTTATTCCTCCCGAAGCCAGGATTGTTTCAATAGAAGACACTAGAGAATTAAATCTGCCGCAGGAGAATTGGCTTCCAAGTGTTGTAAGAAATGCGACAAGCATAGGCAGCGCTAATGAAATAGATCTTTTCATGCTTCTTAAAAGCTCTTTCAGGCAAAATCCTGATTATGTTGTTGTTGGAGAAGTAAGAGGCAAAGAAACCTCTGTTTTGTTTCAAGGAATGGCTTCCGGACATTCGTCTATAAGCACTATCCACGCAGATTCTGTCGACACAGTCATAAAAAGGCTTGAAACTCCTCCAATAGAACTCTCGCCTACCTTGTTAAATGTCTTGGATTGCGTTTGCGTCATGACTCATGCTATTGTAAAAAAACAAGAAACAAGAAAATTGAAAGAAATAGTTGAAATAATAAACGTCACTCCGGATGGAATTGCCCTGACAAATACTCCCTTTGTATGGAATCCTGCAGAAGATAAATTTTATTTTAAGAAAGTAAGCAAGATTTTTGAAAAAATAGCCAGGAGATACGGCCTCCAAATGGAGGAAATAGAGCTGGAATTCAGGCGAAGAGTAAAAGTTATGTATGAGCTTTACAAAAGAAAAAATTTTAAGTTTGATGAAGTGCGGGACATAGTAAGAAAGTATTACAAAAAACCGAACGATGTTTTAAGAGAACTTGGCGTTGATTTTTAAACAAAATATTTAATAAAGCTTTTTGCCTCAACTAAGCATGATAAACTCTGAAAATATTGAATTTCTTAACCAGCTTGTAAATTCACTTGCAAAAGCGGAAATAAAGCTTGAGCAGGCTTATCAAAGCCAGAATTACGACGAATTTAACAGGCTTAAGAAACTTATGATACAGATGCAAAAGAGGATTTCTGAAACAATAGAATGACTGACCAAGGATCTTATATAATAGACTTGAAAAAGCTTGTCGAGAAAGAGGCTAAAGTTGTAAAAGAGCTTATCGGCCTGTTTAGGGAGCAGGAAAGATCTTTAAGCGCAGAAGAGAAAGATATGATTTCTTCAAACATAAAATCGTTAAAGAGCCTTTTGTCAAAAACAAATGATGACATCTATTCTGTCCTTGAAGATATGACAATAGTAAAGCCTTTGCCTGAAACAAGAATGAAAGCTCCTGAATTTAAAATAGAGACTAGAAGAGAGTTTGTGGAAGCAAAACCGAGTATAATCAAACATGAGCTGACAAAAGTAGAAAAAGAGATAGACCATCTTGATAGGAAAACGCTCAAGAGATTGAAGAAAAAAGAAAGAAAGAAAAGGATAATAAAAGAGAAAAAACCAAGCAAGTATGTTGGAGCTGCAAACAAACTTTTTGGAAGCTATGCAGAGTCTTTGTCAAAGAAAAGTTTTTTTGTTACACTAAGAAGAGAATTGGTCAAGGCTCACCTCCAGTTTATACCCAAAAGCTTCATTGCGGCTATGCTTTTCACTTCATTTCTTTCAATATTCGCGGCTATTTTTGTGTTTATGTTTTTCTTATTTTTTAACATAAGCAGCAATCCTCCGTTCATAACAAAAGTTGCTGAAGCCATTGGATCCAGGGTTTTGAAAACTTTTTGGATTTTGATATTTATTCCGCTGGCAACTTTTTTTGGAATGTATTTATACCCATCTTTAGAGAAAAAATTTCTTGAAAATAAAGTCAATGAAGAGCTCCCGTTTGCCACAATACACATGGCTGCTATTTCAGGATCTTTAGTTGAGCCAAGCAAGATGTTCAATATTCTCATATCAACAGGCGACTATCCATCTTTAAGCAAAGAGTTCACAAAACTCATTAATGAAATAAATGTGTATGGATATGATTTTGTTAATGCATTAAGAAGCTGTGGCGCCAGCACCGCAAGCAAAAAACTAGGGGAATTGTATAATGGACTGGCGACAGCCATAAATTCAGGAGGCAGCATACAAAACTTTTTTGACAAGAAATCCCAGAGCTTTTTATTTGATTATCAGCTTGAAAGAGAAAGATACACAAAAACTGCCGAAACATTCATGGACATTTACATAAGCCTTGTCATTGCAGCTCCTATGATTCTCATGCTTCTTTTGATTATGATGAGTGTCAGCGGCTTAGGAACAAGTTTTAGCACATCAACTATTACTCTCCTTATGATATTAGGAGTCACAATGATTAATATTTTATTTTTGACCTTCCTTCAATTAAAACAGCCGCAGTCATAATAAAAAGGACCAAGGTCCTTCTTATGACATCTCCTTTGGGATAGCCTCAAGGGTGATAAAGAACCAAAGGAAATAAAAAACCTCAAGGGTGATAAAAAAACAACAAAAGATGGAGATAAAAAAGTTTCATGTATTCGGGATCGTTTTTGCATTGGTAGTCGTAGTGCTTTCATTTTTTTTCGCTGAAACTGATGCTTTCTTTTTTTTAATTGGAATAGGAATAGTTATAGGCATAACACCATTTGTATCAACAATTATTTATGAAGCTAAAATTGACAATGAGAAGGAAGAAATGTTTCTTGAATTTTCAAGAGACCTTGTTGAAAGCGTCAAGACAGGAACACCCATAAGCAAGAGCATTGTCAACATGAAAAACAAGCCTTATGGTGTTATGACTCCCCATATAAGAAAACTTGCCAATCAGATCTCTATGGGGATTCCTTTAAGCCAGGCTTTAGTGGTTTTATCAAAAGACGTCGAGACAAGATCGATTTCAAGAGTTCTTACTCTTATAGGTCAGGCAGAAAAAGCAGGAGGAGATATAGGCCAAATTCTAGAGTCTGTTGCAGGGGCAGTCAGCTTGTCTGATAAATTGAAGAAAGAAAGAAAATCAACAATATCAAGCCTAGTTGTCCAGGGCTATATTATCTTTTTAGTTTTTCTTATCATAATTCTCGTCATGGAATTCAGAATACTTCCTATGCTTTCTGGAATTACAAATCTAAAAACAATAAGCACATCGGGAGTTCCTTTAGGAAGCCCTACGGGAGTTGGAGATTTCTCAAGCGCATTTCTCTATTTAATATTAATCCAGGGATTTTTTTCAGGGCTGGCTGTGGGAAAACTTTCAGAAGGAAGTCTGAAGGCAGGGATAAAGCATTCTTTTGCATTGATGGTTGGCGCATTCCTTATTTCAACAGGAGCGGGCTTAATATTTGGAGGCTCTGCGCCTGCTTAGTAAATTTAGATAAATGAGACTATCTTATTGGAAAGCAGAAAGAGGCAAGCATGAATTCTGCTTAAAAAATAATTCAACACGGAAACATTTAAATAATATTGTTTCATAAATGGTACATATGGTTCAAAATAGAAACAATTTAAATTTAGAGATAATTTTAGCCTTATTAAGGAACAAAACTCACCTAAGAGAAATAGCCCGAATTCTGAACGAATCTCATTCCACAATCTTAAGAAGGATTAATGAGTTAGTTAAAGAGAATGTTTTAGATTATAAAAAAGAAGGCAAAAACAAAGTATTTTTTATTAAAAACAACCTAAAGGCTAAAAATTATGTTTATTCTGCAGAGATTCATAAATTAAACAAAATATTGGGAAAATATCCAGAATTGTCTATAACCTTTGAAGACATAAAGAAGAATTTCCCAAAAGGCATAATCATTCTATTCGGGAGTTATGCAAAGGGAATTCCCAAGCATGCAAGTGATATTGATGTTTATTTAGAAACAAATGATAACAACCTAAAAAACAAAATAAAAGGGATCAATTCTAAATTAAGCGTTAAAATAGGGAAATTTGATTCAAAATCTTTATTAATAAAGGAGATTATAAAAAATCATATAATCATAAGGGGATTGGAGGATTTTTATGAAAGGATTGAATTTTTTAAAGAAGCTTAAGAAAAAAGGAATTGTTGAGCTGGTTGAATCATCTAAAGAAATGGAATCTTCTTACTTAATAAAAGCAGAAAACTGCCTTAAGTCTGCAAAGATACTATTTCAAAACCAGCTTTATGAAAATTCTACTTCTGAAGCTTATTACTGCATGTATAACTCTTTGCTATCTTTATTATTCAAAATTGGAATTAAGTCTGAAAACCATTCTGCATCAATAATTTTATTTGATAGGTTATTTGGAGATAAAAATTTGGCAAAAATTATTTCTTGGGCTAAGGAAGAAAGGATAGACAAACAATATTACGTAGAGACTAGCCAAATAGTTAAAGTAACCAAAGAATCATGCAATGAAATGATGCTGAAAGCTGAGGATTTCTTAATTAAGATGAAGCTTTTGATAAATGAAATTAGTAATGAAAAGATAAATTCAGTTAGAGGAAACTTTCAAAAATTATTTGGGTAAAAAAAGTAAATCTAAAAGAAAGAAGCACATATGAATTCTGTCTGAAATTTAAAGAAAAAACACCATAAACTTTAGTTTATGTATTTAAACTTAAGTTAACATTAAAAATATAAACCTTTTTCTGCACCTAATATAATGAAAAAGGGTGATAAAAGGGGCTCACATGTAGGCATGATTGCATCTTTTGCCATATTTATCTTATTCTTAGTTGCAATGTACTCTGTATTTGAGCCTGCTTTAAGAACGCAAAAAGACAAGCAAAATATTGTAAATTATCTTGAAAATGCGTTGATAAACGAATTTTCTGGGAATTTGACAACTGTAGCAATTTCCCCCTACTCTGGGAATTGCTCCCAAATAGACAATTCAGAATTGGGTTTTTTAGGACTTAATGCTGTAGTGAGAGATAAAAACGCTGTTATTGGCTCAGAGTTAAGAGGCCAGGATTTAATTGTTGAAGCCACTTCTGAAAATATTGCATGGATTTACTACGCCAATGTTTCTTTTGTCAATACTGCTACAGCGGAAACTGGATGCACGACAGCGGAAATAAAGTCTATAACAACTACAGAAGAAATATACGAAGAGAAAATTCTTTATGGGATAAATAATTTTCAAAATTTAAAAGACAGCTTAAATGTTCCGCCTGGAAGTGAATATGGATTTAGCTTTTTAATGAACAATGGAACAGAATTCAAGGCAAATGACATCCAGGCTTCGCAGGATGTATACTCAAAGGAAATTTTAATACAATATATAAACTCAAACGCTGAAAAATTATCAGGGAAAATCATATTAAAAACGTGGTGAAAAGGAATATTAATAGTAAAGCTTTAACAAATAGTATTAAAAAATTATATTATTTAGACAGCTAAATCCTGCGAAGCAGAGAAATTTAAATAAAAAATTTCAAATGAAAAAAACGACATATTTGGGAAATAAAAAAAGAGGGTGGATAAAGATAGTAGAATCTTTTGCAGCTATCCTGCTAATAGCTGGAGTTTTCTTAGTTGTCCTTCAAAAAGGCTATATTGCAAAAGAGGATCCTGCAGACAAAATTTACGAGGCAGAGCTTGCAGTTCTAAGAGGCATACAATCAAATGAGACTTTAAGGCAAATTGTGCTGGCTGTTCCGGAACCGCTTCCTTCAAATTCGAGCAATTTTGCAGAGATAAAAAATAAGATTAATTATGACATTCCAAACTATCTTCAGTGTGAAACATTAATTTGCGAAATAAACGGGTCGTGCACATTTTATCTCCAAAGCGATAAAGATGTTTATGCAAGGGCTGTGACAATAAGCTCCACACTGAATGAATACAAGCCAAGGCAATTAAAATTATTTTGCTGGGTGAAATGAAATTCAAATTCCTCTCGCACACAGCAGACATAAAATTCCAGGCTTACGGAGAGACGTTGAACAAAGTTTTTGAAAATTCAGCACTGGCTTTGCTGCATTCAATTCATGAAGGAAAAATAAAATCAAAAAGGAAGAGAAATTTTTCTGTTAAAGGGAAAGACCTTGAAAGCCTTATGTACAACTTCTTAGAAGAATTTCTGTATTTGATAGATGCAGAGCATTTTATTGCGAGCAAAGTCAAAGCAAAATTATCCCAAGACAAAAAAACCCTTTCAGCAGAGATATCAGGAGACAAAGCTGAAAATTACAATATTGAGATGCATGTAAAAGCTGTGACTTATAATGATATGTTTGTGAAGAAAATTAAAAATCAATGGGCTGCTCAAGTTGTTGTGGATGTTTAATCAAGTCTTGGCAATATTCCAAAGAAAATTAAAGTATACTCTAAATCCATCTGCAATATTCTTGTTTTTTATTTTAATGGCATAGGGTGTTTCATCCCATAATAATATATAAACAGTATCAAGAAAAATATCTATTGCGGCAGGGCTTTGAAACCCATTTCCCATAAATTTTATTTCTGAGATACCCTCTCTATACCTCTCATTATAGAAAGTATTTGTTTTATTATCAAGAATCATTTTAAATTTATGTCTTTTTGTTTTAGATATTTTATTCACATCTAACAGTATAGAAGCAAGTTTCTTGTTTTTATAAGCCTGATTTGAGAAGCCAATAATGTAAATGATTTCATTTTTAGGACATTCTTCAGCAAGACTTAACATTGCATTCTTAAAACCTCTAAAGCCTTCAAAAATTGCAGTTTCTGTCTTTAACAGATCCTTTTTTTGCAAATTTTTCAAAAAAGGAATATAATTTTCAATTTCTTTATTTCTTTTGTGTATTATCTTTTGAATAATGGAGGGATTTAGTGCAGAGTATCTTTTACCAAGATGAATTTTTTCATAAGTAACCAATCCCATTGAGATTAATTTATCAAGGCAAGAGTACACTTGAGAATTGGAAATTCCTACTGACTTCCTTAGTTCTGTTCCAGAGCATTTTCCAAGTTTAAGAACTGAAAGGTATACTTTTGATTCATTTTTAGTAAGCCCTAAACCTGTTAAGATAGTTGTATTCATGTTCTCCTTATTAGGAGAACTAATATTTAAATATATCTAAAATGACTGCGAGTTTATGAACAAAAAATTCAAAGAGATATTAGAAAGATATGGATACAACAGAATGGGAAAATTTGTAATTGAACTGATGAGAGAATGTTCAATAGAAGAGAGAAGAGTAGGATCAACCACTTCTTATCTTGCTCAAATGCTAAATTGCTCCAGAAGCATGCCTGAAAAGTATAAAGTAGGTATCTTAAAGTTAACCAAAAATGACAAGGAAATGGAAGAATTATTGAACAATATTGGTGCTGTAAGAGATAAGAGTAATCCAAATTATGCTCTTATTTTGGCATTTAATAATTACTATTCAATTGTACAAGAAAAGTTCTTTAGCTCAAACCAAAAAGGAAAATTAGAGATTTTGTTAGAATTGGAAGAGTTCTCAAATAAATTGAGTACATCAAAACAACCATAATTCTTAAAAATTAACCTTTTCTATAAAAAGTATGTTGACGAACCTTTAGAAAAGGTTCCCAAAATGTAGGAAATTTAAAATGAAGTTTGTTGTTCAAATAAAATTCGGATCTATAAAGAAGAAAGTAGAGAGTTTTGGAAGCAATAGGTATTTAGTCTACATCTTATCTAAAAAAGAAGAAGACGGAGCAATGACTGAGTTTATTAGCTTAATGTCAAAAGAGCTTGGAACTCCCCCATCAAGAATACATTATAAATATAAAGAAGGAGAAAGCTATGTTTTTGAGGTTGATTAAATTTGAATTATAAGATATTTATGCATTATTTTTTTAGAAGTTTGGAAAATTTTATGTCTTGATAAAAGGTATGAAAAAGATTAAATAATCAGGTTGATAAATATAGACACAGAGTTATTGCCAAATTAATATAGATTAGCCACAATCAATTGTTGCTCAAATATAAAAAATGACAGAAATAAAAAAAATAGCTGAAAACGTTTATGAGATTCCTAAAGAAGGAAAAATGAATGTTCCTGGAAGAATTTTTGCATCTGAAAAATTAATAGAGTCAATCAAAGAAGATAAAACTTTAGAGCAGGTGAAAAATGTCGCGATGCTCCCTGGAATTCTAAAAGCCTCAATAGCCCTGGCTGACGCGCATCAGGGCTACGGATTTTCAATCGGCGGCGTAGCCGCTTTTGATTTAGATAAAGGAATTATATGCCCTGGAGGTATAGGATACGATATAAACTGTGGAGTTAGGCTTTTGAAAACAAATTTGACAAAAAAAGATATTTTAGGAAAGCAAAAAGAAATTATGAATGAGTTATATAAAGTAATCCCCTCAGGAGTAGGAGTTGGAGGCAAATATAATATGTCAAAAAGAGAATTAGATGAAGTTCTTGAAGGCGGAGCGCAGCATTTAGTGAAAAAAGGATATGGTGAAGAAGCAGATTGTATTAATTCTGAAGAAGAGGGCTGCATGAAAGGAGCTGACCCATCAAAAGTCTCCGATAGAGCCAAAAAAAGAGGAATAGGGCAGCTAGGAACTCTCGGAAGTGGAAATCATTTTTTAGAGATACAATTTGTTGATGAAATTTACGACAAAAAAAAGGCAAAAATTTTTGGATTGTCAAAAGATCAAGCAGTTATAATGATTCATTGCGGATCTAGAGGGCTTGGACACCAAATTGCTTCTGATTACATAAAACTTATGGAAGATGAGTATGGGTTCAAGAACTTGCCTGACAGAGAATTAATCAATGCGCCAATAAAAAGCAAGCTTGGACAGGATTACTTTAAAGCAATGGCTGCTGCAATGAATTTTGCATTTGCCAACAGGCAGCTTATAACTCATTGGACAAGAAAAAAAATCTCTGAGATTTTTCCTAAATCAAAAATAGAAGTTTTGTATGATGTTTGCCACAACATTGCCAAAATTGAAAAATACAAAATAGACGGAAAAGAAAAAGAAGTCTGCGTTCATAGGAAAGGCGCTACAAGAGCATTTGGAGAGGGGAGAAAAGAAATTCCGAAAATTTATAGAAACATTGGCCAGCCAGTAATGATTCCCGGAAGCATGGGAACAGCATCTTATGTTTTAGTAGGGCAAAAAAAAGCAGAAGAAATGACTTTTGGAAGCAGTGTTCATGGTGCTGGAAGAATGAAAAGCAGAAGCAAAGCAATTAGAGAATTAAGCGGCGAAAAAATTCAGAAAGACCTGAAAAAAGCAGGCATTGAAGTAAAAGCAGGAAGCTGGAAGTCGATTGCAGAAGAAGCTCCTGAAGTTTACAAAGACATCGATGAAGTTGCTAGAGTTGTTGATGAGTTAGGGATAAGCAAAAAAGTGGCAAGATTAAAGCCATTGGTTGTTGTGAAAGGGTGAAATTTTGTGTTTCTATACTTGCTAAAGGTTATTTATAAAAAATGATTGTGAATAAAACTTACTTGAATTAATATAATCAATTGGTCTTATATGAATGAAAAGAAGAATATTTATAAAAGATATTTCCTTCTGAATTGTATAAAATGAGGTTGAAAAATAAACCTTTTGGAAAGGTTTCCAAACCATATCTTTGCCAGGAGCCTTTTAAAAAAAGGTTTCCAAAAAGCTTAGTAATTTTTGTATCTTTATTGTTTGGGATATTTCTTGTAAATTTTGCAAGTTCTCTGCAGTATGACTGCGAGTTTAGGGCTTTAAGCCAGTGCCAAGTAGCTCCCTGGAATAATATTATTTTTAAGGCTTCAGATGCAACTAATGCGCATGGAGCTGTCTGGAATGGCGCTGGAAATTATCAGTATGTTTTGTGCTGCAATTTTCCTGGAGCAAGACCGGCAAGCTGTGATGCAGATATTGATCCTGTTGATGGATTTCCTGATGACAAAGTGTTAATACTATCTTCTTCAACAAACGCGCATGCAGCTGTTTCTGACTTACCCTCTTCTTATTCTACAGACGTGTGCTATGAAAATGTCACATGCATACACACAACTCAAGGTTGCAACAGCGATTATCCTATTGAAGCTTTCTCACTTTCAGATTTAACTAATGCTCATATTGCAAATCAATCAATTTATTCTACAGATGTTTGCTGTATAAACAACAGAGAAGTGACAAACAACTGCGTTGGTTTAGGAGGAACTGCATGCAATCCTTCAACACCTGCTCCTCTCTGCAATGGCGGAAGTTGGGGAGCTGCAAATGATGCTCAGTATTGCTGTGTTGGAGGAAGTTGTTGTAATCCTAATTCCCAAGCAACAACTTGTGCTAATTTTATTACTAATAATCCATTTTACGCTAGCTGGGAGTGTACCACCTCTCCTGCTGGAGTAACAACAACTAATAATTGCGGTCAGACAGTTGTATGCATTGACAATATATGCCCTAATGCTGGAGAGGTATGCGATCCTGCTCAATCACATCAGTGCATCGCGCCTTCCGTCTGTGGAGATGCGTCCTGCAACGGCGGTGAAAATTGTATAACATGCTCTCAGGATTGTGGAACTTGTCCTGCAGGCTGCTTTTTAGCAGGCGCTACATGGGAGCAGAAAACAGCTTTAGCCGGACAGAATATTTGGATGAATGTAACAGGAACATCTTCATGTATTGGAGACAATATAGAATTTAAGATATATGACAATAGTAATGACAATTTGATAACAACCTTAACAGCCTCTTTTGTTAGTATTAGTGGAAAGAATTATTCTAGAGTTAACTGGACAGCTCTATACAATGGGGGGGCAAATAATATTTCAAAATATTATTTTATAGCTAGAGAACCGGGAAATCAGGAGGCAAACTCTGAAGCAGGAGCTCCTTTCCCTTACTTGAATGTCAGCTCAACTTCAATGTCAGACATACAAAGATGCTCTCAGTATACTCCTTTTGGCCAACAAATTTGCATAAATGACTATGCAAATGCTGCCAACAATATCTCTGCAAGCTGCACAGATGCTTCATGTCCTTGGAGCTGCAGCTGTGTTTGGGATGGAAATAGTTGTGAAGATAACTATGTCACTACTTTTTGCAATGGAGGAAATATATCCAATATAGGAATGTGCACTTCAAACACTGAAGGCATAACTGACTGCACAGAAGGGCTGGGAATTTACACAATTACTTGGGATGGAATATGGGGATGGGACTTTACAAACATAGAATATAATGATGAGGCAACTTGTGAGGCAACTGAAGGAGGAAATTGTGTTCTAGACAATAATAATTGGTATTTTGACCCTAACAACGAATCCACATCATGCACCAGTGGAGGTCAGAACATATTTGAATGCCCTGCAGAGATACAGCTTCCATTTTTTAACTTCTACAATACTATAGCAGTTATTGGCTTGATTTTTGCTGGATATTTTATTATGAGAAAAAAAGATAAAAAATAAATAACCAACTTTCATATAGTATTTAACCTATCTTTGCATTTATAATTAAATCACACCAATCTTACTAATAGTGAAATGATTGATTTTTCTCAATTAGACAAGTTTTTCAGGAAGGAAATAGGTTTTTAAATAAAGCCTGCTTTTTAAATAAATGGGCAAAAGAGGCGTGTTGTTTTTATTCACAGTAGTTGTTTTGCTGAATTTTTTGTCGGCAGGTTATTTTATCGGAAATGCATCTCATAGCTTTACAAAGGCTTACGGGCCTTCAGAAAGCCTCAGAGGATGGATAAATATTAGTTTAAGCAGTGAATCTGGAAATTCTGTTTTTGAAGATTCTGAAGGAAACTCAATCAGCCTTCTTGGGTTATTAAAAAAGAGATTTTATATTTACAATTGCAGCACAGTAAACTGCTCGAATGAATATGTAACAACAAACAGCCAGTCAACGAAACTTTTCCAGCTAAATAAAGGAGTAAGCCAGGTTCTTGGATTCAAAGTCATCGGAGACATAAAAAACATAAGTTCGATCAGTTTCTCTTTGATAAGCGACGCGCCTTCATCATGCCAGAACCAAGTTAAGCTAGATTTTTTAAGTGATGGAGTTTTTGAGCTAGGAAACAATAAATCATCTGCTGAAATTTGCGATGAAAAGAGTTACGGGTGTTTTAACCAAAACGGCGCAACTGAAGAATACATTGTCGGCCAGACATTTTATTGCCAGAATTTAGATTTTGGAGAAGCTCCAGGATATAGAGTTGGAGCATGGGTCAAAAAATATGGGGCTGGCACTGGAGAATTAAGAATGACAATTTTCGACGGGAGCAGTCCATTGGCGTATTGCGTTCTGCCTCAGGCAAATGTCACAGGAGGAGAAATCTACTGCAATATAAATTATGTTGTGACAAATCCTAAGACATATTCTATATGCCTGTCATCTGATGTTGTTAACACTTATAAAACAAGAGGAAATGAAGCTCCAAACAAAACATGCGGATTTTATGGAATTCCGCCAAAGGTCCCGACAACAGCATATCAAATTTTTGCGCAAAAAATAAAGTTTGGAGGCGTTGGAGCCTTATTCGTGTCAGGCATTTCCTTTGATGGGAAAAAAATATCTGGCATGATGCAGGATTATGTAAAAAAGAAATATGGCAGTTTAAATTGCATTGCAGGATGTGTTATCCCTTTAAAAATCACCTCTGGAGAAAACCAGCTAATTAATCTTAATGCCCTTCAATTAAAGTATGTGAAAACCTCGGGAGAAGTGACGGCAGATGACTTTTATGATATGGAAGAGCAATCTCCTTTAATTGACTTGAAATTCCAGAAAGTTTATTTTGATGAGGCTAATTTCACTCTGCCTGACAGCTATGGGAATTTTTTATATAGCATTGACTTTAAAGGGGAAGAAATAATTGATGACAATTTGATTATTGAAAAAATACCCGTCATAACAAGCATAAGCCCTTCAACTGTTTTTGTAGGAAGTGAGACAACTTTAAGAGTGCAGGCCCAGGCCAGAGAAGGAAACATAACTGAATACGCCTGGAATATAGACGGGAACATAAAAAAAACTACAGTGAATATTTTAAAGTTCACTTTCACAACATTAGGAATTCATAATTTAACAATAAGCGTCAAAGATTCAAAAGGCAAAGTTGCTTCTAGAAATTTCCAGATTAGCACTTATGTATCCTCCGAACAGACGTCTGACTTGATTGACAGCAAAAAAAGCTCTATAGACTCTTTAAAAATAAAAATACAAACCTTTCCAGTTTTCTACCAGAGAAGCATTAAAAATAAATTAAATTTGGATAGCGCAGAGCAATCGCTGAGAACAGCTCAGGAGAAATATGCGCTAGCGCAGGAAGACAAAGATTATGCTGAAATAGTTAGTATTCTGAATTCTATAAACATTCCAAAATCAGCAAGCATAAGCAAAGAGGCCAACTCGATTCCTTTTTTCTCAAAGAGAAATAAAATAAACCTTGACATCATCTCTTCTGTAACTGGAGAAAGCTATAATTCCACTAGAGAATCAGAATACTTAGACCAAATAATAATATGGAACCAAAACAACCTGAACCCTAGTGTAGACTTCACTGAGATAAACTCTTTTGATGGGAAGGAAACTTCTGTTTTATTAAATGCCTTCAAAATTGAGCTGGAAGAAAGTGAGAATATGGGAGAGGCTTACATATTTATAGAAAAAGTTGAAGACCTGGAGTTTGAAAAAGACTACGGCCAGCAGGAAAACCAGGGTTATTATTACATAAAAATGCCGTTGAATGAAAAAATTGTTTTTACGACAGCAGAAGATGTTGACTTTGCAGATCTTCCAGTGTTTATGTCTCCAACTATATCTCAATTAAATATCGGAAAAGAAACTCCTCCAGAAAAAGGCTTGTCAAAATGGGTATGGTTTGTATTAATAATAATCTTCCTGCTTATTGGCTGGTATATTGTGTATGCATTAATTCATGAGTGGTATAGAACAAAATATGAGAGACATTTATTTAGAGATAGAAATAATTTATTTAATATTATAAGCTATATAAACAACTCAAAATCAAATAATCTTGCAAATGGAGAAATAGAATCCAGATTAAAAAAATCAGGATGGAATTCAGAGCAAGTTGCTTATGCAATGAAGAAATATGAGGGGAGAAGAACAGGGATGGTAAATCTCCCTCTGTTAAACTTGTTCAGGAGAAAACCAAAAAGATTAGAGCCTCAAAGGCCTATGGCGCCTCCAATAAATCCTTACAGGACTTTTGACCATCCAGAGGCAGCGACTCCCAAGCACACTATGGATAATAAATCCAGACATAATATAGAAAATAAAACTAACACATTAGCCATAGTTGCCTTTATTTTCATGTTTGTATTCTTCCCAGTAGGCTTAATTCTTGGAATAATAGCTCTTTCTCAAATAAAAAAAACAGGTGAAAAAGGAAGATGGATGGCTTTAATATCAATTATAATACCAATAGCATTAATGGTTATAGGAATTGTTTTGGTTGCTATCTTATTGAGTAGTACCTAACTTTAAACAGTCAATTTATTTAATTTGATAAATGGCGATTTTCAATCCAAAGGCAATTCGCGAATATAATCACCTTGTAAGAAAGTTAAGAGGTAAGGAAAAGAGACTATAAAACAGCAGTGAAATATTTATAAACTTCCTTGACAAATTCATAATATGGCTATAAAAATTTTCAAAAATTTTTTTAAGAAGATATTTTCTAATTTATTTAGCAATAAAAGAGAGATAAAGCTTGGATTTTACGGACCTCCAAATGCGGGAAAAACAAGCCTGGCAAATAGAATATGCAAAGACTTTACTGGAGAAGAGCTTGGAAGCGTGAGCAAGATTCCCCATGAAACAAGAAACGTTCAATTCAAAGAAAAAGTCGAAATAAATTATAAGGGAAAGACAATGGTTTTCAAGATGATTGACACTCCAGGAATTGCAACAAAAATCGACTATGAAGATTTTCTTAAATATAATATGGACAAGAAAGAGGCTAAAAAAAGAGCCAAGGAAGCAACCCAAGGGGTTGTTGAAAGCATAAAATGGCTTGATGATATGGATGTTGTGGTTGTTGTTATTGATGCAACGGAAAACCCGTATAACCAGGTGAATATAACTATTATAGGAAATCTTGTAGCTAGAAAAATTCCTGTCTTGATTGTTGCCAACAAAACTGATTTAAGAAAAGCCGATATAAAAAAGATAGAATCAGCTTTTCCGGAGTATGAAGTTGTTGGAATGAGCGCTAAATATGGAAAAAATCTTGAAGAATTTTATGAATCAGTTTTTAAACTAACAAAAAAAATAAAATAATAAAAAGGACAAAGGTCCTTCTTATGACATCTCCTTTGAGATTGCCTCAAGGGTGATAAAAAAACGAAAAAAATAAAAATAAACATTTAAAATATATGTTGGATTATATATATTACAAAAAATAAAAAAAAGAAAAATGGTGAAGAGAAATTTAGGGAGGATAAAGGGATTTACTATTCAGTTTATTCCTTACTCTGAAATAAGAAGCCTGGACAGCAATGAAAGAATAAAAAAAATTCTAGGCATTGTCCTGGGAAACAATATATTAATTCTTCAAGGCAAGCTTAAGCCGGAAGAAGAAACGCGCCTTATTGGAGATACAATGGCGATGATAGAACATGTAAAAAACTTTAAAGGAATAGAGCTGGCAGTCATAGGTGGAAACGGGGATGATGGATTTTTCACCCAGTTTAGAAAAGGGATTGCAAATGCCCTCTCTGGAGGAGATTTGGGAGCTGTGACAATTATAGGACCAGCAACAATAGTAAAAGAAATAAAAAAGAATCCTAAGAAAATAGAGCTTCTGCTTAACAAATAATGACAAATGACAGTAATAGCTCATTTCTTAGAAAGCTTGCTTTATACTTCGGAGGATTCTTTGATATAATCCTCTTATTTGGTATGTTTCTCTTTGGGCTTGTTGGCAAAAGGATTCCTTTCTGGATGCCAGTTCTTCTTTTAGTTTCATTCTACTTCACATCATGGGGCTGGAAAGGAATTAAAAACAATTAATCTAATATTCATTGAGATTTCTGCATAATTTTGTTGAAAGGCAATTTGATGATTAAACACCATTAAATTTATTAAGTTTATTCTTTTTTTGGAAATACAATGCCTCATCAATGTGTAAAATGCTCTAGAATAATTCCTCTTGCAAATAATGAGCTGCTTAGCGGATGCAAAGAATGCGGGGGAAAATTCTTTTTTTATATAAAAGACGACCAGTTTGAAAGCATAAGAAATAGGGTTGTTGAGATTCCTGAAGAGGAGAAAGACAAAATAGAGCAAGATGTAAGAGAAATGGCCGGGATCACTGAAGCGGATGCTCCGGTAATACTTGATCTTGAGTCTATAAGAATAACAGGAGATGCCAAGTTTGAGCTTGATATAGTCAAATTATTCCATAAAAACAGGCCATTAATCTATAAGCTTGAAGAAGGCAAATATATCATAGATTTATCATCAACATTAAGACAAAGCGCAAAAGACATAAAAGAAATAAGAAACCCGGATGAAAAATGATAGAATCAATTGTTTGCAGTAAGTGGAAGGTAACTAACTTAAAGGACATTAAGGCACATGTAACCTTGGAACTTTTAGAAGAAACAAAAAATACTGCTTTCCAAATAATGCTACACAAAAGTAGATTAAATAAAAGTGTTATAAACAAATTAAATGGTAACGAAATTGAAATTGGTTCTACGAGCCTTCCCCTAGGTTCTGAATCAAAAATCAAATATATTTCTTATGATAACATAGTAATTTACCCAGTCTACACTCCCTAGCTTAATAACCCATATTATTTTATTAAAATTATCAAAAAACCCTTTTTGCATCAATTTCTCATTGTTCACCTTATTTTCAAGTTTGAAAAAATCAAAATATTTAATAATCTTGTTCTCCTTGATTATTCATGAGATCTAAATCTTATATTAACAATATTCTTAAGGAAGTCTTGAATAAAATAAAGCCTTCTCAGGAAGATATGAAAAAAATAGAAATTTCTCTTGACAGTTTTGTTTCAAAATTAAATGCCGAGATAGCCAAGAAAAAGATCAATTCTGAAATATTTATAGGGGGCAGCTTTGCAAAAAACACCCTAATAAAAAAAGATCATTATGACATTGACATATTTCTAAGATTTGAAGGTCACAAAGAGGAAGAGCTTTCTAAATTAACAGAAAGCTTGATTAAAGGCATTAACACATCTGTTGTCCACGGCTCTAGAGATTATTTCAGGATTAAAATAGATGAAAGAATCTTTTTCGAAGTAGTTCCTGTGAAAAAAGTCACGAAAACAAAGGATGCAGAGAACATAACTGACCTTTCATATTCTCATGTCAAGTATATAAATAAAAAAATAAAAAATAAGAATATTTTGGATGAAATAAGAATTGCCAAGGCTTTTTGCTATGCAAATCACTGCTATGGGGCAGAATCTTACATAAACGGCTTTTCTGGATATGCATTAGAGCTTCTTATCTATTATTATGGAAGTTTTGCTAAATTCTTGAAAGAGATGGCAAGAATAAAAAGCAAAACAGTTATTGACATAGAAAAGCACTACAAAAATAAAAATCAAGTTATGATGGATGTAAACAGCGCAAAGCTCAACTCTCCAGTAATCTTAATTGATCCGACATACAAACAGAGAAATGCTTTGGCAGCATTGTCCCAGGAAACTTTTGATAAGTTCAAGAAATCAGCTGAAGATTTTCTTAAAAAGCCTTCGCTTGAAGCATTTGAAGTAAAAAAAACTGATCTTGAAAAAATAAAGAAAAGCGCAAAATCTCACGGCGAACATTTTATTCTTATTGAGGCTTTAACTGACAAACAAGCAGGAGACATAGCTGGAAGCAAATTGCTGAAATTTTACAAGCATCTTGATCAGGAAATCTCAAAGTTTTTCAGAGTCAAAAATAAAGGATTCAATTATAATAAAGAAAATAGCGCAAGGTATTTTTTTGTTGTCAAAAGCAGGGAAGAAATACTATTGCAAGGACCTGAAACAAAAGATGAAAAAAACTTAATTAGATTCAGAAAAAAGCACAAAACAATATTCACAAAGAAAAACAGGATGTATGCAAAAGAAAAAGTCAGGCAAAGCATAAAGGAATTTCTAGATGACTGGAAAAAGAAAAACCACAAAAAGATGACTGAGATGTATATAAAAGAATTAAGGGTTGTTGATTAATGAGTTGACTTAGATAGTGAGGCTATAATAAATAGTGGGGGTGTTGCATAAAGGCAAAGTTTGAATAATTCATTCTCGAAAGCATCACTATAGTTTAATCCCTCCCTTTTACGATGAATAAAATAAGCTCCTGGAAAAAATGATAAGAAGGCTTCCTGAGCCATTGTCAGTTCATTTTTTGCAGTCTTTTCTAGATTCATATTATTGGCGGTTTTCTAAAGTTTATATATTTTATGGTTCTTAAAGAGCAATTTTTATTTGAAATGATTGTAGAGAGCAATATACCCAGCTACTCTAGCAAGTTCTAAAACTAAAATTGGAAGATATGCAACTGGCTCGCCTAAAAATTAGGGGAATCTATTTTCTGTTTCTAAATAATGTTTATGATTTCTAATCATAGAGGACGGCACAAAAAGTGCATCTAAACTCCTTAGCAATTTATTTTCAGGAACTAATTTTCTTTTTGGTTTTTCTCTTTGCGCGGGAACATCAAGCCTTGCCCAAAGTGGATTGATTTTGTTTTCTGTCATTTTAATTTTTTTTGTAGTATTCTTCTATAGAAGAAATTTCTCTTTCTCTAGCTGCGGCATTTATTTCAAAATCTGTATTACTAATTCTCTCTTTGCCATAAATATCTTTCAAACTGGTCAATTTTTCTCTCAAAAGAGAAACTCTGGCTCTGAAAGAAGAAATATCTTCAAAAATCTTATCTTTTGAGCAATTTTCAAGTCCGAATAAAATGTAACCATGAAATTTTGGCGCACCTACAGAAGGATACAAAATAATGCTATTATAAAGATTTGCATCATCAAAACCTTTATTTAGCAATTCTCTTTCCAGATTTGATTGATTTTTGTCTGTCATTTTAATTGCACACTAGAATGTCCAAAATTATAAACGGCAGACTCTAAAAAACTTCTTTTTTTGTTATGAGTTTCGCAAATTTGTTTAGATAAATCAGTATAATCTATAATGAAATTTGACATTATTTTACCTTGCACCCATTTAGGAAGTTCTGGCATTTTTACAAATATATCTAAATTATGGTAGCTAGCACTATCATTCATTTTATCATTTATAGCAACACTTCTGCCTTCTTGATATGATTGTCTTAAATCTTCATAAAATTTTTTTATCTTTTCTGTTATTGTCATTTTATCTCCAATTTTATTATCTTTAAGCTTTTAAAACTTTGTCAAACATGTTTGCAAAGGCCTGTGTGAAAAAATCAGAGTTAAGCCATATTGCAATATCTTCCTCGTCTTTCTCATTTGAAAGGTAAAATAAAATTTCTTTCCTGTCAATTATGAAGAATTTGGCATTCAATTCTACGCTTTTTATTTTAACTCCAAATGTCTCGCTTAATTGTGCTATAAGCTTTTCGTCTCCTGAGAGCGCTACTGAAGTCTTTATATTTGCTTTCTTCAAAATATCAAATGTCTGCAGAAAAAGCTTTGACTTCATTTTTGCTTCTTCAGCGCTTGTACAAATTATGACTTCTTTTTTGGCATTAAGAATTATCTCCCTTAAATGATTTGAAATATTTGACTTTCCTTTAAGAGCTGCAGACAAGTCCTCACGCCTTTGAGGCTCTATTCCCCCTTTGTAAAGCTCTTCCAGTTTTGTGTATTCGTCAGTTTCCTTTATCTTTGAAAGAGACTCAACTCTTTCTTCTGCATCTTTTCTGACATTGTTTTTCAACTTCTCAAGAATAATATGGGGCTTTACTCCAAGGTATTTTACAGGCTTCCCTAATTTAACAATAGCAAATCCTTTCTTTTCAAGGCTTTCAAGCACGTCATAAGTTCTTGATCTTGGAACTCCTGAAGCTTCAGCAACTTCTCCTGCAGAAGCGACTCCTTTTCCAAGCAAAGCCAGCCAAACCTTAGTTTCATAAATATTAAGGTCAAAATAATCCCTTATCTTTGTCACAAGTTCCTGTTTAATGAGCATTTTATTCTTCCTTTGATAGATTATATCCTAATTCGTTTAATTTTCCCTTAAAACTATCATCTTTATTGCTTTTTCTATCTAAATAAAGAGAAATTGTGAATCCTTTTTCATGATAGTCTACTTCAGACGCACTTAGCAAATCACCATAATGGCCACTGGCTAAATCTAATATTGCGCTATTGTGGCGAAGTTGGCCTATAAAAGGAATAACATCGCTGCAATTAACTCTAAATTTAACAGGCCTTTCATTTGTTAAAGCTTCATCTAAGTTTAGAGTTGAAATTTCATTTAAAGCTGTTCCAGCTATTCTTTTATATTTTTGAAATCTATTAAGCGTTCTTGTTAATTCCATCCCTTGTCAGTAGGAACATTGATTTATAAATCTTTCTGTTTGTTGTAATCGGTTAATGGTAACATTATGGAAAGATTTTTAAAGGTTATGTTATAAAGAAGGTTATGGCAAAAAAAATTGTTGGATTTGGCGAAAGAGAAAAGGAACATGGGTTTCTAGAAAGAAATATAATTGGAAAATATATTGTTGCAAATAATCCATATGGAGGAACTGCGACTGGCAAAGTTATAGAGTTAGATGAAGGTCATTTAGTATTTAGCCCTTATATTGGAGCTGTCAAGTATAAAAGTGGAAAAGAAATTATGGGGTTTGTTAATAATAAAAGATATCTAGAGGTGATTTCTGGAATGAGATACACAAAAATAACAGAAAAAGAATTAAAGAATTACTGCAAAAGTGTTAATAAGGCTACTGAGAAAGAGCTCAAAAAAGAAGAATCAAAAAAGAGGAATCAAAGAATCAAATAACCCAAAATCATTCCTAGGAAAATACCTGCTGTTATGAACGGCATTGCAGGATAAAACTTCTTTTTCTCGGCTTTTGAAAACAAGAATGCCAGGCCTAAAGTTGCTCCTAAAGTAACAAATAATGCGTGGCTTAAGCCGAAATTCTTTAGAACCACGCCTGCAGCAATTATTGGGAATATTATGTCACCGCCGCCTAAAATAGCCAAATTAATCTTAATCTTCTTCTTTTTTAAATCTGATTTTTTCATATTTCTTATCTGCTCCTTAACTTTCTTAGAGGCATAAGGGACAAAAAAACCGGCAAAAATCTTCAGCTTATTCATCTGGTATTTTGCCATTCTCTGCATTATTCCGGAGCGCCAAACAGCCCACATGTCATAAATTGAAATCAAAATCAGAAGGATTACAGCTGTCCACATATTCAAAATTGGGACAAAGACGGCGGCTATTCCAGGATAAACAAAAAGCTCTGTAGCATTATGAACTATGAAGTTTCTCTTGTATATTTTTATAAAAGCTAAAGGAAGGGTTATTGCCAAAATTATTAATGAAGAGTATTTGAAATCAGGAATAAAAGACAAGAAAGTTATTCCTAAGGCTATTGCAATAACTATGAAAAACCATAACTTGAGTATAAATTCTGATTTGAACTTCATAAGCAAAAATAAAAGCGCTATTGCAATTACAAAAGATATTATGAGTGACGGAAGAAAATTAGTATAGAAATCTGCCTCCTTCTCTGCTTGAGGAGGAGTCATGCCATAAGGCAATCCTGGCTGACCAAGGTAATAATTAACAACATAAACTCCTATCAACTGCGTTGCAACAAACATCGCAAGAAGAAATAGAGTTAGTTTGATATTATATTTCATTTGAAAACGCGAGGACACCAAGGTTTCCTTCGCTTAACCTTCCTTTCATTTGTTTTTCTATTTTCCTCATTTAGTTATTAATGGCGATTTCTGCTCGACCATTGGAATTGTTATTGATGATTGGTTTCTGCCAATTCCAATAGCCTCGTTGCCTCCGAGGAAATCGCACGTTTTTCCTCTTTTACTTGGTGAAGAGAAGATGGTATTTAAATCTTGATTATTTTTTGCCGGTTCAATTTTGCAAAATTTGTTCTATTCGTAAATTTTAATGTGTATTAACAAATAAAGTTTCTATTTTGTTCCTAGGGATAAAATACACTTTGGTAATTTATTAAATAATATTCACCAAAACATTAAAGCTATCTAATAATATATTTAGAAATTAAATAATTATTAAGGATTTGGCTGGCTCTGTCTCAAAACATTTGTCAGATATAAATTTCCGCTTAAGTCGAACTTGGCAACAATAACTCCTGAAGGACTTTTAACAACAAACTCTGCAGAAGCAGTTTGAGCTATAGAAGGCTGAGAAGGAAAAACCTGCCCCTGTAAATACAAATTTCCAGTATCTCTCTCTAAAAAAGCTACGACGGCTGCTCCATTCTTTATAACAAAATCATTTCCATTTGGAGCTGCTGTAAATCCATTATCATCTAAAGTCCCCCTTATGTCCATGACTCCGTTGCTGCCAATTACTGCAGAGTTAGCTGGACCAGAGCCCTGCCTGAAAATTAGTTTTGGAGCTATTGGAACAGAAGATGCCCCGCCACAGTCAAAATCAGCGCCATCTGTAAGGCCATCGCAGTCATTATCATAGCCATCTCCGCAGTTAGCTTCTGTTCCTGCTGTTAAGAAAGTAACCCATTCTAAAACTCCTGAATTCGACATCCTGCATCTTTCCTGGTCTCCTCCTCCGCAATTATTCTGGGCAACGCCACAAGTCTGGCCCTGGTCTGCTAAAACAGCTGTGCATGTCTCTGAAACAGCTGTGCATGAGCAAGTATTGCATGAAGCGCCCCCTCCTCCGTCGGAACATGTATTGCTGCAAGAGCCTGAAGATGAAGAGCTGTAAGAAGGATAATCAAAATAAATTGTGCCTGTGCAAGAATCCACTTGCGAACATGAAGTTGTTCCGCATGACTGGTAGCCCCATTCTGAGCACGTATCCCCGTCATAATTTCCGCAGACTAACTGCTGTGTAGAATCATAGCAAAACGAATCTCCAGGTATGCACTCATCCTCACAAGTTCCTGGAGGAGGGTTTTGGCTCACGCAGACGCAGTTATCTCCTGAAACGCAGCTCCCACCTGAAGGAGCGCCGCAAGCGCCTGCTGGATAATAGCCAGCGTTACAATTGTATCCTGCACCTCCTTGCGTTGGAAAAATACAAGCGAAACCTCCTCCACTAGCTTGAAGCTGGCAATCACAAGTCCCTGCTGTTCCAGGGTTTGGAATTCCTGCTGCCG
>ERZ1292632.339-Hain-H43-01um-R2-339-length-48392-cov-8_pt2 | contig 34035 bp, 46 predicted proteins | sample MGYA00564407_ERZ1292632 | MGnify/ENA primary metagenome ERZ1292632 (study PRJEB36523, sample SAMEA6512637) | groundwater metagenome | collected 2019-01-08 | study: AquaDiva: Metagenomics assemblies of 32 groundwater samples | reverse complement strand
TCCGCCCCCGCCGCCGCCGCCCCCGCCGCCGCCCACGCGGCAGGAGAGACGTTGCCACCGGCACCGTGCCGATCGCAGAGAGCGAGGACGCCGTTCACAGCCGCCCCGGACGATCCAGCGTGCGGCAGGACGAACCTAAGCACCCGCGCGAGGCACCGCGACCGCAGGCGCTCCGACCGCTCGCCCTGGAGCTGGCCGAGCTTCGGAGCGATGGCCGCCACCCGGCGCACCATCGGCTCCCACGCCGCCTCGGTGCCAGCGTCGTCCATCCACGGCAGCAGTTCCGCGATCCACCGTGGCGCCTTGTCAGCCGGGCAGCTCGCAGGCCGCGCCTTGGGATCGTCCATCATCGCCGTGTAGAGGCAGAGCAGTTGCCGGCCATCAGGCGCCGTCTTGCTCCACTTGTTTCGGATCAGCCGGCCTTCGGCCAGCACGGTTTCGATGCTCATCGTCTCGTTCCTCCTTGAACCTTGGTAACACGGCGCTGGAGTGCTCCCCCGCACGCAGGGGAGCGATCGAGCGTCGGGCTAGGTCACTCGCGCTCCCGGCGCCACGCCCGATCCTCAGCCTCGCGCTGGTCGTGGTCACCCATGCACGAGCCCTTCCCGCAAACGTGGCACACGCCGGAGCAGCGGTGCATCCCCTGGTGCTGCCACCCGCAGCGTGCGCATGTATACGTCGGCGCCGGCGCGTGTGCAACCGCCTTCACCGGCTCCTCCGCCTGCCCGGTCATCCCGTGCGCGGCCTGGAAGAAGTCGGTCTGGGTCGGGCGCTGCCCCGCCCCGACGATCGCGCAGACTGCCCGGAAAGCCCTCGCGTGCGCCTCGCAGGCCATGTACGCCACCCCGCCATCGCCGCGCCGCTCGAGGGCGCAGCCGCATGGGCGGGAGTAGGTGGTGCTCCACGGCTTCAGGTGCATGATCGACTCAGTGGGCACGGTAACTCTCCTCTCGCGCTGCGGCGGCCATGGAGGCTAGGCGCCTCGCGCGCTCCCTCCATGCACGCGCCCGCTCGCGCACCCTCGGCAGGTCGTGGGAATCGACGTTCGTCCACGTCAGCACCAGCCCGTACCAGCGCGCCATGCGGTCGGAGATCAGCGCGGCGGTGCGCAGGCGGCGAGGGTCAGTGGGCATCGGTCGCTCCTCGGCAGATGGCGCAGTTGTCGCGGAAGACCACGGCCTCGCCCGGCCTCCGCTTCCCGCGATCGGTCCCGTCCCGCTGCCAGCGGCCACGCGCGCCGTCGGTCAGCTTCCGCAACGCTCGCAGGCGCCCCGCGAGCTCCCGGCGGCACCCGATGCAGCCACGCGACGGCCCGTACAGGAAGCGCAGGTAGACCGCTTCCGCCCATGGGGTGCCGAATCTCATGGCGTCACCTCGTCCTCGACCCGCGTGCAGCACTCGGCGCACGGCGGGCCGTCACGGTCGTGGCACTCGCAGTCGCAGTCATCGACTCCCGGCGCGCCGCGATCGTTGCAGGCCTGCGCGCGTGCTGGCGGACTGCAATCGAGCGGGTGGCACGCGCACCAGCCGGGGAAGTGAATGCCCATCGAATCGCTCCTAACGTGGTGGCCCCATCGCCACCGCTGGTCGTCGCCCCCGCGGTGCGGAGGCGAAGCGAGCGGTGGGCTAGGACTCCTTGACGCAGGCGGGCAGCTTCTCGATCGGCCCGCTCCACGAACCGGCGCCCCACCCGAACCCTGCCGCCTTCAGAGCGTCGATCACCTCGCTCCCAGGCTTCTCCGCGAAGGTCACCCGGCACCACGACTCTCCGCGCTCGATGGAGACGCCCCCGGACGCTTCGGCAGTCGCCGCGCGCTGCTGACGCGCCCGGATGTCATCGAGGCGCTTGCGATCGGCCGTGATGCGCCCGCCGAGGTTGCTCAGCTCCCAGCTCTCGTACGGGGCCTTGACCCACGAGTAGCCGATTGAGGCCACCTTCGCGCGCAGCTTCTCAAGGTCAAGGCCGAGAGCCGCAAGCCCCTCCGCATCGCCATTGCGGTAAAGCTGGTTCACGCGCTTCATGCGCTCGCGCTTCGCCTCGTTCTCCGCGATGCGAGCCTCGATCGCCTCGATGGCGTCCGGGTCATCCGAGAAAACGCACGTGTCGAGCTGCCGCACTAAGCCGTCCGCCTTGCCGCGGTGATGGTCGGCCAGCTTCGCCTCCTCGCAGCCCTTCGCCATGCCCGAGGAGATGCGGTCGGCATCGCGGCGCGCGTGGCGCTCCGAGTGATGGCCGACGAGGATCGGCTGGCCGAGCGGAATCGAGTCTGCGAGCTTGTGGACCCGATCGAACGCGACCGAGGAACGATCCTCGGCCTTGCCGGCCCATTCCAGCCGCTTCGCGAGCTTCGCTTCCAAGCGTTCACGCTTCGTCATCTCTCGCACTCCTAACGTCGTGCGGCACCATCGCCGCACTACCCTATGGACGATCCGACCATCTCGGCTAGTCGCCGCCCCCTACCGAACGAGCGAGTGGGCGAAGCGAGCTGGGAGGGTCAGCGAGACAGGCGGAACCGCATCGACGCATCCTTCAGAACGTCGAGATCGGCACCGCAAACCTTGACTCGGCAGAGCCACCGATCGAACCAAGATCCGTTCTTCATGAGCCGCTTGAAGTCGGCCCGCTTGGCAGCCACCGCAAGCCGCTCACGGCAGCACTGAGCCGCCCGCCTCATCTCGTTCTTGGCGTAGTTCATCTGCATCGTCCCCTAGTTGGACCTGCCCTGAGGGGCGAGTTAGATCTTCGACACCAGCACTAGGACGATCCGACCTCACCGGGCGGGACACCTAACATTGGCACTAACATTTGGCATGGGTTGACAGCCGTGGTACCCTGTTGCAGCCTTCTGGCCCCAGCCGCACCGGGGGGCCTTGGAGCCGTTCGGGAGACGAAGAGCGGGGAATAGAGAGTGAGCCGTTCAGCGCGCTTGTTCTCTTCCCGCCCTCCCCCTCCGGCGGGTGGGTGGGTGACCCAGGCGAGGACGGTCGTGCGGGGGTTGAGGGCGTCGATCGAGAACGACGCGACCCTCCCCCTCCATCCCCTCCCCCCTCTCGATTGTTGACACGCCGCGATGGCGTAGTCCGATCGACGCGATGACGCGGTGGGTCCCATCCTGGCGCGTGCAGGGGCCCCCTGCGACTCGATGGCACCTCGGGGACATTGTTGACACGACATGGGGTCGTGGGGCATGTTGACGATCACGGCCCGGCACGACGGGTCGGGCGGCGTAGGCCCCGCCGGGTCGACTAACCGGACGCTCGTCGTGTCGGGCGGTGCTCGAGGTGGAGGAGGGGGTGATGGATCTGATGCAGCACGCGGTCGAGAGGGTGGCGCAGCTGGAGGCGTTCATCGCGAGCCAGCACCAGACCATCTCCAGGCTGGCCGCCGAGCTCGCGCGGAGCCGAGAGACGGTCGAGGAGCTGAAGGAGGCGGAGGGGCGGCTGATCCGGCAGCGGGAGGAGTTGCAGCAGCTGCTCGACATGCACCCGAAGCCCGAGTCAGCAACCGGCTTCATCGGCGGCGTCCCTCGTCGCGCGCTGGAGGACGAGGTGAAGCGGCTCGAGCAGCTGGTGCGCCAGTACTCGCAGCCCGAGTGGCTGCTGCCAGCGGTGATCGAGTACCTGACGCAGGGCATGACGATCGCGACGAAGTCGGTGTGCCGCGCCGTGCAGATGTCTGACGGCACCCGGTGGATGCTGAAGGTGTGCCACGGGATCGACGCGAAGGGGTGGACCGACCCCATCTCGGACGCCGAGCGCCAGCAGCACCAGCGGACCGTGCAGGATCTCTCCGCCCGGCTCGACTTCAGCAGGAAGCGCGTGGCATTCCTCGAGGCGCAGGTGGAGCGTGGCGAGGAGCAGTGCGCGAAGCTCGAGCAGCAGCTCGTCGATCGACACGCCGCCCACGCAGCGACGGCCCAGATCCTCGACCAGGTGCGCCTCTCGTGCCAGGTGCCGCGCGACCCCGACGGGGCGCTGCAGGCGCGGGTGGGTGAGCTCGAGCGTGAACGTGATCTCGCGCGCTCCGCCCACCGCTCGGTGTGCGACACCCTCGCCCGCCTGCGCCACTCGATCCGCGGGTTCGCGCGGCAGCACGCGCCGTGACGATGGACCTGCGACGACAGCACGACCTGCTCCGTCACCTTCAGTTCTGGATGCTCGGTGAGGGGCAGCATCGCGGCGACCAGGCGATGCTGTCGGCGTACCGAAAGAACCCGCTGTCGTGGAGCGACGTGGAGGTGGATGCCGCGGTGCGGTCGTTGCGCATGGGCGCTCTCCGCGACGAGGCACCGCAGGCGGAGATCGACGAGTTGATCGAGTGGATCACGGCATGAGCGACACGGCCATCAAGATCCTGCTCGGGCTGCAAGACACAGCGCGGCTCGACGACCCCGAGAAGGAGGCCGAGCAGCGCCGGCTCGACGAGATGGAGCTGTAGATGGAGAGCCCGCGCCTCGTCTTCCCAGGCCGGCAAACGCGCCGCAAGCTCGAGAGGCGCCTGCTCCGGTGGCGCTCGTACCCGCTCACGACGCGGATGTCTGCGAAGCAGCACGCGCGGGCGATGGATCTGCTGTCCTTCATCGGGGATCCGCGCAAGCTCGGTTGGAACGCGCTGCGTCATCACTACGCGGCGGTAGTGCGCGAACTCAGCCAGTCGTTCTACGATCACGCCCTGAAGGAGATCTACACGCGGCCGATCGTCGACGCGCTGAGCGGTCAGTCGACCACCTATGCCCTGCTGAAGAAGCACTCCGCGAGGAAGCTCGCATGACAAGCCTTCTCAGCTACTTAGTCCTTAGCGATCCCATTCCGTACGGACTGGCGTGGGCCGAGTCGATCACGCGGTCGACCGACGTGCTGGCCGGGCTGTGCGTCGGCGGAGAGGTCGTGCCGGTGCGTCTGCGCATCGACTACTCACGGGCGCGCCGCTCTGGTTGGGCGTTCCTCGACGAGGTGATGCGCTGCATCGACTCAGAGCGCGCGATGCTGGTGGGGAGCTTCTGATGCTGACCCGCGCCGAGATGATCGCCGAGGTAGAGAAGAGCCTCGAGTCCGAGCTCGGCGCCGACGTCATGCACGACATCCACGGCCACCTGGACCCGCGGAAGCTGACGGACGAGCAGCTCGCGGAGCTGATCAGGTTGAGGGACGCGACATGATCACCCGCCGCTCCCTCCTCCGCCGCGCCGTGGGCGCCCTGGCAGCCGGCACGCTGGCGGGGGTCAGCAGGTGGCTGCCGGCTCCGGCGGTGGCGGCGAAGAACCGGTTCGTGCTCGACGAGCCGGTGTCGATCGTAGTCGATCTCCTCCCCGGACAAGCGACGCGCGAGACGTTCATGGCGGCGGTCGACTACGAGATGCAGCGCATCAAGCAGGACGTCCTGGCCGAGATGGATCGGCGGATCAGGTGGGGGCCGCCGCTGTGACGCTCTCCCTGCTCACCTCCCCCTACCTCTGGTGGGCGGCGGCGCTCGGTGCGGCGATCGTGATGGGTGCTGGGTGGGCGGTCCACTCGGCGTGGCAGTGGTGGCGCTCGAGGCGCGGGGGGAGATCGACATGGCGAAGCTGACGGTGACCACGGATGGCTGGGTGGACCGCGCTGGCGCGCTGCGGGCGAGCGTGGCGCCGATCGAGGATGCGTGGCTGGCGGCGGAGCCTGGCGACGTGCTCGAGCTGCAGCCCGGGACGTACCGCCGGCTCACGATCCGCCCGTCGTCGCGGAGCCCCGGCTCGCCGCCGGTGACGATCGAGGGCGGCGGGGTGGCGGTGATCGGCACGGCGCCGGTAGTGGGCGGGTCGGACACGATCTACCTGCAGGGAGGGGTGCGCGACCTCGTGCTGTCGGGGCTCGTGATGGAGGGCGCCTCGCGCGCGATCCTGAAGACGCAGCAGCCCGGCGGCGCGCGGAAGGTCGTGGTGCAGCGGTGCGTGATGCGGGGCGGCCAGGACACCGTGTGGGGCGACCACGGCTACTTCACGGGCGGCTACACCTACTTCGGGAACGAGATCCACGGGATCCCGAAGGAGCACGCGCGCTACCTGCACACGCGCCAGGGGAACCACTACTTCGGCGGGAACGACATCCGGGCGTGCGGGTTGACGGCGTACCAGGAGGTGGCCCGCATCCATGAGAACGGCACCCCGCAGCCTCCGGCGCGCGGCGTGGTGACGATCGAGGACGAGACGGTCATCGACGTGTGCCTCGACGGCGGCTCGGCCTACAGCTTCCGCGGCGGCTGCCCGGGCGGCGACATCTTCATGAACCGGGTGAGGGTCTACCTCGGTTCCGACCCGAACGCCCCGGCCTCGTACCGCGGGAAGGCGGCGGGCGCGATCCTGATCGACCAGGGCACCGAGAGCCAGCCCGGCAAGGGCGATGGCGCGCACCCGGGCAAGTACCGGCTCGCGCAGCTGCGTGACGTCGAGGTCGAGATCGGGACCGTGTCGGCGCCGGAGGGGAGCGCCAGGCGCCCGTCGCTCACCATCGGGAACGTCGAGACGGCTGTGATCGAGAGCGGGCGCATCGTGTCGGTGGGCGGCATCGAGGCGCTCGACGTGAAGCGGACGGTGGACCGGTTTCTGATCGGTCGCGGCGTCCACGTCGAGGGGCCGGTGAAGTACCACGGCGAGCGGTGGGGGAACGTCGACCTGTTCCGCACGGCGCACCCGGAGTGCGTGGCATGACGATCTGCCTCGCGTGCGCGCGGCCGGTGGGTGACGGGCACATGCTCGCGTGCCCCCAGATCTTCGCGGCCTACCCGAGCGGCTACGGCCCGATGGCCGACTTCCACATGACCATCTTCGACGTGTACCAGGCGGAGCAGCGCAGCCGCCGTGCGATCGAGGAGGAGCGCGCGCACGTCCGCAGGATGGAGGAGGAGCTCGGTGCCACGTCCGGCTCGACGTAACCGCCTCGATCGTCACGAGGCGAAGCAGATCGTGGAGGCGGTCGAGGGAGCGATCCACGTCCGACTCTCGCTGGTGAACGCGGCGTCGTTGCTCGACGTCATCACCGCCATCAAGGGACAGGCATACAGATCCGGCTTCCAGGCCGGGCACATGGCCCACAAGAGGAGACCGACCAGTGTCGCAGGAGTCGACGTCGACTTTGGATGCCCGCATTGCGGCTCGAGACGCAGTGCTGAAGGAGCAGGAGGAGGCGCGGCTGAAGGCGCTGCAGCTCGAGACGGAGCTCGCCAAGACCTTCCGCCCCTCGAAGGATCGCATCGTCGTCCGCAAGAGCTCGAAGAGCGAGACGGCTTCGGGGATCTTGCTCCCTGAGACCCGCAAGGAGCGTCCGACGACCGGGACGATCATCGCGGTCGGGCCGGAGGTGAAGGAGTTCCGGGTCGGCGACATCGTGCTCTACATGGAGTACGCGGGCGTCGACATCCAGACGGTCGAGGGCACGAACCTCTCGGCGCACTTCGTCTGCACCGAGGACGAGCTCTTCGGGAAGTTCGAGCGTGCCGGGACGTAGGCGATCGAGGATGCCGCTGCCGGGCGAGCGATCGGCCGTTCCGAGGATCGGCCAGATGGGGCTCGACGTGCAGCGGCGCATCCAGCGCGAGGAGTTCACGGCGCCTGAGGAGCCGAAAGACTACTGGTACGTCGCGGTGATCGGCACCTCGATGACGCCGGGGTGGAAGGGTCCGCTCGCGCAGGCGGGCTTCCGGTGGGCGTCGTACTATCACGCCTGGATCTACGACCGGCACGACGACGGCACGCGGATCGGTCGCGAGGAGGCCGAGTGGGTCTCGCGCAGCATCCAGACCGAGACGTGCGGCGCGCTGATGCCCGAGCTGCATAGGGGACTCTGTGTCCACCCATCGAAAGCGGCCGAGGATCAGGATCGAGGACGCGCCTCGGGATGCGTGCCTGCCGGACGAGGTGTTCGAGGTGCGGGCGGGGTGGCAGGAGGTGGCGGTATTCCGGCGCCCCGACCGCCTGTACAACGTGGTGCCAGACGCGGAGATCCGCCGGCAGCGCAAGGAGTACGCGCTCCAGCAGAGCTACCTGCAGCCGGAGCGGCAGGCGTGGTGGGAGCGGCTGATCCAGCGGAAGGGGCTCGCGAAGATGACGGCTCGAGCTGATTGGGAGGCGTGCGCGAAGGTCGCTGAGAGCCTCCTCGAGGACATGGAGAAGACCCAGATATTCACCTCGCCGGAGCGGCTCCAGGTGATGTGCTCGATCGCGATCCTGCGCGACGCCTCCTCAAACGTGAACGACAAGCGCCAGGCCGTGAAGAACGTCGGCGACATGTTCGCGGTGTTCCAGACCGGGCGGCAGACGTCGAACCTGAAGGAGCGCGAGAAGCAGGAGATCGCGGACGGGAAGATGAAGGACACGCGGGCAGAGGACGATGCGTCGGCTCTCGACGCGACCCCGACCATCTCGCTGCTCGAGCGCCTGAAGGGGGCCGATGGCGCAGCTGACGTCAGCTGATGCGCGCGCGGCGCTGCGGGCCCGGCTCGGCGAGGAGTTCCTCGACTTCGCGGAACTGTGGAGCGACTCGCAGCGGGCGGTGCTGAAGTCGGAGCGGCCGTTCCTGTTCGCTTTCGGTGGCAACGGCGCCGGCAAGACCACGCTCGGTAGCTGGTGGATCCGCGCGCAGCTCGCCTGCTACAACCCGGTCACGGGCAAGTTCTGGAAGCGCCCGCAGACCGTGACGGTCTACTGCGTCGGGAACACGATCGAGAAGGTCAAGGGCGTCATGATGCCGGCGCTGCGGCGCTGGCTGCCGAAGGGCGAGATCGTCCACGAGGACCGCCAGAACAACATCTGGACGCTCCGCGACGGCGCGCGCGTGCTGTGGAAGACGGGCGCGCAGGACGTCACGACGTTCGGCGGCGATGAGGTCGACGCGATCTGGATCGACGAGGAGCTATCGAGCTACGCCCATTGGGAGGAGTGCCTCGCGCGCACGTCGCGGCGCCTCGGCCGCATCCTGACCACGCTCACCCCTGCGCTCGGCACGCTGTGGCTGCACGCATGGGTCTTCTCCCGCGACAAGTACCCGATGGAGGAGAAGGAGCTCGTCCGCATCCCGATGGACGCGAACCCGTACTACTGGTCGTGCGACTTCTGCCTGAAGCCGAAGGCGTGGCACGAGAGGAAGCGCCACGGCGCCTGCGACAACTTCATCAACGTCGCCGGTCCGAAGAAGCTCGAGCGGTCACGCCAGCAGTTCATCCCGGGGACGATCGCTTACAAGGTCCGGTTCGAGGGCCACTACCTGCTGATGAACGGCCGGGCCGTGCTCGACCAGGCCGTGCGAGAGCGTCAGGAGAAGGAGCATCGCCGCGACCCGGTGAGCGGCTACCTGACGCAGGGGCTGCAGTTCGTGCAGGTCGAGGATCCGCACGACTCGCGGGCCTGGCTGCGCGTCCAGATCGGCAAGGATCGCGACGGCAAGACGAAGCTGCTGCTGCCCGAGCCCGCCCACCAGTACGTCATGGGGGTCGACGTAGGCGGCGGCAACCCCATGGGCGACTACCACGCCGCGGTCATCTTCGACTACGAGACCGGCGAGCAGGTGGCCCTGGCGCACACACGGAGCGTCGATCCGCGCGACTTCGCGATCCTGTGTGACCAGTTCGGCCGCTGGTACAACGACGCCTTCATCGTGCCCGAGGTGAACAACCACGGCTACGCCTTCGTGCTGAAGCTGACCGAGGTCGGCTACTCGAACCTCTACCGGCGCCAGCGCGTGGACGGCATCGCGACGCCGAGCCTGCCGCGCCTCGGGTTCTTCACCGACGTGAAGAGCAAGCCGGCAGCCGTCGACCTGATGGGCGACTACTTCGTGAACCGGTGGGTGATCCACGACCCGATCATCTTCGCGGAGGCGTTCCACTACACCTGGCTGAAGGACAGCCGGCAGGGCACGCACGGCATCGGCAACAGCAACCCCGACGGCCACGACGACACCATGAGCGCCTGCTTCTGCGCCGCCTTCGGGCTGCGCGCGCTGGGGTGGAGCACCGGCTCCTTCGGTGAGCGTGCGACCGCGGCGAGGAAGCCGTCCGTGGGCGAACTCCTGCTCGCTGACGCGACCGGAGCACCAGTGCTCGAAAGCGACCTGCTCGACGCCGCGGAGGCGCAGTCTCAACCCGGCACCGTCGAGGACGTGTTCGCGGAACCGCCGGGGCTCGAAGAGGACTTCTGATCCTCGACGAACTCCCGGTAGGTGCGCGGCTTCCAGGTCATGCTGCAGTCCCAGCACTGCGCGTTCGCGTGCGCGAGGCGACGCCACCGAGGGCAGGCGCACTTCGGGCAGACGAGCTCTCGCTTCGCCCACTGCTCAAGCGTCTGGCGATCGTTCAGGTCGACGCGCACGGAGCCTCCTCCACGATCGGGAACCCGGCCGCGAACAGGATCCCCCAGCAGTCGGCCACCGCCTCCCGGTCCTTCCGCGAGCGGTCGGACTGCGGGTAGGCGAGCCGCGGCGGCATCCACAAGCCCTTCTCCTCGGCGGCGCGGATCATCTGCTTCTTGTCGGCATCGCGGTCGCCGGTGAGCGCGCGCTTCGCCTCGTGCGGCTGCACCAGCTGGGCCACCTTGCCGGTACGGCACCACGCCCAGATCTGGAGTCCGGCCGAGAGCTTGTCGAGCTTCCGGGCCGTCTGCATCGACCGCGAGAACGCCGGCACCTCAAGGATCACCCGCTCGATCTCGCGGCGCCGCTCGCGGAAGTGACCGTCGAGCGTCGTGACGATCTCGAGCAGCCGCACCGCGTCCGAGCTGAAGGCCCGCTCGTCCTTCACCGGATCGGTCGAGACGAAGGCGTGAGCGGTCGGAGCCTTCGAGCCCTCCTCGACCAGGATCGCGCCGAGGTGCGTCAGGCTAGGGTCGATCACCAGCAGCATCGTCGCTCTCCTGAGCGGGAGGTGGCGGGGTCGGAGCAGCGCAGCCTTGCAGCAGCCGCATGTTCGCGTCGCGCGCCACCAGTTCGGTCAGCTTCGCGAGGGCGTAGGGGTTCCCGTCGAACCAGACCAGGTGACCGACGCTCCCGCCAGGACCGCGTCGATCCTCGATCGCGGCCACCACCACGACGGCGTAGCGCCGCCGCAGGGCTTCGATCAGGACGTCGGTGTCCACCAGGTCCAGTTCGACGGGTTCCATCAGCAGCCCTTCTTCTCGAGGAACTTGACGAGCTTCGCACCGGTGTCGCCGAAGTGGCGGCCGGTCTCGATCGAGTACAGCGTCTGGTGGTGGATGTCGAGCTTCGCCGAGAGCGCCAGGCGCGTGAGCCCGCTCTTCGCGAGGTACTTGTCGACGCGACGCGAGATGCGGGTCTTGACCAATCGAGTCTTGGGCACGGATCGAGTCCTTTCGTGTAGTTCGGACGGCGTAGGTTGTATCTATCGCGTCGCTCACATTCAAGCGGGCAGCTGCGGGGGATGCTCTCGCAGCGATGCTGACAGCGACCGGAGCTCCTCGTCGCGCGATGCCGCGATGTATGCCTGCACGAACTCGCGGCGGATGAAGCCGTTCACCTGCTCGGTCGGGAGCTGGCCGATCCGGTGGCAGCCACCGAACCCTTCCACCAGTTCGTCGATCAGCTGGTCGCCTGAGGTGTTGCGCGTCGCGATGGACTTCAGCACCAACGACCACGCATAGAGCGCCTGACGCTCCACGCTCACCGCATCCGCCGGCCGCGACAGGTCGTAGGGCGTCGGCATCGCCTTCCCGATCGTCAGCCACGCGATGGCGTTCGCCTCGACCGCCACGATGTCGGCGTCGCGCAATCCGACCGTGTAGCCCTCGAGGAGCGCCTCGCTGTAGAAGCGGTTGAAGATGGCACAAAGGCGCTTCAGGCAGGCCGTCAGCCGGGGCAGATCGGATGCCGTCATGACTCGAACCTCGCAAGGAACTTCGCCTCCACGTCGTCAGGCGTGCCGGCCTTCACCATCCGCTGCGGAGCCAGTGGCATCTCCATGAACTGCTGCACATGACTCGAGTCGCGCAGGATCAGGTTCAGGCCTTGGTACTTCTTGCAGGCCGGGTTCTCGCCGCAATGCCAGGCGGAGCGGTGGCACCCGTCGATCGCTTCGATCAGCTCCTCGGCCGACCACCCGTCCTGCAGCCGCGCCTCGATCATCCGTTGCTCCTTCAGCCCGAGCTTGCACCTCGGGTGGTGGCGCAGGTAGGCGTCCACTACGAGGCGCAGCGACTCGAGCTTCGAGCGGCGGAGGGCGACGCCTCGCTCCTCGAACAGCGCGAGCTCTGCAGGAGCGTCAGACCACTCGTGCGAGCACTTCGGGCACTTATGCATCGGCACGTTCCTTCACCGCTCTAGCCGCGAGAGTTCGAAACGCATGAGCAGCCACCAGCGGGACACATCCGTTGCCGAGAGCGCGGAGGCGGTCGGCACGGTCCACGAAGGCGGCAGCCCCATCAACGCCCCGACGAAGGACGGGGACAGGACCGCCGGCGGCTCGCCATCGCGCCCATCCCTCAACGTCGTCGGGTCGAGGAGGCCATGTATGACCTGGTTCGCGAGCTGGTCCGGGTGCTGGTCCGGGTCGCGGTTCGGCGAGCGCCAGTCGCGAGCGGCCGGCGTGTTCCACTGCGTAACCTGCCGCCCCAGCGCCGGCCGGATCGCGGCGCCCGGGCTCGGCGATCGGTTGCGGCCGGTCGAGACGCTCGCATCCGGCGTCGCCCACCGGCTCACGATCGTCGGATGCCTCGCGTTCGCCCCCGACTCGCCGTGGCAACCCGCCTTCGGCGTCGGCCACGCCCGCGCCGCATCCGTCAGTGTCGTGCCGGAGTGTCGACCGCTCTCCGTCGAGTACCCCGCGGCGCAGGTCGTCTTCGAGTCTCCTGCCGTCGCGGTAGGCCAGCACGAAGAGTCTCTCGCGGAGGTGCGGCGCCCCGACCTCGGCCGCGCTGAACAAACCCCACTCCGCATCGAACCCGAGCGCGGCAAGGTCGCCGAGGACGTCGGCGAGCCCAAGGCGAACGTGGCCCGGGACGTTCTCGAGGAAGGCGAGGGGGGCTCCGCACTCGTCGATGATCCGTCGCACTTCGGGCCAGAGGTGGCGCTCGTCGGCTTCTCCTCGCCGCTTGCCGGCGAAGCTGAAGGGCTGGCACGGGTAGCCCGCAGTGACGAGATCCACGACTCCACGCCACGCGCGGCCATCGAAGGATCGCAGATCGTCGGCGATAGGAGCGCGATCCAACTGCGCCGCCTCCATCCGCGCCACGAGGACGGCCGCGGCGAAGGCTTCCCGCTCGACGTAGCAAACGGTGCGGCATCCTGAGGCCAGTCGGACACCGAGGTCGAGCCCGCCGATCCCGGCGCAAAGAGCCAGCCCATTCATCCTCCTCCTCCGATCGCGGCCTCGGCCCGCAGCCTCTCGTCCACCGCCGTCGTCAGCTCGACGTACCGGCCGATCACCACCAGCCTGGAGCCGACCTTCACCCTGGCCGTCCACCGGCGGTGGTAGCGGTCCCAGGTGATCCCTCGGGAGAGCTCGGTGCGCCAGCCGAACGTAGATCTCCGACGCCTCGTCATCACCGACACCTGATCGAACGCATGTGCTCCTCCTGCTCGGAGAGGTACTCGGCCGCCACGTTGTCGCGATCGGATCGCTCGGACTTCGCGCGAAGCAGCTTGCGGAGGCGGTTGCGAGCTTGACGCACCGACAGCTTCGATTCCCCTTCGAACTCTACCGCGGCGTGGCAGGACACACACATCGAATACATACATGCGACGTCGCGACCGAGCAAGGCCCACCACGAGTAGTTGACGTGGTGGACGAGGACGGCCGGCGCTTCGCAGAGCCGGCAGAGGAAGCGGTCGCGGACCAGGACGCGCCGCCGGATCGACTTCCAGAGCCCGCTCTCGAGGTATGACCGGTAGCTCGCGAACCCCATCCTTCGAAGGATCTGATTCCGCGCGCTGTAGCTCTTGCCTGATCGCTTCGCCACGAGCCTCTCCATGTCGACTGGTGCCGGTGGTGATGCTCTCGCTGGTGCTGGACCTGAGGGAAAATGCCCCCCTACCCCCGTCGCCGGGGCAGAGCACTTCCCTCGGCCGACTGTACGCCGTCTGGAGCCAGCCCCCAGCAGTACGCAGTCCCTCGGGACCGAGTCCCCTTCCCGACGGAGCCTGTTCAGAGACGCCGGGCGCGGTTCCATCCGCCTTGGATCTCGGCGCAGGCGAGTACCGTCCGGCTCTGGGCCGGCTCTCCTCGCGATCCGCCGAGGGATGTTCCCCCCTCGTGCGGCGCGCCTGCGTGGACGCGGCCGAGACACCGGCCGGTTGACGTGAGCGACTGCCGTTGAGTAGGCTTGCTCTCGCTACCGGTCTTGGCTTCGACATCCGTACCGTAGCACGGCCGCCTCTTGCACGTCAAGAGGCGGCCGCGTTCGTTTAAGGACACCCCCACGAGGAGCCACACATGGCCCTTTCCGCCGTCACCTCCGCTTCCGACCCGACGTCACTCGCCCACAACTCGGCGAACCACGCGACGCAGACGACCCGCCAGCAGACGCACTACGACGCGAGCAAGGCGTTCGGCACCGCGCTCGTGACGTGGACCGCGGCGGTGAACGACGCGCTGAACCAGTGCATGCGGTGCCATCCGCAGGCGACCGGCCAGGCGGCTCTCGAGGCGGCGAACGCCGCTCTCGCCACGGCGGCGGCGGCCCTGGTGACCGCCACCACGACCTGACATGCGCCTCGTCCTCGCGGTGGGCGTGTTGCTCCTGTCCGCAGGATGCGGTGCGCTCGCCGGTTCCCTCGGCCTCGCGGCGGCAGGCGATGTCGCCACGGGGCTCTCCACCCTCCAGGCCTACGCGACCGCGAAGGTCGACGAGACCGCCTCGAAGGCGCAGCTGTATGCTGCCGGCGCCGCGGCGTTGGGCGCGGCGAGCGCCATGGCGGCGCGCTGGGTCGACCACAAGCTGAGGGGGAGGGGATCGAAGTGAGCGACGCGCTGCTCGGGTTCGTGGCGGGGCTCGTCGCCCTGCTCGCCGTCGGGTGCGGGGTCTCGGTCGGGTGGGTGCTGCACGCGCGCTACGTCCGGGCGAACCCGACCGGGGTGGAGTCGGTCGCGCGCATGGCGGCGCAGCAGGTGGCCGCGATCGAGCGGAACTGCCAGGAGCGGGTCCGGGCGGTCGAGGAGGCGCACCTCGGGGTTACGGCCACGCTGCAGCGGGCGGTGCAGGAGCTCTCCTTCGCGGCGGCGCGCCCTGGGGCGGCGGATGGCCCGGCCCCACTTCCGCGGTCGATCCCTGTCGAGGATGCAGCAGCTCGAGCGACCGGCCGCCCGGTGAGCGAGCGGACGGCGCAGCGGGACATGCTGCTCGCGCAGGGGCTCGACGCCGCGACGGTGGACGCGATCCTCGACGGCCGCATGGACGACATGCCGCCCGACACCGTCCTGGGCCAGGTGCAGGACCGGATGGTTGCGGAGGCCACCCGCCTCCCGTAGGCTCTCCACCGGCAGCCTCCTTCTCACCGCACAGCGGCCTCCTCCTGAACTACGGTTCCGGGGGAGGCCGCTGTGTTCGTTTCAGGCGACCCCGTGCAGGGATACGGCTTCAACGACGCGGATTCCGCATCCGATGCCGCCGTCCTCGTCCACCCGACGCAGGTGGAGAAGACGCGGGTCAGGACCATCGCCTCCGGCCGTTCTCCGCAGGTCCAGGTGCGGCCATCGCGCCTACTGCCGAACGAGCTGCAGTTCATGCAGCCGTTCTCGAGCGAGATCGAGCGGGCGCGGACCTACCTGTATGCGTTCCACCGGCAGTGGTACACGAACATCGCGGCCTTCCTCGGGAGCTCCGGCGTCGGCGCTGACGCGGTCGCCCGGCTCGCGCGATCGCGCGGTGTCGCCGCGTCGACCCCCGACCACCGCATCGTCCACCAGAGCAACCTGATCGGCGGCAACGTCCGTCGCCTCATCGGCTACCTCGCGCGCTCGAACTCCGACCCAGAGATCATCCCGGCGAGCATCGACGATCCCACACAGGTCGACGCCGCGAAGGGCGCCCGCGCCTGGCTCGACTGGCAGTTCAACTACGACCACTGGTCGAAGAAGGAACTCGACGTCCTGTATTGGGCGGTCATCTGCGCTTTCGGCGTCACCGAGGCACTCTGGGATCCGTTCGGAGGGCCGGTCGAGTCGGCGATCGACGAGCAGACCGGCGAGACCCTCAAGTTCCGCGACGGCCGCCCGATGGTCGACACGCGCGGCCGCCCGCTCAAGTTCTCGAACGGCGTGGCGCACACCGTCGTGCAGTCGGCGTTCCACTACATCTACAACATCGCCGCCCGCAACGACGAGGAGCTGTCGTGGAACGGCTTCCGGTCGTGGATGTCCTTCCGGCAGCTCGAGCAGCTGATGCCCGGCGTGCAGAGGGACTTCGAGCTCCAGCCTGAGCCGCAGTTCTCGACCGCAGAGAGCATCTACGAGCGGCAGATCATGATGACGATGGGGCCGATGGCGACGAACGCCGGCGTGTCCCCTGAGACTGGCGAGCCCGGCTGCGTCATCACCAAGCTCTACGTCGCCCCGCGCTTCCTGCCGCGCGACGTGTTCGGTGACGAGCTCTACGAGCAGGGCGCCGTGATCATGTCGGCGCAGGGTCGCCTGCTGCCGCTCAATGGCACTGCGAAGCTGGCACCGAACCCGTTCCTCGAGCTCGACGGCGTCAACCCGCGCACCGACTGGAACCCGATCACCATCTGGCCGTGCTACGACGTGCCCGGCCGCATGATCGGGCAGGGCGTCGTCGAGAACCAGATCCCGATCGTCGAGGCCCGCAACTTCATCATCGCGCGCATCCGCGAGGCGCAGCGCATGACGGGTCAGCCGAAGGTGCTGATCCCGAAGAACACGACCCAGGTCCGCATCAACAACGAGGCCGGGCAGCAGATCACCTTCAACCCCGCGATCGGCGCGCCGGCCTACATGCCGCCGTCGCCGATGCCGGCCTACATCTTCAACACGCTCGAGAAGCTCGACTCCGACCTCGAGAAGGTGTCCTCGCAGCCGCCGATGATGCAGGGCCGCGCGCAGGGCCAGGTTCGATCCGGCCTCGGCGTGCAGCTGCTGCAGGAGCAGGCGCTCACCGAGTTCACGCCGCTGCTCGCCCGCATCGAGCAGTGCCGCGCGCGCCACTGGCGCCAGCTCCTGCTGCGCGAGATCCAGTACGGAGACGCGCACCGGCGCATCGTCGAGAAGTCGGGCACGGGCGAGTGGCGCCAGACGCTCTTCCTCGCGAAGAAGCTGAACCCGGACTTCACGATCCGCATCAAGGCCGGCACGTCGATGCCCACGAGCAAGGCGCTCGTGATGAGCGAGATCGACCGGCTGATCGCGTGGGGCGTGCTGCAGCCGACGATGGTGCCGCAGCACGCACAGGTGATCGCGCGTGCGATGCAGGTCGAGGTGCCGCAGTACACGCCGGACGACCAGGAGTCCGCGATCAACCGTGCGCGCTACGAGAACGAGCTGCTGCGCACGCGGCCGGGCGAGGAAGTCTCGCCGATGGCGAGCGAGAACCACCCGGTCCACATCAACGAGCACCTGCGCGACCTGCACTCGCAGCGCACGATGAAGATCGTCGACGCCGAGAAGAAGTCGTTCGGCTTCTCGCCGACCCTCGGCCGCATCTACGAGCACGTCGGCAAGCACCAGGGCATGCAGCAGCTGCGGCAGAGCGGCGTGCTCATCCCGCAGCCGGTGATCCCGTTCGAGGAGCTGCAGCTCGAGATGCAGGCGCAGCAGCAGGCGATGGGGCCTGGCGCCGGTGGCGGAGCTGGCGGCATCCAGCAGCAGGTCGGTGCTCAGGGCATGACCTCGCGCGGCGCGCCGCAGGCGACGAACCAGATGCAGAACAGGCAGCAGCACGGGTCCGAGCGGCCCGAGCCTTCGGTCGTGGAGCAGGGCGGCTTCGGCGGCCCTTCGATGGAGAGCGGCAATGGTGGATGAGAACGACGTCCTGGCCCCCGAGGGGCTCGACGAGGAGAAGTCCGGCGAGTCCGGGCTCTCGATCGAGCACGAGCAGATGAAGGCCGCGGCGGCAGCCGGGCAGGCGCGCCTGCAGGAGCAGCTCCGCGCCAACAAGGCCGCGAAGGCGGCAGCGAAGGCACCCAAGACCCCCGCGCCTCGCCCCTCCAGCTTCGACCCGAAGCGCGCCCCCGAGGCCGGCTACGAGGTCAAGCTCACCGACGAGGAGTGGCAGATCGTCCACGGCCCCGACCCGCTCGCGATCTGGCTGATGCGCGGGATGGCCGTGCGGCCGAAGTGCGACGCGGTGCAGGCCGACGCCCCGTGCCGGCGCTGCGGCGCCATGGTCCACAAGGTCCGCGACGGCAACGCCTCGTGCCTCGGCTGCGGCCTGACGGTGGGAGCCTGAGCCATGGCAATCGCTTCAGCAGGTGACGCGCTCGGCCTCGGTGACGCCGCCGACGCGCAGGTGGACCGAGAGAGCCTCCCGAAGTTCGCGACCGCGCCTCCCATGATCGGGGCGGCGGAGGAGAAGGCGCGCATGCGGCGCCTGATCTCCGGTGAGCCGGACGCCACGCCCGAGCGCCGCACCGCGCCGCCTCAGGCGTCGCCGGAGGTGCTGTCGTTCGAGGGCGGCCCCGTCGAGCCGGCGCCGGCGCCGGAGCCTGCCCGCCAGGCCGCGGCCCCCGCGCCCGCCGCCGCTCCGCCGGCTTCCGACCCGGACCTCGAGTTCGAGCAGCGCCTGCTCGCCGCAGAGCCGGCGCCGACCGTCGACCCCGACGCCGTGAACCGCGCGCGCGAGGCGCAGATCGCCAAGGCGCAGGCCACGCTCGTCGATGCGGCCCGCGAGATCCGACTCTCGCCGGTGCAGGCGATGGGCCAGCTCGGCGTCACGCCGGCCGAGATCACGCGCCAGCTCGTCGCCGCCGGCCACCTGCCGGCCAGCGTCCTCGAGCAGCGCCCCACCAACGAACCAAGCGCGATCCAGATTCCCGAGGACGCGGACCCGCTCGTCAAGGCGCTCGCTCGCGAGAACGCCGCCTTGAAGGCGGAGCTCCCGTCCATGCGGAGCCAGATCGGCAGCGTGCTCACGCATCTGCAGGAGCGCGATCGAGCGAGTCAGGAGGCGGAACGGCGCGCGCAGCGCCAGCTCGTCAGGAGCTCCACCGCCACCGAGATCCGCAAGATCGCGACGCGGATGCCGTCGCTGCGGGAGTCCGACGGGAAGTTGAGCCGGGAGGGCGAGCTGCTCGTCCGTCTTGCGACCACGCAGGCGGCCGAGGATCTCCCCGACTCGCTCGACCCGGCGGCCATCGCCTCGCGAGCAGAGCGCATCGTCCGCGCAGTCGCCAACGAGGTCGGCATCAAGCCGAAGGCGGCACGCGCAGAGGCGGCGCTCGACCCGGCACGACGTCCTCCGGTGCCCATCGTGACTGGCGCGACCGCGCCGCGCACGGTGGCGGGCGGTCAGCCCGCGAAGAGGAACTACGACTTCGACGACCCCGAGCAGCGGGTGGCCGCCATGACCGACTGGTTCCGAAACGAAGCCAGTCAGCCCACTGCTTGATGACGGAGAGATGAACACATGAGCTGGACCACTGGTCAGGGCTCCGACAGTTCGCTGTACGAGAAGTTCCTGAAGGAGTTCTACTTCCCTGGCTGGGTCGACACGCAGAACAACCTCTGCACGACCCGCAAGGTCTTCCGTCGGCGCAGCACGCCGCTGAAGGGCAAGTACGCCGTCATCGCGATCCGCACGGGTCGCACCGGCGGCATCTCGGCGATCCCGCCGTCGCAGATCGGCAACCTCGCCTCGAGCATCACCTCGGGTGCTCCGTCGCTGCCGACGCCTGGCTACCAGCCGGTCGACAACGCCTTCGTGCGCCCGAAGATCATGATGTTCGCCGTCGGCATCGCCCAGGACACGATCGACGTGTCGCAGGGCGGCGACAAGGCGGCCTTCATGGCGAGCATCGACTTCGAGATGCAGGGCGCCAAGGTCGACGCGGCGAACTACGAGGATCTCACCTGCTACAAGGGCGGGTCGACCACTCTCGCCGCGATCACGCAGATCGTCAGCACCACCGTCATCGAGGTCGACAACAGCTACTACTTCTACAAGGGCAAGTCGATCAGCTTCTACCACACGGCTGGCGACTGGTTCGCGACGAAGGTCATCACCGCGGTCGATCACTCGCTGCGACGGGTGACCTACAGCGGCGCCATCACCGTCATCACGAGCGACACCGTCGTGACGACCGGTGCGCGTCCGGCGACCGGCACGGCCTCGGTCGACCTCTACGGCCTCGAGCCGTGGGGTCTCGACACCATGGTCTCGGCGTCCAACCCGACGCTGAAGGAGATCAACGGCACGGCCCGCTACCTCGGCATCGACCGCTCGACGCTGCCGGAGTGGCAGTCGGTCGAGATCGACGCGAACGCCGCGTTCAGCTACTCGGCGGCGCAGCAGGTGCTCGACCAGATCCACGACCTGTCGGGTGGTGACCCGACCGTGGCGTTCACCACGCGCACCACGCGCCGCTCCATCGCGGTGAAGTTCGCCTACGGCGGCAGCTCGGAGACGGGCACCACGCAGACGCGCTTCATGGACAGCATCAAGTACAAGGGCGGCCTCGTCGCGCGGAAGGAAGACCGCCACGGCGCCGAGTCCGACGACTGGATGCGTCTCAACGACGAGATCCCGTTCGTGCTCGATCGCTACGCGAGCCACGACTACGAGAACTCGAACGGCACCATCTTCTTCGTCGACACCCGTCACCTCTACGAGGCGATCGTGACCGACTGGAAGTGGTGGGCGCCGCAGGGTCGGATCCTGCGCGAGGCGTCGAACTCCAACTCGTTCGGCCTCGTGGCGCACGCCTACAAGTACTTCGAGCGCGTGCTCGACGCGCCGAACACCTGCGGGAAGCTCCACAACATCACCGTGTGATCGCGGAGGTCGGGGGTCGGGCGCAGCTCCACGGCGCTCGGCCCCTGGCCGATTCACTTCACCAACCACGAGAGGTTCACGACATGCCAGAAGGCATCCAGGCCGGCCTCCAGGTGCCCCCGAACGGCGGCTCCTGCTCCGGCCACAACGACCCCGGCAACGCGATGGGCAACGAGATGCAGACGCCTCCGTCGGCGCCGGGCTGCTCCGGCTTCAACGACGGCGGTGGCGGCTGCGTCATGGGCAACGAGATGCGGACGGTCGACGCGAAGGATTCCGCGCCGGCTGCAGACTTCAACGACTGATGCCTCTCCGCCAGCCGCCGCCTCACATCCAGCGCGCTCTCACCAAGCACTTCAAGACGGTGAAGCTCCAGTGGAACCCGCGCCTCGGGTACTGGGTCATCACCGACGACCTGTACGTCAAGAACCAGGTGACGTACCGGGCCGCCTACGACCCGCCGGGCGGGCTGGTCGGGATCGAGAAGTACCCGCGGTCGCGCCGCGCACTCGTCTGGGTGCTCGGCGAGATGCGGACTGGCGAGCGGTGGGAACCAGTCCGCGACAACATCATGAGCTCGCTCAAGCGTGCCTTCGTCGGCTCCAACCGATGGGCGAAGGAGCGGTTCATGGACGAGTTCGAGGCGAAGGAGATCGCGCTCGAGGAGAAGCGGAAGGCGGCCGGCAACGGCGAGAAGCGCGACCGCGCCAGCGAGTGGTTCGATCGCGCGGTGCGCGGCAAGGGGAGCTTCTCGTCGGTCTGCGCGACGACGGCGAAGAAGGTGCAGCGCGACATCGAGCAGCGCCGGGCGGCTGAGGCGGCCGAGGAGCAGGACTCCGACGCGGCCGCATCGCAGCTCATCAACTCCGGCCAGTACATCCACAGCGGCGTCGTCGGGAAGCTCTGATGCAGATCATCACGGGCTACGCCGACATGTACGAGAACATCCGACGGTGGTCGAGGACGGCCATCGTGCGCGGCGCTCTCGACGACGACACCGTGGCTGACGCGGTGAACACGGCGGTCTCGCAGGTCCACGACCTGGCGATCGAGAGCAACATGCCGTGGTGCGTCAAGAACTCGACGGTGGACGACATCGGCGGCGACCTCGGCACCGAGATCGAGGAGGGCGTCTACCGCCTGCTGATCGAGTCGGACCTCGGCATCACGGACATGGCCCGCGTGCGTCGCCTGTGGCGCGTGCCGTCGCCGGCTGCGAGCGGGCGCGGCGTCCCGATCCGCCACATGGACAACATCGGCCCGTCCGCGGAAGCAGGCGCCTACAGCCGCGCCGGCTTCGCTGACGAGCGGTGGGTCGAGGACGGCGACCTGAACGACGACGGACTGCACGAGATGTCGATCGTCATCTACAACCGCGGCAACGCGATCGAGGGCGGGCTGCTTCGCCTGAACTACTGGTTCACGCCGGAGCAGGTGACCGCCGACACGTTCTTCGAAGAGGACGTGAACGGGGATCGGACGGCTCGGCCGCCGCTCCCGAAGAAGGTGTGGCCGGCCATCACCGACTACGCGAAGTTGGTGCTGCTCGAGACCACCGGGGACGACTACAAGAGGAACGCACTCTGGGCGCGCTACCACGGCCCGTCGGGAGTGCTTGAGCGGCTTCGGACGGTGTTCGCGACGTTCCAGACCGGGGACGCCAGCTACGTCGATGACGCAGGAATGGAGATCGTCTGATGAGCATGCCGGGCAATCACGAGCTGTGGACGAAGCACGACAACATCCTGACGTGGACGTCTCCTGCGACCTACCTCTACCTGCCGACCGCTCCTGGCATGTCGCTGCTGCGCGCCTCGATCTACCTCGAGGACGGGTTTCCGGCAGCTGACGTCGAGGCCGGGATCATCGTCAAGTGCCAGAAGTTCACCGGCGCGACGTACACCAGCGGAAGCTGGACCGGCGGCGCGTGGTCGGACCTGTTCGAGCTTGACCTGACGCTGATCTGGGACACCAGCTCGCGCATCCTCGGCGGCCTGCTCAAGGACGAGCTTCGTCCCGAGACGTTCTTCATGACGAAGGTGAAGCCGGTGCCGGACCCGCTCAAGAGGGGCGGCTCGCTGATGAACCCGGCGAACACGCACACCGCCAGTCCCGTCGCTGGCGAGACGGATCTGCGGATCTCAGTGTCCGCAGATCCCGCCACAGGGATCTCGTCTGGCACCGAGATCGGCGTCGGCGTCATCGCGATCATGGGGCTGTGAGATGCCGGCGTCGCAGCCGATCGCCTCGATGATCGTGACCGCAGCGCAGCGCGCGTCGCTGACTGCGGCCGACTTCTCCGCGTCGACTCCGTACAACGCCGCGCTCGAGAGCGTCTCGTTCCTGTGCGGGGTGAAGTGCGTCTACAAGCACAGCGCGGCTGGCCCGCACTACCTCGAGCTCTACGCTGACATCGCGGCCGGAACTCCGACCGAGGCGCCGATCTGGACGATGGACGTGGCGCCGATCAACCAGGCCGCTCCGACCGCCGGCCGCCCTCCGACCTACGACGCCTTCCCGTACCCGATCGCGGTCAACCGGCTCGACGTCGTGTTCGTCGACAAGCCGTGGGGCGCGTCCGCGCGCACGTTCTTCAAGCCGTCGAGCGACATCAACGTCATCCTGCTGTACTACCCGTCGACCTTCGTGTGACCCATGCCACTGACGAACCGCGAGCTGCAGCTGGACGTGGACAAGCTCGCCGGCCAGCGCGGCCGCGAGCCTCTCGGCTCCATGCCGCTCGGTGGTGCCGGCGTCGCTGAGGGCACGTTCCACGACTCAGCCTTCCTGACGAAGGCGCGCGGCGGCACGAAGATGATCGGCGCCCCGATGCCGCAGTCGGGGTACGAGCTCCGCGGCACGAAGACTGGCATCCTCGAGGTGCCGATCCCTGAGGCGTACCGCGCCGGGTTCAGCTTCGCGATCGGCGCCGCCGACAAGATCTTCAGCGTCTCGGTCGTGCTGCGGTGCCTGGACCTCGGGTCGGTGCCGTCAGGAGCGAGCGACGACGGCCAGATCATCATCTCGACGGCGCCGCAGATCGGCACGCACCCTGCCGGCGGCTCGGACATCGACTCGATCCGCGTCGGGCTGGTGCTGGCGGCCGGCGTCTTCAAGCTGCGCTACAAGTGGGGCACGTCGTCCGCTGACCTCTCGCTCGACACGCTCGACCTGACGCAGCACATCGTCGTCTACCTCGAAGCGAAGCGCGGCGTCGGGGCGAACACGATCACGCTGGTCGCCTACGACGGCACGACTGCGGTCACGACCGGCAGCGTCGCGAACGCTCGATCGGTCCTGACCTCGCGCCTGCACTTCGGCGGTGAGCTGCCGAGCCGGCGGCCGCACTTCGGAATCGAGTCGCCCTGCTACTGCATCGTCTCGCAGGTCATCATCGCGACGACTCTGGACAGCAACACGCTCCCGACGCAGCCAGGCACCGGGTCGCTGACGGCGCGCACGCTGACTCCGGTCGCCACGGCCACGCAGTTCCTCGACGGCTGGGCGATGACCGAGACCGGCGACGAGCTGGAGTCGACGGGCGGCTACCCGGCGTGGATCGTCGGCAACCGGGCGCACCGCTCCGCAGGCGTGACGAACGAGCAGGGCGGCGGGCTCTACTTCGACGGCACGGGCGCCGTGATGCTGCCGCGCGCGGCGCGCACGAGGAAGTCGAACTCGTCGGTCCCTGGCCACTACCTCGAACTCGACGAGTGGACCTACGTCGTCTGGCTCGACCCGGAGCGCCAGCCGTGGGTGCTGCCGTCGGTGGAGCGCGCCTGCTTCACCTGCTGGGCGACGCCCTACGCCGCGAACCTCGGCGTCTCGAGCGACCCTGACTCGGGCTCCTACTCCGACACGACGCGACCATCGGAGCACCTGCGGCTCGAGATCCGTCACGTCGGCACCGACTGGTACGTCTACGGCTACTTCGGCGACCTCGAGCCGGAGAGCCTGAAGCACCCGTCGGGCACGGTGGGTGGCAGCTCGAGCACGACGTGGCCTCCGTCCCTCGCTGGCGGCCAGCCGCCCTGCACCTGGAACAAGCCGCAGGACGACCCGACCGCCGCTCACGGCTCCGCTGACGGCAAGGCCGCCTTCCGGGTGCTGCTCGGCGCCGACGCTGACGCCACGCACCCGATGGCCTACAAGTGGCTCGTCTTCGCCCAGCGGAAGTTCGTGGCGCAGAACGACGCCAGCAACGCCTGCGCGATCTTCGTGCGGCGCTACTCGGCGGCGGGCGTGCTCGACACCGGCTTCGGCGAGGTCGACGACTCGAACGCCGACTCGAGCGGCGAGCGGCACCCTGCGAACCAGAGCTGCTTCTCGGTCGCGCGCCTGAACGGCAACGACCTCTCGCTGCGACCGGAGGCCTACACCTTCTCGATCGGAGCCGGCATCGGGAGCCGTCTCGGTGACGAGGCGATGAGCTACGACACGACGACCCGCGCGCCGTGCGTCTACCCGATCGACGACGACCTGGTGCCGGTGCAGCTCTCCGACGAGTGCGAGGCGTTCCCGTACATCGGCAAGGTGGGCTGCCCGACGCTGCTCTCGAAGTACCTGAGCGCGCGCGACCGCAAGCTGATCGCCGAGTCCGGCGCCTTCGTCGGCTCCGCTCGCGAGCAGTACCAGGACGTGATCGTGTTCTGCCTCGCCCTCGAGGAGGAGGGCGGCTCGATCCTGCGCGACGTGCGTGGCAACGACGTGGCGTTCGTCGACAAGGCCGGCGTGGTCCGGGTGGACGACGACGACTTCATCGAGACGCCGGCGCTGGTCGGCTGCTACCCGCGCCCGGAGCCGAGCTGGCACGGAGAGGCTGCTCCCTACGTCAACGAGTACGGCCGCGTGAACGGCATCGTGCAGCGGATCGGCGCTGCCGGCGAGGAGGAGATCTACGTCGTCGGTCAGGCCGGCCTCTACCAGTACGACCGCACGAACCACGAGCTCGACCGCGTGGGCTCGCTGCCAGGTCAGGGCGGCCCCGGCCAGGCGTCGATCGCCATCGACTCGTCGGAGGTGATCCACATCGCCGGCGGCCCAGGGCGCCCGGTGATCGTCACGCGCGACCGAGTGATCGCCGCGTCGGGCATCGACCGACCGGTCTATCCGGCTCCGCAGGACACCATCACCTCGGCGCGCACGCTGGCCGGCGGGCTCACCATCGGCTTCCAGTACGTCACGAACGCCAGCGCGGCCCTGCGAGCCGGCTTCGAGATCGACGACGCCGCGGTGATGCAGTTCGCGATCGGGTTCTGGTCGGACGCCCTGAAGACGCGCAGCCGGCCGGGCGGCCGCATCACGGTCCAGTACACCGCCCCCTCGACGATCATCGGCGTCATCGGGGCCGGGGCCGTCTCGAAGTACCGCGCCACGGTGAGCGGCCTGCCGCTGCCGCAGGGTCCGAGCGCGCACCTGGTGACGCACTGGGAGATCTACCGAACCGACTCGAACGTCCGGGTGCTGCTGCTCGAGCGGCGCGTCCCGATCGCCGGGGCGCCGCCGTCCATCGTCATCGGCGACAAGGTCGACCTCGGTGAGGAGGCCGACTACCTGCGCGACGTGCCGCCGGAGGGCATGCGGACGATCTGCGCCTACGACCGGCGCCTCGTGGGCGCGAACTCGCCGGAGTTCCCGCGCTCGATCTGGTACACCCGCCTCGACGATGCCGGCGCGTGGCCGCCGATCTACCGCCGCACCTTGAACCAGACGGCGTCGGAGGCGACGGGCGTCGTGGTGCGTCGCGACCGGGCGTTCGCGTTCTCGGGCGACCACCTCTACCAGCTGCTCGACGGGCGCGTGGACGCCGACCTCGGCGGCGGTGTCACGGAGTCGGTCGACCTCTCGCCGACGATCCGCGGCTGCGGCGCGCTGTCGCAGATGGCCGTGATCGACGACGACCAGAACGGCATCTACATGCCGAACGGCAAGACCGTCTACCTGACGGAGGGCGGCACCTACCAGGACATCGCCCAGCACAACGCCGCCGCCGACGACACGGTGGACGCGGAGCGGTGGCTCTGGCCGACCTCCTGGGATCTCTCGGACGGCCACGAGTTCGTCGGGTTCCACGACGAGCGGCGCCGCATCGTCGGCGTCTGCGGCCCGTCGTCGGACGATCCCGACCGACGCGACGCGATGCTGATGGCCTACGAGCAGTCGGTGATGGCGGCCGACGGTCGCATGGTCACCAGCGGCGCGCAGATGAGCCGCGTCCGCGGGATGGACATGACCTGCTCGGCGTCGGTGGTGAACCCCGACACGAAGCAGCGCGAGGTCTGGTTCGGCACGAGCCGCGGCTACGTCTGCCGGCTCGCCGAGTCGCTGGCGATGAACGTCGCCTACGACTGGCTCGAGCCGGTCGCGCAGCGGTGCGGCTTCGTGCTGGCGGTGACGTCGACCACCGTGGTGCGACTCGAGCTGTCGGCCCTCTCCCCCGACGACGAGGACGTGACGCCGCCGACCGACGACGTGTTCCGCGGCTGCATGCTGCGCCTCTACCGGAGCGGGGAGCTCGTCTTCGAGGGCATCATCGAGCGGGTGGCGGCCTACTCGTCCTGGGTCGACGTCACCGTGGGCAGCGCGCACGGGGCTCTGCCGCACGACGAGTTCACGATCGGCGAGATCCCGATGATCTGGAAGTCGGGGTTCATCGACGGCGGGACGGCTCTGCAGGACAAGACCTTCGTGTCGGCCGACATCTACATGAACGAGTGAGGCTATGGCAGTCGGCGACATCCACAAGCTGAACAACGGTACGCTGGAGGTGATCCTCACCGAGGACGCCACCTACGGCGTCGTGCTGACCTCCATCGAGAACCTGCTCGACGGGGCCATCCAGTCGTTCGTGGCGTCGTCTCTCTTCGAGGTGATCCTGCGCAAGGTGCAGGTCGCCGACAGCTACTACACGCTCGACGCATCGAACAAGACCTCGGTGGTGATCCACGGCACCGAGTATTCCGGCGACCCGATCTCGCCTGGGCACCTGTTCTCTGGAGAGACGGTCGACGCAAACCTGCTCGACACCGGCAACAGCCCTCTGCGAGGTGATCGACGCTTCTTCCATGCTGACTACCACTACATCAACATCAACAGCACGACCGACGACGTAACGGTCCACGTCTACGTCAACCTGCTCGACGACCAGCCTGACCGCGTGCTCTTCTCGCTGATCCTCGACCAGACGCAGAACACTGGCGCGCTCACGATGTCCGACTACGCCTTCTTCTGGGCGGCGCCGGCGGTCCTGACGATGACGCCGTACACCTCCGACCACTACCTGAACGGCATGAATGGCGGGCTCGCCACCCGCAACCCGCGCACGGACCTCGTCGGCAACGGCACGACCTACCGCTTCAACGTCGGCAAGAAGTCCGGCACGCAGGCCGACGAGCTGTACCCTGCCGTCGGCTTCGAGCCTGAGGCGAAGGCGAGCCAGTACGCCGATCGCATGGAGATCATGTACCCGACGTGGATGAGCATGGCGCTCTCCGCCTACGGGAACCGTGCGACCGCAGGCCAGACCGTCTACATGCACGACGAGCTGCGCTTCCGGGGGCGCAAGGTCACCGACTGGTACGACGGCACGAACATCGTCCTGCACCACGCCGTGCTGGTGAAGAACCCGCTCGTGGTCGGGAACGGCGGCGACACGGTCGAGCTGCGCGTCGACTCCTACGTCTCGGTCTTCAAGCGCACTGGCGACGTGCTCGGCGAGGACGTTGGCCTGCACTACCAGAAGTGGGCGACGAGCTCGCCTGAGGGGCAGCTGATCCTGCCGGCGAAGGCGAAGGATCGTGCCGACATGGGGCACGACATCCAGTATTCGCCGGTCTTCCGCCCCTACTTCGCCGACGACGACGAGTACGAGACGGGCATCACCGAGCTGATCGCCCAGGAGTTCCGCATCGCGTTCCCGGCGCTCGAAGACCTCGCGTCGCACCCGCTCCACCGCAACAACTACGACCTGCTCTACGAGTACAACAACAACTCGAGCGGCACGCTTCCTGGCAACGTCGGGAACACGAACGCCGACCTCTTCGCGCTGGCGATGGACGCCGGCAAGAAGACCTACGCAGAGGAGCTGCTCGCCGACTACGGGCTCTGGACCTACGGTGCGATCGTGTGCCGGCGCCCGACTCCGTTCGACGGCCAGGGGTTCTTCGTCACGGACGGGATGAGCGCGGGCCGCGTGCGCAACCACCACGAGGCGCTCGACGCGAGCTACAAGGATGTCGACGAGTGGCTGAAGGTGACGCGCACGATCGCGGCGGTGTCGTTCAGCGGAGGCTTCACCAAGATCACGCTATCGGCCGGGCTGCTCGACGCCTCGATATGGAGCTTCGTCAACGCATACAGCGGCACGACCGGGAGCATCGACCACTCGACGCACCCGAACCACCTCGGCTGGTGCCAGAAGAGCGACGCCTCTTGGGCGTTCCCGATCGAGAAGCAGAGCCAGGCGAACTTCATCGCCGACCCTCCGATCATCTGGGTGGCCGGAGACCGCACCGCCACCGTGCTCGTCGGCGAGACGATCAACCTGCACTTCACGCAGCCGCAGTACCTCCCTGGCTACGACGTGAACGGCGACGGGACGGTCTACGGCAACGCCACGACCAGCATGTGCTCGTGGGCCGACGAGATCGGGAACCTCGCCGCGACGACCGGTGGGTGGGCGAGCCGCTACATCGACGAGTTCATCTCGGAGAACGTGCCGTACCTGCACGGCGTGATCCACGTCCTGCCGCGCCTGAACCAGATCTGCTTCCACAGCCACAACGGCGAGGTGCCGGCGTCGTCGAACCAGATCAACGGGTGGCGGCGCATCCTCGCGCAGTTCCGGTCGGACGTCTTCTCGCAGACGCCGACGGTGGACGGCGTGGTGATGGACTGCTGGATGTTCCAGATCTACGAGGAGGACGGCCCCTACGACTGGCTGCTCGGCCGAGTGGACGGCCACACGCGCGTCTGCCGGCGACTCGACCTCACGACGACTCGAGGGAGCTGGGGCCAGAGCCCGCTGTTCCAGACTGTGTGGGGGCGCTGGTATCGGTTCGGTGGACACCTCGCCAACCGCGAGGGGCACATCACGAACTACCTCGGCGCCGACGTCTACGAGCAGTTCTTCATCGAGGAGGACGAGGCGAAGAAGTACCGCGAGGCGATGGTCGCCGACTTCTGCAACGGCCGCCTGCCGTCGTTCGGGATCTACCCCGCGACGGACGGGGTGCTAGGCACTCGACCTGACGGCGTCGCGGCCTACACGCCGTTCTATCACGCGACCGCTGGCATGTCGGTCGACGGCACCTACGCGCAGATGTTCGCGAACCTGATCCAGTTCCAGCTCTTCTTCGACTCGGTGAACGTCTTCGGTCAGCGCGTGCGCTCGCTGCAGCGCACCGGCACCACCACGCTCACCACGACCTTCCTGAACACGATCGCCGCGCACGATGCGTGGCACGCGATCGGCTCGGACGAGCTCGGCACGTCGCGGGCGCCGCTCTTCCACTTCGTGATGCGCGACCCGGTGAACCCGCGCAAGCTGGTCGCCGTCTTCATCAACCCGGACGTGGTCGCTCGAGGCGCGAGCTACGTCTTCGACCCGGACCTCTACGACGGCCACGTCCCGATCAGGACTGCCGGCTGCAAGATGACCCGCTACGCCTGCAACTACGACGGCGTGGAGGAGGTGTCGAGCGGGATGATCCGCGGCCGCCACCGGCTCGCCGTGCGTCTCGAGGCGGGCGCCGTCGAGGCGTACACCTTCGAGTTCTCGGAGCTGCAGTTCATCTACCGCTACGACGACGACGACTTCGTCGAGCTCGACATGGCGGTCGACCAGCTGAACCAGCGCGTCGAGCCGCTGCAGGGGCAGGGGGCTCGGTTCCAGTTCGGGTTCGAGTCCGTCTTCTCCCAGAGCGAGTGGCGTATCGCGACGGCGAAGCTGCGCGCCTACATGATGGGGAGGTCGGAGAACCGGTGAGTCTCAGCGTCGCACGCCAGCTGCTCGGCCGCGTCCTGAACGATCGCCAGGGCGACGCCGAGAAGAACACCCCTGAGACGGAGTGGCGGCGGCAGCGCGACCTGCAGGTGCGCCTCGGTGTCATCGGCAAGGCGCTCGTGGCGGTGATCGACGAGCTCGAGCTGCACCAGTCCTCGACGGAGGAGGCCGAGGAGATCGAGGAGGAGCTGCGGAAGCTCCTGCTGACGATCGACCCGACCGGCTCGATCACGAACTACAACTCCGGTCCAGGCTCTGGGAACCCCGGGTCGCCTGGCAGTCCCGGCGGCGGGGCGCGGGTGACCCTCAGTCTGGTACGCCTGCTCGGCAACGTCTTCGTGCGGTCGAAGGACGACGAGGGGGTGCTCGAGCTGCTGCGCGGCGCCCTGCACCATGTCGGCAGCCGTCTCGACGGGCTCGGTCGCGACATCCAGGTGGTGGCCGCTTCGGGAGGTGGCGGCGGCTCCGTCGACAACCCGATGACCTCGGACCTCGACGCGGGCGGCTACAAGATCACGAACTACGGCACGCCGAGCGCGGCCGGCGACGTGACCGACAAGGCCTACGTCGATGCGGCCGACGCGGTGCTGGCAGCCGCGATCACCGCCGGCGACGCTCTCGCGATCCCGAAGAGCCTCGTGGACGCGAAGGGCGACCTGCTGGTCGGCACGGCGTCTGACACCGTGGCGCGCCTCGCGGTGGCGTCCAACGTCCGCGCGCTCGTCGCTGACAGCTCGGCCACCGAGGGCGTGGCGTGGGGCGGCGGCGTCGACAACTTCATCTTCGCGAGCACCTCGACCTTCGACCTGCGGTTCGACGGGGCGCACACGCAGGCCGCGCTCACCACGTTCACTCCGACCGCCGACCGCCTCTACGCCTACCCGGTGTGGGTCAAGCGACCGTGCGTCATCGACCGCCTCGGCTACGAGGTGACGACCGTCGGCGCCGGTGGCGGCAAGGTGCGCCTCGGGATCTACAAGGCGAGCAGCTCGACCGACCCGAAGCCGGGCACGCTCATCACGGACAGCGGCGAGTTCAGCGGCGCCGACGTCGAGTCGACCGGGATGAAGGAGAAGACGATCTCGGTGTCGATCCTCGAGCCGGGCCTCTACTGGTTCGCGTTCGACGTCAACTCGTCGGCCGGAGGATCGTTCGCGGTGCGCGCGCTGGCAGCGGCTGCGACGATCCCGGTGCTCGGCATGGACTCGACGGGCGGCGGCCGGAACACCGGCCTCTACCGCACCTACAGCTTCGCGGCCCTCCCAGATCCGTTCGCCGGCACGCTCACGACTCGCTCGGGAGCGATGCCGCAGGTGTACGTCAGGTACTCGTCCGCAACCTAAGGAGCACGACATGCCATCGACTGTGTCCATCACTGTCCGCTACCAGAACGGCGACATCGAGAACTTCGCCGGCTGCACGATCGCGTCCGATCCGACGATCTCCGGCGACTGGCTGATCTTCACCGGCGAGCTGTCGGGCGACGGCGCCTCGAAGACCCACAAGATCAAGTGGGCTCCGGGCATGCGTATGACGATCAGCTAATGGCTGGCTCCGACGACTCGGGGCGCCGACCCCTGACGTTGACTGAGAAGACCTTGATCCCTGTGGGAAAGGTCGGCTTCGTCATCGGCATCACCATCGCGGCCACGCTGTGGTGCGCGCGGGTCGACTCCCGCCTCGGCGCCATCGAGTCGTCGGTGAGCAGTGACACGACTCTGAGCCGGTTCGAATTCGATGCGTGGATCACGATGTTCAAGGCGTCGAATCCGTCGCTGCTGGTGCCGAATCCGCTGAACAAGAAGCCGAGCTAGACTGCCGGCGAGGAGTACCGACATGGCGACGAACACCGCGTGGATTCCTGGCAGCAGCGGCACGCGCCGCACGGGCGCCTATGACGCCTGGGCGAACGACTACCGCAACTGGCAGTACGCGAACCAGGGCTACAACAAGAGCGGCGCTTCCGGCCCTCCGCAGTTCACGCCGAACTACGGGCAGGGCAGCGGCGGGTCGATGACCGACCGGCTGAAGTCTGAGGCGAACCCTCTCGACATCATGAACAGCCCGGCGATGAGCCGGCTGATGGAGCTGTCGAAGGGCGGTGGTGCGCTGAAGGCGGCCGACGAGACGGCGGCGCCCGCGGTGGCTCGCCTGCGGGAGTACCTCGCGACGAACGACCCGCTCGGCACGGCGGAGCTGCCGCAGCTGGTGCGCCAGCGCGGGACCGCGGAGCTGCGCGGTGCGGCGGCGGGCGGCCAGCGGCGCGTCGAGGAGAGCTTCGGCGGGATGCACGGCTCGGCTGACCCGAGCGCGATGGCGTTCATGAAGGAGATCGTGCGCGGGAACGCGGCGAGCGGGATGGGCGAGGTCGAGCGCGCGGCGGCGGAGGCGAAGATCGCCGAGCGCAGCGGATCGATGCAGTTCCAGAAGGGCGTGGCCGACTCGCTCACCTCGTGGGGCGCGACTCGCGGCGGGCTCGCGAACGCGGACGCGGCGACGGCGGCCGGCGCGGCGGGCAGCGCGCTGACGGCGGAGAGCTTCGCCCGCAACACCTTCGCGCAGGTCTTCGCGCAGCTGCTTGGGGCTGGCGCGCGCGGCAGCGGAGGCAGCCAGCCGCTGAAGGGCTACGACCGCAACGGCCAGCCGATCTACGACCGCAACCCGTTCCCAGGGATCAACTCGTTCCAGAGCTACCTGAACGGCTACGAGCCGAATGACGGGGGTTGATCGCCATGCGCCAGGACATCTCCACGGACGAGACGGAGTACGACCGCTTCATCGCCCGCGCTCGAGCGGCCGAGGTAGGCACCTCGGTGCAGGAGTGGGCCGCCAAGGAGAGCGCGCTCGAGCAGGCGGCTGCCGAGGCGAAGGGGCGCGAGGGCGCGCTGACGGCGCTGGCCGACGCCGGGCGCCGCATCGGTGACGCTGGCACCGCCGGCACGGTGGAGCGGACGCTGCGCGCTGGGCCTGCCCCTCGGCACTCAGGTCCGATGCCGGCCGCAGCGGCGCCGTCCGAGGCGCCTCCCGCCCGCGGCATGTCGTTCAGCGGCGAGCCGACCGCTGACACCCCGCCCGAAGGCGCAGGCGTAGGGACTTTTTAGGCGATCCCCGCGGCCG
>ERZ1292632.800-Hain-H43-01um-R2-800-length-34068-cov-7_pt1 | contig 34068 bp, 48 predicted proteins | sample MGYA00564407_ERZ1292632 | MGnify/ENA primary metagenome ERZ1292632 (study PRJEB36523, sample SAMEA6512637) | groundwater metagenome | collected 2019-01-08 | study: AquaDiva: Metagenomics assemblies of 32 groundwater samples | reverse complement strand
GGCGGCCCGATTCCGGCGATAGATGTCGAGGATGGTCGAGATCCCCGAACCCATCAAGTACCTCGATCGCAAGATCGCAGGGTGGAACCGCTTCTTGTTCCGGCTGAACAAGTGATCTACAGATCTACAGGAGAACTCGATGGACTTTGAAGATGAGACACCCAATCCCTTGGGGGCGCTGCTCGCAAGTCTCAAGGCGCCAATACGCCCGGCCATTCGCCCAGTGACCGCGAGCGAAGCCCGCGAGTTCCTCAGCGTGGTCCCACTGAACAAGCGGGTCGAACTCGACCAGTTCGGCCGCTTCAAGCTGGGCGACTTGGTCAGGCTGCGGGTCGGCTTTCGCCACTCTACGTTTCCTGAGCCGGACCAAGTCCTCACCATTTCACAGGTGCTGCCGCAGGCGCTGCACCATGGCGAACGCAACAGCAGTGACGTTGCCGACCCGCTGGACATCGCCATTCTGTGCATGGCCACCAAGATCGACGATGGGTCCAACTTCATCGTTGAACACCTTTTCGATTCGCGGCGTTTCGAGTCCGTTGACGGCCGCAACATCTGGTCCGAGACGGACACCACCAAGTAGCCCGCGAGGGCTCACTCAACCTCAGCAAGGAACAGCATCATGGGTCAAACCCTCGATCAAGCAGGCGAGAAAAGTCACGTCGTGGAGATCGTCTACCACGGGGACCAGTTGATCATCCCTGACGGGATGTCTCTGGACGAGACGATGAAGCTCATAAAGAGCCGCAAGGAGTACCTCGAAACCAAGGTTGACATGCAAGAGACGTTCGACGTCTTCCCCTGGGACGGCGCCAACGCGATCCACGAAGTCCTGACCAAGAAATTCGGCTGGAGCCAGTCCAAGGCGACGCCCGGTTTCTGGGGCCCGACCCCTCCCAAGCTGATCAGCATCGACGTGGGGTACAACAAGAAGAAGTCGGTCCCCTGGGGCAGCTTCTCCCTTCCCAACGTGGCCGGCCTGCTGACCACGGGCTTTCAGTGGAATGGCAACCGGATGGTGTTCACCCTCATCGCCTCCGTGCTGCGCAAGGACGAAGCCACCGTAAAGGACGTCTTTGAACGAGTGCGCGAGTTCCTCAAGACCGGCAGTATCTACCGCGGCAAGGCCATCAAGCTGCGTTTCCTGGACGATGACGGCGACGATCTGCCCATGCCTGAGCCGAAGTTCCTGCAAGTCGGCCTCCTGCGCGAGGAGCACCTGATCTACAGCAAGTCCGTACAGGACGCGATCAAGGTCAACCTCTTCACGCCCATCGAACGCGTACAGGACTGCATTGACAACGGGATTGCCGTCAAGCGCGGCGTGCTCCTGGGCGGCGTGTTCGGCACCGGCAAGACCTTGGCGGCCACCGTCGCGGCGCATCTGGCGCAGGACCACGGGATCACGTACATCTACACCCCGCGGGCCGACGAACTGGCCAAGACCATCGAGTTCGCCAAGCAGTACCAGTCCCCGGCGTGCGTGGTGTTCTGCGAGGACGTGGACCGCGTCCTGAGCGGCGAGCGTGACGTGGAAATGGACGACATCCTGAACATCATCGACGGGATCGACACCAAAGAAGCGAACATCATCACGGTGCTGACCACCAACAACATGGGCGCGATCAACGCGGCCATGCTGCGGCCGGGCCGGCTTGATGCGGTGATCGAGATCCCCCCGCCGGACGGCGAGGCTGTGCAGCGGCTGCTGCGCATGTACGGTGGCGTCAACATCGACCCGGCCACGGACCTCACCCTGGTGGGCGACAAGCTGGCCGGCAACATCCCGGCGGTGATCATGGAGACCGTGAAGCGGGCCAAGCTGTCGCAACTGCGCCTGCAAAAGCCGGGGGAGAAGGTCAAGTTCCTGAGCGAGCCGGCGTTGCTCGAAGCGGCCCACACCATGGGGTCGCAGATCAAGCTGCTGAACGATGCCAGCGCACCCAAGGTGCCGGACATCACGATCGACAGCACGGTGCAGGTGCTGATGGAGCGTGTCCTGGCCGACAAGCTGAGCAAGCTGGACGAAGTCACCAAGGCGGTGGAAGAGATCAAAGCACAAGTGTGCTGATCTGAGCGCGTGACGACAAGGGGCGCCCTGTGGGCGCCCCTCAATTCAAAAGGAATAGCATCGTGGCCAAGAAGCAACCGACCCCAACCGCGGAGCAAGTCCGTGAAGAATTCTGCTGTCTCATGGAGCGGGATTACACCCCACCGCAGACCAAGATCAGCCCGCCAGCAGCACCCAAGCCCGTGGTGCTCGAACTCACCAAGGTGATGGACTGTTGCGGCTGTGGCTGCGACTTTCTGTACTACGAAGACCAGTTCGGCAAGAAGTACGACGATGGACAGGCCCTGGCGCTGATCAAGCTGGGCAACGCCAAGCGCATGCCCACCGAACGCCACGTTTGAGACCACCAGACACTCGAAAAGGACTCACCATGAACCCCGTCTTTCACTACGTACTGATGTGCATGGCCACGGCCGCGTGCGCCATGACGATCTCCAAGATGAAGGTCGCCCTACCACTGCACACCCTCGCGGAGCGCTGGGGCCAGGTGTGGCTACAGAATCTCCTGTCGTGCCCGTACTGCCTGTGCTTCTGGTTCGCCCTTTTCTGGACCGTGGTCACGCAAGCGGCGGACGGTGTCGTCGGTGCGATCTTCGGCTCCCTGGCGGTGATGGGCGGCGCGGTGCTGGCCGGCGGTGCCATGATGCGGATCATGTTCCTGCACGAGAAGGAACTCTACGGCGTGCGTGAGCGGATGCGCGAAACCCGAGAGGAACTCGACAGAGCGCGCCTGCTGCTGGACGAGGGGTCAGACAAGATCAGTGATCTCCAGGAGGCCACGGATGCGCTCGATGAAGAGATCGGGGTGATGCGGGCGGATCGCAAGAACCTGGACGCAAGCATGCTGCGCCTGATCGAGGAGAACAGCCGGCTGCGGCGTCAGACACCCGGGTACATGGAGGGCTACCGAGCCACGCAGCAACGGATTGTGGAGAACCCGCTCCCGGTGCGCAGGGCTCCCGTGGACCTGACGGCGCTACCCACACTCATTGACCAAGTGCAGCCAACCGTGTCCGATCACACCGCTGATCCCGGTTGGCGCCACGCAGTGCCACAGGAGCACCCCGATCGGATCTCAGACGAGCAGATGCTCGATGCCTGGAGCAAGCTGAGCGACACCAAGCCGGGAGACGCGCCATGAAGCTGGACCCCAAGCTCGAACAGTTCGCACTGACGCAACTGAAGGCGATGTCCGACATGTACGAGAGAAAGTGGACGCCGAAGACCGGAGACGAGATGGTGTGCCCGCAGTCGATCGTTTTGATCAAGGGCGACTACACACCCGACACCGCGCCCAGGCCTCTGGCGGACTATCTTTTCAGTTCACCTGAACGGAAGGCGCAGATCCCGGTGGTGGTGAAAGCCCTGCTGACGGACGTTGAAGGCGCCTTGGCGGTCCTGGTGGGCTCCGAGACGTGGCAAGCGCATTGCACCGACAACGTCGACCACATCCCTGGCCAAGTCCGCGGCATGCCGGGATACAAAACCTCCATGATGGTGATGGTCTACACACCCAAAGATCAGTGGATGTACTGCCAGGACATGAAGGACGGGAAGCGTGACGGCGAGCACCAGTCGCAAGGGCCCTTTTCTCAGGGTGAGGCACGGCCGAGCGGCCGCTTGGTCATGGAGCAGTGATGTTTCACGTCCCGAACCAGTTCCGGATCCTCTATGGATCACTCGGCAGTGACAACAGTGCGGGCAACAACGGGATGTTCATCCTCACTTTGCCACGTCCTGGCCTCCTGGCCAACACGATTGCGTCGGGTCAAGGCGGATGGGAACACGTCAGTGTCACGCTTCGCCACGAAGACAGAACCCCAACGTGGGAGGAGATGTGCCACATCAAAGGGGTGTTCTGGGACGAAGAGGACTGCGTGGTCCAGTACCACCCTCCCAAGGAGGACTACGTAAACCACCACCCCCACTGCCTGCACCTCTGGCGCCCTGTCGGGATCGCTCTGCCGATGCCGCCAAGCTGGATGGTCGGGCCCAAGGCCTGACTCAGACGTCCCACCACTCGGCCTTCTTCATCCGTTTGGTGAGACCCATCTGAATGAGCAGGTTCGTCCCGTAGTCGTGACACACCACCTGCTTGCCGATCAACCCGTAGTTCGTGCGCTTCAGGTCCGTCAGGAACGCCGGCACGCGCTCCGGGTAGTGCCCTGGCTGGATTGGGTGGGTGCGCTGCATGACGAGGACCCCGCCACAGGCGCTGATCCATTTGCACGGGGCGAACCACTTGGCAAACGGGGTGTTCTTCACCTGCTGCCAAGTCTCCCATTCGAACTGGTTTTGGAATGACCCGGCGTTGGACTCACACTTGATCACGCAGTCCGGCAAGACCTTCGAGGCGTAGACATCGCGGCCCATGCCGCTCCCGATCTTCTCGCTGCACAGCAACCAGAAGGCCTCCTTGTGGATGAATGCGCTGTCGCTCATCGGGTCTTCGCCGCTTCAAGCCACATCTCATCGTGCGGCGCAGGCAGCCAGCCAAGCATCCACGGGCCTCCGAGGGTCCAGTGCCCGATGCCCAGTCGCTCCGGCTTCGGCTCGACGTTCACAAGCCAGTTCCAGCCCGGATCGAGCACACCAATCTCGTCGTCGCTGAGCCAGTAGAACCGGTGAAGGTCACGACCTGGCCGGTGGTTGATGTCCCACAGTGTGAGCCGACGGTTTGCCGGGTGGTTGCAGTTGAATAGCATCACGCTCGACCAGTTCTTGCGCGGGTACGGCTGCTGATCCTGGTTGACCATCTTGGTTGGCGTCAGCGGCATGGGCTCGTGCTGCACCACGTAGACGGCCTTGGCCTTGTGATCCTGGATCTCGGTCAGCATGTCCAGCGGCGAGCGGTAGAACACCACGTCGCAGTCTGCGTAGAGAGCCCACCCATGTTGCGCGAGCAGTGGCGTCAGGAACCGACTGATCGCAAACCGTGTGCTCTTCTTGGCGTTGCTGATCAAGTCGTAGTCCTGGCCACCGCGGTGGTCCGACACCCGTGTGAGGAACCCATGGTCTGCCAGCTTGCCAGCGTCAAGCAACTCCGCGCTCATGCCGGAGACTCGATTGAGCGAACTCACGGCAACACCGGCCGCCTCCGACTCGCGCTCATCCCATCCGATATAGACCTTCACGCCGGCCTCATGATGAAGTCGCCACTGTACTCCTGGACCACCTTGTACCTGAGCCCCTCCAGGAACGTCACGGCACCACGCAGTTCCAGCCCGAACCGGGCCGCCATGTCGCGCTTCTGCTCCACGATGATCGTGGGCTTCTCCCGGTTGATCGTGTCGATCGCACCATGGAGCACGTTCTCTTCATACCCCTCGCAGTCGATCTTGATCAGGTCCACATTCCGAAGGTCGAAGCTATCCAGCGTGCGCATGTCAACGTCGTCGCCGGGAGCCACCTGGGAGTCGCCGCTGCTGCCCTTGGTGGTGACGATGGAAACGCGCCCTGGCGCACCACCGAGTGCACACCCATAGAGCTTCACGTTGTCAACCCCGTCCAGGTTCTTCACGAAGCACAGCCGGTGATCCTTGACGGGCTCGAACGAGTGGACGGTCTTGAAGGCAACCGCGAGGTTGTACGCCCAAGTGCCGATGTGCCCGCCCACATCAACGGCCACGCGCCGGCTCGGGCAGTGATCCAAGGTGGCGAGCTGCTTGCGCCCCTGGTAGGCCAGCCGACCGTTCAAGTACACCTTGTTCTTCGGCGCCGACATCCACTCGATGAAGTGTTCTTCGTGGTCCGGGAACCACCAATCTCCTACCTTCTTCACAGGATCTCCCGCAGGTTGCTCACCACCTCATCCACCGTGATGGCCTCCATCGAAGCGCGACAGGTGGGGCACGCAGAACGCATGCCGCACGGTGCGCCAGCATGGTACAGGTTGCGATGGGTCTTGTAGCCAGTGATGGCCGGGCTGATGAACTCGCTGAACAGGACCACTGCCGGCCGACCAAGCGCCGCTGCTGCGTGATGCAGTGCCCCCTCAGTGCCAACGAAAGCGGCCGCATTAGCCAGCACCGCAGCAGCCTCACGGAACGTCGGGGTCTTAAGCGTCCAGACGTTGCGCAACACCCGAGTGTCCGAAGACGGCATGAACTGGATGCACCGCCCAGGGAACGCATCCGCAACCGCCTGCCACCGCTCCCAGATCCAGCCCTTGTTCCCGTCGTTGGTCCCTTTGATGTTCGGCTCGATCACGAGCAACCCGGCCACGCGGGACGACTGCTCATCCTCCGTGAAGTACATCTCGCCCGGCACCAGATCGAACTTTCTCCAGGCCCACCGGTGCGCGGTCTTGGCATGGACATACGGACGCACCCCTGGTGCGTTGACGAGGTATTGGAACTTCCCCTCCGAACGCTTGATCAAGCGCGGGTTGTTGTCCCAGACCGGGTTCCAGCGCGGCCGACGCGAAGCATCGACGATCAGCACTGGTGCAGGGTTCTTGGCCTGAAGACGCTTGGCCTGCCCGGCCGCGATCAGTTCATCTCCCACGCCCACTTTGCGCCTTTCTCTGCTCGTACTCATGGCGCCAGTGGCGCGCTTTGGCCTTGTGCTCGATCTCCTGGATGGCGCACCAGATCTCGAACCATTCCCACAGATCGCGCCATGTTGCGGTCCGCCAAGTGAACTTCATGGTGACTCGATCAGTTGCCATGTGACGCCGGAGTGAGACGAGCCGATCGCAATGAACTTCTCCCTCCACCAATTGAACGGCCGGATTGTGACGTGCAGGTTGATCCCCGGATCGCCGGAGTTCGGGAAGAACTTCTTCGCCGGGCGGCAGCACACGCTGGCAAAGACGAACTTCAGCGAGTAGTCGAACAGGGTCTCAATGGTCTTGTCGACATCGGGCCCCGGGATGTGCTCCAGCACGTCGGAACAGATCACGCCATCGAACCGACCCTCGGGAATCCTGGCGTACTTGGGAAACGCCGGGTCATGCCGCACCACGTCCGACAACTTGAGGCCCCACTTTTCGTGGATCTTGTTCGGCGTGCGGTACGCATCTCCTGCACCAGCGCCCCAGTCCAAGAGGGTCTTGCTCCCCGTCTTGCGGATCAGCGCACGGATGGTCTCGCGGTGCGTCAGCAGCGACAGGCCGCGGAAGCTCAGGCCGGTGGCCGCCATCTCCTGGTAACGCTGGATCAGGTCGCTCATGATTCTCTCTTGTAGATGCCCACCCACTCATCGAAGTGCCCGAGATCCTGGCCGGCAAACTCGAAGCCTGCACGCTTGATCGCGGTGTCGATGTTGTGAGCCTTGTTGCCGGACCGAGCATCGATCACGAGCGGCGCGGTCTTCGGGGGGAGGCGGACAACGACAGCTTCACGGGCATGCGTCGCAAGCGCCAGCGCGACCAGCGACGGGTTCTTCAGCTTGTGCAGCACAGCCAGCATGATGACGATGTCGAAGTCCCGCTCGGGAATCCAATCGTTCGCATCAGCCACTTCGAGCCACACGCGTCCACGCTTGTCTTCCGGGTTGAGCCCGTCTTCGTTGTGGGGCAGAGCAGCGGAGGCGAGCCGCCGGCCCACCTCAACGTGCTGAGGCACCACCTCCACCCCATGGACCCTGGCACCGCGCTTCGCAAGCTCGATCGACAGCAGTCCTTCGGCGCACCCGACATCGAGAACGGTCTTCCCTGGGCACGCCGCAAAGAGCCAGTCGAGCCCCTTCATCTGGTCCTTAATCGTGCGGTCACCCGGTCGACCGGGCGTACTGAACCAACCCTTCTTCATCACGCCACCCCCCAGATCGCCTGAGCGCCCCACTGCATCGATGCGTCACACCTCATATCGAGGGTCACGAAAGCAAAGTGCTTGACGTTGGACATGAACCCAAAGTGCGGCCGCATCACATCCACGATTTGGTTGGCGAGATGATGAATGTCATTACCGCGAAACACGAGGCGTCGATCCAACACCAGAATCTTCGCGTCGATCAAGCGGACCGCATCGCCCTGCTGCTTCGGCACGTCGCCGACATAGTCGGTCACGAGCTGCGGCGACATCCCCAAGATGCGCCGATACACCAAGTTGGTAAGTACGTTGCTGTGATCATCTCCAGTCAACCTCACTTCGGCGCAGTGTTCGAAGAGCCAGCCCAGTCCCTTCACCTGATCTTTCAGCGTCCGGTCACCTGGCCGGCCATCGGTTGTGAACCATCCTTGCTTCACTTTTGAGCCTCCAGCGGCGGAAGGCAGTCGTGAAATTTCAAAGTCATCGCAAGAGACAGGGCCCTGCCGTCTGTCATGCTGGAACCGCTTGGAATAGGCATGAATGAGCGGACAAACTTGCGCTCACCACCCACCAGCACCTGCGCCTCAAACACAGACCGCATGCCGTTCACGTCCACCATGGTCCTCCAATGCAGTAGTTCCACGCTCACCTGAGCTTCTCCCATGCCATTCCAGCCCTGATCTCTTCGAGCGTCCATTGATTGTCTGCCAACGTGCCCATAGCGTGTTCACGTTCCTTGTCGTTCGGGCGCAGACCGAAGAGCGCCGCCTTTGGGTCAACGTGGATCGGCACGCCGTGGATCGTGGCTGCGACAGAGGCAGCCGAGGAGTGGGTGAAAAGCCAGTCCGCCCCGACCAAGTCACCCACCAGCGTTGCCGACAGCGCCTTCTTGTCACGACTCCATGGGCGCACCTTGATCACCGGCACCTTGCCATCCACCCGCTCCTCGATCAGCTTCAGCGTGTCCGCCAGCCAGTTGCCGTGGTACCGGGCGACGTTGTGCATGAAGTTGTCCGACTGCGGGCACACCACGATCAGGCCGGTCCACACGCAGTTCCATGGCTTCAGCGGGACTTCGATCGCCCTCCACCTGGCCCCGTCATTCGGCAGCGTCCACTGGCACTGAAGCGCGTTCTTCGTGACCCTGAAGTGTGTCTTGCGCGTGTGATCGAAGTAGCTGTTGTCGATGTACCAGAATGGTTCTCCGCAGGCGCGGACCCACCTCCAGGCCTCCAGGTTCGTCTCGTTCACCCCGTAGAACACATGGCCGTGCACATCCTTTGGCGCCCCACGAAGGAACGCATCGCAGATGTCCACGGACTTCTGTTTACCGAGAGTCGGGTGGGCCTGGATCACGCAACCTCCCGCAGGTGCACGAACGGCTCGCCGCTCTCCAGTTCGGCAACCGACCACTGCGCCCACGCCATTTTCCGCATTGCAGCAAGCCGCTTCTCGTCGTCCATCATGGGCGCCGCGATCGACCCCATCCCCTTGGTGCAGCAGCCCTCGCAGATGAAGTGCGGCGCGTCATAGACCACCGGGATGCCGAAGATCAGCGAGTGCACCGCCGCCGCGGACCCCCAGGTGAACGTGCACCATGCCCCACGAAGCTCGTTTTCCAGCGGTACGCGCGGTTTCTTGCCCATGGGGTGTGCCCGGACCACTACCGGACGTTTCTGACTCAACCTGAGCTTGCCTGAGACCTTGCCGTGCCACCCATGGGGAGACGCCATGGATCGGGACCCGATGCCGCGCTGCGCCGGAACCAGAATGTGCCCGTCCTCCTTCGCGCACCACGGCTTCAGTTCGATGCCCAGTTCGTCCCAGCGGGAGGCATCCCCGATCGGCCAGGAGCCCGAGCCGTTGTGGCCATGCTTGGACAGAGCGTAGAACTGGCGCCCGGCGGTGTCCCGCCCCACGTACCCGTTCTCAGCCACCAGCACCGTCCCGCCGCGGGCCTCCCACGCGTCAGCAGCGCTGCCCATCGAAGCCGACCGGTTCCAGACGCACAGGACGTCCTCTTTGGTCCCCGGCCGGGCGGTGGGCGCCTGGAGCTTGTATCCAGCCCTCTTCAGACCCGCGTCGAAGGCGTCCCGGCGGTAGTGGGGCTGCTCACGGATCAGGTTCACGGCGATCGGCATGCTCATCCTTTGAGGTACGGGATCACGATGGTGTCGGCGGTCGCCTTTCGCAGGGCTCCACGCGATTCGGGCGGCAACGCATCAACTGTCCCTTCGCCCTGACCGACCATGGACGACGCGGCCCGAAGGGCTGCCCCGCAGGGGCCGCAGCGCCACCGCGCGGTGATCGAGAGGTAAGACCACCCGGCCTGCATCGCCGCATCCACGTCGAGAACCTCGCGGCCACATCGATCGTGGCAGCGCAGCATCACGGGCTCAGCTTGGTTCTGTTTCGGCTGGTCGGCCAGCATCCTGCTCATGGTGAAGTTCCTTCGTGATATCGCCCATGGGGAACCATGGTAGGGCGGACCCTGAAGTGCAGTTCGTCACGCGGATGTCCCGCTTCTTCAAGTCTTCGGCCACCTTGCGGGCCTTGTGCACCCACTCGCCGAACAACTGCTTCTGGATCAACGGCTTCGGGTGGTCTGGGTGATGGTGTTTCTCGCCGTTCGGGCCCTCCTTCATGTCGAAGCCCAGCAACAGGATCGGATTGGCCCCCCACAGATACGCGAGGTTGATGGCCTGCATCCCGCTGTTGCCGTTCTGGTGGATCTCGTATGTCCCGAGCCCGTCCCGCGGCGCCCCGCGGACACGCTTGAGCTGATACCGGGCCGCCGCGACGTTGTCCTGGGTCCACAGTTCTCCGCGGAACGTCTTCCGCGCTTCGGCCACATGCTTCGCCCACCAAAGGGTGTCCCCTCCATACGCCACGTCCGCCCACGGCGCGCTCCGAAAGGTGGTGTTCACGGTGATCACGCGGCAGCGGTTCTGCGCCCGGGCTTCCCGCACACATTCGAGCTGCGCCACGCAAAGGCTCGGGCCGCTGGCCATCACCACCGCGGTCATGCCTTTCCAACGCCGGTCCCGAAACTCAAAGGTCATTGACCCTCCGAATGGTCACGTTCAGCGCGGCCAATTCGTCCATCTTACGGATGCGCCACAGCGCCTTGGTGCCGTGCCATCCTGAAGCGCCCTGGTGGCAGTCCTTGCACAGCGCAACGGTGGTGAAGTGCTGGCCCTGGTTGATGTGATGCGCATCGCTGGGCCCTGGAGCGTCGCACACGGAGCACGGCAACTGCTTCACGCGCTCGATGTGAGTCGCCTCAGCGTCGGTCAACGCCTTGGAGTTCTTGCTTCTCATCCGTCGAACCTCATCAGTTCATCCACCGCGGCACGGACCTTCTCAGGCGTCAGATCGGGGCGATTGAGCACCTTGGTCAGGATCGTGTCGATAGTGTCCGAGTAGAGCTTGGCGAACTCCTCTTCGCTCATCTTGGCCCACGAAAGCGACTTCGCCTCCAGGCGCACCTCGCCACGCACGTTGTATGTCGATTCGTAGTACCCGGCCAGGATGGTCAGGTCTTTCCTGAACCTGTCGAAGGTAGCCTTCACAGGCTGGCCCTTGTACTGGAGCGGCTTGACCGTGTCGACCCAGATGTCAAACGCGAACTTGGCCAAGACAAACCATTTCCGATGGAACTTCGGGTTCCGCATTTTCGTCACTGAGCACCTCAGCGTGGTACCCAGCGCGACCTTCTGAATGAACTGCTCAGCCTCGTCGTCTGCCCCAATGAGAACGCCTCGAACTTTGCGAAGCAGAATCTCAGACACACGACACCTCAAAGTTGAGTCTTGCAAAGGAACCAAACTCAACCATGGCAGCCGCGTCGTACGCCAATGCGGCACTCACCTCATCGTCGAAGTACCCCAGATGTTTTTGCCGGGAACAAACCACAATGGTGGCGCGCCAGCGCAGTTCTCCAGCGTGCCACGAGACACCCTTGAAGAAGCTCGTGCCTCTGGTCTTTGGAGTGTTGTGGCTGTTTTGTCTCACAGTACACACACGAAGGTTGTCACGCTTGTTATTCAAGCCGTTGCCATCCCAGTGATCAACAACCCTCGCATTTCGCACAATCTCTCGGTGCATGCGAATGCTGGTTCTCTTGCCATCTACGATCGCGTTGCGCACAGCATAGATCACGTTGTGTGGGCGCGTTGCTGTCCACTTGAACTGTCGCAGCAACGCAAAGTCTTCATCGTCCACCATGGCAAAGGTGGATGGGAAAGTCTTGGTACTTACATCGATCAGTTCCATCATGCGCTCCGTGCGGTCTCAGTCCGCCCAGTCGGTCCCCGTTCGATCCGGAATGCGCACGACAACTTCGGTCCCTGTCATCGCGCATGCACGGGCGAGTTCGTATGCGGCAGACTGGCCGGTGTAGTTCGCGTCGTTGTCTCCGAAGATGGTGAGCATCTTGACTTCGGCCGGCGGCCGGAACGTCTTGAGCAGTCCGGAGGTAAGACACGCCCACACCGGGACGGAGAAGCGTCTCCAGGCGGCCACTGCGGTCTCGATGCCCTCTGCTACACCCAACCACCCGTCCGCTGGCGCCATGAGCCTCACGGCCACGTTCTCCAGCTTCTGCGTTGGCGACATGAGCTTCTTCGGCTCTGGAACGTCGGCCTTCTCGCCCTCCTCGGTGAGGTAGATCCGGTGGATGCACACCGCTCTCTTCGGGACCCCATTGACCACCCTGGCGATGAGGCCCGGATGCGTGGTGGTGGAGCCGTCGTCGTGTCGGTAGGTCAGCCGTGGGTGGTGGCGGATCTCGTAGAGCTTGCTCGTCTGGATCTCACCGCAGCGCCTGTGCAGGTACTTGTCCGCAGGATCGCCGGATTGGAGTGGGAGCGCAGCGCTCCACATCCGATTCAGCGAGGCCCTGATGTCCTCGGTGTCGCGCTCCTGCTTGATCTCCTGGGCCTGGAACTTTCCTGAGACCCCTTCCACGTACTGGGCGGTCTGGCTGAAGCTCTCTCCACGAACGTGTTGCAGCAGGTGGAAGCCGTCGCCTGAGCCGCAGTGCGAACAGATCCAGGTCCCGGCACCTTCGCGGTTGTCGAACCTGAATCGGTCCTTTCCTCCACACATCGGGCATGCCGTGTGCTTACCTTTCAACGCTCGCTCGTCGAGGTACTGACCCAGGATCGCACACCACTTGCCACGGGCCAGTTCACGCGCACACTCATGCTGCTGCATTCGCCTGCTCCTTTTTCTTCAACCCTTTGATGAACCGGATCTGCTCAGCCTTCAGCCAGCGCTGGAACTCATCGCTCGGCTTCTTCGGAGAGTGCTGGAGACCGGTCGGCCACACATCGAAAATCTTTCGGTACTTGTTGGAGACCCAACCCTTGGAATACTGCCTCTGGTTGCGCTCATGCATCAGCATGGAGAAGACATCCTGCTTGCTCCCGAAGCGTTCGGCATGGGCCTTTTCGTCCTTGGTCTTCTTGCTGCGCTTCATCAGCACCAAGGTCCCATCCACGGCCGACACCTCCGACTGTCTTTGCGGCGCGAACCCACACGCCGGACACTTCCAAACGCCAGCGGCCTTGAGGAACGAGCAGTGCGAGCACACCTTCGGCAGCTTCTCTTCCGGTGGCGCGTACGGCTTTTTCTTCCCCGGCTTGGTGGTGTCGAGTATCAGCGGATGCTCATCCGTTGGGAAGCCCAGTCGTCGACAGGTTCCTGAGTGGTCCAGGATCAACGCCTTCTCCTTGGTCTCGCCGGTCACCGGATCGATGTACGGCCGCAGCACGCGCCCGGCCATCTGGATGTACCGCGTCAGGCTCTTGGTAGGCCGGGCCAGGATCATCACGCGCACCACGGGGCAATCCCACCCCTCCGTGAGGATTCCGACGTTGCTCACAACCTTGGTTTCACCCGCCGTGACCCTCCCAAGGATCGCAGCCCTGTCCACATCGCTGGTGAGGTAGTCCATGTGCTCGGCGGCGACATCGAAGCGCTGGAACTGCTCGACGATGGCCTTGGAGTGCGCGATGCTGGTTGCGAAGCACACCGTGCTCATGCCGTTGCCGCGCTCCAACCAGTGCTCCACGATGTCACCGATCAGCTTGGGCCTGTTGACGGCGTCTTCGAGCTGCTTTTCGTTGTAGTCGTCACCGGTCACCTCGACCTTGGACAGGTCCGGCTCGCTGGGCCCATAGATGTCCGCGTCAACCAAGTAACCAGACTCGATCAGTTCCGGGATCGTTGCGGCAACTACCATCTCCTGGAACAAAGGCCCTTCGAGCTGCGCGTACTCCCGGCCGAGCCCGGCGGTCCACGGCGTTGCGGTCAGGCCGATGATCGGCTTGTCCTTGTTGGCGAAGAACACCTCGTGGTACTGGGTCGATCCACCACACCCATGCGCCTCGTCGACGACGATCAGATCGAACTCGCTGAGCGAGAAGCGCCGGCTGGAGATGGTCTGGATGCTGGCCACGATCATCGGCAGGTACGCCGCGCGGCTGTTGTCTCCCTGGATCACGCCGTGCTCGATTCCGGCCTTGGCGAACCGGCTTGATGCCTGCTGGACCAACTGGATGCGGTTGCACAGGAAAATCACCCGCTTCTTCTTCGCCACCGCGCCACGGATCACGGCCATGGCCATCTCGGTCTTGCCGCTGCCGGTGGGCGAGTAGAGCATCTGCCTCCGGATCTTTCTTCGCAGTCCACCTCTGAGGTTTTCGACTGCGTGGTCCTGGTACGGTCTGAGCGTCAGCATCAGGCTTTCCCCACCAAGGAGTTCAGCTTCTCTTTGGCCCAGGAGAGTTCATCCTGGGTGGGGGCTGTTTCCCTTGTATTAAATACTCGGCTCGCAATTTGCGAGGGGTGGGGGGGTGACAATTTGCGAGGGGTACCCCCTCGCAAATTGCGAGGGGTTGGCAAGGCCAGTTTTTGCAGCGCAGCACTCTTGAATTCATAGACGGTCGGGCCAAGTCCCCCGTGTTCTCGCGCCATCGGCACAAGCACGCCGAGTTCACGCAGGCGATGAACATGACGGCGTGCACTCCATGGGGAAATGTGCGCACCAGCGGCGATGGACTCGATGGATGGGTAGAGGGGGGCGCCGCCGTGACGGATATAGAGGTTCTTGAAGAACTCCAGGCAGGCACGCTCAGACGAGGACAGGCCCGGGATCTTGCGGATCAGCGCAGACAACTGCGCGCTCTTGCTCTTTGGGGTTGGCATGGTCGAAGCGAGCTTGAGTGACGGGGGTGCCACCCCAGCCATGCCGTCAAGGGTCTGGATTGCTCCAGGCCCCCGTCGCTCAAGCTCGCGTTGGTTGTCGGCCTTTGGCTTGGCCGGTTCGGTAAATCCTACAGCATTTTGCAGACGTGATGCAACGGCGCTATGATCGACCCGAATTGATTGGCCGATTGCAAGCCCGCACAAACCATCATGGAAGACAGCACAAAAGCCTACCCCCTCGTGAAGCTCACACCGGAAGATCCCGGCACGGCGATCACCGTCACCGACTACGTCGACACCGCTTTCGCACTCAGCCTGCTCCAGCACCGGCACGCGAACGTGGTCTACGAAGTCGCCACCACCAAAGGCATGGAAGCGGCCAAGAAGGCCCGCCAGGAACTCGTCAAGCTGCGCACCGGCCTGGAGGCCAAGCGTAAGGAGATCAAGGCTCCCGTCCTGGAGCAGGCGGCCAAGATCGACGCACAGGCTGCTGCCATCGAGGCCGCGATCCGGGCTCTTGAGGAGCCAGTCGACGAACAGATCAGTACGGAGGAGAAGCGCAAGCGGACCGAGCGCGAGGCCGCAGCGAAACTGGAGCAAGAGCGCCAGCGGGTCCTGCGGTCTCGCGTGACGGCAATCACGCAGATGCCTCTCAAGGCCATCGGGAAATCCTCGACGGAGATCAGCGCCGTGCTGATGGAACTGGATGCTCTGGTGGGCTCCGCTGAGGGGTGGGGCGAGTACGAGGCAGAGGCTGACGCCGCGATCAAGCTGTCGGTTGACCAACTATCCTCGATGCACGAGAACCAGATCCACGCCGAGACCCAGGCCGCGCAAGCGGCTGTCGCAGCGGCCGAACTCAAGCGGCTTGAGGATGAGCGGCTCGCGTTGGAATCTGTCGACAAGGCCCGCGTTGAGCGCATCCGTTCCATGGAAAAGATGCCGGCCTTGGCGCTGAAGGCGACCGTCGCCGACATCAAGAAGCACATCTTGTTCTACGAAGGTATGGCGTTCACCGAAGAAAGCATGGGTGCCCGACTCGCTGAAGCTGTGGCCGTGCGGCAAGATGTCGTGGCGACGCTGAAGAGCATCCTTGCGGACCGCATTGAGGCGGCAGTCAAGGAGGCCGAATACATGGAGGCGGAGACCAAGCGCCAGCAAGAGGAGTCCGCCCGTCTCCAGGCCGAAGCGGCGGAGCGCAAGAGGCTCCAGGACATCGAGGATGAGAAGCGGCGAGTGCGTGAGGCCGAACTGGAAGCGGAGCAGCGGCTGCTGCTCGAAAAGCATCAAGCTGAACGCGCCGCCCTGACCCGCATGGAGTCTATTGCGCCGGAACTGGTTGACTCGTTGGAGACGATGGTCGACTTGGTGGCCAAGCTGCTCCAGCGCATCAACGAATCCTTCACCAGCCAGGGGATCAACCCCATCCACCAAAGCGAGCTTGATGAAGTCAAGCATGCCAAGCTGCTGATCAACAGAGCCAAGGGGATCGAATGACATTCGCTGAAACCGACGCACAGAACAGGGAGTACAACGTGGAGCGCGCCAGTGAGCCAGACCCCGCCCAGGAGGAGCCTATCCGCTTCGAGGCCCTGCTCTCCTCGTTTTCGGACGTGGTCATGAGCTTCGATGCGTTCTCCGATGCACGCACCGTGGCCCTGGTTGCCGCACTGGCCGAAGCCCAGGGGGAGTTCGAGCCCATCATCAAGAACCGCACGGTGTCGATCAAGACCAAGGCCGGCGTGACCTACACGTTCGATTACGCCGACCTGGATTCGATCCGCCGGGCGACTCAGCCGGCCCTTTCCAAGCATGGGTTGGCGGTGATCTCGTTCCCGGTGAAGAGGGATCAGGACCGGTACATGCGCACCCTGATCACGCACAAGACCGGCGGACTCATGTGGGCAGAGCTTCCGATTCCAGGGGTCGGCGACGGCGACGTGAGCGAGGCCATCAAGGCGTTCGGTGGGTTCATGACCTACCTGCGCAGGTACCTCCTGATCGGGCTGCTGAACCTGTCGGCGGACCATGATCTCGACGATGACGGCGTGGAAGCCAAGCGCACCTCCACGGCCCCGCCTGGGGACACCGCTGACGCCATGAAGGCCGCCAAGACCATCCAGGAACTGGCGGGCATCATGAGCAAGATCCCGGAGAAAGAGAAGAGGAACTACCTCGATCTCTTCAACCAGCGCAGCGCGGAGTTGCGCAACCCGTCATGAGCGGCTTCATCTACATCCCGTGCGAGCAGCAGTCCCCCGAGTGGCATGAGCACCGGGCCGGCGTGATCACGGCGAGCATGTTCGGGGTGATCCTGGCCACGACGAAGAAGGGCTACAGCGCGGCCGCAGAGAAGTACGCCACCAACAAGGCCATCGAACGCATCAGCGGCAAGCCGTTGAGCGACGAGATGGGCGAGGGCTACAAGACCTGGCAGATGCGCCGCGGGAACGAAAAGGAACCGTTGGCACGCATCGAGTACACCCACCGCACAGGGAGTCAGGTCGACGCGGCCGGGCTGTGTCTGTCCATGGATAGGCGGTTTGGGGCCTCGTGCGACGGGTTCGTTGGCGACAAGGGAACGGTCGAGATCAAGTGCTTGGTGGCTTCTGACAAGCTGGTCCGCACTTGGGTGGACAACGACATCACAGAGTTCATCCCCCAGGTTCAGGGGGAACTGTGGCTGTCCGGCCGGGAGTGGTGTGACTTCTGCTTGTACGCACCGCAACTGGCCAACGTCGGAAAGACTCTTTACATTCAGCGCGTCGAGCGCGACGACAACTACATCGAGGAAATGGAACTTGAACTGCTCGCATTCAACGCCTACGTTGATGAGCACGTCCAGGCACTTCGGAGTGCAACATGAGAGCCGACATTCGCGGACGCCTGAGCGCCGCCATCGTTGATGCCCTGCCAGATCGCAAAGCCCTCGTCTACTTGTCGGCGTTGGAGATCACGGCCTACGTGAAGAAGGCGCGGGTCGACACAACAGGAATTCATTCCGTGCTTGCAAGCATGAAGAAACGCGGTAAGATCGTGTCCAGAAAGAACCGACTCACCAAGCGGCTGGAATACGCCAGGATCGAATGAGACCATGAAACACCTCGCCGACTCGCATCAGACCATGACCGTCATGTCCACGGACCCGGATCAAACGAACAGGCTCATGAACGCGCTTCAGGAGGCCGCGAAGGCGATCACCGCCGACCTCAAAAAGAACAAGGAGGTTCTCGGCCAGATCGCGGTGATCTTCGTGTCCGCCAACACCGACGGAACCATGGGGTCGACCTCGGTGCTCGGACTCCCGTATGGCCCTGATGAGTCCATCCACCGCATGGAGTCGGTCCTGGTTGCCGGGCTGTTGAGCACGGCCAGGATGATGGCGCGAGCCGGGACGCCGTCCCTATTCAGAATCGTCAGCAATGACCCGGCGACCCAGGAGCAGTTGGACGCCGGGTACTCCGCATTTGAGACCTCCCCTCCCACAGTCAACTGAAAGTCAGCATGAAAACAGAAGTCCTCGCCATCCTGGACCGCAGCGGGTCCATGCAGTCCGTTCGGGACGAAGCCATCGGTGGGTTCAATGCGTTCCTTGGGGAGCAGCAGAAGAACCCGGACCCGGCCAAGATCACGCTGGTGCTGTTCGACCACGAGTACCTCCCGGTGTATGAGGCCAAGGACTTGCCGCTGGCTGACAGGCTCACCCCCGAGACCTTCGTCCCTCGCGGCAGTACCGCCATGAATGATGCCATTGGCCGGACTCTGCACGAGCAGGGCGCACGTATCAAGGTCGAAGGATGGGCCGAGAAGGTGATCGTGTGCCTGGTGACCGATGGCCACGAGAACTCCAGCAAGGAGTTCTCCCAGGCCGCGGTGCAGGCCCTGGTCAAGGAGAAAGAGGCCTTGGGTTGGTCCTTCGTGTTCCTCTTCGCTGGCATCAGTCAGGCGCAGGCGGTGTCCACAACCCAGGGGTACGGTGTCAACACGAACTCACTGAGCAACATGGCCAAGAGCTTCAGGAGCGGGCCCGCAGGCCAGTCCGTGGGGTACGACACCCTGAGCACCTCCGTTGGCAACCTGCGTGGCGGTGGGACGGCCCAAGTACCAGATCCTGCCGAGCAAAATAAGTCACCCTGACGGGTGGGTAGTCCCCCATGGCAGATGGGGCCCGCACGCTTAGCTTGGTCCTTTCGCGGCGTGATGAACGGGGAGAGCAACAGGGGTCGTGTGGTCACGCGGTCATGCGCGGGGTCCTTGGCGAATCTGCTTAAACCACACCCTTCAGGGGACCGTCATGAAGATCGATGAGCGCATCTACGAGACTCGACTGAGCAAGCTGCTTCGCCACCAGCCGAAGCCCAAGCATCGGGCGATGCTCTGGAATGGGCGGATGCTCCCCGGCCAGGAAAGCCAGTCCCGAACGGTCTTCGCCTGCCGCTGGCGTACCGTGCTGAGGATCAAGCGACTGGTCAAAGGTGTTCGCCCGTGCAACATGATGGAGTAGACATGCGTTGGACCCCCATTCTGATCGTGGCCATCAGTGCCATCGTGACCTACTCCATCGTGCGGTGCACGGCGGACATGGCTGACGACAAGAACATCCTGTGCTCAACGGCCGGGCAGGCCTATCAGGTGGTGGCCAACAATTTGGTGCTTCGCCCAAGCCTGAACGCAAGGTGCGCGAAGTGACCACCAAGCAGGCCAAGGTTGCGCATGTGAATCGTGCCGGGCAGACGCGCGACCACGCGTGTCACTGGCCCGGCTGCGGCAAGCAGGTGCCTCCGGCGATGTGGGGATGCAAGGACCACTGGTTCAGGCTGCCGGTGACGATCAGGGCTGCGATCTGGGACACCTACCAGCCCGGCCAGGAGGCTGGAGACGCTGATGTCCCGTTGGAGTACCTGGGCGCTGCGAATGCGGCTCAGAAGTGGATTCGGGAGAACGGAAAATGACCGAACAGGTCGACGGGCAGGCTCTATTGCTGCGGCTCGTGAACTCGGCGCATATCGTGAACGGCACGGCGTGCTTGGACCACGTCGCCACATGCGACTTGCAAGACCACCTCATGGCGTTGGGAAACATACAGGAGGACTTGGGGGCCGTGCTGAAAGACCTGGGCGAGTGCACCGGCGGGTACCAAACCCTGGTGCGCGAGGTGGAAGACTTGAAGCGGCAGCTCGACCGAGAGATGCAGGTGGCGGGGATCATGCGGTTGGCGGTCGAGGCGCGGGTGGCCTACGCGTTCAAACACAAACCGGCTCCAGACGAAGCATTCGCGGCGCTGGAGGCCGCTGTGCGCAAGTTGGCCGGGATCGTTCCATGACCGTACTCAAGTCCCACCAAGAAGACCTGATGAGCCGGGTCAAGCTCCTACAAACACTCGTGTCCGAATGCGACATGATCGATGACCCGTGCCCTTTGCTGGACACGCAACTGAACGATCTGAGCGTGCTGACCAGCAAGTTGGAAGGGGCCATCCGCCAGCTTCAGGAGAGCTTGAAGTGAGCAACAAAACGTTCTGGATCGACTACACCAACCACCGCGGCGAGAGGGTTTGGCGAGAGATCGAGCCGCTGCTCAGGCCTGGGCTTTGGTTCGGCTCGACCCCATGGCACCCGGAGGAGCAATGGATGCTCGGCGCGTACGATCATCATAAGAAAGTGATCCGGGACTTCGCTCTCAACGGCATCCATGCCTTCTCTTCGACCCCTCCTAAGCAAGAGGCATGGTCGGAGGATCTGAGGCATCAGGCGCTGATGGACGCGACGCACATCACACGCTTCGACGTTGAGAATGGATGCCTCGCGCTGGAGGCACAGGGAGGCGCCGCGTCGTTGCTGGTGGAGATGCTCGCCAAGCAGTACGACGATTCGGACGCCACCAACTACATCGAAGTGACGTTTCGCTCGAAGCTGATCCGCCCAGATGAAGAGTTCGTTGTCACGGTGCAGCGCAAGGCCGGCAAGACAGCGCACCAACTGCGCGTCGAGGCGGAGCAGGAGTGTGCAGCGCTGCGAGACAAGCTCTCGATCCGTGAGGCAGAACTTGTAGGGTTGGCAGAAGCGGTCGTTGACCTTGCCAAGGAGATGCGGACGCGGCCCAGTCTGACCCAGTACAACATGCATGAAGGCCTGACCCAGTGCGACATGCATGAGGACGAGTCCTCATGAAGCTCGTGAAACCGGCGCAGGCCGAAGAACAGGTAGACGGTCCCGGGTTGTTCAGCGAGCTGCTGAAGAAGCCAACCACGTTGGACCAGCAGGATGCGACCACCTGGGATGGTCCTCCACCTGAGTCGGCCCGTGAGTATTTCACTCGGATGAGCGAAACCATCTACAGACCGACGCTTCCGGAGATGTTTGCGCGAATGGTAGATGCCCAAGATCCACGTCACGAATCAGCGCAGAATCCTTGGTCCATTCGGAGGTTCCTCCCGAAGCGCAAGGTGCGCCATCTTTGTGGTGTCTGCGGGAGACTGGAGTGTCCCTTCACCGACGCCACAGACTTTCAATGACCCGGCCGGGCGGAGAGCGCGGCTTCTAATCCAACGCTTCGAGGGTTCGAGTCCCTCTCGGGTCACCATGAACGACAAAGAGACCGAGACCATCGAAGGCAAGCGCATACCCTGCCCCAGGTGCGGCGCTTTCAGATGGGTGTACTTGGACGATCACGACAACGGCGATTGGTGTGAGGCCTCGTACCAGTGTGCAGGCTGTGGGCACATCGAATATGTCGAACTGGCTGACTGAAAGGAAACATCATGACGTAGATGCAGAGGCCCCCCGCGGCGTAGCAGTCCATCGACCTTTCATCGCAACCAACTGGAGAATGGCATGTACGCCAAAGACAAGACTTCGATCGTGGACCGGCGCGAGATGCTCCGGATCAAAGTGAACTCGCTGGCCGCTGAGGCCCGGATCATCCGCCGTGCAGAGCGCAAGGCCTGGGGCGAACTCAGGAACGAGCTGACGTTGCATCGACGGGGAGTCGTCCGTGTGGCGGCGCGAGAGACGCACCTGGCCCTGGGGCTCATCAAGGGCAGGACCATCCAGCAGATGGAGCGCAAGGCGTTCAGGCCTCCGGACTGGAAGGCGGTCGAGAAGATGGTGCGCAAGTATGGGCCGGTGGCCAAGGCCGCAGCGGATGAACTGGTGGCCAAGCTGCCGGTCACGCCGGAGCCGTTCCTCAAGCCGGCACTTCGATAAGACACGACGCAGGATACCCTGCGCCCGCATCGTGGGACCTACGACGTGTGATGTGGTCCGGCTGGCCAGCTATGGCCACCAAGAGGCGTCCCAATGGACAAGCAGGAACTGATGGCCGGGCTGCTGGACCAACTATCCACCGAGATAGCGGCGGGCCGCTTCGGCGACGTGAACGAGTGCGTGATCTACCTCAAGGGCGCGAAGAGCCGGGCAGTCGTCACGTACCCCAAGGAGCCCGAGCACGAGACCGTTGAGCGACTGCTTGATGCCCTGCGATGGATGATGCTGGACCCGCATGAGCAAGCCATTTCACCCGCGAGTTGAGCGCCTGATGCGCGTCACCGCGCCGCACTTCGTGGCCGGGGCGGTGTGGCAAAGGGTGTCGCCTGAGTTGCCGCGCAAGCTCCCCTACTGGAAGTGCGTCGACGCCGCGCCGATTCTTGGATGGATGCGGCCCAAGAGCCTGGAAGAGGTGACGTCCTACCTGATCAAGAAGGGGTGGGGAGTCGAGTGGCTGGAGCCGCTCAGCGAAGTTCCCAGGGACCTGGTGCAGCAGACCCTCTTTTAGGCGTCGTCCAGCGGCATCGGCTTCGATGCGTGGTCCGGCGGGCCATCCTTCCAGGTTGGCCTCGTGTTGAGCAGCAGCAGGAACACCATCACGAGTCCCACCGCGGCCCAGTACGCCTGCGAGTGCTCGAACAGGAACGTCCAGGCCGTCCACAGGCACGTCAACGCCGCCGACAGGTACAGGACCACCACTGAGGCCCGATGGGTGGCGAAGTTCATCTGACGCATGCGGTCGCCGATTGGCAGCAGGAGCACCAAGGCAACGACGCCGATCAGAAGGGTCGGGACAGTCATGACTTGCTCCCTGGGAGCCGGCTCACAGCCCACTTGACCACGGCCGGGATGGAGTTGACGAAGGCTGTCAGCAGCGGGTGAAAAAGCATGGCGATGATCGCGCTGAAAGCGTTCCTGGTGAGTGGCACAAAGGCCGCCTGAACGGAGAACGCCACCGACGTCAGAAACGTTCCGCCCAGGGCCGACAGCAGCACCACGGCGATGAACACAATGGCCGCACGCAGCCGCGTGGTTGCCGGAGCAAGCGACAGGCCCACCGTGGCGCCCAGGAGCGCCCAGAAGATGGGTTGAGGCTCGATCCCCGTGAGCGCGAGGATACCGGCGGAGAGGATCACCGGGAGGTTGGGTTCGGCCATGTTGTTCTCACTGCACTGGTTGCCCGTTGAAGGCCCTGATCACGCGCGACTGCGCCGCCCGAGCCTGCTTGCGAAGCTCTTCCACATCCTCTCCCGCGTTGGCGGCCGCACGCATCTGCTTGCGCAGCACGGATAGTTCGCGCTCGGATTCCTCGAACACCGGGACAGCGCGCTCCAGCTTCTCGTTGTCGATCGGCTTGCCTGCCTTGGACTTGTCGAGTGCGTACTCCAGTTGACCTTCCAGTTCCCGGTACCGACGGCCGATGTAGCTGGTGGGCTCGCTGAAGACGAAGCGGTTGACGATCGGCGTCCGGTTCAATTCCATGGCCGTCTTGTCACCGGCGAGCTGCTTGGCCATGTTGGCCGACTGCATCACGAACTGCCCCGCGCCGCCGGTGTAGAACCCGACCAAGTGCTCAATCCCCTCCGGAGCGACGATCGGGCCGAGCCACCTCTGCGACATCCCGGGCTCGATCTCATCCCCGCCGGTCACGCTGTTCAGCATCTCGCTGACCCCCTTGGCCAGGACCGATGTCTGCGGCCGCGTGAGGGTGTAGTAGGGCGCCGGGCTGGTGGTGTCGCGCTGCTCGACGTAGATTGGAGCCCCGAAGTAGTTCTGGTTCGTCCACAGGTCCGCGAAAGGCGCCCCCAGGGTGGGAATGATGGCCTTGCCGACCGACAGGGCGCCGCTCTGGGCCTCCGGGAGGCGCACAGGCAACGCGGCATCGATCAGAGCGCCGGCGATCCCCGAGGCCTCCTTGGCCCAGTCTCCCTGCGACGCACCGCGGAACAAGCGCCGGCCCATGGCGTAGAGCGCTGCGTACTCCTGGGGCAGCGGGATCTTGAAGCCGACCTTGCTGTCAGGGGCGAACACCACCAAGTTCTTGTCCAGGATGGAGTCGTTCTGCGTGTTGACGTTGGGCTCGCCGGTTTCCTCGTTCACCCCTCCCATGAGTTCGTTCCACGCCTGCGACGCGATCCCCGTGGCCACGATGGCCAGCATGCCGCGCTGCACCGCTGGGTTCTTGGCGTAGCGCAGGGTGCCATAGAGCCCCTGGAGGGCCGCGTTGGCGAAGACCAGCAGGCTGTTCATCACCCGGCCGTACTCGCCCGAGCGCTCGAAGTTGACCGTGATGTCCTTGGCGATGGCAGCCGCACGCTTGGGTGAGTGACCGACAGCTCGGGCCTGCTCGTAGGCAGACAGCCGGGTGGCGTACTCGAACACCTCGTTGGCCTGGCTGAGGACGTTGGCGACGCCACGCAGCACGTTCATGCCCTTGCGGGTCAGGCCGCCTTTCTGTTCGTCGTACCCCAGGTCAGCACCGGCGCGTTCGAGGTTGCGCATCGTGTCGGCCACGTCCTGGATGCCGTAGGCCCCGATCTTCCCGCCCACGCGCTGGAACTCCTCGTAGGTCCGGGCTCCGGGAGTGTTCTTGCCGCGCTTGTAGTTGACGATCGCACCCCAGGCCTTGGGGATGCCGGAGACGGCCTTCCAGCGGCTGATTCCGTGGGCGGGAGCGCGAAGGCCAACCGTCCACGCATCACGCACAGCGTTGGGGACCGTGAACGCCGGGTTGAACTCGGTGAGCATTCGCCCGATGGCACCAGTCCCCTGCCCGATCGCCCGCAGCACGGGGCCCGGGTCGTTCATGGTGGCCACCTTGCGGATCTGGTCGCGCAACAGTTCGTCGTCGACGAAGATGCGCTTCTGCTCCCCATTCACCATCAGGCTGATGGTCTGGTCCTGAACCTTCAACGGGTCGACCACATCCTTGACCATGCCGTCTGGGCCGATCTTGCGGCTCATCACGGACGGAGGCGGATTCTCCGGGTCGTACGGGCGCATGAAAGTCTCCGCCGCGGGGTCGCTGGCGAAGTTCCAGATCGTCCGGTCCACGTTGGCTTTCTCGCCACGAATGATCGTCCTGGAGGCGTCCATGATCGAGGCCGCGATCGGAGAACCGGCCTTGGACTTGCGGCCCATGGCGGTCGTGATGTCGCTGGCGCGAAGCTCGTAGCCGCGTCCGATCCCAAGGGCCGCATCCTCTTCATCCAGCGTCTTCAGCGGGACGTAGTTGCGGTACTGGCGGTTCAGCATGTCGCGCGTTTCGGGCGTGATCAAGCCACTTTCGACCATGCGCTGGAGCTTCTCCCGGTTCAACTGGTGCACCTTAGCCGCGATGGCATCCAGGTGCTCGCGCTGGGCGGGCGAGAAGCTGTCGATGATGTCCGCAGCCTGTTGATCGGTGAGACCGGAGCCTCCATCGGGCATCTTGTCGTTGCGTGCAGCGATGACGCGGTTGCGCTCGGGCGCATGCAAGGCCATCAGATAGTCGTCTGCATCCTTGGCGGTCAAGTCCTCGGTCTTGGCCGCCTTGAGCAACTTCCCGATGGGCTCGATGTAGTCACGCAGCAGCTTGTCACCCTCGTGCTGCACCCGCCCACGGTAGAGCGTGTCCGCAAGGGTGATGTCCTTGTCTTCGTCGGTGATCCCGGCGGCTTTCTGGACCTTGGCGACACGGTTGAAGCGGTCGAAGAACTTGCGTGCAAGCAGTTCGCTGCGCTCTTCCGCTCCCAACGGCGGAACCCTGGGAGTTGACCCTCCATAGGAGGGCTCGCCGACCATCTCGGAAATGTTCGCGCTGGCTGGGTCGAAGGTCCCGCGGTTGCCGGTGGCGCTCTTGATCTGCTCTGGGTCGAATGCGATGAACACGCGGTGGCGTCTGGAGGTATCGGCGTTCTTAACTCGGCCGCCACCCATGTGAGTGATGCCGTCGTGTCCCATTCGGCGCAAGCCGTCCTGCATGGCCTCGGCGCCTTCGTACTTTGGCACACCTTGGTCTGACAGTTCGTCTTCGACTGCCCGGTAGTAGGCCTCGTTTGTGTCGCCGTCCGGCGCCCACTGGTCGAAGTCAACCTCTGGGTAGCCCGCTTCCCACGCCGCGCGGTTGGCCTTGGCGTCCATGTCGATCGGGGCTTTGATCGCAAGGTAGACCGCATATACGGTTGCGCTGCCGCCGCGCCCCTTTGCCGTGTACTCGTCGGCGACCGACGGATCGGCAGTGAAGTAACTCCCCTGGCCAAATAGGCCGTAGTTCGATCCGTAGGTCTCGAAACTTTGAAACGCAGAGCCACCACGTTCTGAGGCGCTGGTTCCGTGGAAAACGCGCAGCGGCCTGCTGTCTGCACCGACCACCTTGCTGTCGCCGAACCAGCGCTTGAACTCCGGCGTTTCGGTCTGTGCACGAGCCATCTCCGAAACCGTCAGCGGGCTCCTGCCACGCATGAACTTCGGATACACGAACTTGTCCATGCGCGGCAGTTCACCTGCGCCGGCCTTGCGCAGCGCAGCGGTGGCGAGCCCGCGGATCAGGTCTGCGTCGGCCCGATTCCCAAGCGTGGTCCCGAACTGCTGGTAGAGCCAGGAGCGGATCTCGTTCAACAAGCGGCGCACCCATGGGAGTTCCGGAGCGTTCTCCACCAACCGGGCCGCCACCTCGCGCACGAACTGCGGGCTACCCTCTGCGAGGTTCGGGTAGTTGCGCTTGACTCGCGCCCATGCTTCGCCGATCTCCTTGTCGCCGCGGGTGTGCATATCAACGAGTTCGCTCAAGAGCAGCTTGTAGCGCTCATCGCCGAGCATCCGGATGATGCCGAAGTGCTCTCCGATCTCATGCATCAGGACCGCAGGCGCGGTCTCGGGCGTCAGACGATCCCAGTACAGGCGGGCGTGGGTGGTGTTGTCTTCGCGTTCGAGCAGGCGGCCGACTGTCGCTGGACGGTCAGGGATGTCCTCCTTGCCGCTCAGGTAGTGCAGGATGCCGCTTTCCTGGAGCCCGTCGATCAGCTTGGCGCCGAACTTCGCACGCAGTGCTTGGTCAAGTTCATCTTCGTTCTTGAAGTGCGGAATAGGCTCGACCTTGTCCCATCCCTGCGGCGCCTTGCTGGAGCGGGACTCACGGGCCTGGAACTCGACCCCCAGCGAACCTGGCATCGTCCCCTGCGAAGAGTGCGAGACCAGCTTTCCGCCGTCGTGCTGGAAGATGTCCAGCACCTGGATCCCGGTGATGTCGAGTGCGCTGAAGATGTTCCTGGCGCCCTGGTAGCCTTCGCGGTCTCCTCCGGCCTTCACCATCGCAAAGACGCCGCCGACCTCGCCGATCGAGCGCATCATTTTCATCAGGCCCGTGTCGACGTTGCCGGTGCGCAGCTTGCGCATCTCGTCAACCGTCAACGGCAACGCGCCGACCGCCTTGTTCTGAGAATTCAGGATCAGCAGGCCCGACTCATCAGGCTTGAAGTGCTTGGTGATGACGTCTCGGGCACCTTGTGGGTCGGAAATCACCGGCTCATCATCTGGTGCGAAGCGCGTGAAGCGGCTCTCCACCACAGGCACGTCGGCCTTGCGAAGCGAGGGCTTGATCGCCGCGGGCGGGACCACCTGCGCGTCCTTGATAGCGAAGAAGCTGCTCTTCCCTCCTGGCCCGATGATCACGTGTCCGCGGGTCTGCATGCCGCTGTCGCGCAAGGTCCCCTCCAAGGTGCCCTGGAGGTGCACATCGGCTTGGCTCGGAGTCGTGTTGCCGCTTGGGTGGTTGTGGGCAAACCAGACGTTCTTCCCGCCCTTGACCTGGGCAATCGACGTGATCAGCGCGTTCGGGTAGATGCTGGTCTGGGTGGGGCCGCCCTTGGCGTGCCGGATCACGGCCAGCGGCTTGCCGGCGTCGTCGGTCACCAGTGCGAGAAACTGCTCCTGAGTATCGCGCCGCATTGGCGCCAGGACTTGCGCAACATCCTCCCCGGTCTGCACCGGCTTGTCAGGGATCTTGAGCTTGGCCACAGCGACGTTGCCGGCCTTCTGGCCTCCCAGGGCTCGAACTGCCGAGCGCGTTTGCGCAGCATCCACGGCACCCGGCACCGCGGCGATGTCGACCTCCTTGGGAGGCAGTTCACGTCCCCGCCCAGGGGCTACTTGCGGGCCTTCGACGGCGCCTTCCGGGAGGCCTTGCGCTTCACGCTGTACGCGATTGCCAGGGCCTGCTTCTGGGGCTTGCCGGCCTTCATCTCCGCTGCCACGTTCTGGCTGAACGCGGCCTTGCTCGGGCTTTTCTTGAGGGGCACGTTGACTCTCCTGCTCCTGTTTGAGCGCTTTCTTCTGCGCGGTGTTCGCTTTGCGGTACTCGGAGTTCCACTTGCGCATGGCATCCGCATGCGTCTTGGCCTGCTCCGGGGTGGGCCCGGCCTTGCCGTAGAGTTTGCTGATCGGGCGGGGCTTTTCGTCTTGCAGACGCGCCATCTCCCGAGCCCACTCAGCCGCGGTCTTCAGCCCTGGCTGTACGCCGGCCGCAGGAGCGGCAGGTTGCTTGCTGGGGCCAGGGCTGTCTGCCGGAGGGCCGGCATCGGCGGGTACGGCTTTTTCTTTGCCGGGGGCTTCGGTGGGGACTTCTTTGGGCTTGGTTTCGATGGCTTCTTCACTTGGTGCTCCTTTTTGCTGCGGTGCAGCGGTTTCACGTGGAACCACGGCGGGCTCCACGCGCTCAACATCAACTTCCACGGCCTCGCCGGTTGGGATCTGCTCTTCCGGGACCTTGGGCTCCACGGTCTCGACATCGATCTCCTTGGCGTCTCCCACCGGCAGCGGCTTCTCGGCGGGCATGATCTTGTCAGCGCGGTCCAGGAGCGCCTTCTTCAGATCTGGATCATCGGTCTTGGCTGCGGCAGCGAGCAGTTCGGCCTTGTCGGCGGCTTTCTTGGCCTGGGCTTCCCTGGTCTTGCCGACCTGGTCGAGCTTGGCCAGTTCCTTCTTGAGCGTGGCGGTGACCTCCGGCGAATCCGAATCGGCCAGCAGCCGCTCGATCTCCGCCCGGCGCGCCGTTTCTGTTTTTGGGATCTCCGGAGCCGTGGCCTGATCCATCGGGATCTCTTTGGCCTCGCCGACAGGGATCTTGGGCTCCGGCGGGGGAGGCGCGGCCGCTTTCAGCCACCCAGCACGAACCCGGTCACTGGCGTTGTCCCACTGCTCCTTGGAGATCGTGGCCCCGTTGGGGGTCTTGAACTGCCCATCCTCCGTGGGTTTCAATGCATCCGGGATCGGTGGGGCCGCGGGGGTCTTCTGGGCCTTCTTGGTAAGAGCACCACCCACGCCCCCCATTCCGGCCGCCAGACCAGCGGAGGTGGCCAGATTGACGGGGTCCAGCGGGTCTTGCCCGAGGGACTCCATGCCAGGGGCCAGACCACGTCCGCGGGCCCGCTCGGGCAGCGTCGCGCCGGGGGCGGCGGGGAGCGCCAAGTTCTCAGCCGCGGTGCCCAGGGCTTCCCCGGGGACGTTCACGGCCGCACCGGTCGTGGCCCCGCCCAGGGCGCCGCCCAGCTTGCTCTCCACCGCGGCGCCGATCTTGCCGCCGACCTTGAGGGGCAGCAGGTTCAGGCCAAGGCGCGTGGCGCCGGTCACGCCGCCGGCCAGGGCCGCCTCCTGGCCAGTACCGCCACGGTCCAGAACCTGGGCAGTACGCTCGATCCCGTGCTGGGCCCCAAACCCGCCGGCCATCTCGATGGGAAGTGAGGCAATACCTCCAGCCAAAGCACCGGGGAGGTTCATCTCCTCTTCAGGCTGCTGGCCGTAGAACTGCTCCATGCCGGCCGCCCGCTCCTGGCCCATCTTGAAGATGCGCTCCTGCTCACCGGCGAGTTGCGGGAAGACGCGCTCGAACGCTCCGGCCAAGCCGGCGGCGGCCATGTCAATCGCGCGGACCACGGGGGTCGCGGCGGACGCCGCGGTGCGGCCGGCCGTCTCCCAGAAGCCCACGTCCCGGCGCGGCTTGTACGGCTCACCCCCGGTCTGGACCCCTTCCAGGAGATCCTTCGAACCACCCGTGAACTCGACACCGGCCAGAAGATCGTCGGATGGCATCACTTCACCTTCACACCGGCAGCGGCCAGGGCGTCATTGATCGACTGTGACGAGTACCCGGCTTTCGCCAAGTTGGCAGCAAGTTGGTTCGCGTTGGCGCCTTTTGCGATCGCGTCAGCCACAGTCTGAAAATCCGACTTCGCATCTCGACCCTTGGCCGTGAAGGATGCAGGAGCGATTTTCTTAGTGGGCGCGGCAGAGGCTGCGCCCTCGGCAGCCTGGATGACACTGGTCGCATCGCTCTTTTCCCCTGCGGAAGCCTTGTCGCGCACGCGCTTCATGATCTCGACGCCTGCCGCCTCGACCTGAGCCACTTGGTTCTCGTCTGCGGGTTTACCCTCTCGGGTCTTCCACTTGTTCGACTTCGTGTCGTAAACGAGCCCCATCTTGCCGGCAACTGCGGCCTTCGCGTCCTTGATCAGCCCCCTGGTTTCTGCCTCGCTGACCTTGGGCGTCGCGGGACGGGGCCGCGGAATGACGCCCATGCCCTGCAAGGCCTCAGCGGCCTCCGTCTCAGTGACGTCGTTCTGCTCGGCGTAGTCCTGGATTGCCTGGAGCCGGCCGGTGACACCGGTGGTCCTGGGCTGGAGCACGCGCGGCGTCGCACCAACCTTCAGTTCCTCGCGCTTCACCTCCCGGCCCGATTCGTCCATGGTCCGCAGCAGCTTGCGATCCCCGAGAGAGGTTTCCTGGGTGGTCATCTTCGGCAGCTGCCCGCCCAGGGCGAACAGTGCTTGCAGGTACTCGTCCCCAGCTTTCCCGCCCGTGGCACGGCCCTGCTCCAGCGACTGGCGCAGCAGCGGGTCGTTCAGGGCTTCGGAAAGCGTCTGCATCCGGCCGGCGTAGTCCAAGGCCTTGTCGATGCCCACATCGCTGACCTCATCGTCGCCGGGGTCCGAACTGCGGTTCTTGGTCGGGGGCGCGATGTAGGAGCCCGTGGCGCCATCGGCACGCTTGACGTAGACGCGCAGGACCGGCAGGACCCGGCCCGGGATGCTGGGGTGCGGGACGATCTTGACGATCTCCTTGCGCACGATCTCCGACCCGTCCTTGCCCGGCTGGCCAACGCCGACCTTCAGTTCCGGTTCGAGGAGCGTGTTCCAGCCGGCGAGCTGCATGCCCTCGTTCTTCGTCTTCATCCCGGTGATGATGTCCTGCGTGGCCCGGGTGACCTTGGAGGGTTCCCCATTGGGGCCGCCCATGAGATCAGCCGGGTCGCGCCGCGCGGCCACCACGAGGGCTTGGTAGAGCTTGTCCGGGGGCACGCTGGAGAGTTCCACCTGCCCGGTCTCGACGCGGCTCCACAGATCCTGGGCCTCCTGCTTCATGCGTCCGAGCACCGGCTCATACATCTTCTTGTGCAGAAGGTCGCGGCGCGAGCGGATATCACCGGCCCGGCGCTTGTGATCTTCGGCCACGGTCGGGTCGAGTTTGCTCGCGTCCCCGCCCGCGGCGCGGAGGTAGCCTGACATCTCGTTGCTCAGCCCCTTGCCTTCTTCGTCAATCGCCTTCAGGGCGTCGAGCGTGGCTTGGCGTTCGTCCTGAGCGGCCAGACGCTTGTCCGCGGTCGCCCGGTCCGCCCGCCGGGCCTGGAACTCCTCATCCTCGCGGCTTTCCTGCCGGCCACGGATGCGCTTCTGCTCTTCCCTCTCTTCCAGGCGCATACCCAGGCCGAACCCAGTCTCCAGGCCGCGGGCGATCCCGGAACCTACGCTCGTAGCCATCTCAGAAAAGCCCCCCCAAAATGCCGCCGGCAATCCCGCCCACGACAGCGCCAATCGGCCCGAAAGCCATCCCGGCGGTCGCCCCCAGCGTCGCACCGGTCTGCGCGTTCGTTGCCTTGGTCTGGGCCTTCTGCTGCTTGTTGGCGATGTTGCGCTGGTTCTCCTGGTCCGCCGCTTGGCCGATCAGATCCAACGCCTCACCCTGCTGCTGGGCGCCCACGCCGATCAAGCCCGCTCCGAGTCCGTAGGTTCTGGCCATGTCACATCCCCAGTCCGGGCGCTGGATTGCCGAGAATCGACTGCTGGCGCTGCCGGGTCTGCCGCGAGGCCATGTTGGCCGCGTTCACGTCCGCCAGGGAGTTGGAGATCGCACTGGACCGTTGAAGGGACTGGGCCTCATCCGGGTCCAGGTTCGCTCCCAGGCCGAACAGGCGGCGCTGCGTCGCGCCCTGCTGGGCCTGGAAAGCCCCCGCCACACCTTCCCGGGCCTTGGCCACGGCGTTGGTCACGGTGTCCGGGCTCGTGGCGTACTCGATCAGGTCGTTCTCGACCGGCACGAAGTTCGTGATGTAGTTCATCCACATGCTGCGCGTCAGGCGGGCATAGTTGTCCTGGGCGAAGGTGGACTGCGCCTTCTGGGCGGCGTAGGCGGCGGCTTGCTCAGGGCTTTGCATGTCAGTACCCTGCTTGGGGGTTGGGTCGGAACGCGTCAGCCTGCTGACCCATCCCGTAGATGTCGGCACCCTGGCGCGTGAAGCCCTTCGGGATGTTCGGCGCCTTGCTCATCGCAGCGTTCAGCCCGAACCCGCCCAGGGTCCCCACCAGTTCAGCATTCCCGGCGCGGTTCGCGGCGGACAGCGCAGCATCGGACTGCGCCGTGCGGGCGGAAGTCGCGGCCTGCCTGACCATGCTGTCCTGCACCTGGGCCTGCTCGCCCCGGCCAAGGGCCATCAGGGACCCCAGGGCCTGGGTGTAGGCGTCATCGACAGCCTGATCAGCCCCGGCGATGCCAAGCCCCCTGGAGGTTGCTTCGTCATCTCCCAGGCCCACGATGGCCGCCTTGGACTTGCCCGAGCTGAGCCCGGCGCCACTGTTGGCCAGGGCAGTTTCCAGCGCGCCGCGACCTTCGGCGAAACGGGCCGTGGTCTCGGTTGCAGCGGCGCCTGCGGCCGCGCGGCGTTCCTGGGAATCTCCCCCGCCCATGAGCTTCGTGCGCCGCGCGAACTGCATCTGCACTGGCCGCCAGCGCTGCTCGTAGTCCGCCATCTTGTCCATGGCGAACTGAACCATCGCCCTTTGCTGAGGCGTCTCCTGGACTTCGTTGTCGTCACCGCCCATTGGGAACTCCGCGCACGAACTTGTTGCCTACTCGGGACCACTGCGGCCCCAGCAGCCTTTCCCAGCCACGGCGACGCGGCTGGAAGGCCAAGGTGTCAGCTTCAAGATCGCGTGCTATCGAAAGCATCGCGGATTCCTGTCTCTTGAACGCGCCGGGCTTGAAGCCGACTGCCAAGAGCACGAATAACTCCAGGCGCCCTGGGCCTGGCTTCAGGGTCACGATTGTCACCCCGTCGTCGCAGGCGAGGCACAGGGCGCGCCCTTTCCTGCAACGGATGCGAACATCTTCGCACTCGGTGCACCACTCGTCAAACATGCGCGGGCTGATGCGATCCCAGATCGCATCCACATCAACGATGTCGAAGGCAGTACCCGAGCAACCCATACGCCATTCCCAGCAGGAGGCCAACCACCAGCCAGAAGGTTACGCTCATCCGACCCTGAACCACGTGGTGATCGGCAGGGAGTAGAGGAACTGGAAAAATTCCGATGCGGCGAGCGGCCCGGATAGGTTCCCCACGATCAACTGCCCCGGCGTGCCGACTGCCAACGTGAACGCAGCGATGAGGCGGGAGGAACTGACGTTCACGATCTGCCCATCCCATGGACTGGGCGGGAGCAGCACCGTCCCGGAAGCC
>ERZ1292632.799-Hain-H43-01um-R2-799-length-34089-cov-7_pt1 | contig 34089 bp, 49 predicted proteins | sample MGYA00564407_ERZ1292632 | MGnify/ENA primary metagenome ERZ1292632 (study PRJEB36523, sample SAMEA6512637) | groundwater metagenome | collected 2019-01-08 | study: AquaDiva: Metagenomics assemblies of 32 groundwater samples | reverse complement strand
GCGTTTGAAGATCCTGAAGCCGCGCAGAATTCAATCATAACTCTATCTCCTAAAGATTTAGGTCCGGGCGGAGCGCTAGATGGCTTTAAAATGATGGGAAGCGCGCAAGGAATTAAAACTGATGGTTCTATGGAAGACGTTGAGTTTTCACCAACTCAATTGGCAAAAAGGTATGGACAACCGTCTGACCCAGAAGGAGAAAATAAAGCGCTTTCCCTATTAGATGGTCTTTTTGGGAAACTTAAAAATTCAACAGAACAAAATCCTCAAGATCAAAATTTTAATAATAATCCAGAGGTGTCTCCAGCTGGCGGAGGACAAGGAGGGTCTTATGATGGACAAGGTGGCCCAGAACAACTTATTTACGGGCAAGAAAGAAACCCAAACAATGAAACTTTTGGTATGCAACAAGTAAGAGGCGCCGGTTCTCTAGGTGTCAGTTCTGGACAATTTTCTCAATCATTTCTTAATTCCATAATGAATAATCCTGAAAAAATAGCTTTGTACGTAAACTCTCTTCGTTATGGCGGATATCAAGTTGGAGATATTCTTAATGATATGAAGCGAGAAGAAATGAAACTTCATGGAGACCAAAATGCATCTAAAATTAAAATTATAGACCCGGAAATAAAAAGATCAGATTATCTTAATAGCGCTGATGGAATTGACGCCACCGTAAAAACAAGAAAATATATTCCAACTGTTAAATTAACTGGGAATATTAACCCGGAAATTCTTAAATATGGAATTAATATGCCTGATAATATGTTTAAGGCATTGGTTCCTATTTTGGATATAAATTCTCAAGAATTTAAAACTTCCGTTGAAAACGTAAAAGCCTCTTTTTACGATTTGGCGATGCAACAACTTCAGGCGGAAAGTGAACAAGAAAAAGTGATTGCTGACGCAAATATGGCGAAGTTTAAAGAAAGTTTGAATAAAAAATACGGCATAACTTTAAGCGATAATGCTACGACGGCATGGAAACAGTTAGAGACGATTGGCGAATCAATGACAGGAAGAGGTTTGCAAGGAAGCGGGATTGAAGGAGAAACAATAGATGACTACTTACGAGCTGTTAGAAATAAAGATTCTCAAAATCGACAAGCTAAACTTTCAGAAGAAGATGTCCAAACCGCTTCTTATTATAAAGCTTCTGCTACCCCTCAACAAGTTCAGGCTTTAATTGCCGAAGATCAAGCTAAAGGTTTATCGAGAGACCAATGGCGCGCCACGAAGTGGGGGCTTGTTCCTTCTGATGATATTAAACAAAAATATTCCATAGAGAATCTGCGAAAAATGTTCCCTGATTCTACTGAAGAACAACTTAATAACTATAAAAATACTGTTTTGGATGAATTTGGTAATTACAGAAGCACTCTTTATTCTAATTATTACAGTAATTTAACTAAGACTCAAAAAGAGAAACAAACATACAAAGAAACGGAGGTGATGCAACAAAATTTAGACAAAGATGAACACATGCGCGAGCTTGTTGATAGAGGACAATCTTTTTCATCTCTAACTGAAAAAGATAAACAGGATTATGAGGGAATAATACCTCCAAAAACAGAGGGAATACCAAAGACAAAAGATGTTGTTACCGTGCCTGAAGATGACTCTTTAAAGAGCGCGGGCGAGATGGCGGGAAAGGTAGGAACAGGGAGCGTAACGGGAAATCAAAACGTATCTAGCGACACAGCAATGAATTTGGCAAGGGCAATGGGGGCAAAACCTACACAACTTGAAAGTCTCAAAAAAACGCTGACGACATATCCCACAACTCCGATATCTGGTACAGGGACAGGACCAACAGTAAAAACATCGCCTAAAACAAATGTGTATAGCGGTCCATCTATTATTGATTATTTGGGTTCAACAGGACAAGCGAGTGATATGAATTCCAGAGCCACTTTAGCCAAAAAACAAGGATTATCTTATGATGTTAAGGCTATGGGGCAAGCTTCAGCAACACAAAACATCAATTTATTGAAAAAACTGCGAGGTTATTAGTGAGGACTATTGTATAATCAAGTTATGTATCCTACTTTCAAAAAACCAATTAATCTATTAAAAAAGATCGGAAATTTGACCACATCGTTTGGAGGACAAACGCGAGGGGAAGCTTTCCATCCTGGCGTGGATCTTGCCAACAAGAGCGGTTCGCCGATACCCGCTATTACATCTGGAGTTGTCACCTCTGTAAATGGAAGCAATAACGGATTTGGAAACACCGTAACTGTAAAAACCCCAAATGGCGACACTCAACAGTTCGCGCACCTTCAAAAAGCATTAGTGCGTCCAGGGCAAAAGGTTGCGCAAGGACAAACAATTGCCAAAATGGGCAGTAGCGGATCGTCCTATAGCCCCAGCGGAGGGGATAGCTCTCACTTAGATTTGCGAATAGTTTCAATGTTTGGCCGATACAAAAACCCTATGGTTTATCTCCGTAATTTTAAATAAAATGAATAAAGATTTAAACAAAAAAAAGGCTGAATTTTTAAAGAGCGTAATGTCTCACCCGAAACTTTCAAGGGTTTTGACTGAAGCCCTATCTTCTCCTATTGGTTCAACGAAAAGGACTAATTCAAAATCCATTTTATCTATAATGAAAAAAATGAACGGGATGAGAAACGACGGTCAAGGAGGTCCAAGCGCGCCTTATTCTCAAACAAATGCACCCTCTCATAAGCAACCAAAAGATTATAGTAATATGATTATCTTTCCCGCCGCGCCTAAGTTTAAAGTAAAAAAAGAAACTCCAAAACAAGACGGACAAGGTGGGCCTAATGACTTTTCCTTGCCCTCTTTTGGTAATTTTAAAGCGGGCATGACAACATCCCCATTCGGCGGACAAGAGACTTATACGGCTCCAGCTTTTACTCCGATTAACCCATTTGCTCCTATCGGTAAAGCTGTCGGCGCAGGATATAAAGCTGTAGGCGATGTGGGGTACGGAGTTGGATCTACAGTAGCTGGTATAGCAAAAGAGCCTTTTGCCCCAAGCCCAAATATTTATTTTTCAGGTCAAACCTCTCCTTTCGGCGTGATGCCGGGCTCTACCCCCGTTATTAGGGGAAAATACGGAACGCCCCCTAGTGTTACTTATCCATCTCTTTCTGGGGCGAAACCTTCAGTGACTATACCCCCCACTGAAATAAAACCTACAGAACAACCTATTGCGCCCACAGAGAAACCAACAGTACCAACTGTGATCGGGGGTAGTACGTCAACTGGGATAACTCAAGAAAGAATTGCGCCCACATTTTCTCAACCGCAAACTAAAGAAGAAGAAATTCGCGCGCAGGCGCAAACGGCTGTCAATCAAGGGACAGGTCCCGCTTTCTTTGCGCAAAATATCGCTGATGAAAAATTCGAAGGAGGTTTAGGTAAATATTTAGATGAACTTGATACTAAGTTAAAGAGTGATTTTAAAATCAATGATCTAGAAAATTCTTTAAATGATTTAGCTTCTTTAAAATCAAATTTTGTTCCAACAATGGAAAACTTCATACGAGGAAAAGACGAATACCTTAAATCTGTAGATGGTTTGATTGATCAAGCAAAGGATTCAGTGACTAATACCGACATGTCAGATCCTGATGTTAAAAAAAGGGCTGATACATATTTGGCTTACCTCTACACATTAAAAGGCCGACAGAATCAACGATATGGTAGTTTATTGAATAACGCTGTTACTGATTACAATGCGGACTTAGATAGGATGCAAGGTCAATATAATAATGTGTATAAACGATACAATGACACGATAACAAGAAAAGCTACAATTGCTCAAAATGAATATAATACGCTTTATTCAACAATGAGTGATTTGTATAACAATCTTGAAAACGCGCCAATAAGACAACGCCAGATAGAATTAATGGATCAACAACTTATCGCCGCCAATCTTGCAAATCTTAAAACCGGTACAGGATCAACAAGTATCAATTTCTGGCCAGAGCAAAAAGAATATAAAGATAAAATTCTAGATGATAAGGGAAACTTACTATCATCTGGCATTCTTAATCTTCCCACTATATATAGTCAAGCAAATAGCGCGGGTAAAAATCTTGCAGGAGTAACTGATCTTGTCGAAAGAGGGATGGCTACCGGTTTAACTAATGCTAAAAATGAAGGTGGAGAAAAAGAAGCATTTAATCTAATAAAAGATTATCGAAATATGATTAATAGTCTTGCCTCTCAACCTTGGGGAACTCAATACGCGAATCAACTAGCTCCAACGCTTGCTAGGGCTTCTAACACGCTTGTAAGTTCTTATGTATTAGGTAACTCTGCTAATTTTAAACAAGCTTTAAATAATCTTGTAAGCGGAGGATGGATGGGGAAATCGTATCTTGAAAAAAATGACAAAGATGGTTGGATAAATTCAAATTCAAACCTCGACAGAGTTATCCTTGGGGACATATATGACGCCGTTAAAATGACTCAAAATCAATCTGAAGTTTATTCAAAAAATCCAGAGAAAATATTTACTCTAATGCCTGATGCAAGCGGAAATACAATTGATGCAAAAAAAGTATCTAATGTCCCTGACGAAATTATAGGCGGAAGAATTTCTAATATCTTAAGTAAAATGTGGGGAGCAGAACCTGACATCGTTTCAGCTTCTTCATTAAAATAAAATGGCTACTTTATATCCTGAAAATCAACAATATGTTCCTAAAGAGGGGCAATCATCTTCCAAGGCCATTTTGCCTGGATTAATGAAAAAATTACAGGAAGATGTAAGAAAAACGACAGCGAATCAAATACGAGAATCAATTTCTTCTGATTTTATTCCCCAATACGGAACGGAACCCAATGTAGGTAAACCGGTCTTAGATCGTTTCAAACAAGGGGAATTCGGTTTTGAAACAGGTACTCAAATTTCCCCTTCTAGTGAGAGATATGAACCTCTGCCTTCTTATGGTCAATACGTTCCCGCAGATACAAAAGATATCAACGTTCCTCGCTGGATATCTCCAAGTGAGCAAGCAAAAGTATCTAATTTACCAGGAGGTATGGGTTCTTATACAATAGATCCCTCTCAGCAAGGGAAATTGATAAAATCGGAACGTGTTCTTCTTAATCAAGATTATAATCCAGGCTTTAAAGATAAACTATTAGGAGGACTCTCTTCCCAACTTTTTCAAGTTGATCACATCATTCCTTTGTGGGCAGGTGGCGCCGATACTATCTCAAATCTCCAAAACTTGGATTTACCTACTCATCAGATCAAAACAAATGTGCAAGCTGTTCCTTTGACTCTTTTAGCCAATGGTAAAATAGACCTTAACCAAGCAAGGTTGATGGCTATGACATGGAAAGATAAAGATGCTTCAAATTTACCCAATATTGGAGATGACGGTATGTATTCAGTAGATTTTGCTGAGGAAACAGCAAGGCAGTGGGAAGATCAAATGAAAAAAGGCAAACCTGTCACCTTTAAAGATGTTTGGAAAGGGATTCCAAAAGCAATGCAAGATTTCGGCAAAGGGTGGCTTCCTACTCCAGTAAGAGAGTTTGTAAAACAAGGTGTCAGCGGAGTAACAGCGGGAATCGTGCCTGCCCCATACAGTGAAGAAGCTGGGATTGTTTCAAAAATCACAGGAACGGCTGGCAACATTGCAGGAACAATCTTTGGATTAGGAAAATTTGCAAAAATTTTAAATATTGGAGGTAAAGCCTTACTTGCTACAAAAGGAACAAAAATAGCCGGACAAGCGATGCAAACGGCTGGTTTAGTTTCTGATATCGGCATGCCAATTAGTACTTTTTCTAAAATGAGACATAGCGCCTCTCTTCTTTCTTTGTGGGGACAAATAGGATTAACAGGACAAGAACTCACAGGACAACAAGAAGCAACTTTAAAAAACCACATGAATCGTTTTCTAAGCGATGTAGCCTTCGGTTCACTTCTTGGCGCTTCAGGCCAAACCATCAGAGGTTATTCACAGGTGGGAGTAGGATCAACCGCTTTATCACTTATAGAGGGAAATGATATTCAGACAGCTCTTAAAGACGGAGCTTTAATGACGGCTCTTCATTCTTTGGGATACAAAGGAAGATTCCAAGAGATTAATGAAATTACATATAAAAGATCTGCTGCCACATTAAATCAGTATTTAGGTGAAATTGTGCCTACTGTTAAAAAAGGACAAGGAGTTCCTGGTGTTCTAAAGTTAGATATTCCTTCAATTGAAAATATGAGATTGGAATATCAAAAACAATATCCAAATGATCCTAGAATTTCTAATATCGGACAAATCACAGGAGAATATGACGCTGTAGATTTTCTCACTAGAGCCGCTTTGGTTAAACAAGGTGAAATTTTAAATAATTCAATTAAAAAAACAGATATTCCTCAAGAGCAAATAGAAGCGGAAATAAGAAGAATTGGAACGGCTGGCGTCCAGCTTTATAATCAAACCCTTTCTCCTGAAGCAAGAATTCAGAAACAAATAGAAGACTTACGATCTATAGTCGAACAACTAAAGCCTAAAATAACTTCTGAACAATTAAAACAAAGCGCTCCAAGTATTGATGAAACTTTTAAAAATATTCCTTTAACTTTCCCTGAAAGGGTTTATGAGAAACCGGAGGGAGTTACTTATCCTGAAGGCCATCTGCCCCTAACTGGTTATGCTAGCGATATTGATCCGATCTCTAAAGCGAATATAGAAGCTTTAGACAAAAGAACGGGAGGAGCAACATCTGACAGAATTATTCTTGTAAGCGATCCTAAAACCACTTCTGTCATGAGATTAATTAATTTTGAAGCAGTTGCTCGTGGTGAAAAACCTCCTATTGCGGAACCAGAGAAAACATTACGAGCTTATTACATCGAAGAAACACCCGAAGGGAGAGAATTAAAACCCGTGGGATACGCGGCCACGGCCGAACGTATAGGAAGTAGAGAATACAATATCAACTTGAACTATCAAAAGATGATAGATCGTATAAAAAATACGATAGTGACGGCAGAAAATCCTGAAGCATTAATGGAAAGACTAAATAAAGATTTATCTAAACCAGATGTTAATTTGGAAACCGCTCAAACATTATTTAATCAAAGACAAGCCATTAAAAGTATTGAGGATGCAAATCTTCTTTCTATGATAAAAGCTTCTTCCCCTCTTGAAAAATTTGACGCTAATTTGAATAACTTTCTAATCGCCGAGTCTATGAACAAAAACGGTCTTTCTTTCGTGACGGGAACAGTCAATAAACTGACAAAAACAGGCACAGGAGAACCATTTCTTGTTTTATCTATAAAGGATCAAAATTGGCTAGAGAGTTTAGCTATAAGAGACAAACAACGATCTCCTGTTCAAGGGGCAATAAAAGAAATAACAGAAAGGAAGAAAGCTGTTGATATTACGACAAAAATACAAGAAGCAAAGAATATAATTAAAGGACCCCCCTTTGTGGCAAAAACAGAAGTCAAACCTAAAAAGGAGGTAGTTTCTAAAGGAAAAGAAACAACTTATCTCAAAACAGAACCGTTACCCAAAGAGAAGGTGGTCACTGAGGTTAACCCCCCCGCTACCAAGCCTGTTTTAGGCACTGAGAGCCTCCAAAACGCGATAAAAACCCTAAAAAATGGGAATCTCCCATCTATCGCAAAAAAAGCGCCTACAGAGGTAAAAATGACTCAGAAAGAGGCTGACCGAGCTCTTTACAAACGACTCTCAGAAAGAGTAAATCAAATTGTTCAAAAAGCCACGGATGAGGGTAGAACGCCGAACAAAACTGAAGGAAAAGATTTGATAACTCTTGATAAAAAAATGTCAAAACTTATTAAAAAAAATAAACTCAAAGAAACCATTGAAACAGAACCTTTAACACAAGAAGAAATACTCAATAAAAATGCTAAAATAGCCGACGAATTCTTCAATGATATTGTCGATCGTATTGAGAGCGTAAAACCAAATATAACATCCGCACAAGGTAATGAAAAACAATTAATGTCCATTATTAAGGGTTTTGAAAGAAAAAATCCAGGAATGTCTAAAAATGATTTCAAAGAAGCAATGGATACAGCAAAAGGAAAAGCAACAGCTTATGCTCAAGATATAATCGATACAGCATGGAAAGGAACAAAAAAATTCGGGACAGAAGAGGACTATGTAAGACAACGAGAAACAGAAAAAATAGAAAAAGATAATTCTAGTCTTGTTCTTGCAAAAAAATTCGGATTAAAACTTCAAGAACCAAATGAAGCAGGAACAAGATACTTGGAGTTATCAAAAGACGGTAACCCTATCTTTTCTGAAGAATTCAAAAAAGAAAATAATATAAAAAAACAAACACCTCTAGATCTTTGGGGAGACTTTTTAGGAAAAGAAATGAAAGTATATATAAGCAATCTTTCCAAAGTAAGCAAAGAATGGAGTCAAAATCTAAAAGAAATGGAAAAAAGTGATTCTCCTTATGGACAAAGTATGGCAAAGACTTTTGATCTTGCTTTAAAAGAAAAATACGGTAATTGGAGTTCTAGTTGGAAAGCTAATTCTGCCTTAACGAATATAAGAAAATATTTTAAACAATTTAATCAAGAGGGTTATTCAATCTCCCAGCCATTTAGGAGAACAATTGCATCTTCCGGTAAAAATCTGTCCGAAAATCAAAGAAAAATAGCTTTAGCAGACGCGAAAACTAAAGAAATAAGTGAAAAAGCTAGAATAGATAGAGCGGAAAGGTTTTCCCAACAAGAGAGTGATTGGCAAAACAAAGAATTCAATAAAGAAGATATTGAATCATTAGGAAGGTCTAAATTAAGTGAAGAAGATATGAGAGGAATTAGGGCAAAAGATCCTAATCAAATTCAAAATGTTTCAGAAGATCTAACTCCTTTTGACATCATGACAAATGGGCTTCTTAAAACCGAAGTAAGAAATACGCTCATTGATAGATATAACAATCTAAGAAGAGAAATGTCTAAACTTTCTTCTTATGAAGTCCAAGAAGAATACAAGAGAATGAAAGGTGTATTTGAAAAAATAAAAGAAATTTCTAAAGATAATCCAGAGTCTAAAACATGGAAATTAGGCAAAAGAATTATTTTAAAAAACGATGGAGAACCTACAGCAGAAGAAGGTTTTAAAGATGCTCAAACTATACTTACAAAAATCTTTAAAGATAAGCCTTCTCCCGTTTATGTTAAATTTGATAAAATAAGAGAAAATGTTTTAGAATCGATAAATAAAATACAGAAAAAACCTGATGGCAAAGGAGGAATCTCTGCTGAAGAATTAAATAATCAGGAAATGATAAAACCATCTTCTAATGGCAATACTATTTATTTTAAACAATCGGAACAAAAAACTGATGTAAATCCTGTTAAAGAAAAAGAAACTAATAATAATCTTATTACTTCACAAGATTGGAATAACAGACAATTTCTAAAACCTTCTAATGGAAATACTATTTATTTCAAAACACCTGAAAAAAACTCTTCTAATTTATCTAATTTTATACAAAAGATGTCACCTAAGAAAAACACATATGATATACGCGGGTTAAAAATAAATGATAATGATCTTGATGAAGCGTCTAAAATACTTTACGCAGAAATTAGTAATCGTTTCCCAGAACGACAGCAATTTGAAATACGAAATATTATTAATACCGCAATTAATAGAGCAAAAATTAACCCTCAAGGATTCGGAGATACTCTTACAAAAGTCTTACAAAAACCATACCAATATCAAGGATATGCACCGAACGGAATGACGATTAGCAAAGGTAAAATAATTGAAAGTCAGTATCAAAAAGTAAAAGCAGACAAAATTGATGAATATGGAAAGAAAAAACTTCAGTTAATTAAAAATACCTTAAATGAAATAAAAACAGGAAAGTTTGAAGATACTACAGATGGATCAATGTTTTATGTACATGCATCAGATGGAAGTATGTGGCTGGGAAAAACTATCAAAGAAGCTAAATTAAGAGCAAATCAACACGAATTAGAGAATAACAAACATCAAACACAATGGGGAACAGCTGTTGGATTACCTGCTGGAATAATCACAAAGAGATAAAATCATCTTTGGTTATTATATCCTCAAAAACATTAATCATAAGCGTATTACAAGTAGGACATTTAAATTTTAACCATAGTTGAGGTTTTTTGGCAGGATCAAAATCTAAAACGATAACATTATCACAAGAAGGACATTTAAAAATCGGAAATTTATTTTTTGTCAGATTCATATCCCGATTACGACGATAATCGGCCAACTTAAAACATCGCCTCTGGCAGTATAAATGTCTCGCGGTTTTGAAGATAAATAATTTATTACATGTTAAACATTTTCTAGTTAATTTTTTCATATTAATCCCATAAATTAAAATACATTTTATGATACAACTTCATTCCTTTATCGAATTTTTCTTTTAATTGTTTGTATTTTCTATTTGATTCCAAAATATCAAATTTTCCCTTTTTTTCTACATGATATTCTATATTATCAATGGCAGTTGCTGCCTCAAATCCTTCTGCCATTTCAATTAGAATATCTCGCCATTTAGCGCATTCGTCTTTCTTGTTTTTTTTATCGAAAAATTCCACAGGACATCCAACTTTGTCCTTAGCCAATTTTCTCAATATTTCTGCTATCACACGAGAATGCCACGAGTGGTGCGACCAACAGGCCTCTCCGTCATAACCACGAGTCACGCGCAAATAAACTTCTTTAATTCTAAAGCGAATATCTCTAAAGAATCTTGGGATCGCGTATCGCCATGAGGAAGAAAACAGGCGGTCCATACTGTTTATAAAAGTTTTTGTGTATGTGACTTTCATAAGATTAAGACAGGTTACTGTTTTGATATTCAGTTAACAAACCCTTCTGTAGGAACTTCAGAGCTCCAATAGCGACCTCGAGATTGGTTACATGAACTTTTGCTAAATTAAATGCGTAGGCTTCATTTGTCGCGGCACTAAGAGTATCCGCTTTTGCGCTTGATATGGCTTTCCCTGTTTGTTCATCTGTCTGTAGCACAATTTCTTTTGCTATAATATTGAAAGCGCGTTCAGCTTTTACAGATTCAAGGTTATAATTTCCATAAATTCCGGCTAATTGAGCAATGATTAACCCAACTTGCTCGCCACTAACCGCTCCAAGCATGTAACTGGACATAAAATCGTTATATAATTTTTGATATTGTTCTTGTTCCATATGTTTATTTTGTTATTTAATAATTAAAAATATACAATCCATCAAAATGATTTTGCTCATGTTGCCAGATTCTCGCTTCTAATCCACTTAACTTCTCCTTTAAAATAGAAGAAAACTTGAACTTATCTTTATTCTCAGAGTCGACCATAAGCGTGATAAATTCAACTTCTATTTTATGCCAACGTTGAACTACAATAGGAGGATTATCTTTAAACGAAAAACATCCTTCTTTACTTTCGACAGTTGTATTTGTGTGTTTGGTTATGATCGGATTTATGATTAATTTCTTATCTGCCGTTACAAAAAATCTAAGAGGATCTTTATCTTCAATTTGAGGATGAGCCATTGCTTTTGCTCCAACTGCCAAACCATTTGCCATAAAACACAAAGCATATAAAACTTTCGCTTCCTCTACCACTCTTTCAATATCACTTTCTAACACTTCTCGGCTTATTTTTGAGTGAGGAGCCACTATTCTTAAAAGTAAATTTTCTAATTTTTTTTCTTCAGACATATATTTAATTTAATATTAATTTTTTTCCACAACCCGAACATTTCTTATTCCAATTAGTATGCGCACATTTTCCGATTATTTCTTTTATTGCTGATTCAGTTTCTAATATATTATAGCACTTCTCACATCTTTTCGTCCAAAATCGATGAGAACAATCATTTTTTAATTTTTTCTTTTTCTTTTCTTCTTTTATATAATCATTATATGTTTTTGCTTTTGGAAATTTTATTTTAATATATTTTATTGGAACTTGCTTTCTCTTATCTATTTTTATTTCTTCTTTAGTTATTTCTTCTTCAACTTTTTTATTTTTAAATTGTTTTAAATCTTCAATGTGATAATAAATAGTTGATCTATCAACATTAAATTTTTTAGAAATATCAGAAACTGATACTCCATTAATGAACATCTTTCTAATTTTATTTCTATTATTATAATCTAGTTTATTGATCCAATTATAATTATATATCATATTCTTTATTTTTTATTTCATCATTTATCATAAGGCGCACTTTCAATCGCCGGCTGTTTTATGTTTATTTCTTGCTCTGGAGTTACAGGTATGTAATCTCTTTTTTCATTCTTCCAAGATAGCCAGATAAAGAAGGCGAGGATAAAAATAAACACGGAGACTAATAAGATGTTTCGGTTTTTCATATTCTATTATTTTCTCTGACATAAACATTAAACTCTTCACCATTACTTTTTATTGAACAGAAATAATCGGCATTTTCTGCAAGTTCCTGTAAAACAGCACCGCGAGCCAGTTTTTTTATCATCTCTTTTGCTTCTATAAGTTTTGGATATTGTGGACAGTTATGAATTATCCACCTCATTCCACATCTCACACATTTTGATTGTAGTACCTCACCAAGAGGAGTTAGTGCTCCATAAGATTTTACGCAATCCTCCAAATGATGTCCATTTATATGACCACAGTGCTTACAGTGATTTGGTATCTCTTCTCTCTCAAAATAATGATGGAGAGGGCAAGTGGAAAGACGGTTTTCATCCTGGCAAGTTCCGTTACAATTTAATGGGACACTTGACACCGTGCTTCCTATCGGTTTATTTGTTGTGTATTCGTTCATTGTTATATTTTACCATATTTATTTTAATAACCTTCTCTTTTTGTTTTTCCTCATCTATCATAAAAGCCAATTTTTAAAAGGTCTTCTTCAAGAACATTATATCTATCGTCATCTAATTCTGAATAATCAATAGTTAATTCTTCATTCTCTTTTATGTTTCTAATAGCATAAAAATCATCTCCATTTTCACTTTTAAGATTTGGTTTATCTGAATGATTTAGATACCAACCAACCGACATTCTTATCCAATCCAAAGGACACCAATAGCCATTTTTTGTTTCTACACAAAATCGTGTCTTTAGAAAAGAACTTGTTCTTCTGTTGATTTTCTTGGAAACAAACTTACAATCTTTATCATCCCAAACTCTCACAAATTCTCCTTTTTTAATATCAAGGTCAGTAAAAACACCAATTCCTTTTTTATCAATTTTTGATGGAGCTAAATAAACAGTTGCTTCACTTTTCATTTCATATTGGAATTTCATTTGTTATATTTTATCATATTTATTTAATAATTCAATAAACCCCTTCTTAAACGCCTTTGCCAGCAGTCCTTTAGGATCAAGAGGGGCGTAGCGTTCAAAGAAATCAGCCAGCTCTTTGGCTGTGAAAGTTCTGTCTTTCGGCAGTTCGCGGAACAACTGACGGAAACCTCCGAGATGCAGTTTGTTGATTTTATTCCAATCTATGCCATAAAGTCCTTCTTTTTTCTTTTTTTCAATATATTTTCTTGTGTTTTTTTTCATATATTTTTATTCAACAAAATCACAGCCTTCTTCACAATACCTCTTGCTCTTTCCATAAGTCCAAGTCTGCATTTTAGCTCCGCACTGAGGACATCGGTCAAAGAGATAGTCTAGGATTTTTTGATTAGGTTTTTCATATTTTTATTTATCCTCTAAATAATAATCTCCTTCTTTAAAATCAAAGACCCAGACTCCGCAAGAACATCTATAAGGCAACATCAAGCTTCCATTGCCTTGTATTTCTTCTTGGCATTTTTCGCAGAATGGAACGACTTTTTTTATTGTTTTATATTTCATTTTTATTTTCTTCATATCAATCTGTAAACATTCCCTTTTTAAACCGCTTATTAGTCTTCCATTCCGTTCTTATCTTGTGCTTCATTTTTATCACTTCTTTCGCCTTGCCTTTTCTTGTGCAGACTCGACCTCGCTTGCACTCCCCGCACATACATATCCCCATTGGATTGCCTCTGCCTTTTGGCTTGCCTTTGATTATTTGTTTAATACTTCTACTCATTTCTTTTTCTCAAGCGGACACTTGCTCTTATAACATTTAAAACCTCGATTCGACCTATCGCAAAAGCCGAGAAGATGAAGGATTTGTGAGATTATGTTTTTCATATTTTTATTCATTATAACTAAACTCAAAATCAAACTCATTTAATATCTTTTCTATATCGACCAAAGACATTGCTCTTGCCCCGCAGGTTGGATGTTTGATAATTCTATGTTTGGCATATTGCAAAGCCTTAAAAATAGTTTTCATTTCTTGAGAGTCGAAAATATACTGTCGAACTTCTATTGTTTGTGTTTTCATATTTTTTTCTTTAACTCTTCTTTAAATTCTTTTTTAAAAGCCTTCGCTATCAGTCCCTTCGGGTCAAACGGAGCATAGCGTTCAAAAAAATCACCTAACTGTTTGGCTGTAAAGATTTTATCTTCGGGCATTTCTCTGAATATCTGGCGGAAGAAGCCAGAAGTGTAAATCGGCTTATAGGATTCACCTTTCATTGCTCCCCAAGTTTTTGGCAATTTAGCTTTTAGTTTTATTTTATTCCAATCTACGCCGTAAAGTCCTTCTTTTTTCTTTTTCTCAATATATTTTCTTGTGTTTTTTTTCATTTATATTTATCTCGTGTGATTACTAAAATTTGTATAATATCCTATTTCTTTATTACACCTCTCGCAAGATCTTCCTTGAAACTCGCCCACAAATGACGCTTCTAAATATATCCATTTATGCCCCAGAAAAAAGCAGATTATGTTTTTCATATATTTTTAATTATTTACTAATGCTAATTTCTGTTATTTCGTAGGTATGTTCTTTGTCTGCATCCTGCATTTTTTGAGCAAATTCAGTCTTTCTTTCTGATGATAGCCACTTATTCATATTTTCTGGCGAGTCATTAGGCGTTATAAATTCAATTTCTTCTCTCATTATTATTATCTTTTCTAAATTAGGTTCCTCCAATCTGACGATTGAGTCTAATAACTTATAGCTTTTTCCATATTTGATTTTTACTTTCATATATTTTTATTTAAGATTAACTCCTATAATTCCAGTGGTGTCTTCACCTGTTATTTCTATTTGGTTAAGTTCTTCCAGTTGAATCATTTTAGCTATTTCAATTTGCGCACCAATTCCTAAATCGTGTTTTTGAGCGACTCCATTCATATGGACAATTTTATTTGCTCTATCAATATATTCTGATACTTTTTTATCAATTTCGTTCATATATTTTTATTTAATTAAAATGTTTTAAAATAATTCTCTACTTCTCTCCTCATATCTTCAAATTCTCCTTTGTTTGCAATGTCCAGCAGGTCTGCTTTTATTTTATCTATTCCTCTGCAATATCCACAAAGTTTTTCCCATAGGGGTCTGCTACACTTTTCGCACAATTCTACTTTTGTCATATATTTTTATTTAATTATTTTTTTGTTTTAACTACTTCTATTTTAAATTCTTTGATAATGTCATTTTTTTTAATAATAACAATTTCGAGTTTACTATCTTTTAAATCGCTATAATCGCTATAATTTAAATTATTTAAATTATTATCATTCGAATTATAATAAAAAATACTCTTATTCGAACTATAAAAAGAAATGCTATCACTATCGTCATCCATCCCCCATAAAAAAACTATTGCGACCACCATAATTATCATTATGCCTATGGCGGAATAGAAATCAATTTTTTCCTTTCTTTTTTTTTCATTTACTGAAGTGTAAATCGGCTTATCTGAATGCGTGCTTCCTATCGGCTGATTTGTTGTGTATTCGTTCATATGTTTTTATTTAATTACTTTTAATAAATGCTCCAGCCAAGGGAATTGAACCCCTATCTCCTGTATTTTGACACAGGTGTTCTTGACCGTTGAACTAAACTGGCTAATTACAGTCAATAAGCCTAGAATGCCCTTTCCAATAGCCTACTGACTGCCATTCGTCGGGATATATCTCATCTTGGTTTCACTGAAAAATTCTTAACGAGTTTTTTTCTTATCAAACCACTCAATATACTTACGCCCGATACGCTTGAGGAATATGGCTTATCCTCGCTAATCCGTTGTGGCTTGATCGTCCGAATGGAAGACTTGCAAGAAACGCGGATAGCAATACGCCCGAATCGCCGTCGAAAGCGACTAGAAAGAAAATGTTAAATAAACTCTCTATCTTTCCCTTAACTCAAACAAATGCAAGTAAAAATTAAGAAAAGTATCGGGCAAGTCGGGGCTAAAAGAATCGAACTTTTTATTTGCTCACCTATGGTGATATGTAGGCTAATATAGCAAAATGGCTAATCTCATATCCCGCCACGCAACTTACCTAGTTGCCAATGCCCCGAAAAATGTGGAGTGAATTTGTAGGCTCACCCCACGAAGCCTTTTATTGAGAAATCTTTTTTATCTTAATTTCTTTGCCTTTTCTAATCAAAACAAGATGTTGGCACATTGCTAATTTATAACCTGCGGTGATACACCAACAGAGAAACTTATTTGTGTTAATACTGATTCCTTTCTTCTTGCAATATGGAATATTCATTTCCTTATCTCTCCTTCATATATCTCCACACAAACATCGCACATCTCGTGCCTTATCTCCACAGTCTTATTCGATAAGCCTTGAGAGATACTATTAAGCTGAACACGAGTCGGTCTTTCCCAACCGCAAGAGCTACGATATCGCCCGCACAAACAGCGTGTTATTGTAGTCATTTTATTAACCTCCTTTCTGTCGGAAAAAGTTTGTATGTCCTTTAGGTTCGGCTTCTTTCTTGTGCTTCTCAATATCTTCCACTGAATGAAACGGCAGATGAATCACACCATCAAGAAAAGGACAAGGAAAAGCGATAACACCGTGAGCTTTTTTGAATGGATGCAATTCATCGCAGACCAAACATCGAATAAATCCTTTCATATAACCTACTTTCTTGCATAGTTTCTAAAATTTTTGCCTACTTTACAATGGTTGACAATCTAATTGACAATCACTCCCATCGCCTTGTCGTTAGCTAAAAAATCTCTATATTTTTTACAATTAACAAGCCCTTTCTCTATAAACTTTTCCATTCTTCCGTCTTCTTTCATATGACATCTACGACATAACCATTTCCAATCTGATAAATCTCTTTTGTATTCTCCGCTTATATTAGCCAAATCATAAGGCGGAACTTTTTTGCAATTCTGACATTTTTTTGTCTTTGGAAATCTTTTTGTTATCCATATATGAATGGCACAATAACCAGCTTTTTCTCCTTTCCACATTCCATTTTTATTTCCTAATTTACTTACACTTTTCTTTTTTCTACTTTCTTCAGATAACATTGCTAATTTATGAGCTTCACTATTTTTTATAGCAAAACCAATCTTTTTTTTAGTTTCTTCAGAAAGTTTTTTACCTTTATGAGCTTTACTTATTTTTCTTTTTATTTCTTCAGACCATTTAATTCCTTTATTCCACGATGTCCTTCCTTTATAATTTTTTTCCATAAGACATAAAAGCTGGACACCCACGTTGTAAGGAGATGTCCAGCTTCGATTACAACGTTAATAATATTGTAATTATATACTGAACATCTAAAATAATCAAGAAATATAAATCACATCGAACATCTCCATTTCCAAGCCTTCATAACCTTCTTCTCTTTCCATTGTTTATCTCCTTTTAAAGATTTCTCAATATAGATAATTCGCTGGTGGGGAAACTCTTTCGCAGTCGGAGTCCACATTTTGGTGTAGATTATTCCGCATTGGATTTTTAATTTTTATCACCTGCAGATGATTGAGTTTTAATCCGTAGAAACTGCATCCCCCATCAACGAACTATCTTTTATCAAAGAACTATCAGTGATTATTCACTGGGCGGGGACTGCTCTGTGGATTTAAACCACCGCACATTCCCCCGCTCAATGAACAATCAACTATTTGGAACTTTTAGTTCCCTAGCCCAATCTCAATTTTAATTAAGATTGGAAAGGAAATTAAAATCCTATAAAGAGCGGAAATATAATTTCTCTGCTTTTTTTCTTGCTTTTACAGCATCACCCTTGTTAATAAACCAACCTAAACATCTTTGTATTCCATCTTTTTTTATATTTGCTATCCATTTATTTGCGTAATTACTCCAATAAACCCCCTTATAACCACTCTTATTGTTTGATTGAATTTTAGAATTTATAATATTTTCACTGTGAGTAATATGTCTTAAGTTTTGTCGGCGATTATCCAGTTTATCACCATTTATATGGTCAATCTCTAATCCTTTTTTCTTTCCCATAAGTAATTGATGTAATCCAATATGATTGATTCCAGAACGCACATATCCTCTTTCGCCTCCACTACGTTTCCCCCAATACCAATTATGTTTTCTTATCTTTTCATAATCAGCTCTATCTATTTTTGTTATCCCTAATAAAATACCTGCTTTATCAAAAATACTGATTTCTATGGTTCTTTTCCAAATTTTTATTTTATTTTTCATAACTTAAATATATCATACTTTAAATTTGTCTGCACGCACGGACATAATACGCCGTAACCTTGGTACTGTAGTACGAGAAGCCGCCGCTCAAGTACACGCCCCAAGCGTTATCCGTATTATTATAGCCCTCCGTAGACGACCAGAAGGTGTAGCCTTTAAACCCTTCAATCTTCTCATCAAAGGCTTGTAATAACTCCACCCTCGTCGGTAATCTCCAACCCTTTCCTTTTTCTTCACACCATTTTTTTGCCTCAAACCAATTCATTTGTTTATCACTCACTTCTCCCCATTCTAATTTTTTAGAAGGTATTTCTTGTATTATTGTTTTTACTTCTACCATTTCCTGTCCGCAACATTTACATTTGTTCATATATATTTTTATTAACTTTTAAAATTCTCGTCTAAAAACTTCTTGGCTTTTTGGCTCATATCTGAAATGGCGACATTGTAGCCACTATCAAAACCATCACTAAATTCAATATTATCGTTTATATCGTTTTTCTTTTCCAACCTCACCGCTTCTATTGCTTCGGTGGCGACTTGGCGGAGGGAGGAAAGGAGGAATTTTTTTATTTCTCTCGAATCTGATACATCCCTTAATTCTTCAAAATCATAATTTCCATTGTCTGTTGCTATGTCAACAAATTTTTCTTCAAACTCTTTAATTATCTTCTCTGTTAGGTTCATAAATTTACTTTAATTATACTTTATTTTTTATACTTGATAAGGGTTAGGATATTAATTTAATTTCATCTGAACGCTCTAATGCTTTTGCCAATTTTTCTTCCAATGATATATTCTCCTCTAAAATATCATCAATTTCTTCGTTGTATTCTTCTTGTGTCATTATTTCTTTGTTCATATATTTTTATTTATCTTATAATTTCTTTATTAAAAATTCTCATCTAAAAACTTCTTGGCTTTTTGTTCCATTTGGCTAATAGCATACATATATCCTGTGTCAAAACCATCATCGCATTTTCTTTTTTCCAACCTCACCGCCCCTATCGCTTCGGTGGCGACTTGTTTGAGAAAAAAGAGGAGGAAGGATTTACAATCATCAACTGCCATTTCATATCCATCAGAAAACAATTCATAACTTTCCAAAGCTAAATTTTCTCCACAATGACAACATTGAATGTCTTTATTATTCATTAAAGCGGGAACACTATCAAACTTCTTATCAAACTCTTCAATTATTTTATTTGTTAGGTTCATATATTTATTTTAATTGTACTTTATTTTTATAGAATTAACTAAAAGCATTTAATTTATCTAATAATTGACCCAAAGTATCTGCTCTAATAATTTCTTGTTCACCTTCCCCAGTCTCTCTAAGAGTTTCCCATCCACCAAACAACCCTCCAGGAGATGGAGAAGTTTTGCGAAATGCTCCCAAATTCATTAAACTATATTCAAGACCATCTATTTTTAGCGTAAACCAAATACCCTCTTGTGGAACATCTGTCCTCCTTTGAACTTCTATCATTCTAACCCTTGGTTTCGTCTGTAATTTTTTCATTAGCAATTTTAACCAATTCATCTTTGTTTTGTAGAAATAAAATACCTAATAATTCTGCAACACCTTCATCTGTTAGTGCCAACTCGCCATTTATGAAACCAGCCGACACCAAAGTCCTCGTGTCCTTATCTAATATTTTCTTTACCAAGTTTGTTATTTTCATAATACAATTTATGTTATTTTTTAATAATTCTAAATCTGCCTCCCAAAATGTTAAAATCACCGCATCCTGTTCCATACCTACATACCACGCCTGTTTGCTTCCACTGTTATTTCCAGATGGCTGAGAAATAGCAATACCTGTTTTACCCACTCGACAACTGTTTATATCCCTGATTATAACTTTATCTCCTTGTTTTATTTTCATATATTTTTATTTAATCAGTTAAAGACCTGCACGCACGGACACTATACGCCGTAACCTTGGTATTGTTGCTCGTGTAGCCGGTGTACAAGTTCACGTACCAAGCGTTAGCCGTACTATTATAGTACTCCGTAGACGACCAGAAGGTGTAGCCTTTAAACCCTTCAATCTTCTCATCAAAGGCTTGTAATAACTCCACCCTCGTCGGTAATCTCCAACCCTTTCCTTTTTCTTCACACCATTTTTTTGCCTCAAACCAATTCATTTCTCTATCACTCACTTCTCCCCATTCTAATTCCTTAGAAGGGATTTTTTGTATTATTTCTACTATTTCCTGTCCGCAACATTCACATTTTTTCATATATTTTTATTTAATTAACTATTTCAATTTTTAAAGCTTCAATAATTTCTTCTTTGGCTTTGGTGATGAGGGAGAGGGTGGTTTTTATTGCTTGTTCATAAGCCTTAGTTGAGTTTACTAAATACAACCAATGAGAGTTTAACTGTTCTTCTCTATCTAACCTTATCTCTTTCTCCAACCTACTCAACACATCCGCTGTTTGTTTGCATTCGGAGAGAAAGGTAACACTTAATCGCGACTCGGCAGATTGAAGACCTCTGCGTAATGCTTCTTCTCCTAAATGACTTTCGTAAATTACCCTATCTGCAATTTCCTCCTGCAAAATTTTATGAATAATCTCCTCTATATTTTTATTTAGCGTGTTCATATATTTTTATTTAATTATTTTTTTAAGATTTTTCAATTAAACCAAAAAATTTTTTTCTACTAAAATTCTTAATTGTTTAATTGAAATATTTTCGCCTGTCTTATAATTTCTAACTGTTCCTGTCCACCAAAAATCCCAATCTCCTATTCTGTGTTGATTGCCTTTTTTAATACTCCTAGCAATCAACCACGAGTAATCATCTGATATTTTTTGTTCGTATCTTTCCTGTTTTTTGCGAAAATGTTGCTTTACATCTCGCCAGTATTCTCCCATTTCTCCCATATATTTTTATTTAATTTTATTTTACTAATACCTCCAACCTTTATAATTGTAATTTTATCTTCAAATAAGTCTTGTATTTCTTCGAGATGACTGATCATGAGCAATTGTGGAAATCTATCTTGTAACTTTGTTAGAACTTCTATAAAAGATTCTGTTGACTCTTTATCGAGAGAAATTATATTCTCATCCATTATCCTGAACCCTATTGAATTTTGCAAACTACTTAATGCTTCTGAGATTGCTATTGTAATTTTAACTTTTTCTCCCCCAGAAAAAGAATCAAATGGCAATTCTTCTCCTTCCGCATTAACTACCGTTATCCACAACCCTTCTTTAATTCCATCTTCATTTACTTTTGTCTGTTGGGTATCTAATTTGATCTTGAAATCTGATAATTGCCCCAAAAGTTCGTTAATTCGTTCTTCCAGTTGAGGGATTATATAATCTATGATCGTCGCTTTGACCCCTTTACTTCCAAAAGCCTCTTTAATAAGCTTTAGACACTCTAAGCGCTCATTTATATCATTTACATCTTTTTGAAGTGTTACGAGGCTTTTACGAGCTTCTAGGACGTTACTACGAGCCTGTAGGGCAAGAGCATGCCCCCTTGTGGCCTCATTCCCCTTATTTCGCGTATTTATGACTTCTAATCTGATATTGCTAAGTTCATTATTAAGATTAATTATATTAAATCTTATAAGACTCACTCTTAAATCAACAATCTCTTTTTTAATAGTCTCACTTTCTAAATAATCACTCATCACCCCCCTATTCAATTCTCCTATTTGGATGTCTAAATCTTCATTTTCTTTTAAAGATAAATCATATCTCAAGACAGTTGATTCATATATCGAAAGTTCTCTGTATTTTTTCTTTAATTCTTCATATTTCTTGTAATCCTCAGATGTATCTTCCGCTTTAGGAAGCAAGACAAATTCTGTTGACCATTTATCTAGCGCTGTTTGACCCTCTTTCATTTTCTGTTTCTTTTCCGCGATTTGTTCTTCCAAGAAAGCTATTTGTCCACGGATTGGAACCGTAAAAGGGCACAGATCTCCAGCCGGACATTTACCGGAATCTTTTACTAAAGGAATCATTTGTTTGGCAAGCCTATCTATGTCATTTGTGAAATCATAAGAAGTCGGTTTATTTGAAAGATAAACATTTATTTTTGATTGAGTTTCTGCCGCGAGTTTTAATTTATTTTCAATCGATGATATTTCCTCAAGAACTTTTTTTGATTCCTCCACATTCTTTTTTGCCGTATCTATATCAATTGAAAGATTTTGTTTGATTTTTTCTTTCTTTTTATTAATTTCAACTGTCTTTGACGCCATATTGGATATGACTTTCGATTCAAGAAGTTCTTTATTTTTGATCTGACTCTCAATTGTTTTAATATCATTTATTTCTGTTTCTACTTTTTTCTCAGAAGCAATGAGAAGTTCATGTTCGGATGAACATTTTTCAATCTCGGCTTGATATTCCTCGACTTTAGAGGCAATAGGTTCAAAGTCTTTTATGTTTTTTTCAAACCCTTCAATTTTAGAAAGAACGATAGTCGCGTTCGTCTCTTCCGTTGTGAGAATGATTCGAGCTTTTTCGTAGAAGATATCGAGATCTCCGGCGCGAACTATTTCCAATAATAAATCCTTTCGCTCAGAGGCCGTGGCTTTTACAAAGTTATCAGTATTATCTTGAGGATAGGCGACTGAATTAGTAAACAAGGTATATGAAGAATGAAGTAATTCATTTTCTATCCAATTTTGAATATCCTTAATTCCGGTTTTATCAATATGAACGAATGGTGATCCGTCAACGGATTGAGTAACGGCTAATTCGTTTTTTCCTTTATTGTTAGTAGAACGCGTGACGATAATCTGCTTTGCTCCGTCCTCAAGTTTAAGAGATACCGTAGCCGTTTTTGCTCCTCGCCGAACGAGGTTTTTGTTTTCCGCGCGCGCTTCACCATATAGGCTCCAGAGGAGAGCTTCCACGACAGAGGATTTGCCACTGCCACTTTTACCTTCGAGTAAAAGTTTCTCGTTATCTTTAAAAGTGATTTTTGTATGCTCATGACTTATCCAATTAATTAGTTCAATTTCATTTAATAATAACATTTTTTTAATTTAATTTTAAACTTCCGGCTTTAACAAACTTTCCACAATTCCATCAACTTCCGCCACGGAGAAAATGGTCGCGGGATCATTAATCCATCGGATCACGCTTTGTTTTTTCTCTTCGTCGATAGACAAAACTTCAATTCTCTTTAAACAATCTTGTTTCGCGTCTAACATTTCGCGTTCTGTGAAAACGGCATTCGTTGTCGCTGGAATTGTGTGCGTTTCAATAAACAATTTTTCACCGCACTTCGGACAGTTATGCTCAACGATCGACTTAATTACTTGATTATTTTCTTGCATTTTTTTTCTTATTAACTAGCGCCAATTTTTGAGAGCTTTTTGCTAATATTTTTTGTGACTCTTCAATTATTGAATCAGCGATCATATTTGTTTTTTGTTCGAAAGCCACATCGTAAGCCAAAGGCGTGCCGGATAGGCTCTTTCTCATTGAACTTAGGATTGAGTTTTTAATCGCTTTGATTTGTATTTCTGTGAGTGAGTTTGTGTTTGTTTTCATTTTTTTTATAATTGTTTTTACAATTGTTTTTTTAATAAAGTTAAAACTTCTTCTTGAATTTTTGTAGTTGCTTTCGAGTTTCCACCCAATAAAGCTAACCCGATTTGAGCTAACCCGTATGCGTCATTTTCATTATTATCCAGAATACTGACTCCGTATCGTTTATATGTCTCAATGAGCATTACCTCTTTTTTAGCTGCTCCATTTGAACATATAAACTTCTTAAGCGTAGTTGGGAATACGATTATAAATGGTACCCGATAATCAGCAAGCATAGCCCGGGTAAAAAAGTTTAGAGCTGCCAACTGCACCAATGAGGTAGTTTTTTGAATGCCAAAGGCAAGGCCTTCTATAACAGCTATTGTTGGATTATATTCACTTACAATATCTTCAATTTCCTCAACTATTTTTCGTATCCTCTTTAATTCATCTATAGGCAGATCTCCTTCTGGCTTTGATTTAATTACTTTTTGAAGCGCAATTTTTCCATTTTCAAGGACGACAATTCCTGAACTGCATAAAGAAAGATCCAACCCGAGACTTATGATAGTTTTTTTAGACATTTATTTTATAAGTTCAAACCCCCTCAATAATTTACTCAGTTCAACTCCTCGCTCCTCGCTATAAAGTTTCAACAGATTTTCTGGACTAAAGTCCAGCGCACCTTCCTGAATATTGTGCATCTTCTTCCTTTCATCGGGATATTGTTCCAAAACTAAAGAAGCATCGAAACGGGTTAAACTATTTTTTATTTCATCAATGTTCACTTTTTTGTCAGTAATTATTACTTTAACAATACTCTCTTTAGGTAACTTTGCCAGTTCCTCCAAAGTTGGATTGATCGCTTTGTAAATTCCTCGACCCGGTAACTTGATTTGTTCTGTCCAAAGACTCTCATCAATCTTCCAAATAAATTTTTCGGTTTCTCCGACATCCATATTAAACACTGAACCCGTTAACAACGTTCTCCCAAATATTCCAGGCATATGAATATGACCCGTAATAATTTGTTTATATTTTTCCTCCAATTTCACTTTAGGCAAGACAACTTCTTTTAAAGAATTTGTCGAGATTCCATTGAATGTCGTATCTGAGATGGAATAATGAGCAAAAAGAACATCACCTCCCGGAAGATCTTTGATTATTTTTTCTGTAGACTGTTCGTCGTTTTCCGTACCGAGTTCACTCTTAAGCATGTAAGGAAGAAAACTTACTTTTAGGCTTCCGATTTGCGCGTCATGTGGTTTCGTAAATACATGCCAGTTAGAATGCTTTACCTCTCTGAGAAAATCTATAGCTGTTTTGCCGTCTCCTTTTTTACAATGATTACCGTTTATGATATAAATTTCTTTGTTTTTAAATTTCTCAAGGAACTCCACAGCTTGCCTATTAACTTCCGACGAATTATTACGGGAGTTAAAAAAATCCCCCAAAAAAACTATATGATCGCAATCCTTTGATGATTCCAAAATAAAATTAAGTATTTCTTTTTTCTCAGAACCACGACCACCATTTAGACAACTGTCGTAACTAAGAAAATCTCGAAAATGTGTATCTCCAATAATTCCTATTTTCATATGGTTTAATTATCTCCAACTTCATTCTTCTTAATTAATTCCATTGCTTCTTGTTTAATTTTATAAACAATTTTAGTTAATAAGTTAACTGGATATACTCTCAAAAAATATTCAGGAGATTTTTCAACAACTTCTGAAGAAATATATTCATTACAGTCTTCAATTTTATAGTATATCTGATCTATGGGAACATATCCCCTTTTTTCATCATTTTGTTTAAGAATCGCACCTTGTTCCCAAAGAAAATTATCTTTTATAACTTTAAAATATTTCATATTTTTTATTAAGCCCCAATTGTATTTAATACGCTAATAATTCGATCAAAATTCGCTGGCAAAAAAGCTATCCCCGTAATTTCCATAACTTTATCTTTCATAATGGCTGGATCTGAAACGCCTAGTTTGTCGTGCGCCAATTTAGTTATAATCGCTAACTTATCTTCCGGAGTAACCGAAGAGGGAGCGCTTGTAGATGGCGCTGGTGAACCCTCGCTTGCACCGAAATTAGAAAACTCTTGAAAAGCCTTCTCCGTTTCTTCGTTTGAAGTTTTTGAAGCTCTCGTTCCTACTGAGTCTACATGGGTTGTCTCAGGCATACATTGAGCATTTTCTTTCAGCCATCCCTCATCCACGATTTTAGGATCAATAAACAAACCGAAATCTTTTACTTCAACTATTTTACCCAACTTATTTTTCACAGAAAGTCTTCCTTTGTATTTAAATCCAACTATCTGTCCAAAATTGGCCTTAGCCATGTCCTGGATAATAACCTTCTTATTTTCTCCGAAACCGACATTATACACTTCACCATCCTTTAGTAATTGATAAATAACCTGAAGGTTGCCGTATCCATCAAGTGATCCTGTTATTTTTCCTACATATGTTCCTTGAATCGAATCGCCGGCGTTTTCAAACTTTGCCCAAACTGGCATTTTTTTCTCTTTTGTTGCCTCAAAAATATTTACTTTATTCATTTTTTTAATTTTAAACTTATAATTAATAACTTAATACTTAACATATTTTTCTTAACACATAATTTTTATTTATAGTTATGTTGATAATAAATTTATCTTACTCCTTTTAATTTACTTGTCAAGGATATTTAAAGATAGACAATACTTTTGTGGTTTTGTCTATTCCAATTATTTATCTTTTTTAATATTAATTTTATTCTCTGATAATTTATCTGAAATATACTTAACCTCAGTTTCAGTGAAAAGATTTTTATTTTTTTCAAAGATCTCTTTGTTTTTACTATCAAGTATAAATTTCATTAATTTGTTTTTCTCTGAAATCTCTATTTTTTTAGTAGATGATTGTGTTAAATCACACCCTCGATCTTCCGCTTTTTTGAATTCTTCAATTGAATCAATTAGTTGCTTATTTTCTACTCCAAAAAATAATTCATGAATTTTTTTAATCTCAAACAATCCAATTTTGGCCCCAAACATTGCATCCACATTGTTGGGATTTTTTTTGATAAAATCATTTTTCGCCAGAGCGTAAGCCTCTTCAAGAGATTGAGCTAACTGCGTACTCAAAAAAGTATACTTATCTCCTTCGATAAGCAGAGTGTAAATTCTTGTATTTACAAAATTCTTTTTAAACATTCTTATATTATTTATCATATTTTTATCTTAAATAATTTCCTTGATAAAGCGCGGGAGGGAATACTTTGTACCCTCAAAGATGAAAGAGATTTTAGTTTTTATTTTTGCAATCATGTGAAGCCCACTTCACACTCTTGGGACTCGTCCGCTCTTACGAACTCATTTGTCCAAATACCGCATCCTAAAAATTAGTTCATGAATTAATTTTTAGGATGTTTTATCGGTATGGGAGATCCAATCATTCCTCCCACATCTCTCCAAGTAAGTCATTTGTTAATGTTTTTCATCCAGCCAACCTCGGAACAATCCTTCTGTTCTTCGATTGCCTATTTCCTCGCTTGGACAAGGCACTTCTAGCACCGCGCTTTGTCAAAGAAACTACTTATTAATTATAAACTTTTAATTTTGATTGTCTATTTGTGTTTCAAATTTATCTACAAAAGCCCTTTTTCGTATAATTTCTTCAATATTGTGATTCTTAATTTTATATTTATCACACAAGACAGATATTGCTGCACTGAAGAAATTATATTGAAATAAATTATCTATTTTTTCTGTCTTGTTGGATAGTGGCCGTGGCAATGTTGAAGCGCGCATTTCATACAAATCAACAATTATATTTGCAATTGATTCCCTTACTGTCGAGTCCAACATTTCATCAAATATTTCTTTTTTTGTTTCCATATTTTTATTTTTTAATTTTATTATTAATTTCCTCCCTTATTTTTTGATAAATTTCTTCATTATTAACAAGAAAATCTTTTGCCTTTTCACGGCTGACACCAAGTTTTATTTCCCCAAAGGTATAGGTATTACCAGTTTTTTTTATGACACCGATTTTTTCGCCGAAGTCGAGGGTGTCGCCATGGAGATCTATACCCGCCCCGAAATACAAATCAATTGTTCCTGACTTGAACGGAAACGCGCATTTATTTTTAACAGCCGTAATTTTTAAAGTAGAACCGATAACCTCATCTTTGGAGTTTTTTATTTTTTCTACCGTTGATACGCTAAGCCTTACAGAAGCATAAAATTTAATAGCCTTCCCACCGCTACTGGTTTCCTTGGGTCCGTAAAATTGCCCCACCTTACTTCTCGTCTGGTTTAGCAGTATTACAGAAGTTTTTGATCTTGCAATTGACCCGCTTACTATTCTTAATGCTTTAGAAAGCAATCTCGCCTGAACCGCGTAAGTGTCTTTTAACATAGTGCTTGAATCCTCTTCTATTTCACTTTTGGGAACAAGACTTGCGACAGAATCAACAATTATTAAATCCACTCCATTGGTTTCCGATAACGACTTTATAACATCAAAAGCTGACTCTAATGTTTCAACTTGCGAGATAAGTATCTTTGATGTATCAACTCCAAGTTTTTTTGCATAATCGGAATCATATGAGTTTTCAGCATCGATATAAGCAACAACTTTGCCTTGTTTTTGGAATTGCGCAGCCAAAAATAAAGAAGCGGAGCTTTTTCCCTGCGATGGCTCACCATAGGCTTCAATTATCCTAGAACAAGGTATGCCGCCACCCAAAAGATCGTCAAAGGCGTAACTTCCAGTAGAAACCATTTCTATTTTTCCTATAGAATCTTTTTCTGTTTGAATAATGCTATCTCCGTACTTTTTCTTAAGTTCTTCCATTTTTTCTTTTAGTGTATTTTTTTCTTCTTTTTTCATATATCTTTTTTAAACTTATTCTTATAATTTTCCTTTTTTCTTAAACTAATTTCTTTTTTATTTTTAAGAAAATATTTATAATTTAATTTTCTGATTTTTTCTCTATTTTTATTTTTAGATTTTTTTATTATCATTTTCCTATGTTCTGGATCAAGAATGTACATAATAGTGGTTCTTGAAAATCCAAAATAACGAGCAAGACTATGTTTATCTATCCCTTTTTTAAACATTTTCTTTATTTCATCTTTTGTTTCCTGATCAATATAAATTTTATGTTCCATATTTGCATCTTACACCTTTCATTTTACTTGTCAAGTAAAAATCTATTCTAACCCAAGACTTATTATTCGCGCCATTATCTTTAATCTTTCTTTCCAGTCTGTTTCTTCAGATAATTTTTGTCTTAACTTTGCTTCTTTAAGTCTATTAAATTCTTGAATTGCCACTTCAGTCATCGTTATGGGCTTATCATCTTCTTGAAGCGCTGAAACGATTTCTTCCACCTTGCCGCTTGGAATTTCATTTCCGGTATTTACCTGCTCTAAAATTTTTCTAATTTGATCTTCTTGCATGTTTTTATATTTATTTTTAATATTACCATTTTTTTATAGATTCCCCTATCCATTCTTCCTCTTTTTCAGTTTCAATTTTATTATAAAATGGAATTGGAATTACTTTTTCTTTTTTTGCTTCGTTATTAAGTTCTTTCGTAAAAGTTTCTAATTCATTATCAATATCTTGATGAACGAATCGACCATTCTGCATTGAAAAACGTCCAATTTTGGTTTTACCTGTTCTCCTGTTTTTTGCCAAAATTATTTTGGTGTAGTCCGAAAAAACAGTGGTAGCATTTTTCTCTTTATTTTTCTCTCTTTCAATTAGAAAGACAAGGTCTGCTTCTTGTCCGATACCAGAAGAATCTTTTAAATCTTCAATATCAGCTCCACTATTTCTATTTTCCTTTTTTTTCATATGGACAGGAAGAAAAATAATAATCTCTTCTTGCAACGCTATTGTTTTTATCTCCCTAACGATTTGAGTTAAATACGTCGCATAATTACTTGACATTGATTTTTCCGGCATTCCTCTTTTGACTTTAGGAAGTAAAAAACCCAAGTGATCGATAACAACCGCTTTTATTCCAAATTTTTCTTTAGCTTCTTTTATTTTTTTTTCAACCCAATCAAGATTCCCAGTTGTATTTTTAGCCGGAGCGAAAATCATATCTTCTTTTGTTGCTCCCATTTCTTGAAATTTTCTCCAAATTTCCGAAACCATAAGTTCGTAAGAAAACCATAAAGATTTTATCTTTTTCGACCCTCTTGCCAAACGCATTGTCCAGTCTTGGCACAAGGAACTTTTTCCGTGTGATGTTTGACCTGAGACAACAATCAAATCTCCTCCAATAACCCCTCCTAAAATTGCCTCATCGAAAATGGTCATATCTAGTGGATAGACCTCACTTATATTAATCTTTTGGCTTTCCGCGACGTCAGCAATGTGCTTCACCTCATCATCCTCTAAAACATTAGGCTGTTCCAAAGAATCCGTTTGAGGAGAGCCGTATTCAGCGTTAAAATCACCTTTAAGCCACCTTAAAGGTGAATTACGCTTCTCCGCCCCTTTTATGCTCTCAAATGTCGTCCTGAGCTCGTTTTGCCCCAATGGCGGGGTATTACGAGTATTAGCTGACTCAATAATCGCCCAAGCTTCTGTTTCCCAGTCGCTTGGATGCACTTTTGTTAAAACCTTCCCGATAAACCTAACCATCTGGTCGTTTCTTTGCCCCTGTGAGTAGCCTGGATAGTCCAGGACACTCGAAAATGAAATATTTGATGGAAGAGTGCCTTGAGGCTCTTTGTTTTGAAAAAAAGGATTTTTTTCAGGAAATAATTCTTTTGGAAAAGGAAGAAGTGGAACATCTTTAATTATTTCATATGGTCCTTTTTCAGAAACAGAACCAGCAGCCACTATGTACCCCCCTTCTGAGCGAATATCTGTAAGTTCTCGTATTCTAGCTTTATTTGTAATTCCCTCTTCAAACAAAAACAGATAATGAAATCCTCGACCTCCGGTCTTTACTATCATTGTATTTTGTGGAAGAAAAGAGGTATCTCCTCCTTTCTCAATATCGACAACACATAAATTACTAATTTTACCAGTTACTATGCCAATTTGGGCTTCTGGGAACTTTTCAAACCATGAGAGAATTTCTGTGGGAGAAGCTTTCCTGTTTTGAAATTCCTTCCAGTTTATTAAGGGACGTTTATCTTTTCCGCAAGGAATTACTGACCAACCTCTAGACAAATAAGACATCGCTAGTTTAAACATTTTTTCATTCATGATTTTTTATCCTTTTATCTTCCCCTTCTAATTTAATAATTTCACACATTCCCGCAATTCTTGACGCTAATCTATCACCGTTCTTTTTTGCTAGTTCTTTTAACGAAAGATTACTTGTAAAAAAGGTGGGTAACATTTTTTCATTTCTAGTATTTATTAAATGATATAAAGTTTCATCAACAAATTCCGTATTTTTTTCAGCCCCAATATCATCAATGAATAATAACCCTTTATATCCGAGATAATATTCAAAATTACTCTCATTTTCATATTTAAAATCTCGTTTGAACAATCTTAGGAGCTCGACAGTATTTTCTATACAACAAGGAAATTGAAGAAGAACGCAATTTCTATATAAAGCGTAAAGCGCGTATGTTTTCCCAGTGCCACAACTTCCGTAAATATATAATCCCATTTTTTCTCTTTTTTTTTCTTTCACCATCCATTCTTTTATTTTAATGTCACAGTCTTCGATCCAGCTATTTTTATATAATTCAGGCATAAAATCCAAAGTTTTTTGAGGGATGACGCCTTGAGAGGGGGAGGATTGGCCACTTATTTCTTTTTTTGTTATTGTTTTCATATTTTATCGTATTTATCATATTTGTTATTAATTTTTAAAGATTCTGGCATATCTGGTCTTTTTACAACCAACTTTAGGGGGAAGAGTCCTGTCCAACCATTTCGGATTGATTGTTCAATAATCTCTTTATGTTCAAGCTTATTTTTTTCAAGTTCTTTCAGCTGTCTAATTATAGTGCTTCTTGTAAGAGAGTTTCTTTTTTCTTTTCTGTAACCAACCCAACTAAACCATGCCTCCTTATCCAACCAATCTGGAAGTTCCTCTTCTTTAAATGGTTCTTCTTGTTTCTTGTTCTTATTAGGTGCTCTTTGGAGCACCCCTTTAGTGCTCTTTGGAGCACCCCCCCCTGCTCTTTCAGACACCCCTGCTCTTTCAGACACCCCTGCTCTTTCAGACACCCCTCTGTAGTAGTCGTTATTAAGTTTCCAGATATTTACAATGGAGTAAATTTTAATATTTTGTTCTCCTCCCTTTGTTATTATTTTTTTATATCCATTTTCTTTTATCCATCCGTGTTCTATTAAATAATTAATTGATACTTTTAAAGCTTTTCTGCCAATTTTCATTTTCTGCCTCAATGTTTTTTCACTAGCAAAACAAAAACCTTTTTCTCCAGCAAATCTTTTCATCTGGAAATAAAGAGACTGATCATTCGCAGTGGAATGATTGGCTATATAATTAGGGATTATTGTAAAAAAATCTTTATCCCCACTATTGTCTTCGATGATTATATTTTCGTCCATTTTAGTTTTTAACAAGCAAAATAGCCGGAACTAGGAAATCTTACGGAAAACCTAATGCCGGCTATTTTGCCAATTATTTTATTAAATTGGTGTAAGATTTTTTTCATATCTAAAATATATTCCTTTAAAAAAAGATGTCAAACTTTTTTCACTCTTACGAAACAAAAAAGTTCTATCGTCAATCCTAATTTTCAGAATTAAGGTGTGGGTTTCTCAAAACATTGGAAGTTTCTGCCTTAAGAGATCTCATATTAGTGATAAACATCCTCGGCTCAACGGAAATTAACCCCTGGGAATACTTTTGTTTCGCTTCTTGAAGAGCTTCTGTGTTTAAAAATTTAAAGTACCCCACTGGGAGCGATTTTTCGCCCTCGAAGCTAAAATCTGTTCCTTGAAGGGGGAATTTTAAAGTGATTAAAGTGGCCGCCAGGTAAAGATCCCTGGTTGAAAAGATTTCATTTGTCATATAATTAATTTCATTTATATATTGATAATGCTTAATTGTAGCATAGTCTAAAAAAGAAATGATATATTTATTGCTTGACAAGTAAAATAAGAAGTATAAGATGTAAGTATTAGTAATTAATAAAAAAACAATGAACCATTACAAGACGGGAACAAGTGAAAGGAAACAAAGAGGTGTATGTGGCAAGGTTTGCTTTGACAAAAAAGGAGCGCAGACAAAGAGGAATTCCATGCAAGAAAAAGGGATAATGTTTAGAATTTATAATTGTGAAGATTGTTCAGCTTGGCATCTTACTAAGTCGATTTAAGAAAAACATGATAGAAAAATTAAAAAACAAATCAGAAATTCTTTTTTGGAAATTCGCCATTTATCTAATTCAAAGAGGTTATGGAAAGGGTTGTAAGACATCAGATCTGGAAGACATGCCTGAAATTTTTAAGACGGCTCAATCTGTTTTTCATAGCGGTCGATGTCCGAGTTGTAGAAGTAAAGAAGTTTGTAACTGGATCTCAGGGCATATTGAATTATTAAAAATGTAAATAAAAAAACAAATGGGTACAAACTATTACGCAAAAATAAATATCTGTTCTTGTTGCAATAGACCAGAAGAAACTGTGCATTTGGGCAAAAGTAGCGCCGGCTGGTCGTTCGCCTTGCAATATAACGGTGGTCGTTTCTATACAGACTTTAAAGGAATGAAAAGCTGGCTAAAAGATAAGGTGATTGAGAATGAGTATGGAGAAAAAGTTTCAAAAGAGGTTTTTATTGATATGGTTGAAATTAAAAAAAAGATCAAAGATCCTGATGCGGATTATGGTCCAATGTCTGGAAAGATTATAAAAATTAATGGTTATAAGTTTTTTGATTGGGAATTTAGTTAAAAAAACAAAATGAAAAAAGAAACATTTACAAGGAAAGAAGTTTTAGATTTGATAGTAGAAGCCTTTTACGATGGCGTGAATACAGGTGGAGATGATTACGCGGGTGAGTTTTTTATTGCTGATGATTATTTATTAAAGTTTGATAAA
>ERZ1292632.246-Hain-H43-01um-R2-246-length-57401-cov-22_pt1 | contig 34145 bp, 40 predicted proteins | sample MGYA00564407_ERZ1292632 | MGnify/ENA primary metagenome ERZ1292632 (study PRJEB36523, sample SAMEA6512637) | groundwater metagenome | collected 2019-01-08 | study: AquaDiva: Metagenomics assemblies of 32 groundwater samples | reverse complement strand
CGTGATTCAAACGTGATTCAAACGTGATTCAAACGTGATTCAAACGTGATTCAAAGTAATAATATCCCAGGATTCAACGCGAGACCAGCGAAAGTGGCTTTTTGGTTGTATATTTTTAATTTGATCTTTAAAGATAGAGAAAGAGATGAATGGAGGCGATGAAGGGAAGGCGCACGATTGGAATTAATTTTCTACAAATCAAGAAGATGGACGTTTCACGAGGACAGCGGAAAACAGGAACGCCACAAAAATTTTATCTAATAGAATTTCGGCTGTTTTGTCTATGAGGTTGATTTTGGAATAGCGAATAAAGAATTCTATATACTTTGACAGATAGACTATATAAAAATAGGTCATTTTTTATTTTTTTAGTTTATATATTCTTAAGTACCCTGGGGTATTCCCACGTAATAAAGTAATAAAAAATGACTATTAATTCAAAGGCTAGAAAGCTAAAGCTTAGGAAAAAGCTTTATTCGCTATTCCAAAATCAACCTCATAGACAAAACAGCCGTACTTTTATTAGATAAAATCGCCACGGGAAGATGACGAAGAGCAGGGTATTTGCGGTCTTTTTCAAAAAGCCTCCAAAAACCTCTTATTCCCAAACATTATTTTTTATAGTGGACTTTAAACATTTTTCACGGGTCATTTCAAGTGGACACGCCGCTAGTGGCGGTTAGAATAGAGGTGTAAAGCGATGATAGACAATCCCATTGAAAAGTATCCGATCGTTTCCAGGCCGGGGGAGCCGGTGCGTCGTCTATACATCCCGCCTGGCATAGAACCAGCCGCATACCTCGCGATGGTCGAGCAGTCGAAGCGAATGGTCGAGCGGTTCAAGGCGCTCTACGAGGACCCGAACATCTTCTCGCTGCGATCAGAAGTCGCCATCGCTCGGCTCGTGGTCGAGAACACGCTCAACGCCGTGGCCAAGCATCATGCCAAGACCGGCATGCTTCCCGCCGAGGCGACCAGCGCGTTGCTGACGCTCATGCGTGAGGTGGCGGATCTCGTGGAGCGTGCCGCGATCGTTGAAAGACAACGTTCACCCGAGGAGCGTTACATGGGGCAGGTTCAATCGCCCATCATCAACATCCAGAACAACTTAACCGCGCCCGACGACCTCCCCCTGGAAGAGAGGGAGGTGCGGTTCAGGCTCATCGGGCGGGATGCCGAGGGGGCGCCATCGCTTCTCGCCGAGGAGCTGGCCCTCAAGGCGCAGATCGCAACGCTTCAAGGTAAGATCGATGGCCGTAACGGGAGCAACGGTGATAGCCACGTCGCCACAGGTTAAGCGCAGCAGACTGACGCTCTACGCCACGGAGACTCAGCTCCAGGTGCTTAGATCGCCGGCGCGCTTCAAGGTCGTGTTTGCTGGCCGGCGCTGGGGAAAGACGACCTGCGGCGTTCTCTCCATCATAGAGAAGGTTTCCAAGGCTGCCCCCTACGAGGGCGGGCTCGGATGGTGGATCTCCCCTACCTATAGGCAGTCACGCCGACCCTTCAGGCAGCTGGTTCGTGGGCTACGCGACGCTGGGCTGCTTCATCAGGCCCATCGAGGTGACCTCTCCATAACTACGAACACGGGCTGGCAGATCGAGTTCAGGTCAGCGGACCGCCCGGATAACCTGCTTGGCGAGGGCCTCAACTTCGTCGTCATCGACGAGCACGCCATCCTCTCCGATGAACTGTGGTATGAGTGTGTTCGCCCCATGCTCGCCGACACCTGCGGTACGCTGCTTGGCATCGGAACGCCGCGCGGAAAGCGAGGGTGGGCGTTTCAGCTCTGGGCGCGGGCTAAGCAAAAGGCGGAAAAAGACTACGCCGGGTTTCACTACACCGTAAACGACTCCGTGTTCATCCCTGCCTCAGAGGCGCGTGAGGCACAACGCACCATGCCTGATCGCGCGTTCAGGCAGGAGTTCATGGCGGAGTTCCTTGACTCGACGGGCGCGGTGTTTGCTGGCGTGCGTCAACGGGTGGCCATCCCGGTGCTTGGCGAGGCAGTCGGCATCGGCGTGGACTGGGCCAAAAAGGTGGACTACACGTCCATGCACGTCGTGGGCGCGCGCTCGGGCTGCGTCATGGAGGTCATCCGCGCGCCGCGGGTCGCCTATACGGCGCAGGTCGGCATCCTTGAAGAACTGATCCAGAAGTGGGCGAAGCGAACGGACGTAACGCCATGCGTGGTCCACGATCAGACGGGCGTCGGCGAGGCGGTGAGCGATCTTCTCGCCGCGGCTAGGATCAAGGCGGAGGGCATCATCTTCACCGAGGCGGTGAAGCGCGAGCTCATCGAAGAGGCCATCGTTGCCTTTGAGAGCAATCAGCTTGGGTGGCTGCCTGATCAGCCATGGACTGAGACCGTTGAAACCTCGGTCCTCGAGCACGAGCTGTTTACCGTGACGTTGAACGCGAGCAACCGCCCCAGCTACAGCGCCCCCGAGGGCGCGCACGATGACTGCGTCATGAGCCTGGCGTTGGCGAATCGCGCGCGCCGTTCTCTATGGAAGGCGAGCTTGCGGCAACCAAGGGTGACGATCGTATGACGATGGCGATAGAACGTTTCGAGCGCACGCAGACCCGTACCATGGTCGTCAACCCGACGGCGACGGCGGAGTTCTTCATGCCGTCGCGTCTGCTTCAGGTTAAGGGGCTAGGACTCGATCAGGCGTACGCCAACCTCGGCTGGGTCCACGCCATCGTCAGCGCCATCGCGCGTAACATCGCGGGCGTGCCGTTTCTCATCAAGACCGGGGACGAGCGCGAACCGATCACGCTCCGGGATGGCCAATGGGTCGATCTCTTCGACAATCCCAACCCGTACATGCAGAGCCGCTCCCAGTTATGGGAGGCCATCTGCATCTGGATGGAGATGTCCGGCGAGTGCATGGTCGTCAAGGAGGGCAAGGGAGACGCGCGACTAAAGCCTGGCGAGATTCCCGCCGAGCTGTGGCCCGTCAACGGGAAGTTCTTCGACCCCATCATCGACCCGCGCACGCAGCTCTCAACCCATTGGGCGCAGCGTGACGGCAAGACCGGCGAGACGATCTTCTGGCATCCGCACGAGTTGATTCATCTTAAATTTTACAACCCCTACGACCCCCTGCGGGGGCTCGCCCCATGGCGAAGCGCCGAGGCAGCTGCTCGTACGGACGCGACCATCGCACGCTACACGGAGATGTTCTTTGAAAACGACGCCACTCCCGGTGGCATCCTGATCTCTGAGGGTGAGCTCACTGAGCATCAGATCAAGCAGATCCGCAAGGGCTGGGAAGATCGGCAGCAGGGACTCAACAAGCGCCAGCGCGTAGCCGTCCTCGAAGGCGGCATGGACTGGAAGAGCATCGGCGCGACGAACAAGGACAGCGAGATGCTTCCGCTCCGCAACGCCAGCTTGAACGAGCTGCTGGCGGTGTTTAAAGTTCCGAAGACCGAGGTTGCGCTCCATGAGAACTTGAACTTCGCCACGGCGCAGTCTGCCGATCGTGGCTTCTGGATCAAGACGCTGATCCCGCTCATGAAGCTGATCGAGGACGGTCTGTGGTCTCAGTTGTTCGACCTCGGCCGGGCCCAGCAGCGCAAGGTGGGGCACTACCTGGAGCGGAGCCGCGCGGCGCTCATGGTCGGGCGCTCTGACCCGCGCCCGCTGACCGATCCGTTTGATCTCGATCAGGGCCCATCGGGCGTGACACCGCCCGCCACTCCCGGTGATATCTGGGGAGAGTTCGACATCGCGCAGATCGAAAGTCTTCGCGACAATCTCGACGTCAAGGCGACCACCGCCCAGCGATTGATTCAGCTCGGCTACCCACTGAACTTGGTCAACGATCGGCTCCAGCTCGGCATGCCCTCCGTGACGTGGGGTGACGAACCACCGCAGCAAGCCGGGATGTTTCCACCGGGCAGCGAGGCGGCGCCGAGCATCCCTGGCAGTGAGGGATCACCGAACAACGGCGACCCGTTCCAGCTGGTCAACCCGATGGCGGCGCCCGCCGCGCCCGGAGCCGCGAAGAATCCATTCCAGTTGACGCTCGCCGCGCCGCAGGGCTATGCCCATACTCGCCAGACTCCTCGTGGCGGGCGCGCTGCCGCGGCCCGCCGTCTCCAACGCGAGGTCATGGAGCCGATGGAGAACGCTTTTCGCGGCAAATTCCGGCGCTACCTGATGGAGTACCGTGCCGAAGCCCTGCGACTTTTTCGGTCGGCGTCGAGGTCAGCCGACGATATCCAGACTCGCGCGCCCGTGATCGACATCGAAGGCGCACTTCCCAACGAAAAGGAGTGGGCCGACCGCGCCCGCTCGATGCATCATGTGCTGTACGTCACCGCCGGGGAGAAGGCGATCGAGTCCGCCAAGGTCGAACTCGGCGGCAAGTTCAAGTTTGACGAGGCCGATCCCCGCGTGCTCGATGCGATTGCCAGGCGCGAGGAGATCATGGCCACGAGCGTATCGCGGACGATCCGCCAGCGCCTTGCCCGCGAGATCGAAGCCGGGGTCAAGGCCAACGAGACCATCGGCCAGATCGCCGACCGCATCCGGACCAGCTTCAACGCGTTCTCTGGCCCGCGCGCGCTCATGGTCGCCCGCACCGAGATGGCCAACACTGTCAACCAGGTCCGCAACCAGGTGTTCGAGGAAGAGGGGATCGAGCAGCACGAGTGGATGACCGCCAACGACGAAGCTGTCCGGGAATCGCACCGTCAAGTCAACGGCGAGATCAGGAAGATCGGCGAACCATTCTCCAATGGGCTGATGTTTCCTGGAGACCCGAGCGGGGCGGCAGAAGAGGTGATCAATTGTCGGTGCATAGCGGTCGCCGTAGTCTAGGAGAACGATGATGAGCAAAAGCGGGATGCCGATGGTCAGATGGTGGGAGAGTCATACGGCGGCAGCTCATGCGCCTAGCGGCACAGGGCCGATCGCTTCTCGTTATAACGAGAGTCATGACGCGGAGACGGGACAGTTCTCAAGCGGAGAAGGCGGAGGAGGCGGAGGAGGCGCTGAAGATAAAGCAGATGAAGAAAAAGGAAAAAAGAAGTTATTTACATTGGGAGATACTGCGCATCATACTGATCAATCTAACGAGGCAAGTAAAAAGAGCGTTGAATTGAGTAAGTTAGCGGATAAGCATCAGAGCATTGCATATTCAAAACATGAGCCGGCTGATGAAGGGCGCAAGGCGCACCTTGCCTTGGCAAAGCAATACATGCTCGCTGCTGACAGGTATAACGAGCTAGCTGGGATTCATCATCAACAAACCGGCGAAGCGTCTAGTATGTCCGCGAAACCTGGAGAGATGCTTGGATCAAAAAAGGTAACGAAGGCCGAGTATGAGGCGGCGCGAGTTCCAAAATTAAAAGATGAAGAAGCGAAGAAGGAACTTGGGCGTCTTAGCAAGGCGATCAACAGTCATAATACGAAGATTACAAATCTTCGTGAGAAGTTCAGCGGTCAGTTTGGAATTAAGTAATTTAGAGCTCAAAGCATGACCATCGAACACCGCTACGTCCGCAAGGTCGGCCGTAAGTGGTACGTGTACTCGAAGGCCGGGAAGATTCTCGGTCGCCACGAGACGAAGGAATCCGCGATGAAGCAACTTGGGGCCGTGGAGGCTAGCAAAAGCGGCAAAGGCCGCGACGCCTGGGCCGATGGCGTGCGCGACGCGTTCGAGGGCCGCGAGCTTTCGGAGACCGTAAGACAGTCCCGCTTTAACGAGAGCCATGACCCGGAGACGGGGCAGTTCGCAGAAACGGAGGGAGGCGAGGGCAACGAACTATTTGACGCGCGTGAAAGAAAAGTTGCTAAAGACGCCGGGCTCGTTAATTACATCGAAACCGCCAACGACGCTCAATTAGAAAAAGTAGGGAGCGTGGATAAACTCCGCGCTATGGTTAGTGAAGGTTTGCGTAAGTCTGGGTTCAAGGGTGAACAGATAGAGCTACACCGCGGATTAGCGCTTGATGACAGGGACATCGCTAAGCTGCGTCCCGGCGCAACGCTTAACCTTGGAACCGGCGCTGCATCTTTCACCGATGATCCAAAGATCGCCTCTTCCTTCGCGCTAGAAGCAAAGAAAAAAGAATATGGAAGGCAACGCGTGGTGCTATCTGGCAATGTGCCATTGTCATCCATCATCGGGACGTATAGAGTAAATGCAGCGTATAAAGAATCAGGATTTGAAGATCAAAAAGAGTGGACCGCGTGGAAAATGGGAAAAGTTAAGATCAAGAGCATGAGCTACGAGAATGACGGAGTGGACGAGTTCAATCTCATCCATGTGAAGATATGAGCGATAACGTGATCGACGTGTCCGCGCAGATCAAGCTCAACGCCGGCGCGTTAAAACGTAAGCCTACTAAGCAAAAGGAGAAGAGCATGAGCGCGCTTAAACCCGCGAAGGCCGAGGAGCAGAAGCTCTCCCCCGCCATCGAAGCGCGCATCGCGGAGATCGCGGCGCGGTTTAATCCGTATCACGATGAGGAGGGAAAATTCACGGGCAGCGAAGGCGGTAATGGAAGAGGGCCATCCGTCAAGGACGCGTATGAGGCGAAGGCAGAATCAAAGAAGGCGGAGAAAAATAACCTTGAAAAGTCAAAAGCTCTTCAAGGAAAAGCTGAAAAGGCCGGGAAGGATACCCCTCGTGGAAAGCAACTCACGGAAGAGGCGAACATTTACGCGGCGATAGCAGACGCGCATCATATGCATACGGAAGCTCTGAATAACTACGCCATAAAATATAACGCCTATCAATTCCAGAACGCGACCCTTTCGGAGGTAAGCAAAGCCAAGACAGAAGCGGACGGAACCGGCCGTCTCGTCGCCCGCTTGGAAAAACAGTTGAAGGGCTTAAAGTAAAACGTAGAATCGAGATAAGGAGCATCGCCGATGACGATTGAACGCCGCGAGATCCCGACGCCCGAGGTGCGCCAGATCGGCGCGCCCGAGGACCGCACCCTCCGCTTCCGCGTCAGTGACGAGTCCGTGGACCGCCACAACACCCGACTGATGGCGGACGGGTGGAAGTTCGACACCTACCTGAAGAACCCGGTCGTGCTTTGGCGGCACGAAGCGGACGGGCTTCCGGTCGGGCGGATGACGGGGCTCCACAAGGTCACGGAGAATGGGCAGCGGTTCGTCGATGGCGACGTGCAGTTCGCGCCGAAGGACGTATACCCTTTCGCCGACCTGATCTACCGGATGTGCAAGGGAGGGTTCCTGCGCGGGGGCAGCGCTGGGTTCACGACGCTGAAGCAGCGTTCGATCACCGACATCGCCGAGGCCAAGAAGCTCGGCTTCCGCGAAGGCAAGCCCGCCGCCGACTTGCTGGAGAACGAGCTGATGGAGTTCAGCATCGTGCCGATTCCGTCCAACAAGAACACGCTGGTGGCGACCCTGAAGAAGGAAACACCGGAGTTCGCTGTGCGCGGCATCGAGGATATCGCCGAGGCCGATATCACCCAGGAGTGGGTCGCCGAAAAGCTGGAGGCAATTCGTTCTGCGATGGAGGATGCCACTGATGCGGCCGAGGTCGAGATCGGCAAGGACGCCGATATTCGCGCAATGCACACACCACCGGCTGCCAAGGCCAAGCCTGCTGCCCCTCCCGCCCCCGCGCCTGAGGGCGCTCCCGAGGAGGAGCCCGCCCCCGAGGAGATGGGCGTCGAGGACGCGATGGACGCGCTGGTCAACGGCGCTGAGTACCTCCAGGAAGCGGCGACCAGCATGGGCCGTGCCCACGCGTTCCTGGAGGCGCTGATGGAGATGGACGGCGAAGACGAGCCCGCCCCCGAGGAGGAAGAGACCACGCCCGCGCCCGAGGGCGCTGCGCCCGCGACCAAGGCCGCTCCCGCTCCCGCACCGGGCACGGCCAACAAGCCGCTCCCCGGCACCCTCGGAGGCGCGCCCACGAACCCGAACGCGGGCAAGATGCTCGTGATCGGCAAGTTCAAGGAGTTGCGGTTGAAGATCAAGCGCAAGGGCCGCAAGGCCACCGCGAAGGAGATGGAAGACGGTACGGGCCCGATGCGCGCCATTGCCTGGCAACTCCGCGCGATGGAGGAACGCTTCGCCGCGCTCTTCGGCGGCGGCGTGAAGAAAAGCGAACTGGAAAACCTGAGCGTCCAGGTGCAAGACCTGGCCGACCGGCTCAGCAAGAGCGAGTCTCGGGACGAGCGGGCGTCGAGAGACGCCCAGAACTCCTCCCACAGGGACGCGATCGAGCTGGCGCTGGAAGGCAAGGCCGAGCAGCTGAACGCGATCAGGGGTTTGTTGGTGTCGAAGAAGTAGGACGGATCGAGAACGAAAACCCTTTAGGAGACCACGACAATGCCTGACCTGGAAAAGATGCTCGCGGACATCGACAAAGGCGTCCGCGACGGCATGGCCCTGCGCGAGCAGGACCACTGTCTGCTCGTCAAGATGGACGACCGGATCACCAAACTGGAGACCAACGGCAAGACCCGGACGGTTAGCCTTCCCGGTTGCGATGACGAGAAGCGGGAGTTCAGCTTCTTCCGCGCCATGAAGGCCATCGCGACCCGGGACTGGTCGAACGCCGAGTTCGAGCAGGACATCTTCAAGGAGACCGCCAAGCGCGCCCTCTCCGTCGGGGTGGACACGGCGGGTGGCTACCTGGTCCCGGCGCAGTACATGGCCCAGCTCGTCGAGCTCCAGAGGGCGAAGGCCGTCTGTGAGAGGATGGGCGCTACGGTCATGTCGGGTCTGACGGGCTCTCCGGTCGAGATCCCCAAGCAGTCCGGCGGCGCGACGCTGTACTGGGTCGGCGAGAACGCCGACATCACGGAGTCCGACCAGACCTATGCCCAGATCAAGTTGACGCCCCACAAGGCGGGCGCGTTGACCAAGATGTCAAACCGCACCATCGCTTTGACCAACCCCGCGATGGAAGGCATCGTCCGCGCGGACCTGGCGAAGGTACTGGCATTGGGAATCGACCTGGCCGCCCTGCGCGGCTCGGGGACCAGCAACCAGCCGCTCGGCATCGCCAACACGGCCGGCATCAATACCGTCGCTATCGGCGCGGCCGGCGGCGAGATCACCTACGCCCAGATGGTGAACATGATCGGCGAGGTCGAGGACGACAACGCCCTCGAAGGTCGCCCGGGCTGGGTGTTCCACAGCAAGGTCAAGCGGAAGATCGCCAAGCTCATTGACGGCGACCAGCGCCCGCTGTTCACGTGGGATCCGTCGGTCGCTCAGCCGTCGAGCGTCCTGATCGGTTATCCCTGGGCGGTGAGCACGCAGATTCCCACGAACCTGACGAAGACCTCCGGCACGTCGTTGTCGGAGATCTACTTCGGGAACTGGGAGGAGCTGATCATCGGCCAGTGGGGGAGCCTGATCCTCTCGGCCAGCACGGAAGCGGGCGGTGCTTTCGTGGCGGACCAGACCTGGATCAAGATCATCCAGGAGGTTGACGTTGCGCTGCGGCACGAGACCAGCATGTGCCTGTGCAACGACGTGGCGACCGTCTAAACGGGGTCGGCCACGCGGCTTGTGTGTTTTGAAGTGAACGGGAAAACGGGAACTTAGGAGACAACGGACATGAAGGACACGGCCCATGAAACCCTGCGGGCGGTCGTCGGGCTCCAGGCGCAGGCCCTCGCGTCGGGCGCGGCCTACGTCAGCGGAGCGTCGGTCGATTGCCTCGGCTACGATGAGGCGCTCGTCGTGGTCAACGCTGGTGCCGAGGGCACCGGCTCCGCGCTGGACATCAAGGTCCAGGAGCACACGGCGGCAACCGGCACGTTTACCGACGTGGCTGGCGCTGCGTTCGCGCAACTGCTGGCCGCGGCGACCCCAGGCATCTACGTCGGCCGGATCGACCTCAGCAAGCGGGCGCGGTATCTGCGGGCGCAGTACAAGCCCACGGGGACGTACGCGGCGGTGGCGATCGAGTTCATTCTGCTCGGGAAGAAGTATCCTCCCGCGACGCAGGTGAACAGCGTCACGACGTACGGTTTCAGCGTCTGATTCTCAAGACGCCTGAAAGAGGGAGTAAGCTCGCGAGCTTCTCCTTTCAAGGGGGCTGGGAGGCCGAAAGGCTTCCCCGCCTCTCAAGGGGCCGGATAAGCCGACCTCCCGAGAGGCGTAGTAGGGACGGAAGGATTGAAAGGAAGGGAGACTTGGCATGACAAACGGAAGCGTGAACGTGAAGATGTACCGGGTCCGCAAGGGCTATACTTGGACGGACGAGCACGGCATGGGCTGTGCGCGCACGACCATCGCAGAGAACGACCCTGGCTTCGAGGGGCAGAAGCACAAGTTGGAGTCGATACCGTCGGAGACTCTGGTCTCGATAGAAAGCGTGGAAGCGCCGGAGGACGAAGCGCCCGTAAAGGAAATCGACAGGATGATAAGGTCTTCACCGAGAAAACGGTGAGGACATAACTTTCAGCAGGAGGCTTTATGGCGAGCGGCGGAATCATCAGCGCGTACAAGCTCATCACCGGTTTGAAGGAAGACCTCAACGCGAGGCTGTTCCACCTCGGTGAGGTCTGCCTTGCGACCGATGAGGACTTCATGTACAAAGCGACCGCCGATGGGGTCGGCTCGGTCGTCCTGGAGCGGACCAACGAGGACGGTGGAAACGCCGCTCAGCTCGGCGGCCAACTCCCGGCCTACTACCGCAACTCGACCAACCAGAACGCGGGCACGCTCGCCGATGCGCGGTTGTCGTCGAACGTCGTGCTTGGCAGCGGCGGCGCGACGACGCTGAAGCTAAAGACGCTTGTCACGCCGACCATCGCGAGTTTTATAAATGCACCTCACACTCATCTTTCTCCCATTGGAGGCGGTCCGATTTCGTTGACGGCGTTGAGCGGGGGAACGCTCGGGACCGATATCACGCCGACGACCGACAGCACCATCGACATCGGCAGCGCGACGAAGCGACTGGCCACGCTCGCCATAATTCCCGATGGCCTCAAGGTGTTCAACGCCAGCGGAGACGCCAACGCTTCGCTCCAACTTGGGGCCAGCGCGCTCAAACTCGGCTCCGGCTCCGGCGCAACGCTTGATCTCGAGCTCCGGCGCAGCGGCGTGAAGGCCGCCACGCTCGACGACAACGCGGGCGGCGCGGCAGACCTGACTATTACCGGAAACCTCACCGTCCAGGGGACGACTGTTTCCATCGAGAGCACGGTGGTTGACATCAAGGACAGGATCGTCCACGTCAATCACACCGCGCCCGGAATCGGCGCGGCGGTCCCGGCGCTGATCACCGGGCTGGAAATCGATCGCGGCGATGTCGTAAGCGCGGCACGGGACGGCGTGGCTTTGGTCTGGGTCAATGACTCCAGCGTCGTCGATCCATCGACGGGGACCGGGTACTTCCGCCTTTGCGCGCAGACCGGCGGAGACGACAGCACGCTCGGAGCCGATGTCCCGTTGCACCTGACCAGTCCGACCATCAGCGGGTTCTCCAATATGCAGCACAACCACACATCGAGCGCGACGGGCGGTGTGATCGACCTTACCGGCTATTTCCTGTTGGCTGGAAGGGCGGGAGGTCAGGTCGCCATCTTCGGGACTGGTGCCAGTGATCCCGCCACGATCACCGCGACCTCGAATGCGACCGCCGGCCCCGTCATCTTCAACGGCAAGCCCACGCTGGAGTACGGGCGGTTCATAGCGACCGGGGAATTTCTGGTCGGGCGCACAACGGCGATCTCCAGTGATTTCCAGGTGCAAGTCGAAAAGACAGCGGCAGGCGGCTATGCGGGAATCTATGTTTCCAACCCGCATACCACCGGATTCGCCTTGATAAGGATTGTAGACCTCGCCACCCAGCTCGACATGCACTGCATCGGCCCGACGGCCACCCATTCTTACGGGACCGGCACCAACAACTTCGTTTCCACTGCGGTGGCGACAAACTTCCGGAACGTCACTTCGGGCGCACCTTTTGTTTTTTATCATGCCACGACAACGGAAATCCTCCGCATCGACGATACCGCCGTGGCAGGGGAGTATCAGATCATTTTCGGAGACAGCACAGGAGTAGCCGCCCATCTGTGCAAGTTCCGGCGCGACAAAAACGACACCGTCCTGTTTGATGTCGTCAACGCGAACAGCGGCAGCGCGGGGCCGAACTTCTCCAATGTTGGGGTTGTTGCGACTTCCGATGTTGCCATCGCAGTTCTACAGGCCGTCGGGAGTTTGTCCACCGGACTCGGCGGTTCTCGTGTTGCAAAAACCGCCGGGCTTCGTGTCCTCGGTGGAGATGCCCTTATCATATCGATGGATGGTGACAAGCCGATTGAGCTTTGGACGGGTGCAACGCCCACCGAAAAGGTGAGGTTGCTGGCGACGGGCGAACTCATCGTCGGTGCGACGACGCTGGTGGGGGGTGAGTTTGTTTCTTTCCAGAAGTCTCTTAACAGCGCGGTTCAAGTTCTCACCAAGAACACCAACGCGGGTACGGCCGCTACTACCTATCTCGGGGTGAACAACGATAACGCATCGGCAGGGGCGCACCTTTTCACTACTTCTTCGGGATATACTCCAGCTGGTGTTTACGTGGCCTCGATGTCTCAAGTTACCATGTCCGGAGCAAAGGCGCAAGTTCACCTCGTCGGGACTCTGAATGAGGTCTATTTCGCCGGGACCACGAACCAGATCACCTCTACGTCGTACGTGGCTTGCCTGACGAATTCCACAACCCAATGCTGGCGATCTTTGGCTGGCGGTCAGACGCTTGTGGGGACGATCACGACTCTCTACGACGCGAATGCGCTTTTCGTCGTCCAGAAGGACGCGAACGCCGTTTGCAAGGCGATGGTGTATAACGCCACGAGCGGGACCGGTGCTTATACTCAGCTTGGCTCCGAGACGGCTTCTTCCCAGCTCTCCCTCTTGGCAACTTCAGCCGCCTATACCCCCGCCATCGGATTCCTCGCTTCCGATGCCATCCTGTTTGCCAACAACGCCGCCGCTGGACTTGCATTGTACACGTACAGCGCGACCCCGATTCGTGTGCTGACGAGCCAGACGGAACGTTGGAGGACTCTTGGCACCGCGAACACGATCCAGGGGAATGCGGGACTGACGATTCAAGGTGGTGCTGGAAGCGGCGACGACATCACGATTTCTTCCACCGCTCACGCGACGAAGGGTTCGGTCAACATCGGCGAGGCGACCTGTCTGATCGGGTTCTACGGAATCTCCGCCACGGTGCGACCGGACGCGTTCACGCAAACGTATTCGACGGCGACGCGCACTCACTCGAATCTGACGACCTCCGACATGGACACGACGGCGGCCACGAACGTGGCGCCTTACGGTTTCGTCACAGCGGCGCAAGCGGACGCCATCGCCACGAAGTTCAACCAACTCGTGGACGATGTTGAAAACGCAAAGCAGGTTTTGAATCAGGTGATCGACGACTTGCAGCTGAATGGTCTGCTGCAATAAAAAAGGAGGTTTATATGGCATGGGCACTGGATCAAAACGCGACTTCGATCATCACGAGTCATACCAAGGATATCGAGGGCGCCCCGATCTCGCTCATCCGTGCATGCGGGGTGGCCGTCAACGCCGTGGCCAATGCGAGTGTTCCGATCTGCGCTGATCTGACCTACGGGGTTGGCGACAAGACGGACGTGCAAAGGAAAGCCGAGGCCGAGGCTGCCTTTGCCATCGAGATCGACAAGCTGAACAGCGTGTAGCGGTGAAGGGTTATTGAAAGGAGAACATGGAATGTCCAAGCACTTGAGAGTGCCGGAGAAGTTGGGAACGATCTCGGTTCCCGGGATGGCGCAGAAGATTCAACTGGACCTGGAGTACCCGGAGTTTCTCAAGGTCGTCATCAACGCGTATCCGGAGTTGGTAAAGACTTTGGGCGGGATCAGGCAGGGCGAGAAGGTCTTCAAGGTCATCGAGGAGTCGAAGGAAGAGATCGTCTTCGAGGATGCGGACTATAATATGGTCAAGGAGGCGCTCAACGCGGCGTTGCAGAATTCCCTCTGGAAACCGCCGGTGATCGTCCGCGCGCTCGCGCCGTTTATCGAGCACACGCTTGAGGGCGCGACCGGCAAGTCAACGTTGCCACCGGAAAAAGAGAAGAAGCCCGAGGAACTTCTCAAGCAGCTGGAAGACGCGAAGAAGGGATAGTCGCTGATGAACCTGACCACAACGGCCCGGGTCAAGTCGCTGTTGTCGAACACCGCCAGCAGTTCCGACGCGATCATAAACATGATCGTCAGCGGGGTCAGTGTCACCATCGGCAACTACCTGAATCGACACGCCGAGAAGGTCGCGCGGACGGAATACTACGACGTCGAGCCGTTCCAGCAGATGCTCCAACTGCGCGGCTTTCCCGTGGCGTCAAGTCCTGTTGCGGCCCTGACGAACGATGTCAACCGTGAGTTCACCGGCGTCACCGCCATCGATGCGGGGGATTATTACCTCAACCTCGCTCGCGGGAGCGTGGAGTTCGACCAGGTCGCGCTCGTGCCCGGCCCCGGCGTGATGAAGGTCGTCTACACCGGCGGGCTAGCATCGAGCACGTCGGCGCTTATCACGGCTTACCCGGAGATCGCGCTGGCGGCTGACCTTCAGGCGGCGTGGCTCTACAAGCGCCGCGATGTCCTCGGCACCAGCGGCATCAGCGGCGAGGGCGGGAGCATCAGCTTCGATAACATGGTCGGATTGATCCCGACGGTCAAGGAGATGTTGCGACCCTATCGGCTCCTGAACGTAGGGACGTAGAAAGATGTCGGCGGTAGCGGAGGAACCTTGGCGAAGAAGAGCATCGGAAGCGGCGACCTTCCGCGAGTCATCGAGCGTGTGCTCACGCTCGGCGGGCATCGCTTCATGGCCCGGATGCAACGGGAACACCTCTCCGGCCCGACCGGCCCGGATTCGCTCTCGGTGCGCACCGGCGCGCTAAGACGCAGCCTTTTCTCGACGGTCGCTCGGCATGGCGCTAATGCCGTAAGCCTGCTTTGCTCGATCGGCAGCAACGCCCCATACGCGCGCGTGCATGAGTACGGCGCGACCATCGTTCCACGGAGCGCGAAGTATCTTGCCATTCCGCTCGCGGCTGCGAAGACCGCCGCCGGGGTAAGCCGCTGGTCGAGTCCGCGCGATTTTCCCGGCGAGCTGACGTTCATCAAAAGCAAGCTGGGGAACAAGCTCCTGGTCAAGTTCGTCGGCAAGAAAAAGAACAAACGGATGATCCCCATGTTTGTCCTCAAGGACTCGGTGACGATCCCGCCAAGGTTGAACTTCGAGAACACCTTCAATCAAGAGGCCGACAGGATCACCCAGGAGATCAGGCTCGCCGCCAAGACCATAAAGATACAGGCAAGACGGGGCCAAGGCCGATGAGCACGCTGACGATAAGGGAACGGATCATCGCGCTCGTAAAGACAACGCTGGAGGCCATCGTCCCATCCGCATACCAGAGTACCGTCATCCGCGTGTTCCGCGACGGCGAGATCATGCTGAATGTGGATGAGACGCCCTGCGTGCTCAAGATCATCGACCGTGGCGACGCCATGAAGCGCCACATCAAGTACGTCTACGAGAACACGATGACGCTGGAGGTCATGGGTCGGATCGTCGAGTCCGACATCGCGACGAAGCGCGAGAAGCTGGCCATCCTCCAAGGCGATGTCTTGAAGGCGCTTTCGTCGAACGACTACTGGAGCGACGGGTCGGTCTCACTCGTGGCGCGGACTCGACTCGTCTCCAATGGGATCACGCTGACCGAACCCATCGAGCCTGATGGTCTCATGTTGGTCACGATCCAGTTGACCTATCGCGTCAAGCGGAACGATCCCTACACGCTGGTGACGCTCTGACATGACGACTCCAACGCCGACCCTTGCGACCGCCATCTCGGCGGTAAAGTCCGTCGTCAGCGGCGTCGGTTCCGGCGTGGGCGTTGTGCTGGCGTTCGAGCATCATCTCGACAGCGACGTGGAGTACTTCGAGAAGAACTGCCTCGCCTCTGGAGGAACGGGGCAGCTCTGGATGGTCGATCTTGACAACGTCGAGGAGATCGAGGGCGCATCGGCGGGCGAGGTCTACGAAATCTACCACATCCGCGTGCGCGGGCTTCACGTCAATCGCGCCAGCACCTGGTCCCAGGACTTCAAGGCCAAGGTCGAATCCATCCGCGACGCCTTGAGCGGAGCCGCATCGGTCTTCGCCATCGGCGGCCAGCGTCAACTCCTGACGCCGGAGACGGTATCGACCCCACAGTACGGCAAAACCGGGATTGACGACCAAACTGTCTTTCAGGCCACGCTGTCGCTGGCCGTGGAGGCGCGCCGATGGTAGCGACGCGAATCCGCGCGGGCCGGGCAACGCGGTCGCTCTGCGCGATCCAGAGCGCGAAGGGGACGCCGGTGCGGGATTTCACCGCCAGCGGCACGACCGTGGAGAGCCTCTGGGGCGAGAAGATCGACATCGACGCCGGGAAACTTTACAACGATCCCGGCCCCTGGATGACCGGATTCGATGCCGAGGCCGCGTCGGGGCGGTACGAGATTCCGAAGGCGGCGGAGGGGAATCTCGTCATGCCCGCGACGGCGGCAGCGCTGGAGATCCTCCTGCAATCGAATTGGGGGACACGAAGCGGAGGCGGCGTCTTCACGCTCACCAGCCAGGTCAACAAATGGCTTACGCTGGGATGGGTCGAGGATAACGCTCTCGGGTCCGGCGCGCCGCAAAACTTCGTGACGCTCTCCGATGCGTTCATCCATCGGCTCGGGCTGGCGATAAACTCGCTCGGGAAGGTCATCGTCACGGCGGGTTACGCCGCAGAGGCCGAGTCCGAGGTCAGGGCGCTCGATGAGTTGGGTGATCCTCCGGCGATCACGCTTCCGTCAACGCCGATGGACCCCGGCGACAAGTACATCGCCGCCGGGCGCTCGGCCACGCTCAGGCGTGACCCCAGCGGAGCGAATCAACTGATCCCGTTCGATACCGTCGATCTGCTCCTCGATCAGGCTCTCGCTTCGACCGATTACGACATGATGAGGCAGGTTCGCCCGGTCTTCAAGAACGGCTTAACTGCGGTAGACCTCAGCATCGAGGCGATGGTCGGCTATGAGACATGGATCATTCTTGCGAACGCCATCTCTGGGTCGCTACAGGATTATCGCCTTACGATCCCGTTTCCCGCCGGAGCGGGTAGCTCGCTAATCGTCCATATGAGACAGGTGCTCTTCAACGTGTCGCCGTTGGGGCGGACGCCGAATCAGCAGTACGTCAAGTTCAGCGCCAGGGGGCGCGCGCTTTGCGATACGAGCGGAGACTTTGTGGACATCACGCTTTCTTAGGAGGTCGTTGTCATGCCTATCGATTGGGACAAGATTCAGATTCAGTACGGTGCCGAGCTTGCGAATCTCCGCAAGTACGAGGCCGTGATCGGGCAGACCCGTGACGCGGCGACGCAGTATCACAATCGCCGGATCATCGCGGCAACGTCGGACAATTCCTACGACGGACTCTCCCCCGCCGATGCCACGGAAGCGCGCGTGCTGTCTCAGGACGTCGCGCTGTTCGACGGCTCTATCTTGAGCTCGCTCTACGGGATCTACCAGTCGCTTCGGAGCCAGGTCCAGAACCTGACGCGGGGCTTCTTTTCCGTACTCGTCGCCAAGCTCGGCCTTTCGCTCGAAGACCAGACCGCATCGCCTATCGTCTACTCGCACGAGGACACCGACGGCGACGGGACGATCGCCATCTCGAACAGGCAGGGCGTTCTCTCGGGATTCTATGACATCATGGTCCGCGAGGGCTATTATGTCAGTGGCAACACGATCACGTTCAGCGGTTACGCCAGCGGCGGTACGAATGTTGGCCGGCTTGTCTCCGGAAGCATGACAGGGCTTTCGCACGCGCTCTCGGGCCAGCTGACGCTCACGATGACCAATGACTCCGTCAGCCGCCCTGAGCTTAGCGTCGTCAACACGCTCACGACGATGCTTCCGGACGGGGCCGAGACCATCGAAGGGACCGTCAACCTGGTTCCCGAGCACACCTACGAGAGCGGCGAACTCGGCATGACTCTGCTCCTGAACCGGCCCGGGCTGGCAAGTCCCACGCTCGGCAACAACGGCACGCCCGCGATCGTTTCGGGCTGCACCGTCGCGACGCCTTCCGACAGCGACGGCGATTTCGGGATTTACTACTGCCGGGTCAAGCGGCAGGCGACGGGGCCGACGTGGCTCTTGGAGTTCTTCAACTCGGCATCTTGCACGACCAAGGTAGGCTCGACGACCGCCAGCGGGACGACGGGGACGGTGGCGATCAACAAGGTTCTGCGTAGCGACACCGAGTTGACGTTCACCTTCCACAAGGCTAACGCGGCGACAAATCTTCCTGCGGCAGGCTCTACGCTGGTTATTTCCATCGACATCAAGACGCCCCGGCTTGGCGATTGGTGGACGGCGGCGGTTGCCAATAATGAGGCCGGAACGTTTGCGACGAAATCGGCGCACAACTGGCGCTGGAGTCCGCCGGTGACGGGCCTGTTTAAGTTCGATGACACCAAGGCCGCGAGCGTGGCGATGAGTTGATCGGATTGGCGGATTGAAAGGCGAGGAGAACCAACGATGACTGAGCAGCGCTGGAAGTGGGACATCGAGACGGGGGCGCTCTTGATCGGCGTGGACCGATACGCGCTCAAGCCCTGTAGCCGCCGCGAGGTTGACGAGCTTGCCGGGATTCTTCGCGAGCGCGGCGAGGCATGGCTGACGCTGACGCTGGCGCGGAAGGCGTTCGTGGGCGGCACGGCGGTCTACGACAACTGCCTGGAGAACGTGCAGAACCTGAACGCTGGATGCAACGCCGCGGAGCAGCTCGTCAAGAACGCCTTGGCCGAGGTCGAGGGGTACGTCGAGAACGGGGCCGGACTATTCGGCAAGGTCGAAACCCAGAACGCCCAGATGGCGCTTGCGATGGAGATCATCGACTGCCTGGCGAAGAACGCGAAGGACTAGACGATGCCTGATGAAGTCATCCAGTCAAGGCTTGAAATCGACTGGGGGTCGATGCGGGAGGAGATCCGCCAAGCCGAGAGCATCGTCGAACGGAACTCGCGCAAGGTCGCTACGCTTACGAGAGATTCCGTGATCCTCGACCGCGTGGTCAATCGAGTTGAGATGCGCTTCCAGCGGCTCATAAAGCAGGGCGTGAAGAAGGGAATCCGTTACGGCGCGGCAGTCGGGATCGGTGCCATCGCGGCAGAGCTTGACTTTGGAGCGGAGGACCCGTTTCTTCAGTCCTTAACAAGGATCGGCTCATCAGCGATTGCGGGCGCTGCGTTTGGGGCGCTCTCGGGCGCGGCTGGGGGCCCGGCGGGCGCTGCGGCAGGAGCCGTGGCGGGAGCGACCATCAGCGCTCTGACGACGACGGTATCAGAGTTGGTGCACTACATGCGCAGGCAAGACGACAAGGTCAAAGACATCAGCAAGGCGCTATCGATAATCGCTGGAGAATTTAGCGAGAAGATCGAGGCGTCCAGACAGCAGTACCTTCTTGAGATGCAGAAGCATTTTGAAGAACGCGATAAGAAGCTAGAGGATATCAAAGAAGAATCCCATGAGCGAGCTTATTTGCAGAGTCAGTACATCGGCAGGACGTTGGTTTACTAGCGGACAATGTAGAGGCGAGAAATGACGACGCCAACCGCAAGGGTGGTCATCGGGGAAGAGGATGGGAGCGAGTTCGTCATCGAAGAGAACGGGCGCTTTAACATCAATATTGTCAATGTCCCTTCCGGCTCTAGGGTAGATTCGCAGGAAGTGAGCGTCGAGATCGAGGGCGATATCGTCAAGGGCACTCCGGAGCTGGTCTGGACCGACATGAAGACAACCAGCGAAGTCGCCTATGAAAATCTTGACTCCCGTCCTGTTCGTATCTACCTCGGTGCCGAGGCCACGGCCCGTTTCATTTTCCTGCCGGAAGAGTTCATCATCGGGCCGTTCGTGACGGCGTTCTCGACCATCGCGGAACCCGGAGCGGGACGGTCGCACTGGCGCTATGCGATGACGATCACCGGCATAAAGGCGGGGGTCGGAGGTGGTACAGAAGCGAACGTCATCAACCTAACCGGCTCGATCACGACGATGAAGGTCAACGGCCTTGCTGTCCGCAAGGAATGGCGAGTCAGCGTAAAATCCACGACCGCCTCCGCCGCGTTCGGCATCGTCATGGGCTACAAGCCTTCAGAAACCCGCGTTGTTGAGTCCACGGAAAAGTTTCCCGCCGAGCAGAGAGCAACGGGGACGTGGATATGGGAGCAAAGGTTCTCCTCGAACATCATCAGCTATGAGGAAACGATCGAGAGCGTGGGCGGCGGGCTTGGGGTAGACTATATCGAAGATCTCCAGCTCGGCCCGGACACTGTTCCTCCTGTCCTACACAAAGCCATGAGGACCGCCGAGAAGATCACGCTAAGGGGGATGGTCAAGGGTTTTTCAAATTCTCTTTCTGCGCCTCCCGCGCACTGGTCGGAAAGTGACTTGATGGTTCGCGTACGCTCACGCGAGGTCCGGTCGTTCCCGTTGATCCTTGACCATACGCAGGGCATCTACGGGCTGTCGTACATGGAGTGTTGGATCTGGACCGGGGCGAGCAGCCCACCGGCTCCGAACCACGACGTCCACGGGACGATATCCTCGGTGTCGCCTCCTTCAGACGGAAGGATCATGACGATCAACAATGGATAGGCTAAGTCACGAGGTTACGTACCAGGACTTCAAGGGCAAGAACCTCCAGTACCGCCGGTCGGAGGGGCTTGAACCGGAGCCGGGGAGCATTGACCTGTTGCTCTCCGACCTGAAATCGTTCGACATCAAGGAGGAAAACATCCCATGGCGCGGGGCGTCCGGTCGGCAAGCCGTAAGCCCGCTAAGCATTATGACGTGGTTGAACCGGATCGGGCAATCTACCGTGACGCAGGAGATCATGCTGGAGCCGCTCGACCGACCCGCGCAGGGTCTCGCCCGGTTTGGCGATCTCGTCCTAAAGACGTTCAACGAGGCCGATGGCGATGGAAGCAATCCGGTCGATGGCTACAGTATGCGCTACTCCGACGTCTACGTCGGCGAGAGCGGGTTGGAGGACGCCAACGACGGACTTCTCGAAGGCGCACTCCACACCGAGGGCTGGGTTACAGTTCCGCTAACGGACATCCGCTCGTTCTATAGTCTCGGGTGCTACATCGGTCGGATCAATACGCGACTGAAGTCCGGTGAGTACGATCCGCTCGCGGTGAAGCCTTCGACGAAGCAGCCGTTCACGCTCAGGGAAGTCTTGATGGCCCTGTTCTTCGGGTTGCCGGGAAATCCCGTAGCCTTCCTGAAGGGGAGCTTCCGAAACGATCCTCCCGACAACCTGGAGTTTGAGGGAGAACCTTTGAAGCCGATCATCGCGCGGCTTCTGAATCAGGCCGGGCTCGTCCCGCGCCTGCTTCCGTCGAACAACTACATCGTCAGTCGCCCGCTTGACACTGAGATCAAGCAGGGGGTTTTCTACCGCAAGGCCGACACGCCGTTCAGCGGAAAGCGCTGGCCGAAGGCGGAGCGGAAAACCGTCTGGCTCAGCAATCGTCCGGCATCGGTGACGGTGATCGGGGAGAAGCGCATACGCAGGGTCTGGGTGCCCTACGTCCCGATCTTTCAGTGGAAGGATCGGCGCTACTACCGGTTGAAGGATGCCGAGAAGGTCGCGGATTACCCGCTCGACGACATCAACCAGGACGTGCTCGTCGGCCACGAGAAGCAGTTCCAGTCCGCGCCGGGGGGCCGGGGATACGAGCACTTCGAGACAAAGGCAATCTTCGCGACGTGGGCCTACAAGGGCTACGCCCCGGCGAGTTCATTCGGCCCGGAGGTTCAGGCCGACGAATTCGGAGTCTCGGTCGAGGCCCCTAGCTTGTCGCAGGAGGAGATGGAGCAGGCGCTCTACATGCCGGTCCAGCTCTGCCCACTTCGCGTCGGAGAGGCCAAGGCGCTCCATCAAAAGCTCCCGGAGAAAGTACAAGAGGGCGACCCCGAGGGGTTCGTCCTGACACCGCCAACGGTCTGGAGCAAGCAAATTGCGCAAGACCTCTTTCAGGACGCAAAGGCGATCAAGACCCACTACGACAAGCTCGTCGAACGCTACGCCGACGAGAAGAAGCGGATGGAGGACCAGCGGACGGTGCTTGAGGAGGCTTACATTCACGTGGCCGAGCCGTTGGTCCAGCCCATGAAGTCGATCAAGGCTTCTGGGCTCCCAGACGAGGAGCGGCTAAAATATCTGAATGAACTTGAAAAGGGCAACAGTTTTTTAAAGCTGGACGCGCTCCTCCAGGAGGCATACACGGAGTTTGCGCGGAGGAACCCCGGGGCATCCGGAGGCGCAGGTGACGATCTGATTTCCAAGGTCACGCCGGAAGACTTTGCCTGGATCAGTGAGCAATTGAAGTCATACAAAAAAGGACAGGAAGCCGTCCAGTCGCAGATTGACGCCATACAGAAACAGATCGAGGCGGCGCAGGACAGCTACAACGAGTTCAAGGCCGCGCACGAGAAGGGTGGCGGCGTCATGGCGTGGGTCAACGTGCCCTACGGGATCATCCCGCAAAGCCGGTACGAGTTCGACGATCAAACAGGGATCATTCGATTCGCGGAGCTTTCCGGAGTCATGGACAAGGCTTTCGTCCTCGACAAGGACATGGCGAAGATCATCGGCGACGGCAACGTCAGCGTCATGTTCGCCTACGAGTCCGACAGCAACAGCCCGTTCGATTACACCAGCGTGACGCTATCGGTGACAAAAGACGGGACCATTGGCGTTGAAAAGCTTTGCGAACCCGCGCCAATCGCCACGAAGGCTATCAAAGTTCCAAGGATGCGGCTCTACGAGGACGAGTACGGTATCCCGATGAATCCCGGCTCCGTCATCGCGCAGGCCGCCGGGCGCGCCACGGACGAGCTTTCGATGCCGTTGAAGGTGACGGGATACACCTACGTCTTCAGCGGACTCCTGGAGGCCGTGCTTGAACGCGGGATACAGACGATCCAGCACGTCTTTGACGGCCAGCTCGCATCGACAACTATCAGCGTCAACAGTCCGAATTCGCGGCTATGCCCGCTCGGCCCCGCGAAAATCAGCGGCAGCCAGCGAGCGGACAAAACTCTCGCCGACGTGCGGGAGATGCTAAACTCCGGAAAGGATGCGAGGTAGCCTATGGCGCAGTCTTCGATCACGGTCAGGGAGCTTTCAAGGCCGACGATAACCCAGATCATGTACCAGTTCCGCGACGAGCGGTATACCGGGACCGTTGCCAATATCACCGGATGGACGATAGAGCTTGTCGTCAAGCGCGACATCGCGGACGACGATGACGAGGCGTTGTTTACGCTGGCGGCGATCCTGACGACGCCCGCGAGTGGGGTCTACACGTTTGCGTTGACGGAGGAGCATACGGCGCTATCCCCCGGAAGTTATCCGGCCGAAATTCATTGGTGGATCAATGGAGCCACGCTTACCGATCCGCCAACTGATGCGGTTGCGATCTCATTTGACGTGGAGCCCGCGATTGCGCCGAGGTAGAAAGACGAGATGAACCCGACCATCCCGGGAATGATGAGGTCCGGCAGCCCGGTCGCCGACCGCGAGTACGGGGCGTCGAAGGCCATCGTCACGCTCTGGGATTTATCGGCATCCCCCGGCGACAACAAGGACCGCGCGAAGAAGCTCGGCGAGTCCTGGGACTCCACGCGCGCGGGCGCGATCGTGGCGTGGGACAGCAAGCACAACGCGCTCGCCCTCGGCGAGGGCACCCATGCCAAGAGTAACAAGGTCCAGTCCATCCGCACGTTCGAGCCGGACAACTGGATGCTCCGGATGCACGACGAGAAGGGAAAGGGCGTCGATACGGTCTGGGACATTCGCCTCATCATCGACCACCAGAACGATAGCGACAAGCGCAAACAGCGCTCGACGTGGGCGGGCGATCAGGCCAAGGATCAGGACTGGGGCCTCCTCATGGACGCGCTCTGGGTTTGCCACACGTCGGCAGACCTAACCGATAAAGAGGCCATCATCGACGCGGCCGGATTCACCGGGATGTTGACCGGCAAGACCTCGAAGAACTATCGCGCCGCTATCGGGGTGAACTTCGCGAAGAATGGCGGCTACCTCACCGATGGGGCCGCGATCAGCCAGCTCTGGCACGTCCTGACCCAGCAACGCCTCGCCGACGTGAGCAACCCAGAGCGCGATGCCCCATACCGCAAGACCGCGGCGGGTCTACGGAGCGATGTTTACTTCTGGACGGGTTCGCGCTTCTGGGCGCTATGCCCGCAAGCCAATGTGACGCTTGACGCGCGAACCGGCAAGAGCGATCTGACCGGGCAACTTTATCTCCACAGTTCCCCAAAGGATGAGTACCAAGATGGCTTCGATCCGAGCGTGTTGATCGAAAACCTTTCGCACCTCCCGACCGAAAAAGACCCCGCGAGCAACCAGCCCGTTTACACGCGGCCAAAATACTGGCCGACGCGGGTGTACGTGAAATACAGCCCGCCGGTGATCCCGCCGAAGCACCAGAACCCGCCTCCGCATAATGCCCACGGATCGACCGCGGCGGCTCCTGTTCCCGCCGCTGAATCTTCCGGATGGGTACCGAGCCCGCCGGTCTACTCCGGGCAGGGCCCGGCGTCGGTCTGCCACAGCTTCCTTCCGGCGGACTTCATGGGGCTTGAGTTCTCGTGGCCGATCCCGAAAGACCGATCGACGGGAACCTATCTCGAGATCAAGATGAATCTCGGCGTGCGCGCCGCCTATGGCGGATTGCAGGCTACGAACGTGTCCTTCATGTACCGCGCCACGGCCAACGATACGACCCCCGGGTCGTACACGGAGGTCACAAAGGTATTCACGACCGCCGACGGGTTGACGACGACGAAGTGGAAGAACGGGATACTTACCATCCCCGCCACGGTATTCGACGGCTTGGAGGGCGGAAAGTTCACGCTCTGGTTCATGGTGAAATCCAGCTCGACGGGCCCGGCGTTTCTACTCGGCGAGACGCTGGCCCGCTGGCCGAACGCGCAGCCTGCGCCGGCGACAGGATTCGCTTTTGAGGCATAGCGAGAAATGATCCCGATCCAAGGCGGCACCTACGACGGCGAGGCGGAACTTCTCCGCCAGATCGAAGCCGGGGTCGCGCCCTACACGCCGCGCAGCGGGAGGTGGTGGAACTACTACCGCCAGAATCTCGGCGCGTACACGATGGGCGGTGACGGTGTAGAGCGCCTGATGTCCATCAGCACCATCAAGAATCACCAGACGTCGGGCTACACCGCCAGCGCCAGCGACTTCGCCATCGGCATGACCGCCAGCGGAGGGCCATCAACGATCTCGCTCCCGGTGGTTGCGTCATACAAGGGCAAGCAGTTTGCCATCTTCCGGCAAGACGCCTCGGCGAACGCGCTCTCGATTCTCCCTGCCGGGGCCAATACGATCGGCGGGGCGTCGAGCAAATCGCTCAGCCTTCAAAATCAGACCGTCTGGATTGAGGGGGACGGTGTCAACAACTGGGTCATCCTCGGCGAGCGCGTAATTCCATATCTTACGCCATCCTCTTTCTATCACGGAAAGACGATCTACGTTGATTCGGTATATGGAAGCGACTCGACGGGAACCCGCGAGGACGCGCTACGACCGTTCGCTACAATCACGGCAGCCCTCGCTGTGGCGTTGTCGGGCGATGCCGTCTTGATAGGACCGGGTACGTATAACCTATCCTCCGGAATCACGATTCCGAGTGGAGTGTCCGTCCGTGGAGTATCCTTGAACGCCGTACTCATACAGATGGTCGGCGTCTCGGCAAGCACGACTTTGGTTACTATGGGAGAGAATACACGCCTTGAAGACATCATGCTTAAGCTGACCTCTTCGGGCCACTACACGTTGACTGGGGTGAAATTTGGAGGGACGACTTCAGCTACGGCGAAACTAAGATCAGCTACGGTGACGGTTGATAACAGTGGAGCTGGGGCCGGTTCCTCTGATGTGACGGGGATTTTAGTCCAGTCAACCGGCGCTCCGAATAGGGAGGTCAACGCAATCCGTGCGACTACGATTGTAGTCAACTCAACCGGGAGCGGAGTAAAGCGGTCTCTCCTGATGAATACTTCCGTTGGGAACTTCTTTAGCAGGGACGCGAATTACGCCGCCAGAGGGGGAACCGACGCTATCGGGGTTGAGATAAACATCGCGGGGGGGCTTCTAGGCATTGTGACTGGCGTCGCCGACGGAGATATCGCAGACGTATCGAGAACAGCGGGAACTCTTGAACTCGGCCAGATCGACCTCGTTCATTCCAACGCCAACGGTTACGGCTTCACGGCCACGCAGATCAGCTTCTCCATCGTTTGGGCCGACCCGGGAGGGCTTGCCGTCGGCACTCGGTACTATCGCCCCGGCAGCGCGGCGATGACGGCCACTGAAATCAAGCTGAACGTGCCGAGGAAGGCCGTCGTTAAAAAGTTGCACGTCAGGTCGTTGACCGCTCCGGGAGCCGGGAAGACGGATACCTGGACCGTGAGGAAGAACGGAGTGGACACGGCGTTGACCGTTAGCTTGAGCAACACTGATCTTTTGGCGTCCATAGACACCGTGAGCGTCTCCTTCGCGGCCAATGACGATATCTCACTCAAGGTCGTCGGCAGCGCGGGGTCGGCCACGTCCGATACGGTCTGCGTAGTGGAGACTTACTGATGGCAAATTACGGATTCAAAATTGACCGGGTAGCAGTTGAAGCGGCGGCGATTGCTGCATGCTCGAAAGTGACCCGGGTTTGGTTGGCGGGATGTCAATTTAGCTACGTATGGGTAGAGACATCCAGCGACATGGATGCGGGAGAGATCGCAGCCGTAGAAGCAGCCATCCTATTGAAGACGAAAACGCTCACGAAGATTGATTGACCGATGAAGACCTCCCTGCTTGACTACGACCTCCCCCGCGAGCTTGTCGCGTTCGGGCCGACGCCGTTTAACGGACGGGCGCGGCTTTGCTGCGTCAATCGGGCCAGCGGAAAGATCGACCATTCCCTAGTGATGGAAGCCTTCGCTTCGCTCGGGAGCGGCTATGAGGTCTGGGTCAACAACTCCAAGCTCCTGCGGGCGAGGATCAAGCTCTGGCGCGACACCGGGCACAAGGTTGAAGCGCTCCTCGTTGAAAGGCTTAATGACGCCGGTCACGCCGGACAGAAATGGATCGCCGAAGTTTACGCCCCGGCCAAGCTCCTCGATGAACGGCGTGAGTGGCGCACGCATATCGGAGGGATCGAATGTCGCATCTTGGCGCACGTGAAGGATGGCCGCTGGGAGCTTGAGTTTTTTGGAGACGTTGATCTCCAGACGATCGGAGAGATTCCGATCCCGCCTTGGGTGCGCCAGCCCGAGGACGAGGCCGAGCAGTGCTGGTACGAGCCGCATTATGCCAAGGTGCCCGGTGGATACTTTGCGCCGACCGCGGGGATTCACATCGACCACGCGGCCTATTACATGCTCAAGCCGAAGGAGCTGACCCTCCATATCGCGCTCGATTCGATCCGCACGATAGAGGCCGAGACCGTCGAAGAACACGCCGCGCAACCGCTCAAGCCGGAACCATACTCGCTCCCATGCGCGCCGGGAGCAGATGGGAAAAAGGTGCTAGCCGTCGGAACCACGGTCGTCAAGGCGCTTGAAACTTGGGCGCGGACGGGAAAACTTTCCGGGGAAAGCGCGCTCTTCATCGGTCCCGGATTCGAGTTCAAGGCCGTGAGCGTGCTCCTGACGAATCTTCACCTCCCGAGGGAATCCCTGCTCGCGCTGACGTGCGCATTCGGCGGCACGGAGCTGGTGATGGAGGCTTACCGGCAGTGTGTGAAACAGCGGTATCGCTTCTCCGATTATGGCGACTGCATGTTGATCACGTAAAAAAGGAACACCTATGACCACGACGCCTTCTTGCGATAATCATACGAAGGAACCACTTCTCCGGAGATGGATGGATAGATTGCTCTGCGCGTTTGCCGTGATGATCCTCGGCCTCATCGGGATCGTCTATGGGGCAGTTTGCAGCGACATGGATCAGTTTGATTCAATCCAGAGGTCTAACGTCGAGAGAATCGCCAGAGTAGAGCAGCATCAACGCGACATCTCGGATAAGCTCTTGAGGATTGAGGACGGCCAGGAAGAGACACAAAAGCTGCTGAACCGTATCCTTATCGGTCTCAAATTGGAAAAGTGATTTTTAAGGAGCATCGCATGAAATGGTACACGGCAATCACTGTGGCGGTTGTCCTGGCTCTGGCGGGAGGGTGCACGGGTGTCGAGGTGACGGACGGGGACCGTGGGCTTGCGTTCCAGAACTCGGACGCGGCAAGCCTGATTCAGGGGATGCCGGAGTCGCCGATCGCCGTCAAGCAGATCGCGGCCGACATCAAGCTAAACTCCGACCAGCTGACAAAGAACTTCGGGCCGCCGAAGGACAAGACCGTCCTGAAACCGTACTCAGCCGCGGCGTCGAACGACCTCCGGAAGCGCTCTGAGCAGGAGCACAAGGACGCCGCTGGGAAGTGGGCGATGCTGATAGCCGCTGGAGGAACGGCGCTCACGCTGCTGGGATGGTTTGCCCGTTCAAGTGGTCTCCTTGGGAGCATCCCGATCATCGGTGATCTTTTGGCAAAGGTCAGCCCCCGACTTGCCAACGGCGCGATGATCAACGAGCAGATTGCACTCGGTTTACAGACCGCAATGGACAAGGGCCGCGACTACTACGACAAGCAGGCTGCCGTGCTCAAGGCCAAGTTGGAGGCCAGCCCGCTCCCGGCGGATGCGAAGTCCGCTATCGCCGCCCAGCTTCCGACTGGGGAGAAACTGGTTGAGCTGGTCAAAAGCGAGATGGGGAAGCTCGGGGTGCTGCCGGCTAACACAAAGCTCTATGAATCAAACGATACCGGCGTTCCCGCGTAGGATGCCCTACAACCGCCTAAAGGCGCGTGGGACTACGGGTAACCACACGCCTTTAGGCGGAAGGCCTGCTAGGGGCTATTCCGGCCCGCCTTGGGCGCGCTAGTGGGGCCCTCCTGAAGGCATCGCTGTCCTTGTCCACGACGACGATCCGCTCCTGGACGCTCCCCCCGGTGGCGTTTGACCTCCACGCGTACCCGGGCGGCAGCGCCACGGCGGGCGGGATCGCGGACAGATAGGCGTTCAAGTAGCTCTCGTCCCACCACGTCGGCCAGACTCCACGGCCGAGGTCATCCCTTGTCCTATTGGCTATCCGATTCGCCATGTTATAAAAAGCCTCGCGAGTGCCGCCTACGACGCTGGCATCGTACCAGCGCCGGCGGTGTTCGGGCTGAACCCAGGCCAGGGTTCGGTTCATGTCCTGCTCGAACGGTCCCTCCGGGCCGGCGAGCCACGCCGAGTCGTCCGCCTGCCAGAACATCGAGTGGCGAACCGCCGTGATGCCATCGCCGAAGATCTCGTCGCCCACGTCTCCGACGAGCAAGAGGTCGGCATCGAATATGAAGACGTAGTCCATGTGTTGCCATTTCTCGCAGCAGTCCAGCCAGTATCTGTATTTCAGGAGCGCCGGTAGCGGCCAGGGCTCCTGGTCGCTGAGAATGATGTGACAGCTGATCTTCTGCGGATAATTCGGGTTGAGATGGACCGCCTCGATCTTTTCCGAACGCTGTAAGTACTCGACGCCGTAGTCATCGGTCATCAGCCACGCAAACGTCATAGACCTTCGCTCCAGCAGGAAGTGTTCCCGCATCGACACCAGCAACTTCTCAGCCAGCTCGATGTATCGCCCCGTGGCCTGGACGAGGACGCCGATCTTGGCTCTATCGAGTCTCATGTCTTTTTTCCTCCTCAAGTTTCAATAGCCACTCGGGGATATATGGCGCGGATTTCGGAAAATACGTGTCAGCGTAGTTTCTGGCGAGCTTGTCGTGATCGCAAAGCGCATCCCACTCATTCGGGCCTATGAAGGAGACAAACCACTTCTGGCCGATTATTCCCTCAAGCAAAAACACGCGGCCTTCGATGTTATCGCTTGATGGAACCCACAAATAGAACATCTATTTTCCATCCTTCCTCATCTCCAGTTTTAGCAATCCAACCTCCTCGATCAAAAACCTCGCCGCCTCCGCGTATCCCTCGAAGAACGCCCCGAGCTGCTCGTACTCCAGCCGCGCGCGCTCTAGGGGCTTGCCATCGCCGAGCGCCCGCACCTCGCGGATGATGCGGTTGACCTCCAGCGCCGTGCCGGAGATGATCCGTTTCGACAGCGCCGTGACGGCCCGGCTATTGAGGATGCCTTCGCGCGCGGCGTTCATCTTCGCGGCGTGCTTGCGATACTCGTTGCGTTCGAGACTGTTCGTGGGGTCCAGGCGGCGAACGCTCTTCAAGTGCCGCAATCCGTTCTCCGCGTACTCGCTGACGGCCCGCGCCTGTTCCAGAACCAGCGCCGCCGCTTTCGCGAAGGCCACGGCGTCAAAGCGCGGGGGATGCTTTTTCATCGCGGCATCGATCCGCTCGCGGATGGGTTCCTCTCGCGTGGCATACTTCGCCAGCGCCGCCTCCAACGAGATATGCTCGGCCCCCCGGATCATGGCCCCGAGCTCGCTGGTCTGGACAACCCTTACGCCGGTCTTCGCGATCGCGACCTCGAAGGCCGTGATAAACGACGTGAAATTCTGGAGCGAGCGCACGGGCTTGCCGTTGACGCCGCGGACTATGACCCAGTCGGCGACGAGCTTGCCGGTATCGCCGCCCCACGTCATCGTCACGCCGTCGGCGTGAGTCCGCTCTCCGGGGAAGGCCAGGTCCACGCCTACGAGCAGCAGCGGTGCCGCCCCCGTCGCGCGCGCGAAAAAGAACGCCGTATGCGCTACGCTCAAGCCCTTCTCCAGGACGCCGCGCGGCTCGATAAAGCTGCCAACGCTCCACTTGTCAACTACCGCGCCGGTCTCGTAGCTCACGAGCGGTCCCTTGTGGGCGGCGGCGATACCGTACCAGGCGTCCGGGTCGAACACGAGCGCGACCTCGGGCGAGATCTCCAGCCCCTCGAACGACCTCGCGCTGTCGGAGGTCATGTCCAGCGTGGCGACGAAATCAGGGATGATACCCTCGGCCAGGAGGAGGCGGAGCGCCTTCCCCACGGCGACGACAACGACTCGGCCCCGGGCGCGACGGATGTGGGGAATCGCGACGGAAAGCGACGGCCCCGCCGCGACGACTATCGCGGGGATACCCGCCAGCGCGCCCTCGAAATCGCGGACGCCGTGGGATCTCACGACGGCGGGGAGGTTGCGGAGGGCGTTCCGCTCGAGGTTCTCCGCGAGGTGGACGATGGTATTGATTTCGACCATGCGCCGGTTCAGGGCGACTCCGATCTCGGCCGGGACGCTCCGGTAAAATCGCGGCAACAGTCGATAAGACGGCGCGTGCTGGAGCAGCGCCATCGAGAACGCTTCGGATTCGGACATGACCCCCTTGAGCCATTCCTGAAGGGCGATGAAATCCTGCCCGACGAAGAACCGTACCCCGCCACGTGCCAAGAGCGGCGAGAGGTCAGCGGTCTCCAGCGCGGCGCGGAAGATGTTCTCCCTCGGCTCGATACAGGCGAGCCATTGATAGCGCTCCAGCCGCTCGGCCAGCGCAAGCGCGACGTAGCCAAGCCCGAATCCGGCGAGGACGACGATATCCTGCTTTCTGCTATCGAGCCGGGCCGCAACGAAGGCGCGGGCCGCTCCGGAGGGATCGTCCTCCCCGTGGACGTAGACCCCGGCGTCGTCGTGGGCCAGCGCCTTTAGCGCGGGTTCTCCGTTCCGCGCCCGCACGAGTGTTGCTGATTCCGCCGGCCACGGGACGGCCTCCATCCGCGTGGCGAGGGGCGCATCAAGCCTGCGAAGGAGGGATAGGTTTTGCGGGAAGAAGGATTTCATTTAAGATGATCTCCAGGTTCTCCGGATTCAACGGCACTTCCAGCCGCTTCCGCAGCGGCTCTTGCAGCATCGCTCTTCTCCTTTCGCTTGAGTTCAAATCCCCGGCCCGCGCCTTGTGTGACGCGGGCCGGGTTCCTTGGAGGGATCATTCTTTTCTTCAAGGAGCGGCATAATATTTATTCAGCGTAATCCGTCCCGCGCACGTTGTTGCATCGGCCTGAACCGCGAAAGGTCAAGCCGCTTGAATCTCGGGACGACCGGAACCTTCTCCCTGTCCCACGGCTTCGGCTCCCTCGGCTTCTCCTCTTCCTCCTCTGGATGATAGGTCATGGTAGGGACGATGGGATAGGTGCGCCCGCAGTATGGGCATCGGTCTTCTCCCGTGGCGGTGGTCAAGTCCTGACCATGAAACACCACAGGGGCCGTATTAGACCCGCTGAACGTACATCCGCATCCGTGTTGTATGCAGATCATAGAATCTCAATCCTGTTTAAGGGCTTTCTCAATCAGGTCGCGGTCTACCTCTCCTACCAAATCCATGAGCCGCTCAAGCTCGCGCCTGTAGCGGTCGCGCTCGGCGGTGAGGGATTGCAGTTTGATACAGATTTCCAAGCATGGCTTTTGCACGGTTCCCGCGCTGTGCCACCCCGCAGGGCCGCTCGGGTACAGCGGGCTTTCGGCGTCTACGGAATTCAGCATGCTCGGCTCATTGCCTCCCACGGCGGAACTGTCCGTGTGTCGCATGGCTTCTGCTGGTGTCATGTCGCATTCCTCCATTCAGCGAATCACATGGCGCATCGCAGGATTCTCCCCCTTCGGCCCAACGGGGTACACCCATCGTTCGGCCTTTGCGGTGTTTCCCCGAATCGCGCCACACTCGTAGCACCACAAGAAGCTACTCCCTAAAATCCAGCACTTTCTATGGCGACTCTTGCATTTCCTCATGTCGTATCTCCCCAAGTCAGTTTATCGCCCCCGCATCGGTCGCGTGTTCCGTGACTCGGCTCCGAGTCACCGCGCCGATGCGGGAGGCGGTTTCATCGAGTTATTTTTCGACGACCAAACCTCCTTTTTCCATCGCAATTTCAGCTTCCACGGCGGCTTCTCCCTCGACGGACGCTCGCGATAGGCCATGCAGCGACAATCCACGCAGCGAAGGCGAGGAGCGCCGCCGACATGGTTTTCATGTCCATGACCGCAATTCGCGCAGCTTCTCATGGCTTCACCTGCTTCTCCCTCTCCACCGCCTCCTCGACGGCCTCGCGGAGGTGAATCAGGATCGCAACCGCGAGAGCTTCTTCCGTGACCTCCGGTAGCTCCTTGATTTCCTGTGCCATCTGGATTGCACGATCTTGCAAGATCATTTTCCGCCTCCTTCTTTGCTCCATCCCTTCGGGGGATCGGCACAGAACAGTCTATTGCCCTCACGCCTCCACCATGTGCCGTCAGCATCGTGATAGAGCCGGTCATCTGGGTTATCCAACACGCACTCCGCAAACCTTGACTGTTCGATCAGAGCTGACAGCATCCTACGGACAAGTTCGATTTCCTCGGTAGGAGTCATTGGCTACCTCCTGTCATGGTTTTTTCCATCCCCGGATGATCTCGGTCCATCAAAAAATCGAGCACCCGTTTGGGGAGACACCGCGCTATCGCAGACCCCGCATGGCCGATAGGTATCGGAGGCATATTCGCCATCTCCGCGACCGACGGTCGATGGGGCTTTTTCTTCTTCACGGTGTCACCGATTTTTTCTTCTCTGTCTCGATCTTGTTCTCCCTTCGGCGTCTTCTCTTCGTATATCAGCCACCACTCTTGATACTCCACGCGAGTAGGAGATTTAGGCTCATACCCACGCAACAGAATTCCATCGGCGTGAATCTCGAATTCCATTACCTTCAGTTCCCCAAGTGAAACCGCATCTCTTTCGCTTGACGAGAACACACACGCGGTTTTGTATTTATCCACGTCGAGTACCGCTCCCGCTATGGGCTTCGGGGTGGGGATGCTCTCCCCGTTTTTCCTTCGGAGCCGCGCAAACAAATAGGTCATGCTTTCTCCTTATCGCACTTCGATGTCTTTCTCTCGTCTTTCTTCACCTTCGCGGAGCCGCAGATGCTGTCCACCTGCGCGGAGTCGAAGATGCTGTTCACCTTC
>ERZ1292632.323-Hain-H43-01um-R2-323-length-49274-cov-8_pt1 | contig 34185 bp, 18 predicted proteins | sample MGYA00564407_ERZ1292632 | MGnify/ENA primary metagenome ERZ1292632 (study PRJEB36523, sample SAMEA6512637) | groundwater metagenome | collected 2019-01-08 | study: AquaDiva: Metagenomics assemblies of 32 groundwater samples | reverse complement strand
TCGCCACCGCCGTGTAGATGACGGTCGAGACGTCCGCATTCTCCGCCACGCTCGCCGTGCCGCCCGAGGTGAACACCGGCGCATTGTCGTTCACGTCGGTGACATTGATCGTTGCGGTCGCAGTGGCAGTGCCGCCCCGGCCGTCGCTCACGGTGACGGTCAGCACATGGCTCGTCGCGCTTTCATAATCGAGTATCTTGCCGGCCGCGAGCGATATAGCGCCCGTGCTGTCAATCTCGAACAGGCCCGCGCCGTTGCCGCCCGTGATGGCGTAGCCCAGGCTATCGCCGTCCACATCGTTCGCCAGGATCGTCGCGAGGGTCACCGTTTCCGCGACATTCTCGGCCACCGTTACGGTCGCACCCGTGGCGGTCGGCGCGTCATTCTGGTTGGTGACGCTGATGGTCACCGTCCTGGTCGTGGACGGCCCGCTGCCCTGCGACGCCGTGATGTCGACGCTGTAGGCGGATTTCGTCTCATAATCGGCGCTCGCCTTGAGCTTGAGATCGCCGGTTGTCGCATCAAGGGTGAAGGCCCCCGCGTCGATGCCGCTCAGCGCATAGGTTACCGGGCCGAAGTTCACATCGGCGTCGGTGGCGACTGCCTTGTAGACCAGGGTCGATGGATCGGCATTCTCCGCCACGCTCGCCGTGCCGCTCGAGGTGAAGACCGGCGCGTTGTCGTTGAGGTCGGTGACGTTGATCGTTGCGGTTGCAGTGGCCGTCGCACCCTTCGCGTCAGTTACCGTAACGGTCAGTATGTGACTGATCGCGCTCTCATAATCCAGCACCTTGCCGGCCGCGAGCGAGATGGCGCCGGTGGCGTCGATCTCGAACAGGCCGCCCGTGTTGCCGCTGGTGATGGCGTAGCTCAACGTGTCACCCAGCGGCGCATCGAGATCGGATGCGCTGATCGTCGCGAGGATTTCAGTGTCGGCGATATTTTCGTCGAGGGTGACCGTCTGGCCCGTCGCTGTGGGGGCGTCGTTGAGAATGTCCGCCGCAGCTACCGCAGCGCCGCCGTTGAAGCTGAACAGTTCGACCGAGGTGGCGGTGACCAATTCCCCGGCCCGGCTGAGCGTGTAGGTGCCGCCGGCCTGGCTGATCGTGTAGGACGCCCAGCTACCCGCCAGATAGGCGGTGTCGCTGCCCGATCCGCCGATCAGCGTGTCCTCGCCGCCGCCGCCATGGAGCGCATCGTCGCCGCTGCCGCCGGACAGGGTATCGTCGCCCTCGCCGCCATAGAGCGTGTCCTTGCCGCCATTGCCGATCAGGCTGTCGTCGCCACCCAGGCCGGAGATCACATCGTCCGAACCCGAGCCGTTGAGCGTATTGTCGGCGCCATTCCCGGTCAAATTCTCCGCCGCGCCGGTGATGGTCAGGGTGAAAGTGCCGGTGGCGGTAGCGTTGCTGTCGTCGGCGACGACATAGTTGATCGTGATCGTCGCGCTCTGGCCGGGGGCCAAGCGATCATAGACCGCCTCGGTCGTGCCGGGCAGGCCCGCCGACGGGGTGAAGACCAGCTTGCCGCCGACGATCGCGAAATCATCGGCAATGTCGGCCTTTTCGCTCAGCGTCAGGTCGCCAAGACCGCTTATCGCATCGACATCGACGGTGAAGCTCTGGAGCGTCTTGCTTTCATTCTTGTCGACATCGGTGTCGTTGGCGACCAGATCGAAGGTGCCCCCGACATTTTCCGCCAACGTCGCCAAGTCCGCGACGGCCACAGGCGCATCATTCTCGCCGTTGATGGTGAAGGTCAGCGTTCTGCCGACCGGGCCGTCATTGCCCGATTCCGCCTGGAATTCTATGCTGTAAGTGACGCTTTCGCCGTCGTCGAGCCAGTTGAAGGCGGCGCGGTTGTAGCTGACCGCACCGGTTTCCTTGTCAAAGGTGACGAGACCAACGAGCGTTCCCGAGGCCGGTGCCGGGCCTTGTGCGGTAACGCTGCCGCTGTTCGCGACATATTTGGTGGGCGTGGCCGCATCGCTGGTGTCGGGGTCGGTGATCGTCACATAGCCTGCGACGTTAAAGCTGACAGGCGTGCTGGCGTCAGTTTCGGCCAAATCCATCACGCCGCTCACGGTGATGGTTGCCGCGTCGTTCCCGCCGGTGATGTTGACGGTGAGCGTGCTGGTCGCCTCGTTGCCCGCGCCCCCGCCATTGTTGGCGATGGTGTAGTGGAAGGTCTCGCTGACCAGTTCACCGCTGTCGAGCGCTTGCGTGTCCGCATCCGCATCGTTCAGCACATAGCGGTAGCTGCCGTCCGTTTTGACGAACAGGTCGCCATATTTGCCCGCGATCTTCGCTTCGCCGGTCACGCCGTCAAAAACGAGATTAATTTGCGCGTCGGTGCCCGAAGAGCCTTTGACAAGCTTGAGCGCCGCATCCTCGGTGCGGTCGGCGTCGAACCAGTTTGCGCCGTCCACGCCGGACAGGTTGCCGCTGACGCTGGCATGGGTCAGGACATCGCTGCCCTCGACGACCGCGCTGGGCGTGGTCGATGGGACGTTGATTTCCGGCGCATCATTGGTGCCGGTGATGGTGATGACGAGCGGCTGCTGGCTGGTTGCTCCCGTCTCGTCCTCCAGCGTCACCGTGTAGGTCAGCGTCAGCGTGTCGCCGGCGCGCAGGAAGTCGAGATCGGCCGTGGCGGCGTAGGTCCAGCCGATCGACTGCTCCTCCCCGCTCGCGCTGATGGCGTCGTCGAAGCTCAGCCCGTCCAGCAGCGCTTCCGGAATGCCCGAATAGCTGACGACAGTGTCGGACGCATCCCTCAGTTCAACCTCCGGCGTGCCCGCCGATACGGTCAGCGTGTCGCCGATATCGGCATCCTGGACGGTGAGGAGCCCGTCGGCTTCAATTGTCTGAGCCGAGGCATTGCCGGATTCCGCCTGATCGTCCGGCAACGTGATTATCGAGAGCAGCGGCGCGTCATTGGTGCCCGTCACGGTGATGGTGACAAGCTGCGTGAAGAATGCGTCCTGCTTGTCCTTCACCTCGACAGTGTAGGTGAGGGTGAGGGTGTCGTCCTTCTTGAGATAGTCGAAGTTGATGTCCGGGGCCGAGAAATCCCAGGTGACGCTCCCGGAGCCGCTGCCATCGGTCTGCGCCACGGTCAGCCCCAGCAGGTTCTTCAGCGCCGCTTCGTTTAGGGCAAGGCCGTCATCATTGCCGCTGATCTCAACCGACTTGACGATCGCGCTGTGCTCCGATGCGTCGTCGACAAGGTCGGCGTCGGTGAAGGTGAAGCTGCCCGTGTCGATCAGCGTCGGTACAAGGCTGCCCGTCTGGTCGACAGTTTCGGCCAAATCGCCGACGACATCCGTGGCCGTCCCGATCACCGGCGCGTCATTCTCGCCGGTGATGGTGAAGCTCAGGGTCTGCGGAACTTCGCCATCGTCGCCCGACTGCGCCTTGAAGGCGATGGTGTAGGTGACGCTCTGGCCTGTCCCCAGCCAGTTGAAGGCGGCGCGGTCGTAGCTCACCTCACCGGACGGCTTGTCGAAGGTGACGAGACCATCGAGCGTACCGTTCACCGGCGCGGTGCCGGTGGCGGTGATGCTGCCGGAATTCGCGACATAATCCTGAGGGTTGGACGCGTCCTGCGTGTCGGGATCGGTGATCGTCACATAGTCGGCGACATTGAAGCTGACCGTCGCGGTCGTGTTGATCTCGCTCACGGCGGTCGGGTTGGTGACGGTGATGGTCGCCGCGTCGTTGCCGCCGGCGATAGTGACAATCAGCGTGCTGGTCGCCTCGTTGCCTGTGCCGCCGCCATTGTTGGCGATGGTGTAGTGGAAGGTTTCGCTGACCGACTGGTCGGAGTCGAGCGCCTGCGTGTCCGCATCGGCATCATTGAGGACGTAGCGATAGCTGCCGTCATCCTTGACGAACAGGTCGCCATATTTGCCCGCGATCTTCGCTTCGCCGGTCTGAGCGCCGCTCGCCAAACCGTCAAAGACCAGATCGGCTTGCGTATCCGTGCCCGACGCGCCCTTGGTGACCTTGAGCGCGGCATCCTCGGTGCGGTCTGCGTCGAACCAGTAGCTGCCATCGTCTGACAGGTCGCCTGTGACGATTGCATTACCCTCGACGACGCCCGCTTCCACCACGCCGCCGGTGGATGACGGCGCTGTGATGATCGGCACATCGTTGGTGCCGTTGATCGTGATCGTGACGACCTGGTCCGCCGTGCCGCCATGCTTGTCGGCGACCGTGACGGTGTAGGTCAAGGTGAGCGTGTCGTCTTCGCGCAGATAGTCGAAGGCGCTGTCGGCCGCCGTGAAGGTCCAGTCGACATCGCCGCCGGTGCCGTCGCTTCCGGTCTGGGTCGTGACGAAGCTGAGCAGCGCCTTGAGCGCCGCTTCGTTGAGGCCGAGGCCATCCGTTGCGCCGCTCGTGGTGACGCTCTTGACCGACGCGCTATGCTCGTCGATCGCATCCGCCAGATCGACGTCGGAGAAGGTGAAGTTACCTATGGCCTGGAGGCTGGTCGACCCGTTGGTTTCGCCCGTCTCGGTGACTGCGCCCGACTGGGTGCTGGCGGCGATGACCGGCGCGTCGTTGGTGCCGGTGATGGTGATGGTAACGGTCTTATCGAACTGCTCGCCCGACGAGTCGATGATGCGAACCCGATAGGTTTCGGTCACCGTGTCGCCCACGGCCAGATAGGTCGAGGCGCTGTTGCTGAGGCTGTAATTCCAGGTGACAACCCCGTTGCCGTCATCCAGCGCCGGATTGGTCACGCTGGCGGTCAGCGACCCCCCGGGGCCGCTGAGGCCGCTTGTCAGGCGCGTGACCTGAACGGCGTGGTTGGAGAAGTCGGCATCGCTGAACGCGATGGTGCCGGAGGCCGGGGCGGGATCGACGCCGGTCGCCGTCGGCTCGCTGACGGAAGCGCTCAGCGTCGCCAAGCCCTGCGTGATCGGATCGTTGGTGCCGTTGAAGGTGATGGCGATGGTGGTCGACGCCGTCGCATTGGCAGCACCACTCTGATCGTCGGCGGTGACCTTGATGTAGAGCGTGAGTACTTCGCCCTGGCGCAGGAAGTCGATCTGGCTTTCGGTGACGGCGTAGGTCCAGCCGACCGCGCCGTCATTGCCCGTGATCGGCGGCAGGGTGAGCGAACCCAGCAGGCTCGTGATCTGGCTTTCGCTCAACGTGCGCGCCGCGAAATTGCTGGTGAAGCCTTTGGAATCGCCGAGGCTGAGGTCCAGCGCCTTGGTGAGCACGGTCTGCCCGTTCGCGTCCGCATCCGTGATCGTGAAGGTGCCGCTGATCCCCGGCAGCGCGGTCGTCCCGCCGCTATGGCCGACGGGCTCTGCGATCGGACCCGCCGATTGCGAGACGCCGGAAATGGCCGGCGCGTCGTTGGTGCCGGTGACGGAGATGACCACATTCTCGGACACCGATCCGCCCTTGCCGTCGCTGATCGTCACCGGGGTGGTGATGGTCAGCGTTTCGCCGAGCGCCAGGAAGTCGAGATTGGGAGAGGCGGTCCAGGTCCAGGTGAAACTGCCGTTCATATTCTTCACGACGGTGAAGGCGTCGGCACTGGAAAGGGCTATGACCAGGTCCATCGGTGGCGTGCCACCCGACCACGCGACGGTGGTCGAGCCTTCGCTGACGGTCAGCACGTCGGTCAGGTCGAGATCGCTGGCGGTGAAGCTGCCGCTGGTGCTGATGGACGTAGCACCGGTCACGGCTTCGGCGAACGTCTCGGCAAAATCGCCGCCGGCATTGATCGTCGGCGCGTCATTGGCGCCGGTGATGGTGATCGTCACCGTTTCCGTATCGGCGCCACCTTCGCCATCGCTGACTTCGATCTCATAAGCGAGGACGAGCGTTTCATCCTTGGCGAGATAGTCGAACGTCTGGGCGCCGGAGTTGAAGGCCCAGGTCAGGCTGCCGACGCCCGTTTCGTCGTCGGTGAGGTCACCCTCCGTCACGCTCATCATTGCCTTGAGCGCGTCGTTGCTGATGCCGTTGGTGATGCCCACGGCAACCACGCTCTTCACCGTAGCGGTATCCACATCGCTGAGGTCGAGGTCGGACACGCTCAGCGTGTCGCTGGCAGACAGATTCCCGGCGTTGGCTTCGGTCACGCCGCCGGCGACGGAATCCTCGACGCCGATTGAGATGACAGGATTGTCATTCGTGCCGTTAATGGTAATGACCACATCCTGCTTGGCAACGCCGCCTTTGCCATCGATGACCGTGGTCTCATAGGTCAGGACCAGCGATTCGCCGACCGCGAGATAATCGAACGCCCGGCCGCCCGAATTGAAGGTCCAGTTCAGCGCGCCTGCACCAGTGGCATTGTCGGTCAGGTCGGTGTGAACGCCGATGCTGAACATCGCTTCAAGATCGAGGTTCGAAATACCGGGATGTTCACCCCCGACACTCTTCAGCGTTGCCGATGCGGTGTGGGCATCGGTCAAGTCGACGTCGGTAATGGTCAGCGTGTCGGTGGCGCTGAGCCCGGAGTTGCCTTCGTTGAAGCTTTGAGCAGCGCTATCCCCTTGCTCGGTCGAGATGACTGGCTGGTCGTTGCTGCCGGTGATCGTCACGGTGACCGTTTCGCTGTCGGAGGCAGCGCCATCGGACACGGAAACCGTGTAGGTCATCACCAGCGTCTCGCCGGCGGCGAGATAGTCGAACGCCTTTTCGGCGGCTGCGAAAGCCCAGCTTGCGCTGCCCGCCTGTGCATCCCCGCCCGCCGCGGCGATAGAGGTAGTCAGATAGCCCCGCGCGGCCGCTTCGGACGGACGGCCGATGGTGGGGCCGGTGCCGCCGAACGCGACCTCATGGGTGACCGTGTGCGTGCCGTCCTGGCTGACGTCGAGGTCGGTGAAGGCGATGCTGCCGTTGCCTCCCAGCAGGGTGTCGCTGCCGGTGCGGTCGGTAAGCTCGGTGAACGCAGCATTCTCCGCCGCATTGCTGGTGATGACCGGCGCGTCGTTGGTGCCGGTGACGATGATAGTGACGGTCTGCGTGTCCGTCGCGTCGCTGCCGTCCTTGACGGTGACCGTATAGGCCAGCGTGACCGTTTCACCGATCGACAGATAGTCGAACTTGCTGCTGGCGGCCGAGAAGGCGAAGTCGATCTTGCCATGCTGATTGTCGGTGCCCGCATCCACGAGCGACGCGGTGAAGGCAGCGAGCATGTCCGCTTCGGTCACACGCAGCGTCGTCGGGCCGCCCGAAATCTGAACGCTCTTGTCGATTATGTGCGTCGCGTCCTGCGCGATGTCGAGGTCAGTGAAGTCGAAGCTACCCGATACGGTCAGCGTGTTCGCCTCGCCTTCGGCAAAGGTCTTTGAGAAAGCCATCGACGTGATGTCCGGCGCGTCGTTGGTGCCGGTGATGGTGATGACGACATCCTGCGTGTCGATGCCGCCCTTGCCGTCGTCGACCATGAGGCTGTACGTGATCTTGAGATCCTCGCCCGCCGCGATGAAGTCGAACTTCTCCGCCCCAGCGTTGAAGGACCAGGTCAGTTGGGCGGTGCCGTCTGCTGCGATGACCGGCTCGTCGGTCGGCCGGGTGAACATGGTGAGCAATTGCCCGTCGGTCAGCCCATTCCGTTCGCCTGTGACCGGACCAATTACGACCGAGAAGCTGTGAATGTCGCCCACATCATAATCGGTAAGAGTCAGCGTGCCGCTGGTGGTGAGCGAAGCATCCTCGGCCAGGGTCTTGGCGTCCGAATTGCCGGTTCCGATGCTGATGACAGGATCGTCGTTGGTCCCGGTGATCGACACGATGATCTTGTTGGTCGCGGTCAGCGGCGTCGTGCTGTCGTCCGAAATGGTATAGTCGAATATATCGTCCACGACTTCCTGAACAGCGAGCTTCTGCGTATCGAGGGCCGCATTATTCAGCGCATAACGGTAGCTGCCATTGGCCTTCAGATACAGCGTGCCGTAGACGCCATCGATGACGGCCTCATCGCCGGTGCCGCCGGTGAAGGCCAGGCTGCTCTGGGTGGTGCCCTCGGCACTGGCTTTGGTGACACGAAGAGTCTCACCTTCCACGTCGGACCATAGGAGGGCGGCATTGCCGCTGGCGGACGGCTCGCCCGCCGCCCCATTTGCCGCGCCGCCGGCCTCGATAACGCCGCCGACGATGGACGAACCCGAAATCACCGGCGCGTCGTTGCGTCCCTGCACGCTGATGGTGAGCGTGGCCTCATCGCTCGCGCCCTTGTCGTCGGTGACGACATAGGCGAATGTGTCGCTGCCGGTCTCGCCCGCTTTCAGCGCCTGCGTGTCGGCATCGCTTAGCGCATAGCTGTAGCTGCCATTTTCATAGATGGTGAGCGTGCCATATTTGCCGGTGAGCGTCACGCCCTCATCGGTGACGACGCTGCTGTCCAAACCCTCAGGATTGGCGGCGGTCACCTTGAGCACGGCATTGCGGTCGGCGTCGGTGTCGCTTCCGGTGATGACATTGCCGGCCGCCGAAGCGTCGCCGGCCGTAGCATTGGCGACGCCGCCGGCTTCGATCACGGCATCGGCGGTGTTGTTGTCATCGACCGCGACGGGACCGTCATTGGTGCCCGTGATAGTGATGGTGACGGTCTGCTCGTTGGACGGACTCGTCCCGTCGGTCACGGTCACCGGATAGCTGATGGTGAGCGTGTCGCCCTCTGCCAGAAAGTCGAGATTGGCGGCGGCGGGATTGTAGGTCCAGGTGACGGTCCGCGACGTGCCGGAGGCGGAGGCGGCGTTGTTGATCGCCAGAGTGAACGCGCCGGTGGCGGTGAGTTCGGCGGGTGCACCGGCGAAGGTTACGTTGTTGAGCTTGATCGTCGGCACACCGGCCTGCGGCGTCAGCATGTCGCTGCCGTCCACGTCCGATACGCTGATCGTGCCGACGATCGGCGCGATGTCCTGCGCGGACGCGACCAGCAGTTCCTCGACCGCATTCGGCTGCGTGACGCTGCCCAGCACCGGCGCATCGTTCTGCCCGTTGACGGTGATGACGATCTGCGCCGTATCCTCGTTCGCGGCGCCCGCACCGTTCGACACCTTGTAGGTGAAGGTCTCGGTCGGGCTGTCCTGGCTGTCGAGCGCCTGCGTCACCTCGCGGCTGTTGTCGAGGACGTAGCGATATTCGCCCGTCTCCTTGAGATAGAGGGTGCCGTAGGTGCCCTCGATCGCCATTTCATCGACCGCGACATTGTCAGGCAGGGTGAAGGCGCGGCCGAATATGCCCTGGCCGTCGCCTGGACCGTTGCCGTCCCACACGGACACGATCCTGCCGTCATCCAGTTGCGCGAGCGGGATGAAGCCGTAGTCGCTGTGCCGGAACTGGGTGCCCGAACTGGTCTCGTTCAGCCGGAACTCGGCGCCGACAGCAATGCCATTCGCATCGAAGCGTTGACCATAAATGCCCCAGCTGGACCCATCCTGGCTGTTGGAGGTCCAGCTGATCAGGAAGCCGCCATCGTCCAGGCTGGTGATCGCGGGGTAGTGCTGACCATTTGTCGTGTAAGTATTTACGCGGAATTCGCCGCCGATTTTGGCCCCATCGACATCGAAACGCTGGGCGTAGATGCCATAACCGCCGCCATCTTGGGGCGACTGCCATGTCACGACGAAGCCGCCATCGTCGAGCGTCGCGACGGAGGAATATTCCTGTTCCGAAGTCGTGAAGCTGTTTACGAGAATCTCGCTGCCGGACGGCGCGCCATCGGCCCCATAAGTCCGGACCAAGACGTCATAATTACTGCCGGTATAGGCGGTCCAGGTTGCGACGAAGCCGCCGCCAGGCAAAGCCGATACCGAGGGATATACCTCCGAATTCAGGCTGAATGTCAACTGTGTCTGGGTTCCGGACGGTTCTCCATCTTCGTCGAAAATTTGGGCGAAAATGCCGTATCCACTGCCATCTTCGTACAGGGACTGCCATGTCACCACAAAACCACCGTTCGACAAAAGTGACACGGTGGGATTAGATTGATTGTAAGCGGTGGTCGTGATGGGAAAAGCGTCGCCGCCCACACCGGCGGCATCGTAGATGCGGCCATACACACCGTAACCAGTGTCGTCCGGGGCGCTCCAGGTGACCACGAAACCGCCGTCACCGAAAGCTGCGACCGATGCGGCAAGTTCGTCGACGCCCAGATTTGTGATCGGGAAATCATCGCCTTCCGGTTGCCCGTCAGCGCCATATCGCCGGCCATGAACATTGTAGCTGACGCCGTCATAAGCGCCGTATGTAACCACAAACCCGCCGTTCGACAGCGCGGTGATCGACGGCACAAACTGGGTATCCGCTGTAGTCTGATTGACGCGGAAATCGCCGCCGTCCGCAACAGGCGTCGGGGTCGGCAGCGCGAAGCTCTGGCTGGCGCTCTGGCCGAAGCCGATGGCGGTGATGTGCAGCCCGGCCGCTTCGGCGCCGTCCACATCACTCCAGTTGCCGCCGGCCGACAGGTCGCCTTCCAGCGCAGCGACAGCATCCTCGGAAATCGAGCGGGTGGTGTCCGCCAGCACCACCGGCGCGTCGTTGCTGCCGGTGATGGCGAGAGTCAGCGTCGCGGTGGCGGTTACGCCGCCGCCATCGACCATCGTGTAGGTGAAGGTCTCCGTCGCCGGCTGCCCGTCGGTCAGCGCCTGGGTCGCGGCCCGGCTGTTGGCCAGCGTGTAGGTATAGCTGCCGTCGGCGGCGATGCTGATGTCGCCATAGGTGCCGGCGATGGTGGCGGCGACACCGCCGCTGGCCGATGGCACCGATCCGGCGCTGACGCCGACGACCGTCTTCGTATCGCCATCATCGATGTCGGTATCTTCGGTCAGGACATTGCCCGTCGCCGTGGCATTGCCCGTGCCGGCAAAGCCCGCCTCCACCAGCGCCGTGCCGGCATAGGTGTCCCAAACCGCCGTGGGCACGTCATTGGTGCCGGTGATGGTGATGGTGAGGGTCGAAGAACCGCCCACGCCCGCCGCGTCGCGGCCATGATAAGTGAAGACCTCGGTAACGGTCTGCCCCGCCTTAAGCTTCTGCGTGTCCGCATCGCCATTGTTCAGCGTATAGGTATAGGCGCCGTCCGCCGCGATCGTCAGCGATCCATATTTGCCTTCGAGCGGCTCACCCACCGTGCCGGTGACCGCACCGAACGCGATGGCGTCGACAGACTTGGAGTCCGCGACATCGACGTCGGTGTCATTGGTAAGGACATTGCCAGTGAAGGTCGGGGTTCCGGCAACCAGTCCGGTCGAAATCTGCCCCGCTTCGGTGACCGCGCCCGTATCCGCCACGACCACCAGCCCGTCATTCGCGCCGGTGACGTTGATCGTGACGGTCCGCGTATCAGTGCCGCCATGGCCGTCGCTCAGCGTCAGCGTATAGGTGAGGGTCAGGGTCTGGCTGGCCTGAAGATATTGGAAATAGGCGGGTGTGTTGGTGAAGGTCCAGGCGACCGAGCCGGCGGCGTCCGTCGTCGTGGAGGTCACCGCCGTCCCCAGCAGCGCCTTCAACTGGTCGGACGTTGCCGACAGGCCGGTCGTATCGCCGGTCGAAGCGACGGCGACGCTGGAAATGCTGTGGGTGTCGAGCACATCGACATCGGTGAAGGTCAGGGTGCCGGTCAGGGGCGGGATCGCGTCCTCGGTCAGGCTGTCGGGGGAGGACTGGCTGCTGGTGAATGTCGGGTCATCATTCGTGCCGGTGATGGTGATGGTGACATTGGTCGTTTTTTCGTCGCCGTCATCGTCGATGATCGTGACACGGAAGACCTGCGTGACCGTCTCGCCGACGGCGAGATACTGGACTGCGGCGTTATCGACCGAGAATTTCCAGTCCACCTCGCCATTCTGATCCGCGGTGCCGGTCGCGTCATCGAGGATGTTGACCGAGAAAGTCCCGAGATTCGCCCCGGTGCTGCTGATCCGCTCTGCCAGCGGGATATGGAAATGGCCGGTGCCGCCAGATGTATCGGTGAACTTGATCTTGCCGATCGTCTCCAGCTTTCCGAGCGAAACCGCGACCTCTTCGGTAACGCTGCCGGTCAGATTGCTGTCGCTCAGATTGATGTTCAGCCCGCCGTCCATGATAACCCCCCTATGCGCAACACAATGCAGCCCGCACATGTCATGTGCAGGAACGACCTTCTTACCGATGCGACCGGATTACTTATTCAGATTCTTTTATAGATTCCCGATACTTAGTTCTTATTCACTAATTTAGGAGAATCACTATTAACCGCATCTTAACCACAATGGAGCGCGCGCGCAATACCGCAAATGCGGGATGCGCATCGGATTTGGCTTCATTTTTTCTCAATATAGGTGGATGGGAACTTGACCGATCATCGCTATATTTGAGGCACCAGAAGTCGCGCGGAGATCATCGGACGGCTAGACTAGGCCAATGGAATAGGCCGCCGCGAGCAGGCACAATAGCGCACCCAGAATGATCGCGCCGGCCCCTCGGGCGCGCCTTGCGGCCGGGGCGGTGGCTGTCGGCTCCTCAGGAGCGAGGCTCGCACCAAAATTCGCGCGGACGATGATGCCGGCCTGCTTCGCCAGGTCGAACTCGGCGGCGGAGAGAGGGAGGTCGAACAGGCATCCCGCGCGCCCATCCCGCACCCAGACCACCCGCCCCCCGCGCGCGCCGACCCCGGAGAGGCCGACCAGCACGGATGCGCCGGGCACAAGCGCAGGCACGCCCGACAGGCTGCACCCGGTCAGCGACACATCGTCCAGCCACACGTCGCAGGGCGCGCCGTCCGCCGTCCGCAGCGTCGATGCCCGGCGGAGCGCCAGCCGGCTCGCGGCGCGATAGAAGCGGTGGAGCCTGGGCCGATAGGGCGGCTTCATCTCAGCCCGCCATCGCCAGCGCGACCGCTTCGGCGACCTTGATCCCGTCGATCGCGGCTGAGAGGATGCCGCCGGCATAGCCCGCGCCCTCCCCCGCCGGATAGAGGCCGGCGACGTTGAGGCTCTGAAAATCCTTGCCCCGGTTGATCCGCAGCGGCGAGGAGGTGCGGGTCTCCACGCCGGTCATGACCGCGTCGGGATGATCGTAGCGCGCGATCTGCCGGCCGAAGACGGGCAGCGCCTCGCGGAACGCCTCGATCACGAAGGGCGGCAGGCATTGCGACAGGTCGGTGGGGGTGACGCCGGGCTTGTAGCTCGGTTCCACCGATCCCAATCCGGTCGAGGGGCGGCCGGCGAGGAAATCGCCCACCGTCTGCCCCGGCGCATGATAGGAGGAGCCGCCGGCGATATAGGCCTGGGCTTCCCAGTGGCGCTGGAAATCGATCCCCGCCAGCGGCCCGCCGGGATAGTCGCGCTCCGGGTCGATGCCGACCACAAGGCCCGAATTGGCGTTGAATTCGGCGCGGCTATACTGGCTCATGCCGTTGGTGACGACCCGGCCCTCCTCCGAGGTGGCGGCGACGACGCGGCCGCCGGGGCACATGCAGAAGCTGTAGACCGTCCGGCCGTTGGCGCAATGATGGGCGAGGCTGTAGGCGGCAGCGCCCAGGTCCGGGTGGCCTGCGCAGTTGCCGTAGCGGGCCTGGTCCACCCAGCTTTGCGGATGCTCGATCCGCACGCCGATCGAGAAGGGCTTGGCCTCCATATGGACGCCGCGCGCGTGGAGCATGGCGAAGGTCGGGCGGGCGCTATGGCCGATGGCGAGGACGACATGGTCGCTCTCGATGACGTTCCCGTCCGCCAGAACGACGCCGCGCAGCCGCTGCGTCCCCTCGCCGGTGCGGTCGAGCAGCAGGTCGTCCACCCGCGCCTGCCAACGATATTCGCCGCCCAGCCCCTCGATCTGGCGGCGCATCGCCTCAACCATCGAGACGAGGCGGAAGGTGCCGATATGCGGATGCGCTTCCCAGAGAATGTCGTCAGGCGCGCCGGCGGCGACGAATTCCTCCAGCACCTTGCGGCCCAGGAAACGCGGGTCTTTGACCCGGCAATAGAGCTTGCCGTCGGAGAAGGTGCCCGCGCCCCCTTCCCCGAACTGGACGTTGGAATCGGGGTTCAGTTCGCCGCGCCGCCACAGGCCCCATGTGTCCTTGGTGCGCTCGCGCACCACCTTCCCCCGGTCGAGGATGATCGGGCGGAAGCCCATCTGCGCGAGGATGAGGCCGGCGAAGAGGCCGCACGGCCCCGCGCCGATCACGACCGGGCGCTTGCCGGCCCAGCCCTGCGGCGCATGGGTGACGAAGCGGTAGCGTGTATCGGGGGTCGGGCGGACGTCATGGTCGTTGGCGAAGCGGGCCAGCACTGCCGCTTCGTCCGCCACATCGACGTCGAACGTATAGACGAGTTGGATCGCCGAGCGGCGGCGCGCGTCATTGCCCCGGCGCACCAGTCTGTGGCCGCGCAATTCATCCGGCGCGAGGCTTAGGCGCGCGCAGATGGCGGGGGCAATCGCGTCGGCGGGGTGGTCGAGCGGGAGTTTGAGGCCGGACAGGCGGATCATGCCCGGCCCATAGTCCCTCTCCGCTTCGCCGTCACCCCCGCGCGACGCGGCGGGCTACACCCTCCCCCAGCAGCGCCGCGACCATGCTGAGGCCCGTTAGCGGGAAGAGGACGCCGATTGCGATCATCAGTGCCGCGACGGTGCGGCGCGCGCCCGGCGTCGCAGGGGGCGGCGTGGCGAAGCGCCGCTTCCACCAGAGGATCGGCGCAGTGAGGCAGAGCGCGAGCAAGCAGAGGCAGCCCGCCAGCATCAGCAGCCGGTTCGCTTCGCCATATTGCTGGCCCTGATGCACCGCGATGCCCCATTCCACCGCCTTCGCGCAGGGGCCGAACATGCGCCAGTCCATGTCCTGCACCACCGCCCCGCTCGCCGCGTCGATCGTTAGCGCGCGTGCATCGTCGGCGCGCTCGACCAAGGTCACGACCAGATAGGGCGCGCCGGGCTGCGCCGGCAGGATGATCTGATAGCCCGCGCTGATCCCGCGTCCAGCAGCGACGCGGGCGACGGCATCGACGCCGACATCACCCGGACCACCCGCGCCGCTGCCGCCCTCGCGCAGGGTCCAGGGCAGCGCCTCCTTCGCGGGTGCGCTCCAGGGGATTGACGCCATCTTCGGCCGGCCCCACGCGTTCGCTGCCACGACCGCGCGCAGTCCGCCGCCCCATATCTCCGTCCAGGGCATTCCCGTGACCGCAAGGAACAGGATCACCCCCGCCGACAGGAAACCCAGCGTGCCATGCAGGTCGCGCCAAAATAATCGGCCCTTGGGACGGCCCCGCACCGCCAGCGCCGGCTGGCCGCGCCGGGGCCAGCGCAGATAAAGGCCCGTGACGCAGAGCAGGATCGCCCAGCCCGCGACCACCTCGACCAGCCGGTTGCCCACCGCCCCGGTCAGCGCCAGGCTGTGCAAATTCTTGACGACGCCCATCACCCCGCCGCCGCGCATCTCGCCCAGAAGGCGGCCGTCAGCCGGATCGACGAAATGGACGATCGGCGCGCCCCCGCCCGGCCGGGTCATGACCCGCCAGCTTTGATCGGCCGTCTGCGGCACCGTAATCTGGGTGACTTTCTCCCCCGTCCGCCGCTCGACCGCCGCGATCAGCCGGGCCGGTGAAGCAGCAACCGCCGGGCGATCGAGTGTCACCGGGTAGAGCCACGCCTCCACCTCCGGCTTGTAGAGATAGAGCGCTCCGGTCACCGCCATCAGCGCGAGCACCGGCAGCACGATCAGCCCGGCATAGAAATGCCAGCGCCACATGGCGCGATAGAAAGCGGCGTCTTCCATGCGATCCCCTTTCATCACAGGCGCGCGCGCAGGCCGGCATAGACGGCGCGGCGCTCGACCGGGTAGAATGACGCCTGCCCGCTGTAACGGACGACCGCGCTGATGTCACCGATGGCGCGCCGCTGCGTCAGGTTGCGCGCGTCGAGGAACAGGGTGACGCCCTCACGCACCCCCGCCTGCGCCGTCAGCCCCAGCAAAGCATAGCCGCCGGTGCGTTTCGTGTTGGCATAGTCGGCCCATGCCCCCTGCGGCAGCCACTCGATCGCCGGCGACATGCTGAGCCGATCGCCGCCCAGCGTCAGTTCGGCGCGGTAGAGATGGCGCGGGATGACGGGCAGGCGATTGTTCCTGAACTGGGCGTCGCCCCGGAACCGGAAGTCGCTATATTGGTAAACCTGCCGCAGCCGCGCCCAAGGCAGTAGGGAGAGGTCAAGCCCAGCTTCGATCCCTTGGTGCCGCGTGCGATCGGCATTGAAGGTCGCGGCCGGGATTATGCCGGGCACGACATTATATTGCAGCATCTCGCCCCTGATGTCCGCGCGGTAGAGGCTGATATCCCAGGCCGCGATCCCCGCTCGGCCGCGCGTGCCGACCTCCGCCGTCCACGCCTTTTGCAAGCCGACCGGGGTGAAGCCCGGCGCGCCGCCGCTCGGGGTCTGGCTCAGTTCGCTATAGCCGGGCATTTCGACCGAGCGGCTGTAATTGGCGTAAAATTGCACCTGCCCGGTCGGGGCGTAGAGCAGGCCGAACTTCGGCGCGAAGGCGTCGAACGTCGCCTGGCCGCTGCGTACGGGCGCGAAGCGATTGGCGATGCGCCGCTCGCCATGGCTGTGAATGCCCCCGACGATCAGCCAGAGATGGTCCACCGGCGCAATCCGCGCCTCGCCATAGCTGTTGATCGTATGCGCCCGCACACGGGCATAGGCGGTCGGTGCGCCGGATTGGCCTGCCACATTGACGAACTGGCGTGCTGTTCCCCTGCCGAAACGTGCCTGGCTGCCCAATGTCACCTCAACCGGCATCCCGCCCAGATCGCCCGCCAGATCGACGCTGGCATAAACCCCTCGATCCTCAGATTTCTGGTCGATCACCTGAAAGATCGGGTGGAACAACTGCTTGGCGTTGTAGAACAGCCCGAAGGCCAGCGTCCCGTCTCCCAGATCGACCGTCGTGCGGTTCTGGAGCCGCAGCGAATCGATGTCGCGCGCCTGATCGCCCACGAAATTGCCGGTGGTGGGGTTGGTCAGCGCATTCCGCTCAGTCAGCGCCCCGGCAAGCTTCTGCCGGATCGTCTGCGCGCTGGCGTAGAAGCGGGTCTCGACGCGATCGCTGAGGCGCAGCCCGACATTGCCGTTGAAGCGCAGCGCCTTGCGCTCGCCATGGGCGCGGTCGCTGTCGGAGCGGTCGCCCGTCACCGCAAGATAGACGTCGCCTCGCGCATCCGCATAACCATAGGCCGCCTTGCCCCGCAGCGTGTCGAAGCTCCCGCCGTCCAACCGCAGTTCAATGCCCGGTGCGCTGCGTGCCGTCGGCGTCACCGCGTTGATCGCGCCGCCCAGCGTCGATCCGCCATAGCGCAGCGCATTGCCGCCACGATACACCTCGATATGCTGGAAGACCTGTGGGTCGAGTTCCTGGAAGTCGCCATTATCGTCGGCCATGTTGATCGGGATGCCGTCCTGCAACAAAGTCAGCCCGCGCATATGGAAGCCGCGCGACAGGCCCGATCCCCGGATCGAGAGGCGCACCTCCTGCCCGAATCGCGGCTGGGTATAGACGCCGGGCGAGAAAGCGAGCGCATCGCGCAGCGAGACGGCGAGACGGTTCTCGAAGGCTTCGGCCGCGACGACATCGGCCCCGCCGGGGGTGCGCTCGACACGAGCGACCGCCTCCTCGACCTGCGGGATGGCGGTGACGATGATGGTGCTGCCCGGCGCTTCATCGGCAAGGGCGGGCGGGACGGACAGGAGGATGGCGCACAGCGGCAGGCTGCGCGCGGCATGACAAGGATGCATGGGAAATCTCTTCTGAAAACAGGCATGGGGTCGCGCGGCGGGATCGCCGGCGCGAATCTATTGTTCAGAAGTACAAGGGCGGCCCCGACGAGGGCGGCGGCGGCGCGGCGAGGCGCGCGATCAGCCCGGTCTTGAGCGCGAAGGCGATCGGCCCAAAGGCACGCTGCCATGCAGGCAGCGGCAGATCGGCGAGGATCAGCGGCGGAACCACCGGCTGGATCGAGGCGGCGAAGGGGCAATGTTGCTGCCCCGTCATACCGTCGTCGGGCGCGTCCGGCCTGCCCGGTGCGCGGTCGCGCGGCACGACGACATTGACCGCGCCTTGCCCGGTGCACAGCGTGACGACCACGCCGCGCTCGGTTCGCATCGGCATGAAGCCCGCAGGCGCGATCAACTGGACCGCAAGGACGAGCAGCGCCAGCACGGCCAGCAAGCCGCGTGCTTTGCTCGATCCTCTGATGGCCCCTGTCATGGCGCAGGCCGTAGCGGCCACAGACTGCCCTGTCACCAGGGCAAAAGGCCCCAGCAGCCCGAACTGACATTGACGTAAACGTAAAGCTGCCTTACATCAGCGCCCATGAGCAAGCTGAGCACCATCGCAGGCATCGAGCTGCCGGACCATAGCGACCGGCAGAGCTACAGCATCACCGACCTGTCGGAGGAATTCGGAGTCACCGCCCGCGCGCTCCGCTTCTACGAGGATGAAGGGCTGATCTCGCCCGAGCGGCAGGGGCTGGCGCGCATCTATTCGCGCCGCGACCGTGCCCGCCTCGCGTGGATCTTGCGCGGCAAGCGCGTGGGCTTCAGCCTCACCGACATTCGCGAGATGATCGACCTCTACGACGCGGACGAAGCGCATGAGGCGCAGCGCCGCGTCACCATCGACAAATGCCGCGCGCGCATCGACCTGCTCACCCGGCAGAAGGACGATATCGACGCTGCGATCGCCGAACTGGCCGATTTCGTCGCCACCATCGAACAGAAATAAGCCCTGCCCCCTTCATAAGAATCGTTCCAGGAGAAGATCATGCCGAGCTACGCCGCCCCCGTCCGCGACACCCGCTTCGTGCTGGAGCATGTCGTCGGGCTCGACCGCTATGCCAATCTGCCAGGCTTTGCCGCCGCCACGCCGGACCTCGTCGAAGCGATCCTGACCGAAGGCGGCAAGGTCGCGGCGGAGATACTGTTTCCCCTGAACGCCTCGGGCGACAAGGAAGGCTGCACCCGGAACCCCGACGGCAGCGTGACCACGCCCAAGGGGTTCAAAGAAGCCTATGACCAATATGTCGCGGGCGGCTGGACCACGCTCCACGCGCCCGAAGAATTTGGCGGACAGGGCCTGCCGATGGTGATCGCCACCGCGCTCGGCGAATATATGTCCGCCGCCAACCAGGCGTTCGAAATGTATTTCGGCCTGACATCGGGCGCGATCTCGGCGCTGATCGCCAAAGGCAGCGACGAATTGCAGCAGCGCTACATCCCCAAGATGGTGACGGGCGAATGGACCGGAACGATGAACCTGACCGAACCCCATTGCGGCACCGACCTCGGCCTCATCAAGACCAGGGCCGTGCCGCAGAGCGACGGCAGCTACGCGATCACCGGCACCAAGATCTTCATTTCGGCGGGCGAGCATGACCTTGCCGAAAACATCATCCACTTGGTCCTCGCCAAGACGCCCGACGCGCCCGAAGGCAGCAAGGGCATATCGCTGTTCGTCGTGCCCAAGATCTTCGTCGGCGCGGATGGGTCGCTGGGGACACGCAACGCTGTGTCCTGCGGCTCGATCGAGCACAAGATGGGCATCCACGGCAACGCCACCTGCGTCATGAATTATGACGGCGCGACCGGATGGATGGTGGGCGAGGAGAATAAGGGCCTCGCCGCCATGTTCATCATGATGAACGCGGCGCGCCTCGGCGTCGGGGTGCAGGGTCTGGGCCAGGCGGACGCCGCCTTCCAGAACGCCGTCCATTATGCGCGGGACCGCCGTCAGGGCCGCGCGCTCACCGGCCCCAAGGAGCCGCAGGAGAAGGCCGACACCCTCTTTGTCCATCCCGACGTCCGCCGGATGCTGATGGAGGGGAAGGCGATCACCGAGGGGCTGCGCGCGCTGATCCTATGGACCGCGCTCCAGGTCGACCTGTCGCACAACGCCGCGAGCGAGGAAGAGCGGCAGGCGGCCGACGACATGCTCCAGCTCTTGACCCCGGTGGTGAAGGGCTATGGCACCGACAAGGGCTTCGACGTCGCGGTCGCCGCGCAGCAGGTGTTCGGCGGCCATGGCTACATCTGGGAAAATGGCGTCGAACAATATGTCCGCGACGCGCGCATCGCCCAGATCTACGAAGGCACCAACGGCATCCAGGCGATGGACCTGGTCGGCCGCAAGCTGCCGATGCATGGCGGTCGCGCGTTGCAGGCGTTCCTGAAGCTGGTGGCGGAGGAAGTCGCGGCGACGAAGGCGGACGAACAACTCGCCCCGATCGCCGAGGCGCTGGAAAAGGCCAGCGGACAGCTTGGCGCCGCGACCATGTGGCTGATGCAGAACGCGATGAAGAATCCCGACAATGCCGGCGCGGGCGCACATCACTACATGCACATCCTCGGCATCGTCGCGACCGGCCTGATGTGGCTGCGGATGGCGAAGGCCGCCTCCGCGCTGATCGCCGCGGGCGAAGGCGATGCCGGGTTCCTGGAAGCCAAGCTGGTGACCGCGCGCTTCTTCGCCGAACGCATCATGCCGGATGCAGGATCGCTGCGGCGGAAGATCGAGGGCGGCGCGGACGCGCTGATGGCGCTGGACCCGGAGATGTTCCTCGCGGCGTGAGGGGGCATGTTTCCCCTCCCGTTTACGGGAGGGGGGGGTCTATCATCGACCATTTTTTGCCGTTGTCGTCTCTTTCTGCGGTTCCCCGAATCGGACGCAGGATCAGGCCTCGGCCTCCGTCCCTTGGCTTTTGCTATAAAGCTCCAATGTGGCGACCCGTCGTTCTTCGCGCGCGACATGCACGATCACTGTGCCCGAAAGTTCGATGTCAGGGTGCGACGCACAATTCCCAGCGAACCATAGAGCCTCTGACAGCGGTTCTTTGTCATGCCATGTCGTCATCACAAACCTGTCATCCGGGATGTCCCCGAAATCAAAGGCTTCTAAGTGCCTCCAATCTACTGTGTCGTGCCAAGCCTCGCAGTCGATACCCCAAGCAATAAAGTAGAGGCATCCGCTCTCCAAGAGCCAAGAGGCCACTTCATTCCGCCGCACTTCGCTTACAGCCTGTTCGGAAATCAAAACTGCTCGGTAAGGCCGAACCTCTACGCTGGGCAGGGGGTCGTCGGGCGATAGATGCAGATAATCCAGCGTCATTGCACAAGCCTAATCGCGTCTCGACCAAGTGCAAGCGGAACAGCAGCTAACGGCCCCAGTGCAACCAAAAGACGACAGTCTCAAATCCACCCATCTCCGTCCTGCCAGCGAAGGCTGGCATCTCTCTTCTTCTGCGGCGCGGTTGAGAGAAAAGGGAGATCCCAGCATCCGCTGGGATTACGGGACATCAAACTGGCCTCTCTAACCCAACTCACCCGATCCACACTCGTCAAACTCCGTCACTCCCCATAAGCTCGGGCGATGCAGCCCCCTTTCCCCGCCTCCCGCACCCTGGGCCTCGCCGCCTGCATCGCACTCGTCATGGGCAACATGATCGGGTCGGGGGTGTTTCTGCTGCCCGCGAGCCTTGCTCCTTTCGGCTGGGACGCGGTGGCGGGGTGGGTGTTCACGATCGGCGGATCGCTGCTGCTCGCTTTCGTCATAGCGCGGCTCACCGTGGCGATGCCGGACGCCAATGCGTCGCAGATGATCGCGCGCGCCTATGGGCCGCTCGCCGGGTTCGCGATCGGGTGGATCTACTGGCTCTCGATCATCATCACCAATGTCACCATCGCCGTCGCCGCGACCGCGAACCTCAGCAGCGTGGCGCCCGCGCTCGCGCGGCCGGGCGCGGGTGCGGTCTGCTCGATCGGCTTCCTCTGGGCGATGACCGCGATCAACCTCGCCGGCGCGCGGGCGGCAGGGGTGACGCAGATCGGCACTACGATCGTCAAGCTGATCCCGATCCTGGTGGTCCTCGTCCTGCTGATCCTGATCCTGGGCAGCGGCCGGGCGGAGGTCGCGCCCTTCCCCGCGCGGGGGCTGACCGGCGCGGGCATTACCGCGTCGGCGGCGCTCACCCTCTGGGCGCTACTGGGCTTCGAGTCCGCCAGCGTCGCCGCCGACAAGGTGCGCGATCCCGCGCGCACTATCCCGCGCGCGACGCTGATCGGCACGGCGGCGACGGGGCTCATCTACCTGCTGGTCTGTTCCGGTATCGCGCTGACGCTGCCGGCGGCGGAGACGCAGACCGGCTCCCCCTTCGGCGCGTTCGTCAGCCATTATTGGTCGCCGGGGCCGGCGCGCTTCATCGCGCTGTTCGTGATGGTGAGTTGCCTCGGCGCGCTCAACGGCTGGACGCTCCTTCAGGGCGAAGTGCCGCTGGCGATGGCGCGCGCGGGCGAGCTGCCGCGCTGGCTGGCCGCGACTGATGCGAAGGGAACGCCGGTGCGCGGCCTCATCCTGTCCACGCTGCTGGCGAGCCTGCTGCTGGTGGCGAACAGCCTACAGGGGCTGGTGGCGCTGTTCACCGCGATGGCGCTGCTGGCGACATCGGCGACGCTCTGGCTCTATGTCGGCTGCGCGCTGGCCAGCCTGCGCTTCCGGCTGGTCATGCCCGCCGCGCTGCTGGGTCTCGCCTATGCGCTCTGGACCTTATGGGGCGCGGGCGTGGTCGCGAGCGGGTCGAGCCTGCTGCTGATGGCGGCGGGGCTGCCCTTTTATTGGTGGGCGCGGCGGGAGCGGGTGGCCCCATAAACATCCGTTCGCCCTGAGCGAAGTCGAAGGGCGGGGCTGAGCGGAGCGAAGCCACTTCGCTTCGCTCAGTGAGAGGGCTTCGACTTCGCTCAGCCCGAACGGTTTTATCCTAAGTAGAGGCTCAATCCCCCCATAATTCCTTGAGCTTGCCGAAGAAGCCGGTCGAGGCCGGGCATTCGTCGCCCGTCTCGGTCTCGCGGAACGCCTCCAGCAATTCCTTCTGCTTGGCCGTCAGCCGCGTGGGGGTTTCGACGTCGACCTGGATAACGAGGTCGCCCTGACCGCGGCCGTTCAGCACAGGCATCCCCGCGCCGCGCTGGCGGATCTGCTTGCCCGACTGGATGCCAGCGGGAATCTTGATCTCGTGTCGGCTGCCGTCCAGCCCCGGCACGTCGATGCTGCCGCCCAGCGCCGCCGTCGTGAAGCTGACCGGCGCGCGGCAGAACAGGGTCGTGCCGTCGCGCTCGAAGATCGAATGGCGCTTCACGTGGAGGAAAATGTATAGATCGCCCGGCGGCGCGCCACGCGCGCCCGCTTCGCCCTCGCCCGACAGGCGGATGCGCGTGCCTTCGTCCACGCCGGCGGGGATGGAGACCGACAGCGTCTTGGGCTTGTCCACCCGACCTTCGCCCCGGCAGGCGCGGCACGGGCTCTCGATCACCTGCCCCGCGCCATGGCAGGACGGGCAGGTGCGCTCGACCACGAAGAAGCCCTGCTGCGCGCGCACTTGGCCATGGCCGTGGCAGGTGCCGCAGGTCTTGACCCCGGTGCCCGGCTGCGCGCCCGATCCGTCACAGGTATCACAAGCCGCCGACACCTCAATCTGAATCTCGGTCTTCTTGCCATGATAGGCGTCGTCGAGGCTGATTTCCATGTCATAACGCAGATCAGCGCCCCGGCGCTGCTGCTGCCGTCCGCCGCCGCCAAAGCCCGACTGGCCGAAAATCGTCTCGAAAATGTCGCCCAGGTCGGAAAAGCCGCCCTGCTGCCCACGGAACCCGCCGCCGCCTCCGCCGTTCTGGGCATTGGTATAGGCGGCGTGACCATAGCGGTCATAGGCCGCGCGCTTCTGGGGGTCTTTCAGGCACTCATAGGCCTCCGACACGGCCTTGAACTTGGCCTCGCTGTCGGCGCATCCCCCGGTGCGATCCGGGTGATACTTCATCGCGAGCTTGCGATAGGCGCTCTTGATCGCCGCGCCGTCCGCCGTGCGCTCGACTTCGAGCAGCGAGTAGTAATCGACTTCGGTCGTCATTCGGACCCCCGCCCGCCCATATCGTCACCCCAGCGAAGGCTGGGGTCTCTCTTTTCTTGAGGCACGAAACCAAAGAAAGAGAGATTCCAGCCTTCGCTGGAATGACGAAGGTTGGACATAGCTTACGCCTTGTTGTTTTCGTCCACTTCCGAGAATTCGGCATCGACCACGCCGTCATCGGCCTTGGGCGCTTCCGCCTCGGGTGAGGCAGCGGCGGCCTGTTCCTTCTCGTAGATGGCCTGGCCGAGCTTCATGGCGACCGTGGCGAGTTCCTGCGCCTTGGTCTTCATCGCTTCGGCGTCGCCGCTCTCGATCGCGCTCTTGGTCGCGGCGATCGCGGTCTCGATCTCGCCCTTTAGGGACGCATCGACCTTATCGCCATGCTCGGCCAGCTGCGCCTCGGTTGTATGGACCAGGCTTTCGGCATTGTTCTTGGCTTCCGCCGCCTCGCGCCGCTTCTTGTCCTCTTCGGCGAAGCGCTCGGCGTCCTTGACCATCTGCTCGATGTCGGCGTCGGAAAGACCACCCGAAGCCTGGATACGAATCTGCTGCTCCTTGCCGGTGCCCTTGTCCTTGGCGGACACGTTGACGAGGCCGTTGGCGTCGATGTCGAACGTCACCTCGATCTGCGGCACGCCGCGCGGCGCGGGCGGGATGCCGACCAGGTCGAACTGGCCGAGCAGCTTGTTGTCCGCCGCCATCTCGCGCTCGCCCTGGAACACGCGGATCGTCACCGCCTGCTGATTGTCGTCGGCGGTCGAATAAACCTGCGACTTCTTGGCGGGGATCGTGGTGTTGCGGTCGATCATGCGGGTGAACACGCCGCCCAGCGTCTCGATGCCCAGCGAGAGCGGAGTCACGTCGAGCAGCAGCACGTCCTTGACGTCGCCCTGAAGCACACCCGCCTGGATCGCCGCGCCCATGGCGACGACCTCGTCGGGATTGACGCCGGTGTGCGGCTCCTTGCCGAAGAAGTCCTTCACCGCTTCGCGCACCTTGGGCATACGGGTCATGCCGCCCACGAGCACCACTTCGCTGATCTCGCTCGCAGTAACGCCCGCGTCAGCCAGCGCCTTCTTGCAGGGCTCCATCGTGCGCTTGATGAGGTCGGCGACCAAGCGCTCCAGATCGGCGCGAGTCACCGTCTTGACGAGGTGCTTGGGACCATTCTGGTCGGCGGTGATGAAGGGCAGGTTCACCTCGGTCGTCTGCGCCGAGGACAGCTCGATCTTCGCCTTTTCGGCGGCTTCCTTCAGCCGCTGGAGCGCCAGCTTGTCCTTGGTGAGGTCGATGCCCTCGGCCTTCTGGAAGTCGGCCGCCAGATATTCCACCAGCTTGGCGTCGAAATCCTCGCCGCCCAGGAAGGTGTCGCCGTTGGTCGACTTCACCTCGAACACGCCGTCGCCGATCTCCAGGATCGAAATGTCGAAGGTGCCTCCGCCAAGGTCGTAGACGGCGATCGTCTTGCCGTCCTGCTTCTCAAGCCCGTAGGCGAGCGCGGCCGCGGTCGGCTCGTTGATGATGCGCAGCACTTCAAGGCCCGCGATCTGGCCAGCGTCTTTGGTCGCCTGACGCTGGGCGTCGTTGAAGTAAGCAGGGACGGTGATGACCGCCTGCGTGACCGTTTCGCCCAGATAGCTCTCGGCGGTTTCCTTCATCTTCTGGAGGATGAAGGCGCTGATCTGCGACGGGCTATAGTCCTGCCCGCCGGCCTTGACCCAGGCGTCGCCGTTCGGCCCTTTCGCGATCGAATAGGGGACCAGCTCCATGTCCTTCTTGGTCATGGGGTCGTCGAAGCGGCGGCCGATCAGGCGCTTGACCGCGAAAATCGTATTATCCGGGTTGGTGACCGCCTGGCGCTTGGCCGGCTGACCGATCAGACGCTCGCCATCCTTGGCGAAGGCGACGATCGAGGGGGTGGTCCGCGCCCCTTCCGCATTTTCGATGACCTTGGGCTTGCCGCCGTCCATCACGGCGACGCAGCTGTTGGTGGTGCCAAGGTCGATCCCGATAACTTTTGCCATTTCTTCCTCTTTTAACCCCAAATCATGTTCAGCGGTTGAAGGCCCCATACCCCACGAAAGCGCCAAGGCAAGGCCGGTTAGCAAGGGCGATATAGGCGTGGTTTCGCTTGGCACAAGAAGCGCGGGCCATTAGCGTCGTGCAACGACCGGAAACGAGACAGTCATGGAGTGACGGATGCGCGCGGCCCTTGCCCTTATCGCCCTGGCGGCACCGCTGGGCCTTGCGGCCTGCGGCGATCCCGCGCCCAGCTATGTCGATCAGGCGTGGGTGCGGCTGTCGCCCAACAAGGATACGCCGTCCGCCGGCTATTTCGTCGCGCATGGCGGCGACGCGGGAACGCAGATCAGGGGCGTCATCACCGACTATGCGCTCAAGGTCGAAATGCATGAAAGCGTGATGAAGGACGGCGTCATGGCGATGCAGCCGATCGAGAGCGTCGATGTTCCGCCCAAGGGCGAAGTCGCCTTCGCGCCCGGCGGCAAGCATCTCATGATCTTCGGCGTCAACGACACGGCGATCAGCCGGGGCAAGATGCAATTGACCTTCCTGATGGGCAATGGCGACCGGCTGCTGGTCGACGCGGTGATCCGCAAGCCCGAAGCCGCCAGCGCGCCGGCCGCGAAGGGCGGGGCGCATCAGGGCCACTGACCGCCACCGCCCTTCGCCCCGCCTCCTATTTCCGTTGCGCCGCGCTCGCGTCGCGGGCCGCGCGAAATTCGCTGTCGGCAGACCAGTTGGGCCAGACATGGCTGTCTGCCACCCGCCGCCCGGTCGCGTAGAGCAGCCCCATGTCGCCTGCCCAGCTGCTCGTGTTCCAGCTCTCGTCATATTCGTCGGCCGGCTGGTGATAGCGGTCGCGGGTATAGGCGTCAGCCAGTTCCTTGCCCCGCGCCTCGCCCCCGTTCACCAGTTCGCGCCCCGGATTGAAGGAAATGGCGGGCACGCCACGCTTGGCCATCGGGAAATGGTCGGAGCGGTAGAAGAGGCCAGCCTCCGGCCGCGCGTCCGGGGTGTAATGCCGACCGACCTTCTGCGCTTCCTCGGTCAGGATCGTCAGCAGGTCAAGCTTCGCCGCGCCCGATATGCTGAAATTGGTCGTCTTCTCGACCCCGAACGGCCCGTCCATGTTGATGACGCCCGCCGTCGTCGCCAGCGGCCGCAGCGGATTGTCGGCATAATATTCGGAGCCAAGCAGCCCCTTCTCTTCCGCCGTCACCGCCAGGAACAGCACGCTGCGCTCAGGCTTTGGCCCTTTGGCATAGGCGCGCGCCAGTTCCAGCAGCGCCGCCGTGCCCGACGCATTGTCAAGCGCGCCATTGTAGATCTTGTCGCCGCTCGCATCGGGCAGTCCGACGCCGAGATGATCCCAATGCGCCGAATAGATGACCGTCTCGTCGGGATAGGTGCTGCCCCGCACCAGCCCTGCGACATTATAGGAGGTGATGATCTCTGACTTGACCGCATAGTCGGCGCTCATCGTGGCCTTGAGCGGGATCGGTCGGAAATCCTTCTTCCGCGCCGCCGCCTTCGCCGCGTCGAAATCCACGCCCGACGCGCTCAGCAGCTTGGCCGCCAGGTCCTTCTGGATCCACCCCTCCATCGGCGTATGCGCCTTGGTCGGGTCGGCGCGCACGATGTCGAACATCGTGTTGGTGTTGCTGTTCTTGACCGTCGCCCAGCCATAGGAGGCCGGCTCGGTCTCATGCACCACCAGCACGCCGGCCGCGCCCTGCCGCGCGGCCTCCTCATATTTATAGGTCCAGCGGCCATAATAGGTCATCAGCTTGCCGCCGAAATCGCCCTCGCCACCCGCGAAATCGGGGTCGTTGACCAGCACGACCATGATCTTGCCTTTGAGGTCCACGCCCTTGAAATCGTCCCAGCCACGCTCCGGCGCCTTGACCCCATAGCCGACGAAGACCAGCGGCAGGTCGGCGAATTTCACCGACGCCTGTCCGGTCTCGGCGGCGCGCAACGCGACTTCACTGCCCTGGGTCAGCGGTTGCGCCGCGCCGCCGATCGTCATCGAGAGCGTCGGCGCGCCCACGATCTCCGACTTGCGGAGCGGCACGTCCTGGAACCAGCCGCCTTTGCCGCCCGCCGGCTCCAGCCCCGCCGCCTTCATCTGCGCGGCAATATAGTCGATCGTCTTCTTTTCGGCCGGAGTCGCTGGCCCGCGTCCTTCAAATTCGTCGCTCGCCAATATCTTGATGTCGTTGGCGATGCGCGCGATGTCGAACGTCGGCGCTTGCGCCGCCGCAGGAGCCAGAGCGGACGTGGCGAGCAGGCCGGCAAGGGCCAGGATGCGCAAAGGGCGAGTGGTCATGACGGTAACTCTCCAGAGCCGCGTGGTCGGCGGCCATGATGGGACAGGGGCCGGACGGCCCAATGGGCGGGATCATGCCGATCGCGAACCGCTTTTCAAGGGGCTGCCAGATTGCAGCGGCGACCGTAATAAAAATGAAGTAATAACCATGATCGCCAACAACGCGGCCGAACCGGCTGCGCTTCCATTTGGTAACAATTGCTGACAGACGCGCTCCTTTCGTCGCTGGCCAAGTTGCGCTGCCCATCATGTTCGTGCATTAGCCGCGGAGTCGGAGCGATGACTGGCGCCTTACCAGCGGAATCATCCATGCGACATGGGGCTTTGGCGCGGTTGGGGTGCTGTGCGCTTGACGATGAACACGGGACGTGCCGGGGGGCGCAGAGCCGCTGCGCTGGCGATGCTGTGCACGGGCGCGGTTGGGCTCATGCCGGCGCGCGCGCAGGATCATCTGATCGTCCCGCCCAATCCGCGCCCCTTCTCCGCCCCGGCGCAGGATGATCCGCTGCTGGCGCTCGCCCGCACCACGACCACCGAAAGCCGCTTTCGCGCCGAAGTGGAATCGGCGGTGCGCTACAATCCGCTGCTGGAGGAAGCCCGCGCCGGCGTGCGCGAGGCGGAGGCGGCGCGGGTGCAAGCGCGCTCGGCCCTGTTCCCGACCGTCGATCTCACCGTCGACGCCAACCGCAGCTTCGCGCGCAACTTCTCCAACGATCCGGGCAACATCATCGAACGGTCGCGCCCGGAAGGCCGCACCGACGCGACCGCCTCGATCCGCCAGCGGCTGCTCGATTTCGGCGCGACGTCGAGCCGCATCAACGCCGGCAACGCCCGCGTGACCGCCGCTGAAAATGCGACGCTCGGCTATGGCCAGGATGTCGCGATCCGCACCGTCACCGCCTGGTATTCGATCCTCGCCCAGCGACTGATGACGCAGGCGGCCGAGGAATATGTCGGTCGGCAGGCGCGTCTGCGCCAGGCAGTCGAAAAGCGTATCGGCCAGGGCTTTTCCGCGCGCGGCGAGTTGCCCCGGATCGACAGCTCGATCGCCAATGTCCAGACCCGGCTCGCCAGTTTCCGCCGCGACCTCGCCAGTTCCGAAGCGCAGTATCGGGCGCTCACCGGCCATGACGCGCCGCCCGATCTCGCCCGCGCGCCGCTGCCCCGCACCGCCGCCGACACGCCAGAGGCGCTCGATGCGCTCATCGCCCGCGCGCCGGTGGTGCTGCGCGCCGAGGCCGAAGCCCGCGCCGCGCGGCAGGACGCGCGCGCCACCCGCTCCGAACGGCTGCCGACCATCTCCGCCGGACTGGACGCCGGCCGCTATGGCGTGTTCGAAAATCCGGGCGACTATGACATTCGCGGCCGCGTCATCGTGCGCGCACAACTGGGCGCTGGGATCAACGCGCGCGCCGACCAGGCGACCGCCCGCGCCGACGCCGCCGACGCCTATGCCGCGCGCGTCCGGCTGGAGGCGCTGCGCGACGCGCAAATGTCGCTCGCCGATGCCAAGGGGCTGGAGGCGCAGCTTACCGCCGCCGAATCTGGCTATATCGCCAACCGCACCGCCCGCGATGTTATTGCCACCCGCTTTGAAGCCTCGCAGGGCACGATCACCGACCTCCTCTATGCCGAGGACAGCTATTTCTATTCCATAACGACCTTCATCCAGACGCTGGCCGAACGGGACGTGTCGCGTTTCGTCCTGCTGGCGAAGAGCGGCCTGCTGCTCGACGATCTGGGGATCAGGGTCGATCCTGCCGAGAGGATGGCACAGCCGTGACCGATCAGCCCTTGCTCGCCACCGCGAAGGCGCGTTTTGCCCCCTGGCTGATCGAGCCGATGCTCCGCAACCGCAGCACCTATATCAAGGTGGCGGCGGCGGCGGCGCTCATCAACATCTTCGCCCTTGTCTCCTCGCTCTTCACCATGACGGTCTATGACCGGGTGATCCCCAACGACGCCTCGGAATCGCTGCTGGGCCTCAGCATCGGCCTCGCCATCGTCGTGGTGTTCGATTTCGTGCTGCGGCTCCTGCGCGTCTATTTCGTCGATATCGCCGGCGCGAATATCGACTATGAGGTCGGCGACACGCTATTCGCCAAGCTGATGGCGCTGCGGCTCGACATGCGCAAAGGCTCCACCGGCACACTCACCGGGCTGATGCGCGAGTTGGAGACGCTGCGCGACTTCTTCGCCTCGGCGACGCTCACCGCGATCATCGACGTGCCCTTCATCCTCATCACCCTGACCGTGATCTGGCTGCTGGGCGGCGTTCTGGTGCTGCTGCCGCTGGCGATGATCCCGCTGGTCATCGGCGCGGGCCTTGTCACCAACCCCGCGCTCGACCGGCTTTCGGCCAAGAGCCTGGGCGATGGCCTCGTCAAGCAATCGGTGCTGGTCGAAACCATCGGCAGCCTGGAAACGGTGAAGGCGATCGGCGCCGGCCCGATGTTGGGGCGCCGCTGGCGCCTGGCGCTCAACAAACATTCGCACAGTTCGCTGGGGCAGCGGCTTATCTCCTCGATTGCCGTCACTGTCGCCAGCAGCGCCAGCACTATCGCCTACTGCGGCATCATCATCGTCGGCGTCGGCCTGCTCCGCAGCAACACGATCACCACCGGTGCGCTGCTCGCCTGCTCGGTCCTGTGCGGCCGCGCCATCGCCCCGCTGGCGCAGATCGCGACGCTGCTGTCGCGCCTGTCGGCCACCCGCGTCGCCTACCGCCAGATCAACGCGCTGATGGAAACGCCGAGCGAAGGCCCGCAGGGCGAAGGCATCATCCCCGCCAATCTTCAGGGCCGGATCGAACTGCGCAACGTCGCCTTCCGTTACCCCGGCGCGCCCGAAAAAGCGCTGGACGGCGTCAACATGGGAATCGCGCCGGGCGAACGGGTCGGCTTCCTTGGCCGCGTGGGATCGGGCAAGTCCACCCTCGCCCGCATGATCCTCGGCCTCTATGAGCCGCAGGAAGGCGTCGTCCTGATCGACGGCACGGACGTGCGCCAATATGACCCCATCGAACTGCGCCGCCATATCGGCGCGGCGATGCAGGACAATGTGTTGCTGCAAGGCTCCGTGCGCGAGAATATCAGCCTGGAGCGCGGCCATGTCGACCAGGACGAGATGATCCGCGTCGCCGAGATCAGCGGGACGCACCGTTTCATGGGGCAGATCGCCAATGGCTATGACCTGCGCCTCGCCGACCGCGGCGATGGCCTGTCGGGCGGCCAGCGCCAGTCCATCTCGATCGCCCGCGCGCTCGCTGGGCGGCCGCCGATCCTGATCTTCGACGAACCCAGCAGCGCCATGGATGCGCAGACCGAAAACGAGCTGATCGCCCGGTTGCAGGACGAGATTCAGGGCCGCACCTTCCTCCTCATCACCCACCGCACCTCGCTGCTGCGGCTGGTGGACCGGATCATCCTGCTGGAAGCGGGCAAGGTGGCCGCCGACGGGCCGCGCGACGCCATTCTCCAGCGCCTGACGCGAGGCAAGGCCGCATGAGCGACACCATGGACCTTCATCAGCCCACGGCGGAGATCAAGCCCGCTGTCCCGGCCAACATCTTCCTCTGGGCGATCCTCGCCTTCGTCATCATCTTTCTCCTCTGGGCCGGGCTGACCGAAATCGACCGTACCGTCCGCGCGACGGGCAAGGTGATCCCAAGTTCGCAGCTCCAGATCATCTCCAACCTCGAAGGCGGCATCGTCGAATCGATCCTTGTCCGCACGGGGCAGGAGGTGAAAGCCGGCGCGCCGCTCGTCCGCTTGAACCCCACCCAGCCCACCGCCGAACTCTCCTCCAACCAGGCGAGCACCGACGCGCTCGCGCTCAAGATCGCGCGGCTGGAGGCCGAGATCGCCGGTCACGCGCCGCGCTTCCCCGCCCCCCGCAACCCCGCCATGGCCGGCCAGATCGCGGTCGAGCGCGCGCTCTACGCCTCGCGCATGTCCGAAATCGCAAGCATCAATTCAGTCGGCGCAGCGCGCATCGCGCAAAGCCAGCGCGCCATCGCCGAGGCGCGCGCCGCCGAAGCCGCGCGCATCTCCGCCCGGGACACCGCACAGGCCGACCTCACCCTCATCCGTCCGCTGGTGCGCGAAGGAATAGAGCCGCGCCGCTCGCTGCTCCAGGCCGAAAACGCCTATAGCGTCTCCTCCAGCGAAGCCGCCGCTGCTGCCGCCGCGCTCGGCCGCGCCCAGTCGGCGCTGGCCGAAGCGCAGGCGTCCGCCGCGCAGCAGCGGCGCGACTGGCTGACCCGCGCCGCCGACGAACTTACCGCCGCGCGCGCCGAAGCCGGCGTGCGCCAAGCGACCCTGCCGGCTTACGAGTATAAGCTCGACCGCACCATCGTCCGCGCGCCGGTCGACGGCCGGATCAACCGCGTATTCGCGACCACTGTCGGCGGCACTGTCCGCCCCGGCGATCCGCTGCTCGAAATGGTGCCGGGCCGCGACAATCTGCTGGTAGAGGTCATGGTCGCCGCCAAGGACATCGCCTCGGTCAAGCTCGACCAGAAGGCGAAGGTCAACATCACCGCCTATGACAGCGCCGTCTATGGATCGATGGAGGGCCGCGTGATCGCGATCTCGCCCGACGCCGTTGTCAACGAGCGCACCGGCGAGAGCCACTATCTCGTCCGCGTCCGCACCACCGCCGACGGCATCACCGACAAAAATGGCCGCCGCCTGCTGATCGGCCCCGGCATGGGCGCGGAAGCGAACCTCCTCGGCGACAAGCGCACCGTCCTCGCCTACATCCTGACGCCGCTCACCCGCCTGAAGGAAACCGCCTTCCGCGAATGAGAAAGCTGTTCCCCGGCGCAGGCCGGGGCCCAGGGTTCGAGGCGCTGTGGGTGGGACTCTGGCCTCCGGCTTGCGCCGGAGAACGAACGGCGAAGGTCAGTTGAAGCCTTATCGCGCCACGCTCACCCCCGTGTTCCCCGGCGCAGGCCGGGGTCCAGGTTCGAGGCGCTGCGGTCAGGAGTTCGTCCCGCTCAATCCTTCTTCGGCGCGGTCAGATGCTGGCTGAGATGCTTGTTCATCTCGAACATGCTGACCGACTTCTTGCCGAAAATCTTGCCCAGTTTCTCGTCGGCGTTGATCTGCCGCCGGTCCTTAGCGTCCTGAAGGTCGTGCTTCTTGATATAGTCCCACACCTTGCTGACGACTTCGCTGCGGGGCAGATCCTTCTCGCCCACGATCTCGGCGAGTTCGGGCGAGGGCGTCACCGGCGCGGTGATGCCGCCGCGCGCGCCGCCGGCGGGCTTGCCCGTCGCCTTGACCTTCTTCGCCGCCGCAGCGGTTTCTTCCTTGCCCCGTTTCTCGGCCGAACGCGCCATGTCTTGCTCCCATGTCCCATGAAGGTCCAGCATGGACCCTGGCGGGATATACGCGGATGAGCCGTCTTGGTTGCGCGCGCACGCTCAGGTGCGCGGCCGCGCCTGCCGATAGCTGCCCAGTTGGCGCACCCATTTGGTGTGGAATTCCAGCTCCGCGAGCGCCCGATCGACCGCCGGGTCGCCCGGCATCCCTTCAATATCGCAGTAGAATTCGGTCGCGGCGAAGCTCGCCCCGCGCTGGTAGCTTTCCAGCTTGGTCATGTTGACGCCATTGGTCGCAAAGCCGCCCATCGCCTTGTAGAGGGCGGCGGGGATGTTCTTCACCTCGAACAGGAAGGTCGTCATGACCGGGCCGACCCCGACGAGCGGCATCTTCGGCTCGCGCGCCAGCACCAGGAAGCGGGTCATATTGTCGTCGCTATCCTCGATATTCTCGGCGATCAGGCGCAGCCCGTAAATCTCCGCCGCCAGATAGGGCGCGATCGCCCCTTCGCCGGGGTTGCGCGTCTCCGCCACCAGCGCCGCCGCGCCGGCGGTATCGGCATAGGCGACGGGCTGGATGCCGCGCTCGCGCAGATAATG
>ERZ1292632.795-Hain-H43-01um-R2-795-length-34188-cov-84_pt1 | contig 34188 bp, 39 predicted proteins | sample MGYA00564407_ERZ1292632 | MGnify/ENA primary metagenome ERZ1292632 (study PRJEB36523, sample SAMEA6512637) | groundwater metagenome | collected 2019-01-08 | study: AquaDiva: Metagenomics assemblies of 32 groundwater samples | reverse complement strand
CATCGATTGGCTGCACGCGGAACTGGCGACGGCGAGAAAATGGCTTGGCCACAGCAACCCGTGGGAGCACGACCTGCCGCGCGATCCAAGACTAAACCCAGTCCCCGGAGATGTATGGAGGTCTTCAGGAGAAGGAATGCTGAAGACGAAGGTAGTATCAATTACCATTGAAGAGAGTGGCATTGCCGAGGTTCGCTACATAGTTGGAAGAAACAATGAAGAGGGGTATTTTCCTACCGTTGTTTCTCGTTCTTTGAAAGGATGGCAGCATTTCATTCGGGACGCTGCCTTCAGGCGTCAGCAGAGGGGAATGACCGACCTACTCACAGAACTGAAACTCGCCGGCGGCACAACCATGACTGCTAAACGATTGGAGGAGCTACGCGCCACCGAGGAGCCGAAGCCATGAGTAACCCAGCACGTTTTGGACTCGGCGATTCAGTATCATATGAAGGCCGGCTGTACCGAATCGTTAGTGCCTCTATCACATGCGGTACTTGGAGATATGATCTTGATGATGGCGCTGGACACAGCGTGAAATCGGTATACTGGCATATGCTGGCCCCGGTTGAGAGGACGCCATGAGAGTAGAATCGCAGGTGATGTGGGCGGCAGCGGAGGGAAGATGTTACTAAGGTCCCCAATGCCCCTCAAACCTAACGCCATCCCTTGGCTCATCTCTCTCGTGATCTGGCTCCTCATCGCCTTCACGTTCTTTACTCTCTTGGATCGCTGGGTCACCTGGTGAGTCCCAAGTAGCGTACACTTTGGGGGTTGACTTTTTGAATTTTGCATGGTACAATGGAATTGAACAATGGCGAAAGCCCTGTTGCACATCAGAAAGGAGAAAGACCCATGGCCGCTGAAGTGGACCTGGATGCAATGTTGAAGGAACTGGAGGGCAAGTCCCAAGAGGACCTGTTCGCCGAGCTCTTGGAGATCAAAACCAAGCAGCGCGTACAAAGCAAAAAGAACTACAAACCAGAGATCGCCAAGAAGGCCCGGTTGAAGCGAATGGCGTACATCAAGGCGCTGGTCGACAAGGCGAAGGCCGCCGGTGTGTACGACAAGCTGCTCGAGGCAGCCAACAAGACCGCCGCAGAGAAGTTGGGATCTGCGGAGGGAGAGGAAGCGGCAGAGGAAGCGGAAGGCATCGCAGCGTAGGACCAAAGACCAGAGGCCTCCCCTCCATGAAGAGGGGAGGCCCCTCTTTGGACAACTGGAGGCACTTGAATGACAGGAATTGAGCACACCGAAATCACGCAGTACCAAGATCCAACCCCCAACTCTCCACTTGCCGACTTTGTAGCCGACAAACACTCCTCCTCTCTCGACTGTCCTTGCCTTCTCTGTGATGACCCCAACTGCAATGGATTGGAGAATGTGCTGCGAAAGTACAAGTCATGGCCTGACCTCTCCTCTCACTGTGGGGAAGAGTTCATTGTGGAATGCGTGAACAGACTTTACCACCTACTCATCAAGAAGCGAGAAGTCACAAGAAGGGTGGCAACACGGAGGCGAGAAGTTGAGAAGTCTCTACGACAGTTCGCGAAGGATGTGGGACTTGAGGTGGAGTAGTGGTCTACTGTTACAACAACTCCTCCTCCACTCTCTACCTCTGCTGCTCTGACTGTGACCACCGATTTATGTTCCATCCAGTGGAGCAGAAAGGGACCACTACACTACGGAAACTTGCAGAGAAGTGGAGAAAGAAAAAAGGAGGGGCACCCTTAGAGTGCCCCTCCTGTGGCGCAAAGCCAGAGGACCTGGCGAACAACTTACTGGAGCTCTTGAGCGATGAGCCTAGCACTGAAAACGGTAGCTGATTATGTGAATTCCTTGGAAACGGGGAACCACTTCCGGACGTGGGCTTCCCTTGGAGAATTGGAGAGGTCTGGGTACAAGGGACTTGTGTGGGTTCGTCCCAAGCACCAAGGAGAAAGACGGTGGTATCTCCCAGCCGTCCACACCTCCATGGTCTCTTGCCTCAGCCAGGACATTCTCTTGGAGGCATTCTTCACGGAGATTCCCCCAGAAGGCACCCAGCGTGTTATTCAGGGACAGGTGACATACCCATCTAAAGGCCCTTTCCTGCACCTTGGTTACGACAGATCACAGCGCCCCCTCCGAGAAGTCCTAGAGTCAGATGGGTACACATGGCTAAATGGATATGACGCATACTGGATGCTAAAGGTGACACTTGACGTGGAGGATTTCGAGATGCTTGAGGAAGTGCTTGAAAAGTTCCCGGGATGTGTGGTGGAATTCACGATGTGGGAGAAGGCTGTTGGGGTAATGAATCGGAGGCTGTGTTTTTGGGAAGTCCGTAATTACTAGGAAGAGCTATGCCACGGCCCAAAACACAACATACATTAAATGGGTGGAGCCCCCTCTTCCTCCCTCTCGCCTCCAGCCTAGGTTGAGCTCCCACTATGCAGGGGGTGGTGAGTTCCTTGGGAGAGAGGGAGGAAGAGGTGGCTTCGCCACTAGAAAGCAGGACAACAATTGGCTCGTTACATCGACCCTGACACAGGCGCAGTAATTGAGGTGAATCCACCCCCCGAACCTGCAGGACCGGGAGGCTCCCTGAGTGCAGTCTTCAAGGGTGGACCAGAGAAAACGTTAAAACTCCAGTTGAAAGACGGCGTCTCTTTCATCAATGGAGTAAAGGAGGCGTACCACTATGTGAGCAAACCAACGAGTACTCACAACCGAGTGGAGTTCAAATTCGGCAACTGCTACTTTGTGGTTGCCAGATTGAAGGAGGAAGGACAATGAGGAGTACTTTCACAGTCACACTTTTGTTTACCTCGAAGGAGATGTCAGACCCCGAAGAAGTTGCAGCTCTCATCCGTGAACAATGGGACGAGTCAGTGGCGTTCGCTGAAGGCGACACCATCGGAAATATCATCGTCCAGAAGATCCCATCCTGATGACCCTAAACGCCAGTAAGGCAGGAACCGCGCTTCTCTGCTGGAAGAAGGCTTTCAACCAGACTCACAGGGGCCTTCGAGGGGAGCCATCCCAAGGTATGGTGGATGGCTCCGCTTTCCACGCAGGTGTTGCTCATGGACTCGCAACCAATGATTGGATGGCAGCCCAAACTCACGCACGACTCACCTTTGACCTTGAGATGGCCAAGAAATTGGTGATGCCAGGGGAAGAGGGGGTGGTGGAGGACAACTGGAAGGTCGTCCAACAGATGATCCAGTGTTACGACGAGGCGTACAAGAAGCACCCAATCCAAATTCTCTGCCCAGAAGTCAAGTTCAAGGTCTCCATTCCTGGGACAGAGCACCACGACATCACAACACATTGGGTTGAGAAGGATAAGGAGACAGGGCAGGAAGTAGAAAAGTGGAACCACTTCTGGTACCTAAACAGCTACCCTCTCCCGAATGAGATTCCTTGGTGTACAGATCTCTGGGAGGTTAAGCTTGACAAGATGGACCCAGAGGCGATCTTGGAGGGAAGGATCCAGTCTCCGCATTCAAGTCTACAGGGGGACAAACTTTGCCCCTGCTACCTCCCCCACCAACTCCGCGGAATTACAGACGCAATTGTGAAGTGGGGGAACTTTGTGTGGCTACTGGAACACAAGACATCCGCATGGATCAATGAGATCTTCTGGTCTGAGTTCCAGCTTGACCTCCAGATCACAATGTACCTATACGGGATTTGGAAGTCCATGGGGATGCTCCCAAAGGGCGCAATTATCAACGCGATTCACAAGCCCTCAGAGAAACAGGTCCAGCAGTGGAACAAAAAGAAGCCGGCAGTCTTCCGTACCCCCCTCTCAGACTACATCAGCTTCGACAGAGAGCCAATCACAAGAGAGGAGAAGGATCTCCAGAGGTTTGAGCGGGAAATCACCTGGTTGGCGGACGAATGGGAGGGGAGGATCCTCTCTGGCCGCTTCCCAATGTCCCCAGTCAAAGGAATCTGCACCAACTTCAACCGACTCTGCCAATACCACTTGCTTTGTCTTACACAGGATAACCCCACAGAACTCATCCAGCTCCAGGAAAGGCTCGGGAAGAAAAGGCCGGTTGAGGTCCCCGCGGCCCAAACCACTCCACCAATTTCGGCCCAAATCCCAGATCCACCTACAACTTTGGCCCCCACCGCTCAAGGAGACGTATGATCCAGAGGGACCTGCTAGAGCTGACACTGTGGAGGGCCCCGGGGTTCCTTGTGTATGGAGGCCCCGGGCTCAAGAAAACCCTGGGAATTCACACGTTGCCCCCTCCGATTAAAGCGTGGGAGACGGAGGGTGGGAGTGGGCCACTTCTCCCTTGGGTCCGCACAACACGCCAGTACAATGAGAGCAAGGAGAGGGTAGTCTCCCAGGAACTGCGTGAGCAGGCGTTTGGGATGATCTCCGATAAGAACATGGACTTTGTGCGGGAGCACACCCGCATCAAACCGGGTCCCTACATCGACCTTGTCACCTTCGACGCACTTGACCCAGCCGCTTACGACATCCTCTTCCAAGAGATCACCCACTTTGACGTCCACAAGTACAACTCGGCCGCGGTTGACTCTCTCCACGAATTCTCCAAACAAATCCAGAGCTTCAGTAAGAGGCAGAAGTGGGGAGACGGGGGACAGTTAGAACCCATGGAAGTAAACATATGGCAACCTGTCCAAGAACGCACCGGGATCCTGCTCCGCAAGCTGAAGAACTACCGTGACCAGGGAGTCGTCGTCTACATGACCTCTTCCGAGCAGATTGACAAGGACTACGTGAAGGATCCTCGGGAGAGCAAGAAGCCCGGAGAATTCCCCCAAGAGCCCTACTCCGTCAAGGGAACAGTCAACATGCCTGGGAAGATGCCAAATGACATCCAGCACCTCATCGACGTGATGTTCCACGCGAAGCCCGTGAACGGAGAGGCAACATGGGTGTCAGCCCAAGAACCCCTTCCTGGAGGTGCAGCCCATTGGGAGGCCAAGGACCGCTTTGGACGCCTCAAAACGTCCTACCACATCCCAAACTTCCGCAAGATCTTCGACCAAATCTACGGCGAGGATATTCGCGCCAAAATCTACGCATCTGGCGCGCCACTATTACAACAGTAGCAGCAACAAGAAGGAGAACAACATGAGTGATGTAGTGGGTACAGGACTTCTCGATGACGAATTGCCTCCCCCTCCAGATAGTGGGGCTCCCTCAGACGCCCAGCAGCCAATCTCAGGGATGATGGCTGGCTCCCTCCTCGATGAGGTCCCCAAGTTTGGGGACGTTATTCCAAAAGGAACCTGGGCATTCAGGCTGGATGGCAGTCTGGACTTCTGGAATGAGCCAACCAAGGATGACCCCGAAGAAGCGCTCTTCGGGAAACAGCCCGCCTTCCTATTCAGGTGGGTCTGCCAGCAGGAACCCCACACCGGCCTCCAGTTCATGGACTTCGTGGAGTGGGCGAACGAGGAGACCATCCGGGAGGCCATTGCCGGCCATCCCGTCGCCCGTGCGATCGTGAAGCGACGCTTCATGCGCATTAAGGCGATTATGGAGGAGTGTGGGTTCAAACCGAAGGGGAACTTTGATGTCAAGCAGGACTTCGTCAATACACACCCCGAGCTGAACATCCAGGTAGGAGTTCGGGAGAAGAAGCAGAAGGGGCCTGATGGGAAGGCAGTCGGAACAGGGCAGATGGTCAACATGGCCATCCAGTACATGAGCCTCCGGAGGCCTGTCTAGGGAGCAGATTGCTGGCGGCGGTGTGGATGATGACACACTGATGACCCTAATGGAGAAGGACGCGGGGGCTATCCGGATGGGCTGCGTGCAGGTCTTAAACGTGACCAGTGACCACGATGGCGCCGATGGATGCTGTCCGCGTTCGAGAGGGGTGAGCCCAGGAGCGCAAGCGATGATTCGGGCTGGAACTCCAAATACCTGTCGGGAGACAGGCCGCCAGCTTCTCTCAAGGAGCCACCCAATGCAACCAACCCAACAACAACTCAGCCAGTTCGCCGAAACAATGCGCATCCAAGAGCAAGTAACAATTGCGCGCGCTCTCAAAGGCGCAATCATCTCTGCAATGCTCATTACGGAGCCTACCCAAGGCTTCCTCACCGAGATCGAGATCCAGGCACGAACTCTCCTCACTTGGGTTCTTGGTAGCCGCCCAAACTTAGGAATCCCTCCAGATGAGCAACCCTCTTAGTGGACTCCTTGGGTGTGCCCACTCTCGCACAACCTTCCCCATGCATGACCCAACCCTCAAGCAGGACATGGTAGTGTGTTTGGACTGTGGGGATCGCCGCCGTTCCAAAATCCAATTTAGGGGGAAGTATGCGGGTGGTGGAAGATGGACTGGGGATCCTATTTGGGATCCTTTTGCTCCTTTTCGTTTTGCTCGTCTTCGTGACAGACTCACGAAAGCCAAAAGGCTGGTGAGAAAGGCACTATATGCGATCAGAGAACATACTCAACTTCTCGATTGACGTGAGGCGAGATCCAGCCTCCGAAGAGATCGTTGTTGTTAGTGTGACGACGAAAGCGAAGGGGCATCAGCCTCAATCCGTCACAATGTCCCCCAAAGACCAACTCAACCTAAGAATACAGGAGCTCTCAAACAATGCCGTCAGACAGGCCTGTCGCGAAATTATCCACGATGCCGCACTACATGGTCGACGTCGAAACCCTCTCAAGGAGTCCTAGAGCTGCTATTGTTGGGATTGGAGGGGTGAAGTTCAACCCGTGGACCGACGAAGTCAGCAGACCTTTCTCCGTCGCGATTGACATTGTGGATGTGATCAACCAGGGTTTTAACATTCAGGGAGAAACAGTTACGTGGTGGATAGAAAGAGCGGAGGCATGGAAAACATGGAGGGCCGCCCACGTTCCAACCTCACCCCTCAATGCCGCTCGCGCATTCTACAAGTGGATCGCGGACGAAATCCCAATCTCAGAGGAAATGGTGGTATGGGCATTTGGCTCTGCCTTTGACATCCCAATCCTAGAGAACTTCCTTTCTCGGACTGGCACCCGCATCCCCTGGAAGTACTACAACGTGTTTTGTGCGAGGACGGTGGTCAAATTGGCAGAGTTTGGCGGGAATGCAGACTGGGAGCTCATGTCAACGAAGGAACCCCTCTATGGAGTCTGCAAGCACGACCCACTTCGGGATGCGTGCGTCCAGGCACGCGCCGCCCAGTACTCCCTCCAAAAGTTGGTTGGGTGCAAATTCCAAGAGGATGTACTCCATGGCATGGAAAAAGTTCCCAGAGTGTGAGAGGTGCCCCCTCAAAGGGGCTCCAGGTCCAGTCTTTGGCGATGGGGACAAAACCACCGCCAAGTTCATTTACATCGCGCAGAACCCAGCGTATGTGGAGGTGGAGCAAGGGGTTCCACTTGTGGGGCCAATCGGGCGAGTATTCAACCGTCAGTTGTTTGAGGCGGGGATCCGCCGAACAGAGATCTATGTCACCAATTCCGTCAAGTGTGAGACGCCAAACAATCGCCCACCCACCAAGCTAGAGGTGAAGTGCTGCCGGTGGATACTCGAAAAAGAACTTGCTGCCTGTAAGGCCGACATGATTGTGCTTGCGGGTGACATTCCTTTCGAGGACTGGATTGGTTCCTACTCCACAATCACCAGAGAATGGCATAAGGATGTTGTCAAGTCAACCTACAAACCATCCTCTTCTGTAGGTGAAAGGGCGGGATGCGTGGAAGTACGGGATGGTCGCAAGTGGATTGGGGTGCCTCACCCAGGACGTATCGCGCGTACCCCCAAACTCTGGCAAGACTCCATTGACTACCTCAAGAAGGCGTACGCGATTGCTGGGAGGAAACTTGAGGAGCCCTTCGTGACGATCTACCCTCCAGATGAGTACATCTACGACGTTGTGATCCCAAAGGTACTTGAGATTGGCGCATTCGCAGACGACGTTGAAACAGCTGACTCGATTCATGTTGAAGAGGATGACTATGTTGGAGGAGCTTCCCACGTCACTATGTGTGGAATCTCCTGGAGCAACAGACAAGCAGTGGTCCTCTCCCCCCAGCAAATCCCTCTTCTCTCCCCCATTTTCTCCAACCCAAACCTCTGGCGTTACGAACACAACGGTCCGTTCGACGATTATTATATCCAGCAGTACGTTGGCCCATCCACCTGCAAGCGATTCGACACGATGCTCGCGCGGCATTACCTGAGGTCGTACACGTTCAAACGGTTGAAGCCTGAATGCATCGCATCCTACACGTTTCTCCCCTACTACAATAGGGATCTTGGCCATGACGTCTCCATGGAGCTGTACAATGGATATGATGCAATGACCACGTTCGAGACAGGGCAGTTGCAGAGACGCCTGTTGAGGACGTGGAAGCTAGAGGAGGTATTCTTCACGTACGGTCAGCCCCTCCTTCCCATCCTAGAGGAATGGCGCCGAGTTGGAATCACCACTGATGTACGCCGCGCACTCATGTTTATGAAGGTGCTGGAGACGCGGATTGCAAAGGCGTACCTGCTAATCGCAAAACTCGCTGGCCCAACATTCAACCCGAATTCCCACGTCCAGATGAAGGAGCTCTTGTACGAGAAGTGGGGACTTCCACAACAACACAAGAAGGGAAGAGACCGGAAGACAGGGGCTGTCTCAGAGAAGGTAACAACAGACGACGAGGCAAAACGGAAGTTGAAACGGTGGATCAATCAGACAGAGGATAGGAAGCGGACGTACAAACTCCCCCTCCTCTTCCTCGACCTCTCTGACTACCTGGTTGGCGAGCAAGCCAAACTTAACGTACTCAACGCGATTCAGCCTGATGGCAGGCTTCACGCCTGGTTCAAAGCGCACGGGGCATCTTCCATGCGCCTTGCTTCAGTGCCAAACGTGCAGAATTGGAGGAAGGATGATGTGGCGAACTGGGGGACATCATCTCGTGAGAAGGGCCTAGAGTCTCCAATCCCAGAGACTCTCTCAGTTGAGCTTGGCTCTCTCCGCTCCCTCATCATCCCGGACCACCCAGAAGACTACCTCCTCACAATCGACTTCGAGCAGATTGAGCCATTTGTGTACGCAGTACAGGCGGGTGTCAAATGGCTTTTGGACATCCATGCGAAAGGTGAGTATATGTACGGGGAGCTCTTTGAAGCGCTGCATAAGTCGACTGATGGGAGGCGATTCTTCCAGGAAGGGATGCCGCATACCAAGCATGCAATGCTTCCAGACATCTCAGAATCGGAGCTCAAGCACATCAAGGCTGTTCCACTTGGATTTCTCTACGGGAGAAATGCGGAGGCGGTTGCAGAGGAATACAATCTCCCAATTCTGGAAGCAGAAAAACTCCGCAACTTCTGGTTCAAGCTCTGCCCGGAACTTCTTGACTTCTACGCCAAGAAGGAGTATGAGATGTGGCAAACTGGAATGGTCCGCCACGTGTTCGGTAACATTGTTTGGTTCCCAACAAAGAAGGTGACCGAGGTCCGTAACACGTTCGGGCAATCCCCCTCCGCTCTCATTCTCATTGGCACAATCATCCAGTGTCACGACGAATTCAAACGCCGAGGGTACAAGAACACTCGGATGGTCCTTTCCGTCCACGACAGTATCACATTCAACATCCCAGGCAACCACATTCAAGAAGTCTACACGGAGGTGATACATCCAATCGCCACTAGACCAATCCCAGAGCTCGGAGGATTCCAATTTCGGCACTCAGCAGACGTTGGCAAGATGCTTGACTGGAAGGACGTCCCATATGCAAAGTGGATTGAGGCTCGAAGAGCAGATCGAGCTAATAATCTCGAAACTACAGGGACGTTCATTAAGTAGAGAGAGCAAAGAGTTCGAGACATCGGTTAAGTGGATTAGAGCGCTCCCACCCAGTATTACTCCTCCTTTAAGAGGGCGCCTACTTGACTCAATCTGTAGGGCATTCTCGATCAGCGTTCCAGACCTCTATCTGGTTGTTGATGGAGTCTCTCTTGCAACCCCAGAGAAGCCAGCCAAGCCTCCCCCCCTCAAAGTGGGAGAAGCCCAACTCCTCTCAATCCTTCCAAAAGGGGGCTGGTTCGACTGGTACTACGAGTACACGAGGCAGACGGAGAGCCCCCTAAGTTACCATGTATTCAGCTCACTTTCGGTGATTGGAGCTGCGTTGGGGAGAAGGGTGTGGCTACAGTGGGGGTTCTTCAAGCACTGGCCAAATTTCTGTGTGGTAATGGCAGGACCGACAGGGATCGTCAAGAAGACCTCAGCGTTCAACATCGCGGAGGAGCTGATTACGTCGTGCGCGGTCTGCCCAATTCTCCCAGAGCAGTTCAACGCGCAAGTACTCATCCACGAGTTAGCAAAGTTAGGAGGTCACCAATTTGTCCCAGCACCAGAATTCTCCAACCTCTTCGACAGACAGAGGTTCAACGAAGGTCTCGTTACCAAGTTCATCAGGCTGCTTGATTGTCCAGCTATCTACGAAGGGGAAACTTTCACTAGGGGACGTGAGGTTGTTACTGATGTGGCTCTCACAGTACTGGGAGCTACTACCGCAGAACAACTTATCGAAGCAGTGCCACGTCAGGTTATTTCTTCCGGCTTCCTCAATAGATTCATTTGGATTTGGGAAGAGGATACTGAGAGGTGCTTCTCAAAACCTGCGATTGGAAACTTTGGAGGTAACATTAGAGCTACGATTAAACGCCTCAAAAAGTGGGAAGGCCAAGTCAACCTCTCCCCAGAAGCGGAAGCGCTCTACGACACGTGGTACCGCGAACGCAAGGTGAAGATGAGGAAGCTCGACCCGATGGTATCAAAGGCGGTGCAGAGAGGGGACGTGCATGCGTTGAAGGCTGCCCTCCTCGTGAATTCTGTCCAGGAGGACAACATCCGAGTTATAACTCCGGCATCAATTGTGGTTGGGATCGCGCTGATTGAGTATGCGGAAGCAAGGATGCCTCTTCTTGTGCATGAGCTCATGCAAACCTCGAACACGAGTGACTCCGAGTTTGTGCTGAAGGCGTTGAGAAGGATGGGAGGAGCAGCCACACACTCCACTCTTCTCCGCGCATGCTCCAAGCGCCTGAACAAGAACGCGTTCATACTACAGATAAGGACGTTGGAGGAAGCGGGGCTGTTGGTGATGGGTGGAAGTGGGCTTGGAAGTGTGTACAGGTTGAAAGGAGAGCAGGAGTTGTGAATGCATGGCAGCAAGCAGTCCAAGATTTCAACGACAAGTTTGGGATCCTGTATAGCAGGGTTCCAACAACAACAGTTGATATAGTTACGTTAGAGTCTCGTAAGCAACATATCCAGGAGGAACTGAATGAGACGGTGAAAGGCTGGTTACGGTCAGATCTTGTAGAGGTTGCTGATGGCCTGGCTGACCTCATGTACGTGGTCATTCAACTAGCAAACACTTTCGGTCTCGACCTTGACCCACTCTTTTGGGAGGTCCATCGCTCCAACATGACGAAGGCGTGGCCCCCTGGTACACCACTCGAACAGAAGTATGAAGGAGGAGATGTCCGTATGCGTTACCTAAAGCCACCCACGTACTCTCCACCCATCCTAGGCCCTCTAATCACCAAGCAGATTCAGGAGAAAGGAACGAAGATGGATGCATGCGCATATTGCTATGAGATGTCGCAGAAGCCCCGGCTTCTCGACGGAATTCAGATGGATCGGGTTGTTTGGGAGGACGATGATTGGGTTGTGTTCCCAACGGTGGGGTCATTCGTAGAGGACTACCTCCTCTTGGCGCCTCGGGACCACACCTTCTCATTCGCTCAGCTTGAGCAGGAAGAACGCGAGCAGCTCCCCCGAGTTGTCGAGTGGATCAGAGGACTTATGCTTCAGCCTTCTCTTAGGCATGGAGCAGTCTTGGTTGCGGAACATGGAGCGTTGAGTTGTCAAGTGAAGGGGTCCCAGTGTTGTGATCATGCTCACCTCCACTTCATCCCACTCCAGGATGAGGCGCAGATGGACCAGATCTGCGAGGTCTACGCAACACACTCCACAGCCCCTCCAGACTTTGTCACGGACTTGAAGCGGCTAGATCTGTACGCAAAGATGGCGTACATCCTAATGTCACCAGCACCGGGTGTATGGAACGTCTGGCCACAGGAACGTGGAAACTTCCGGTCCCAGTTCTGTAGGTGGGCCGCTGCCAAGGCGTTGGGGTGTGAGGAGGAGTACAACTGGAGGAGCCACCCAGGATTTGAGAGACTGAAGACGACCGCGATCAGGTGGAAGAAGATCCTCACGGAGAACCCAATGAGGGAGAGGTAGTCACATGCACAGTTGGTCCGAGGAAGCAACCACACTTGGTTTCCAGTCAGAGCGTCAGATGATGGAGTCTCTCTATCTTGTGAAGGGCCTCTCCATCCGTGCAATTTCCAAGCTCCTTGGGCCAGCTCCAACACAAGTCCGTGAGAAGTTGCTGGATCTTGGGGTCCAAATGCGTCCACAAGGTGGATGCAACAACGAGGGGAACCTGAAACTGCAGGATCTCTCTGACCATGAGTTGATGGGGAAACCATCTGGGGCTATCGCCCATCTGTACGACGTCAGCCCCTCCACGGTCATCAAGGAGAGGAAGAGGAGAGGACTAAGTGCTAGTAGAACTCGGTACAAAACTGAAGAACCAGACGGGGGAGGATCTCCTTGTAGTAGAGCTCCAGTGGAACCAGAAAATCCATTTCTCGCCGACGAACTCTGATGTCTGCCGAGCAACTCTTGCGGAGAAGGGGTTTGTGCAGGTGGATGTTGAAGACTTCGAAGAGGGAGACCCAGTAGAAACATGCACAAAACTGTTCAAGTGCTGGGGAAAGTCTGGGGCCAAAGAGGTTTACGCCTCAGTGGCAGTTAGGAGGATCGATGGAAGTCGGCGACCTGAAGACTATAGGAGGCAGGCAGATGATGTGCATGGAGCAGAGGAAGGGGAAGGAGACATGCATCTGCCGGTCGACCCAATTCCTGGGGGTGGACTACTACAGGACGAAATTCCTCGCCCCAAAGATCTCCCCGGTAAAAGTGGGTGACATCATCCAAATCGACTGGGAGTCGTATGGGTTCCGTGAGATGGGTCTCGCGGCGTTCGACATCCTTGGGAAGCCATACACTCCACAGTGCTACCAAGGGAACAACATAACAGGGCTACACATTCCACCACTACTCACCCTCTTCACGAAGTATGAGGTTACTGTAGTGAAGGAGGTGGAAATTGTGGAGGGAAAAGCTAGTTGGAAGGAGAGAATAGATGGAAGCGCAAGAACAGAAGAAGCTGTTAACCAGGCCGCAAATTGAGCGGCTGAAGGCACTAGGGAGTGGGCTGAAGGTGGGCCGAGTGCTTGGGGAGAGGGTCCTCGTCAAGACGGTGAAGCCATGGACGGACATGGATCGGGTAGAGAAGGAAGGCCACCTCGTCATCCCAGAGTCTGTACGGCAGGCGAATGAGCCAAAGGAGAGCACGGGAGTTGTGGTGGCGGTTGGGGATCTAATGAGTGAGGAGCTACTTGACGTTGGCACTATGGTCATGTTCTCAGTGCATGCTGGCTGGGAGTTTACGATTGGAGGAGAATCTGGATTCAGGATTCTGGATTTGAAGGACGTCCTGTGTACGCTGGAACAGACAGAAGAGGAGCCTACTGTGGTAGCTCCAGTGAAGGGGGATTAAGATGTACGACGCAATCAACCACCCCTACCACTACACCTTCAGCTCCATCGAGGTCATCAACGCGATTGAAGCGTGGAGCCTTGGATATCACCTTGGTTGTGTGGTGAAGTACGTCGCAAGAGCGGCACACAAAGGAACAGAGCTGGAAGACTTGAAGAAAGCGGAGTGGTACCTCAGGAGAAAAATCGAATGCCTCGAAAAAGAACAGTCCTCGTTGATTTCGACGGGGTCCTCCATCAGTACTCTGGTTGGACAGGCCCCGAGCCAGTAGGTGAACCCATCCCCAACGCAAGACACGCCTGCCACATCCTCGCCAAGGAGTACAACCTAGTCTGCTTCACAACCCGGGAGCCCTCCTACGTAGTCACCTGGCTAGCACGCTACGGGTTCCCAATGATGCGGGTCACCTCAATCAAGGTCCCAGCGCATCTTCAAATTGACGACCGCGCGATCGAGTTCAGAGGGGAATGGACAGACGAGTTCCTACGGAAGGTAAAGGAGTGGCGTGTGTATTGGGAGAAGGGAGAGGAGGGGCCCTCTAGTGCCCCTGCCCCGTCATCCCAACCCCACCCATAACACACACGTGCTTTGCGGGCTGGGCCCCCACTGCATTCTTAATCCCTTTGGCACGGTCGGGCGCGGTGGAGGCCTGGTTTACAGCGCCCTTCACGGCCTTTACAGAACCCTTCTCACGCTTTCTGACGTTCATGGTACGCTCCTTAACTATGGCAATTGGTGCAACAGCCGATCTTCTTCCCCAGGCTTCATTGGTTGGAACCCCAGCAGAATCTTCCAGATCTCCTCGTCACCCTTGGAGACCGCCTTGAAGATCTTTTCGGCAGCGAGGCCCCCTGGGATTGGGCCAGGCAAGAGGATTCTCCGAATGTTGCGTCTCGCATCATCTCCTGTGTACATCTCGGTTGAGAGCGCTTGGGGAACAGAGAGGGCCGCTTGCAACACAGGGCCTCCTCCATACGCAGCTGGCTCAACTCCCACCCATGTCCCTGTATCCACTCCAAATGCCTCTCCCGCTTTCAGAATCGCGTAGTGAGCAACAGCCATCCTCGACATCGCGATCGCTTTGTCCGTTGCATCCCCACTCCGCGCAATCCTCCGCAGGTACTCCACGTAGTTCATTGGCCATGTGCCAAACTGCCCGAAGAGGCGCCCCATCGCGTACTTGTAGACACCTGGCTGTTGGCCTCTTCGATAGGACCATTGGCTGACGTCACAGAGGTCTGTCGCAATTCGATCCGAGATGTCACGCCAGAGATCTGGAGTGGACTTCTGAATTTCAGCAAGGTACCGGTCCTGCAGAGGCTTGTCGAGGTACTGAAGCCCGATGGCTTTCGAGAGCTGCTTTGGGGCAGCATCCTTCCCCATCCCTGAGATTGCGTCGAACGCTCGCTCTGCATGCCCATAGGCGACAATAAGACGGGTGCCATTGTTGACCGCCCTTTGAGGCTTCAGGGACCACTCTGCGAGAGAGGTCATAGTGGAGGGGGTCAACTTCTCGTAGCCACCAACTGCCAAATTCTGCAGAGGGTTCTCTCTGTACAACCATCCATACTTCACTGCCCGTTCCCAGAGCTCTGGCTGCTGAAATGCGGTCATCCCCTTTGCAAGATACTTGGGGCCCAGAATTCCGATTGAGGTGGTAAGTGGCTGCAATGCATCACGAACCCATGTCATTGGACGTAGTCCAAGCGAGCTCGCGTATGAGAACAGCACATACTTGCCAAGGGCCTCAGACCCCGACATCGTCATCTCTGGGAGTTGGAGGTGCCCCGGAAGACCTTTGTTCACCTGCTGGATCCCCTTATTGTACGCCCCTTCAAACTCCTCGATGACCCCAGTCAGGATTCTCTGCGAGAAGTCTGGGTTCCCCTTCATGTACTCAACGTGGCGTTTGAAGAGGGGCTGGAGAGAGCCTAGGACGAACCGGCCATCATCTGTCTTCAAGTCTGTGAGCTTGGCGGCCACATCCAGCTTCTCCTTCATGAACTTCCACCTGTACCCAAGCCTGAAGTAGGTATCAAGGTTGGAGACAAAGTCGCGGTCGTTGAGGTCAATTTCTTGGGAACGGACATGGTTGGCAATGAAATCCACGGAGCCCTTAGTCATTCTTCCAGATGGCCTAATGTCATCTGGAGAGAGTCTCTCAGGGTCCAGCCGCATAATGTAGTCGTTCTCGTACGGCGCTGTAACGCCAACATCTGTGTACCCCCAGTCGTATAATTCCCTGGCTCCTTTAGCTGCCTCTAAGTCCTTCGCTGTCAGATTCAACTCCTTCGCGATCTTGGGTTTGTCGGCCTCCGGCGTTCTGAGGTACTCCCCAATGTCGATCCGTTTCTGCTGAGTGAGCTCACCGTGGCCCAGTGCAATCTTCTTGATCTGGGTTCTCGCCTGATTCAGTGCGTCCGCACTGAGGTCCCCCGTCTCCTGGAGGTCCTTCATCACACCATACAACTCAGGCCACTTTGTCCGCTCAGAGATGGAGGAGGTCCAGGCCAAGAAGGGGCGGAACAGAAAGGAGAAAAGACTGCCGCCCCCTCTTACCTGCCCCCCTTCCGGCCTAGAGAGGAGCACGGGAGGGAGAGGGTCAGCCGTCTTGGGGCCCCTACGACGGTTGAATGGTCGGGCGGTACCGTAGGTGGGGATGCCATCTGGAAGGGCGGAGGTGTCAACGAGTTCGGACGCAGTGAGTGGTTCACGGAAGTGCTCCTCGATGTAGGCCTCAGCCTCAGTTCTTGTGTTGAACGTGACCGCCCCCTCGTCATGGGTAATTCGGTACTTGCCACCTTCAACATCCATCTTCTCGCCGAGTGCCTCCGCTGGACGACCAAGGTCTGCGGCGCCCCCACTCTTACGGATGATTGTGTTGAGGCGATTCTGCATCCAGGATTTGTGGATGGAAGAGGACTTGCCATTGACAATGGAGAGGAGCTCACGAGCAGTGTCAGCCGCAAGCCCCATTACTTCCTCTCGTGGCCCATTCGCATCGATGAAGGCCTGCAACATGGAGTCATCCCCAACCCGGATTGCCTGGTAGAGGTACGTGAGTGTTTCCTCCTCCCAGACTGGCTGGTAGGGACCTTTCAGCTCGTCGAGGAAGGCACCTTCAAAGAGCTGACGAACGAGAGGCCGCTTCGCGACAACCTCCCGGATTGCCGGGTCCAGCCCCAGATACGCAATCAACGCATGGTTTGTCTCGTGGTTGACAAGAGCACGGGATGTTGACTCTTGGATGTACCGGATGAGAGGACGACGACCAGGGCCAGCTGGCATTACACCACCTTCAGCAAACTCTGGAGCCCCTGGGAGACGACCAGGGACAACTTCTCTGGACCACATGGGGCGCTCAACGCGTCCAAGGGGAGCTTCGGGCGCGGCTCCTGCTGGGGTTCCTTTGGTACCCCCAAATCCTAGACGTTCTTTGCTCCAGTCATACTCATTTGTAATAAACTGCTTGTTTCTTAGGATGAACCTTTTGGGGTTATTAGTAAGTTCATCAAAGTACTCGGAGGGAATCTCCCATGTTAGCGTCTTCTGTTCACTATCTAGTATAACACCAATGATAAGTGGGTTGCCTCCAGTTTTATTAAGGTCAATTGCGTTTTTGATCGCAAGCTTTGCCCCCTCTGAGTCAAGTGACGAGTACCCAGAAACATCAATAGCCCCCCATCTAGAAGACACCCAACCCTTACTATAAAGGTCAGATGCTGGATCGTCAGCCTTGGAAAGGCGTTTGGCTGTAAGTATGTGATGACCTTCATCTACTGGAACAATCTTGCCACTAGGAGACACCCAAACACCACTCTCGCTCATTCGTTCGAAGTAGGCATCTTTTTCAGCCTGTGTTGTGTACTTTGCGCCATACCTCCACTTGTTCTGCAGTACCCACTTCCTAGGATCCTCCAGGAACTCTGGGAAGTCCGCTTTCTTGACCTCGACCCAGCTGTACGTCCTGGGATCCAGGTAGTCTCCTACCTCCACAAGCAGTTGCTCCCCTGTTACGCGTGGGTACTTGTCCACGTACTTAATCGCCTCCTGGATTGCTACCTTCCCACCCTTCGAGTTGAGCGCCTCCAGGCTTCCAACTCGTAGGCCACCAAGCCGACTTTGGACCCAGCCATCCTCCACAAGCTTCGCTCCCGCAATCCACCCAGTTGGATCCCCCTCCCCCATCTTCAGAATCTTCCTGGCAACGTCCTCGTGTGAATTCTCTGAAACCTGGTGGATTTTGCCAGAGGGGGAACTCCAGAATCCAGACTCTTGGAGGGCGGTGATGATGTCCCCAGTGGCACGGCTGGTGCCGTAGCGCATCAGGAGACCACCTTCCCCAGTCTCTCCAAGGGGAGCTGGGGTTCTCTGAAGTTCCATACCGGGAGTCACAGTTCCAGAGCGGAGCACTTGTCTACGTTCTGCTTCAACCTCTGCTCGTTTTGCTACAACCCTTGCTTGGTCTACCTCAAATGACTTAACGACTTTAACATATTCCGCTTCAAGCCCCTTCGAGATAGCATCAACTTCTTTGGTGATCCGCCCAATGCGTTGCTCCGCGTTCCCCTTTAGAAGGTCTCCAGCAGTCCACTTCCCCTTCATTTCGCTAAAGACCTCATCAAAGCCAAAATTCCCCTTTGTTGTGGTCCTCAGGGCTTCAACCCTGTCAAGAAGAAGCTCGTGCGCTTTCTCTAGTCCAGGAATGAATCTGTCCATTGTGCCTGCAGCATACTCATTAACTTCTGAGGTCAGCTCATTGAAAAGAACACTGGCGTCCATCCCTTTTATCTCAGCGTGAATGGCATCAACTGCAGACTTTGGAAGTTTGATACCTTTAGTCGTGACTTCTTCCATCGTATTCAGCAAGGATATTGTATCAGTCGAATGGATTAGACCAGTTCCTTCTCCTTGGACTGCGTTTGAGATGAGAGATGCGACATTCCGTACACGAGGAAGTTTCCCCTCCGCAGACAGCTCAAAGATGTCTCCAGCTATATGCTTGACGTTGAATGACCTGCTAAAGATTGTGTCGATGAGAGCTTTTGTTTCTGGGATGTCTGCTCCTTTTTCACCCAGAACGTATCCAATGTTCTCCAGGATACTCTTCACTAGAGTCTGGGAGACTTCCTTAGCAGCCAGGTTTCCAGCATCCGCCGCCTTCCCAAGTCTAACAATCTTCTCGATCTCCCCTTTGATAGCTGTTGGCCCAGTTGCCGCAGCCCCAGCCCCCGTCTGGATGAAGCCACGGCGGGTGGGGTCTCCAGTTCCCCACCTAGAAAACTCTTCCGCCGCTCCAATTGGGAATTCTTCAGTTGGAAGTGGAGTATCTATGTCTTCGCTAAGAATGTACCCCTTTTGTTTGGGCGTAAGCTCTTCCTTTACTCCACGGAATGATGTCTCCGCAGTTCCAGACCTCTTCCAGGTTTCGAACCCTGCCAATCTAGATCTAGCTCTTCCTGCTTCACCCATACTTGTCACTCCAGCTTTGAGTAGGTGATACCGGGCTGTATTTGGATGAATATCAAGCTTCCTAGCTATTTCAGTTATGTTCAGACCCTGCTCATGCAACCCAACAACAGCATCACGACTAATTCCCTTCTTTGCTGTTGGGTCCCCCACCCCAAACCTCGGCGCCTCCCCTCCCCTTCTCGCCGCCAACGCCATCGTCTTCCCTGGAAACACTCTCCCCGAGAACTCATCCCGAATCATCCCATTCGGCAGCATCGAGAGTCCATCCGACGCAGGCACACTCTCCATCCCGATCTTTGCGGTCGGCTTCGCTCCCCCTTCCACTTGCACAAGTGCCGAATCAATGAGAGTTCGGAGCTCTCGTCTGGAGGCTGGAGCCTTCCCCGTAAGTACCACAGATTTCCCTGGTTGCTCCCCGAGGTAAAGAAATCCACCCGAGTAATCCGGCTTGAACTCAATGTGACCGAAGCCCTCCTCCACCTCAGGGCCCCCAAAGTTGAAGAACGCCGACTTTGGGTTCCCAATGTACTCTCGGTGCATCTTCCCTTCCTGATCCGAGACCGCAGTCACCATAAGGTCTCGCCCAACGTGCTTTGGGACCGCTCTATTCAAGGCTGGCTTCTCAGCCAGGAGGCTCGCCAGAGCTGCCTTATCGTTGATGAGCTCCGCCAAGTCAGCGTTACTCGCCTTCTTAGCAACATCCAGGAACCCCTGGAATTCAGGCGAGGTCTCATCCTGTACACCAGACTCCTGCGCGACAACTCTGGCGACTCTCCTGTACCAAGCTTCGACGCGGGGTGGTGGAGGGGGACCGGCGGCAGGAGGCTGAGATGAGAGAGCCTCCAATGGCTTATTCATGGAGGCAACCCAGCTCTCTCCAGTTATACCAGCTGGGACTTCAATGGCTGGATCCAGGTCCTTCACCACCTCAATCACATCACCTGGCAGTTCTGCGGTTTCCCCCTTTACCACCAATGGAACCGCGAGGTCCCCGTTCCCCTTCGCGATCTTCTCGAACTGGAGATGGAGTGCGTTCTGGGCAGAGGCGGAGCCCTTCACGTTGACGATTTCGCCACCCTTTTCAAGGTGCTTGGAGATGCGGTCGACGAGCTGGGGCATCTTGTTGGGGTCTAGCTTTCGGAGGGGGTAGGTTTTGCCGTCCGCCCCCTTCAGGATCACGGTGATTTTGCCATCGACGCCTTCAACCTCTGGGATCTCCTTTGGGACACCAATTTTCTTGGAGGCTTTGACCTGGGAGGTAAGCCAGGAGGCGATGTCTGAACGGATTTCTGGCTTTGCGTCCAGAACCCGCGCAACCGTCGCCTCCTCAGCATCAGTCGCGACACCTTTGGTAGCGCTGACAATAGCGGATGCTTCTTGGGTAGTAAGCCCTCGCTTCAGCGAGAGGAACTTCCCAAGTCCACCTCCAACTAATGCTCCTCCAGCCGCCCACTCCCAACTCTGCCCCCCAACCAGCCCCGCCATCCCACCCATGATGGCTCCACCAAAACCCGCTTCTGCACCAGCAGTGATTGCGGCGCCAATTGCTGCTCCCCCCAACCCCGCAGAAAGCCGGTGCCCATCCTCCGCTTTTGCAGCGTCGTAGGAGCCCATCACAAGAGAGCCAGCCACCACGTTCAGTAGCTTCTGGTGCGTCTTTGCAACTCCCTCGACAATCGCCTGCGAAGCCCGCGCAGCCAGCGCTGACGCTTCCGCTGGGGCAACCCCAGCAGCAATCGCCTTCTCCAGCACAAGCGCTCCACGCTCCTTAGCGACCCCCATGGCAGCTTTTGCCGCAGTGAGTCCTGAGAGAGTTTTGGCCGCTTTGAAGGCGGGAACCCAGTACGGCAACGTCCCGACAACATCTCCAACCATCTCATAAGCACCAGCATTCACTCCTTGTCTTGAGGCTTCCTCAACAGCAGCTTCCACATCCACATCAAGCGCTTTCTTAAGGTCTGGGGCGAAAACTCCAGCGATTGGGGCAAGAAGCCCACGGGCAGCTCCTGTTACAATCGCGCGCGTGCGTGGGTACTCCGACTTCCCTTGTCTCTCTGTCCGCTTGAACCACTCGTCTCGAACAGCACTCATTAATTCCCTATTTGCCATGGCTGCAGGGGCAACCATCCGAGCGAAGAATCCTTCCCGAAGCCCTGTGTACGCCTCATCCGTCATCTTGGAGGCGTCAATCCCCCGCTCCTCCATCCAGGAGAAGAAGTTGGGGGCGACTTGGAGCTCCTTGGGGGAGGGGGCAAAGGAGACTGGAGGTGGAATAGAGGGGAGAGTGGATGGGGTGAGTTGGAGCTGGGTGTGGGGCTCTGAGAGGTCTGGGCGTACCATGGTAGGAGGCTGCACCTGCAACAGAAGCTGGAGCACCTCTGGACTCAGCTGGGGAGCTCCTCCCTGCTGAAGCATCTGGAGTGGATTGAAGGACGACATTGGGATCTTCTATGGAACTAGTGATGGGGAACTGAGGGAGGTGGAGGTGGTGGAGGTGTCCCTGACACCATCATCATGATCTGTAGAAGCAGTGGATCCAACGCCTTTCTCGTCGCGCCGGCTCCAACAGCAATAGCATCACCAAGTGGGGTTGCCCCTCTGCTAAGCATAGGTTGAAGGGTCTGTAGTGATGGAGAGATTGGGGGGACAAACTTCTCCGCGTTCTTGAGCCACCCGGGAGCCTCCTTTGATTCTGCTGTAGGAGTATCGGCGAGAGCCCCACCCTCTGCAGGCTTCCCCAGAGACGAAAACCCAACAGTCACCTTACCAGGCTTATACCATGGATTTACGTCAATTTTAGTGCTGACTGGGGACTTAATCCGTGCCATAGCATTAGAAAAGGTATTGCCCCATCCTTGTAGTGCCTTCTCGTCTCCAGTCTTCATAAGATCCATCTTCGTGTGGAAATCTAGAAGGGCAGATATAGCTGCCGAAGCCTCCTGCCTCGCCTGATTCTGCTCATCCAACGTTAAACGCTGCCTCGCAATTCCAACCTGCGCTTCAGTTGCTATCGTCCTTCTCCCCTCCAGTCCAATCCGGGTATCCTCTCTCTGTTCACTCCTTGACTGCTTCTCCAGCTCAAACTGCCCTTTCGTCTTTGCCTGGTTGATCACAGACTGTGCAGGTAGGTAGCGGTCTTGGTCTCCCATGTGGTACCCAATTGCGTGGTCAAGTGCCACATCCAACGTGACCGCAGGGTACTGCTCCATTGTCTTCACAGCCATGTCGGCAATCTCGCGCTTTTGAGTTTGGACTTGTTCTGCATTCTTCTGAAGGTACTGGAGAATGGATTGCTGGGTTTGGGGGCCACCAGTATCAGCCCAAAACTTCCGTTTTGCGGCTTCCTCAGGAGTCAGTCCAGACATCGTCCCAACCTTGATTGCCCCTTCCCATGAGAGCTCTGGGAGGATCCCCATCTTCTGCGCAAGATCCCTCGACTTCTCTGAGACGCCTGGATCATCACTCATGATGCCAAGCATAATGTTCAACTTCCCAGTGTTGACTGCATGCTCCATATGCATCTGCTTCTGTCTCATCTGGGCGTTGCTAACAAGCTGCTGGAGCCATTGCTCGCCTGAAGAGGGGGATGGGGGAGTTGGCATCTGAGCAGGAGCAGGGGTACCCATCATGACTGGGACTCCTCCTGCAGATGGAGGTGGCCCACCAGGGCCCATTGAAGATGGAGGGAACGTCAGCCCAGGGATCTGCATCCCAGTTGTCCCTCTCTCCATCATTGGGGCTCCCTGGCCCCGCACTTGTTGTGCAAGCATCGTCTGCTCAATCTGCTCCTTTGAGGGCCCCTTGAAGTCGAGTGGAAGTCCAGCACCCTTCGCATGTTTCGCCACCATCTTCATGTCTGGCTGGATTCCAAGTTGGATTAGCTGGATGTCCCGCTGGAAGTCCTCCCAGTTCCGATTCTTCTCCAGATCCTGCGATGCGCGGAACTGCTGCATGAAGCTCGCAATTCCAGTTGCGATGTTAGCGGTAGTGCTCCCTGGTTGATTGCTGGGAGGCATCATTGGTTGCATCTCACCCACCTCCTCCTAAACCTAACGCTCTCAAGAAAGGCCCAAGCCCTCCCATGATCGACCCCGTAGCCCCCATCAAGGCTGGCCATTGTGATTGCTGGTACTGCGGGTAGTAGTAACCAGCCTGCCCTGTAGCTGCTTGGTTCATGAATTGCAACAAGGGGTTATTCCATGGCTGCTGCTGATTCCAGTTTTGCTGCATGGCTTGGATCATGTTGGAGAGTGTATTGTACTGTTGGCCACCAAGCTGACTCCCAGTTACAAGATTCTGGTTAAGCAGGTTACTCAACATGTTGGCACTGGAGAGCTGCTGTCCAGTCCCAGTAATGTCGTAGTTCAGGTAGGAAGGCACCAGACCCATCATGGAAGAGTACATGTTTGTGGCCGCCTGGTTCTCTCCACCAAAGAGCCCCTGCGCTCCCGTGATCGAGCCTCCCAACAACGCCATTGCTCCCTGCGAGCCAAGCTGTGACATCAGTTGGGCAGCAGCATCTGACCCCATAGCTCCTTGGAGGATCGCCTGCAGCTGCCGATTGGCGTCTCCTTGGGTAGCCTGGAAGGCTTGCCCAGACAACTGTGAGGGGCCTGCGAAGGCGAGCTGACCAAGAGCGTTAGCAGCGGAAAGTTCCCTCCCAGCAGCCCCTTCGCCACTTTGAAGCAACATCTGCGCTAGGAGGGCATTCTGATCCTTTGCCGTCTGCGCAGTGTAATCAGTCATTGCGTTGCCAAAGGACGTGGAGAAGAAGTTGCCTCCTCGGTTGAACATCTCCGCCAGATTAGCTCCTCCATACTCGGTATTACGCCGCATGGCTTCAAGAGCCGCCTGCCATGCTGGGAGCTGGTCAATTGGATTGCCCTTGTTGGCTACAATACTCTGGAGCCCATTAACTCCACCAGAAAGATTGGCAAGGAACTGATCGATGCCAGAGGCGTAGGAGGAGCCTCCAGGTGCTTGCTGTTGCTGTTGTTGCTGCAAGTTGGTATTAAACTGCTGATTCCCCAATATCCCTCGCAGTAGTGATTGGAGGTACTCAGGCGACTGCATCCACTGAGCTTGCGTCTGCCCCCGAGCATTCACTCCATTGGGCCCCTGCTGACCCCCTCTGAGGAGAGGGGAGACCATGTTAGAAGTAGCAGCTGGGTAACGCATTATAGCATCCAACATGGGCATTCCCAATACTGCCCCTGTCACTCTGGAGGGCTGGTCAGGCCCATAGGCGCCAGAGGGACGAGGAGCGGTGGCGTAGGGAAGACCTGCACTGGGTTGTACGAACAAACTACTGAGAGCGGAGTTTCTGTCCGTCAGCCCAGTAGTGTTTTGTCCCATGACAGGACGTGCCACGTCTGGTGAGAACATCGAGAAGTCAGTGAAGAGCCTCGATGTATCTGTGTTTGTAACGTCACTCCTGAGAGCCATCACTTACCTCCTGGTGTTGGTGCGGTGTAGCTAGGGCCTCTCGCGAGGAAAGGCCCCAGCCAGTCCTCTGCCCCCTTCGCAGCCCGTTTCGCGAGAGCGCCCCCCGCTCCCTGCGACGGAACCCCAAACTGTGCCATATTTGCAACGTATTGGCCAGCCTGGGAAGTGGCCCCATACTGCGCTAAGAGGGACATGAGGTTGTTTCCCACTCCACCAGTGCCACCCCACTGCGTCATATTGTTCATGAGATTTGTGGGTTGGCCTGTGGGGCCACCTTGAGCTTGCGTCTGGGTGAAGAGGTCGAGCAGCCCCTGGTTTCCTTTGGGCTGGGTGAGGAAGTTGGCCAAAAACTGGTCCCCTTGATTTTGTGGTTGCCAACCACCCCACACTTGTTGAAGCATTGTCTGCGAGATGTCAGGGAAGAGCTCCCCTTGGTAACCAGGCACTCCCTGCCCAACCTGACTTTGGAGCCACTGCCCCCAAGGCTCCTTCACGTCCGGGAATAGGCCAGGGTTGAGGATCGGGTCGATCTTCTTCCCGCTGATGTCTCCGCTGAAGATGCCAGCGAGGAGCATGGAAATGGGGACGCCGAGAGCGATGAGGGTGTCAATCCACTTTACTCCTGTGATCCCCTGATTAGCTTGCTGCCCTTTCTGCCCAGACGCACCAGCTGTTCCAGGAAAGCCGTAGTTTGGAGGGAGTAGGCTAGTTAGGTAGTCTACATTTGAATTGCCTCCTGGAATTCCGCTAGTTGACGAAGAGCCTCCTAAGCCAGCTAGAAAGTTCGAGAAACTACCCATCTTTCACCTCCTCACTTCCACCATCCACACACCGTTACATACAAATAAGCCCAAGTATGATTCGAGGCATTGTACTCAATTACTCCTGCTTCGCTGATGGCCACCGTAAGCATATTCATTAGTGGGCCGTTAGCCACCTGAGTGATAAGACCTGCTGTCGTAGCTCCTGTAGAATTTCCATCCTTCCTGACGATGAACGCGGCACCTGCAACAGTAGCTTGCGCAAAAACTTTCAGCAAAACAGCTTTAGCGCCTGCTGGAACAATGGCACTAAGATCCCAGTCTCTCCACGTGCCATCCTTCGTGAAGTCCCCAGTCTCCCTGTCATCAACTGCAGGATTCCCACGGTCAACAAAGATGGGCAAGAGAGAGAAAGGCAACCTCTGCTCCCTTAGGCAGTCAGCTTGGTCGAAGTAGTGATCAAGAGCCTTGGTATTCTGGGGCTGGTTCATACATGCCTCCAATCATGTTGGTTTCGAGGTGGTTGCCTGGAGGGACCGTAATACGGTATTCGAAGTCGTTGCCCATCCCTTGGAGGTTCACCCACTTCCGTTTCCACTTCCCGTCGTTCTTCCCCCCAATTGCCACCACCTGCTCCTGTCCCCATCTGTTCTCGTTCAGGTCAGCGGAGCACTCCACTTTCACTTCGTGGGCTCCAGTGTCACGATAGCGGAGAAGGGCGCGACGGAGGGTCATGTCCCTAGTTGGACTGCCGATGAGAAAGGTCTTCGACTGCACCCAAGCCTCCTCCTCTAGAGATACGGCAGAATCAAGGGTGTAGTACTGCTGAGTTCCCTCTCCACCAATACAAAAGTCCAAGCTCCTGGAGACCACATCACTACTTATAGGTCCACTAGGATCAGTGTAGACAGCAGGGAAACCCCCTTCGAAATACCCTGGATAGTAGAACTTCATCCACTTGTCTTCAACCAAGTTGTAGACGAGGTGAGGGAGTCGAGCACGTTGATTCAAAGCTCTAGTGTATGGAGAAGCTCCTATGTAAGTCCAGTGGGGTATTAAATGCAAGAAGACGCCAGTTTCACCGCTGAATCTTGTGGTGGCGTAGCACTCATATACCTTCACCCCATTGTTGATGTAGCCTAGAATAGTGTTCTTATTAGTTCCCCCAATACTCTTCAACCCTTGCCCGCTCAACAGGTAGACATCATCAGCTCCAACGAAGAACAATGTATCATCGAAGAAGGTTGGCCTGGTCCAGGGGTGCACACCAATACCATCTCTAGTACGACTCTCAAAGCGGTATGGCATTGCGCCCTGTCCAGTTGGGTAGCCAAAGTGAAAGCCATCAGGACGACATATCACAAGCGTGTCGTTGAGTACTCCAAGACCGCCAATCCAAGTGGCGGAATCTGATAGATCCGTGTGCCCACTACCAACGCCCACAAAGTCAGTTTCATCACCTACAACAGACCAGCTCACCCTGTTGGCGTAGGAGGCCTCTCCACCGGTAATAGCTCTTGCATTAAATCCTGTGACATACCTAGCCTCCTTCGCGATGACTGTATAGGTAGCAGCACCAACCATGTACCGCGAGATGTTGATCTGGTTAGCAAAGAGGATGGCTGCATTCACTACACATGAGGACATGGGAGTGTAGGTGCCAGCTCCCGTGATCTCCCCCGTGCCTTGGATGTAGAAGCGCACTACATTGGCGCTGGAATGCATGAAGTAATACAAAGCTCCTACAAAGCCACCTCCATAGGGGGCAGCAATATATCGAGCGAAGGTGAGAATGCCGGTGCCTGAGAGTGTGTTGCTGGTTACCCCAAATCTCGTCTTCATCCTCCCTCTGTTGAAGATGAAGTTATTGGCGTCAGCAACCTCGCCGTCTCTGATACTATCAGAGGGAGAGTCTAAATTAAGCCCACCAACAAGAGGGTGCGGAACGAACTCAGTCGCCATGTGTATACGGCCTCACAACCGGGTTGATCCCAAATTCCTCATCGATGTTCTCCCGCTGGTCAATCGTTTGAAGCAGATCATTCCAAAGACGTGGAATAATCGCAGCTTCGAACTGGATTGTCCGTTTTGGGGCAGCTTGCCTAGGCATTGGCATTGGCGTCACAAGAGCCCCCGCCTTCTCCATCTCCCCCACTGAGACGTACACCCTATACAACGTCTCCCACTCCAACAGCTCAACCCACTCCTCTGGATACACAATCACCGTATTCCCAGGGTCAGTCTCTATTGTCGGGTAGCTCCAGTACCGCAACCTGTACGTGAATGAGGCGGAATTGGGAGGAGGATGCATCTCGATGTTCCCACCAAATCTCGCGTACGCGTATGGCCTCGTTGCCTGTACGGCTCGCATCTGGTCAAGCCGCCGAACATGCGTCCTTTTCAACCTTCTGTACTGGTTAGTGCCAAACGTCATGGAAATACTGATGATGCCAGCAACACGGGGAGTAATCGAGTCGAGAGAGTAGAGCGCGGTTCCAGAGATGGTTGGGAGTTCAGCGGATGTCACTCTAAGCGAATCGAAGGGCACTTTTCCTCCGACAAGCAAGTACACCTTCTTCGCCATCTTTACCGCATCATCAAGCTTGTCTGGTCTCTTCAAGTAGTCCATGCAGACCGTGGTTGCAACATCAGAGAGTGTTGGCATTAGGATATCTCATGCTCAGACTTCGGCATTCCACAGATGATGCATCTACTACTCCCAGGATTCTTGCTGTAGGGATGTGAGTGGTGAGGATTCATGTAGTTAGGCAGTGCCTTAATACTCTTCGTCTTGGCAGCCCACTCCTTAGCCATCCTAGGATGCTGGCTAAACAGGAACCTTGCTTGCGCTTTGCTCTTGAACGGCATCCGTCACCTCTCAAGTCCAACATCACTATTGAAGAAAGCCAGGTCAACATCTCTCGTATCTGCTCCCTCTGTGTCATTTCCGATGTTGAGAATGTTCGCGATGATCTCCTGCCTAACCGAGTCAAACCGGGCCGAGTTGTCGAAGTCTCTGGAGCAGACGACGAGTCCCTGTTGAGTAGTCAACTCACTCAAAGGGAAGAGACGCCCACATCTATCACATAGCCTCCACTGTTGTCCTGTACGACGGTTGATAGGGTTGGGCATTTTACCGTGGCTTGTAGTCCCGTTGGATCTCCTGGCGCTCAGATAGTCTAGCCAGGCGAGTATTGATGCTGTGCATGAAATCGGCTATCTTCACCTGATCATCCAGGTGTTTCCTGACCACCAAGCGCAATTCCTGGATGTCCGCGCGATTCTGCTCGATCTGGGCTGCCTGTGCAGCAATCTTCCCACCAGCAAAATAGGACCACGTCATCAGTGTCAGTATCGATGACAATATACCTGTTAGTACTCCTGTAGTATTTGTGCTGAATGTTGTCGACATGAGTGACCCCCTAGCTAACATGAAATTCATGGGCGTCCTTAACGTCTATTAACGCGCCACTAAAGCCACCACCAACCTGCACATTCCCACCCAACCCCACACACACAACCCCACCCCCGCCGGCAGAATGAACCACCCACGAGGATTGAATTGGCGAACAAGTCCTCCATTGGCAAGGCAAGGGTACGGCCCAGCTCTTACAATGCCATCGGTACCCTCAAAGTCCACTGAGACATCATTAGCAACAACAAAGTCGAATGCGAAGCACACGAGACATTTCTCGATACGTCCACCGATGAAGAGGTTAGCACCTGAGGCGGCAACATTAATAGCCTTATCCAGCCTAGCTCCTGGCACACTCTCATAAGTCCTCATTGCTTCCCCCTTATGAGCTCTCCAGTGTGAGAACGGAGGACCATCATCGGCTGGTTGAAGGCAGCATGCCACCCCTCTGTGCCTTCACGTACCCAATGGCTGGAGACAAGGTTGTCGCCTTGCTCAACTAGCACCTCATAGAGCCCATGATCACGAGGAGTAGCTGAAGGAGTTCCAAGAGGAGAGGAAGGCCTTGAAACTACTACAGTCAATAACCTCACTAACTCTGCCAATAGTTTGGTGACTGAAATCCAAGCGACAATAACAGCTAGCAGAGTTGCAGCCTGCACAACAACCAGGAGAGCTTCACTCACAATCCCACCTCCATTAGAGTGCGTAGGCGTCTCAACACCACAGCAACTCCACTGACAAGAATACCACAGTAGGTCCAGCCAATCTGCTGTCGAACAGCTTGCCCAATAGTTCCTGAGGGAAGGATGGCAACAGGACCTGGCCAACCCACCCAAGCGGCGGAGCGTCTCTTAGTCTCAGTGTCAATTGCCATTGCTAGACTCCTGAAATCATCTCAGCCTCGGTGTAGGTTGTAGCATCGTCGCTCAAAGCCTTCTTAGCTACTTTGACGCCTGCATCGTCGTAGATAGCCTTCTCGGTAGCTGTGACAGTAAGCTTGTTTCGGAGGGTCATGTAGAGGTACATGAGAGCCTGCTTGAAGGTGGGAGTAGCTGGTGGAATACCCTGCGCCATCTCTGCTATGACATCTGTACCAAGTGCATCGACAACTTCCGTGTTGACCTGTGCTGGCGTGGCCCTCGTCGAGACCGCCTCATCGAGATACCCGGCCTTCGTCCCGGTCCAAGTGGCGGTCGAGAGCGCCGTTGCCGCCAGTGCCGCATCATCCGTTCCGCGCATCGCCGTTCCGAGCGGGGCCGTATCACGGATCGCTTCGACGGAATCTGTCGTGTTGTCGAACGTGCCACCGATGTCCGTGGGCAGGGTCACACCGACATCCTTGCGGAGTAGCGCGCGAAGGAGGCCGAGCACCGTATTCCAGCCGGTCCCGGTGAACGCACCGAGACGAGCGAGAAGGGTGGTGACGCCGGATGAATCGGGTGGCGCATTGGTCAAGGTCGTGGTCGTGGTGGTCAAGGTGCAAAGCGCCAGCGTGCCCGCCGGGGCGAGCCTGCTTGTGATCGTGGCATCCAGTCGGGCAAGCAACGTGTCGAGATCCAATCCACCCGCGTCGCTGATCGGAAGTCCACCCGCCGCATCGGCTGCTGCGTTCGGCAATGCCGTTAGGCCAAGCCGTACAGCATCAAACGGGTTGTAGCCTACAAGCTCGATCTCGTAATCGGCGTTCAGGAGATTCGCCGCTCCGCTCGCCGAGATCACCAGCCGCTTCGAACTCGCCACCGAGTACCGCGCATCGGCGAACTGGAACTCGTACAGGCCAGGATGGTTCGTCGCATCCACTTGCTTGAACCGGCACTTGCCCGCGGTTGGCGCGGCGTAAGTCCCGAGGGTGGCAATAGTCTCGACGTTCCCCGCCGCGCGGCGAGTGAGATACTGGTGCCGCAAAATGACGATTACCGCCTCCTTCAACTCCGCGAACGTCTCGGGCTTGGCGTTCTGCACATCCGAGAGATGAACGCTCATCGTGCCGACATCGAACACGATCTGCCGGTGGCCGCAACTGCTCGCCGGAATGGAGGTGACCGTCGCCGTCATCGCTGCACCAACCAATAGATCTCACCAGGTGGGATATCGGAGGGCAACAACACTTCCTCTCCCGGCTGTCCCACAGCATCGCGGCATAAGACGAAACCAGAAGTAACTTCCAGCAGCTTCCCATTTACGGGAAAGCTCAGCTTGAGACCAATGCAATCGGTAAGGTTCTTCATAAGTCTCCCCCTTCACTGCACCTGCACGCTCAGCCCGCTCGGCGGGAATGCGGGCACGTTCGCCATGATGGTCGTCATTAAAACGTTCCCGCCTTGGTTACCGCGTTAGCGGCAACAGACCACCCATCAGGGAGCGGCGTAATGCCCTTGTTCAGTTGCCACGAAATAATGTTAGACCCGGAACTGGCCGAGACAATGATGCCCGTACCAGGCGTACTTGGAACGGTTGAGTCACTGGAGAGAATAGTTTGCGTCCCGACCGTGCAGACCACTCGCATAGTGCTGATGCCACTAGCATCTCCAGGTGTAGCAACGCACGTCAGCGCCGCAGTGCCACTGCCAGCCACAGCAGTGATAGTCGTCGCCACGGTCACCGTTCCAGCGGCCTGCCCGAAGGCGAGCGACGCGAAAACGAACAGCAAGATTGTGAGTTTCATTTCAACAGGTCTCCCTTCAACAGTTTCGTCAACCACCCGCCGGCGTCAGCGAGCAACTTCTCCCGTTCCGCAGCATCGTCCGTGAGTTTCTTGACCCATGCCTGCCCTTCCGCGGTCTGGAGATAGCGCAGCAGTTCCGTGCCGAACTCGAAGCCGGCCTTGGCTGTACCGAGAATCAGAATGGTGTAGGGGTCCACGTCACAACTCCCGGTAGAACACCGTCATCTGATCTTTCGCCCACGGTGCCTCGTAGCCGACCTTGCGGTGCAGTTTGCCATCGAACGTAACTGTGGGGCCGCTCTCGGGTTCCGGCGGATGCACCACATTCACCGGCATCGTGTCGTCCTGGCCACAGGCCCACATCTTGTAGCCGATCTTCACGCCGCGTTGGGCAACGCCGGCAGGCTTCGGCAGTGGCGGTTCCGGCGGCTTCAGATCTCCGTCGGCCACCAAATCCGGCCCGTAGGTCGTCGTGATCTTGCGAGCCGCATAATCCGCGTCCACGCGGATAACAGCGGCGGGGCGGCGCACGATAGGCGGCAACGGAGTCCCCGTCACCCACTGGTTGCGAACCATGTCTTGCCAGCTTGCGGCGTAATCCAGCCAGTTTATCAAGTTGTCTCGGTTCCTCTCGTTCGCATTCGCGAGTTGGGTCCGGTAGTCGAACTCGAAGATTTCATTCTCTGAAAACATACTCATATTCTCTCCTTCGACACTCCCGAGGCTGTCGAAACTACAAGCCAGTACTGCGGTGCTGTCAGACTAGTGATTGTGAACGTCTGCCGCGCCGAGCCGCACGCGGCATTGCCGGCCTGATAACCGGTGTCGGCGGCGTGCATTCTTGGATGCGTCGAGATCACCCAGGCCACCGTCTCGCCCGCGCATGTCAGGGACCCCGCTAGCGTCGTGCTGTCGCGCTCGACTCGCAGGCTCTTCTGGGTGGCCCACATCGGCTGCCCCCCAGCACCATTGGTCAGCGTCTCCACCCAGTCCACATCCGCTCCGGGGTCCATGCCGGTTGTCGTTGCCGGGCCGATGTAACCGGCGTTGTGGATGGAGTACACCGACGTGGGCTTGATCCTCACGTTGTCCGAATGGACCATCGGAGACGAGATCGAGGTCAGGTGGTCGCTGAACGTGATCGACGACTCCCCCGTGTTGGAGGTGTAGTTCCGGGCCGGGAGGTCGGTCCACTGCGGATCGTGCCAACCTTTGTAGCCCACCGCGTCGAGACAGGTGTTGTTCGTGATGGTCCCGTCGTTGAGAAACAGGTTACCCCGGTACTCCGAAGTTGGCCCGAGATAGCCGCGCGTGGGGTGGGGCGTCCAGTTATTCGACCAGCCGCACAGGAACCCGTCGTACTGGCCTTCAACGATAAACCCCGCCGTCGATCCAAGAATCAGATTGTTCCGCGCCATCAAGCTATTCTTCGCCGTGACCGTGAGGTAACCCTCAATGCCCCGCTGATCGGCCTCGATCGTGTTGTGTTCGATGATCGAGCCAGTCAGGCCCCCGTCGCCGTAGATGACGCCAAATCCGCCCCAGGTGTAGTTCCCCCACCGCGCCTTGTTGATATCCAACAGGATGTTGTGGGTGAAGCTCACGTTCCGCATGAAGGTGTTGCCTCCAAGGCTGTCGATGCCAAAGAAATACGGCCCTGCGTGCGCTGCCGCAACCTTGTTGCGGGTGAAAACCACGCCGTCGATCCGGGCCGAGACATCCTGCCCGTTTTGATTCCGCGGCCCCACTCCAATGATATTCTGCTGGGTATACATATTCCAGTACGTGCGAAAGAGGTTACCTTCCAGCAAAACGTCCCTCCCGATCTTCAGTTCGAAGTTGTTCTTTAACTGCGCATCGGCCGAAAGCAGGACATGCCAACCCGAAGCGGCAGTCCATACTCCGGCTGTCCCAGCCCAATCGTACAGCATCGCGTACTCGGCCATTCCGGCCCGTGAAGTGATGCCAGCCAGACAGGTGAAGTCCCCAGCGCAGGTGACGTTCACCCCACTGTCGTGCCCCACTGTGAGAACGCCCGTCGGGGACATGCCGATGTAGAGCGTAGCCGCCGCTCCCCCGGCTAGGGTAATTGTGCTGTCCTGCGCGAAGGTATACGGCGTGTCCTCGTAATAGCCCGTGCAGGTTCCCGCGTTGCAGCGGGTGGTCCCGTTGATCGCAGTCAGCGCCAGCGTATCGGTCGAAGTCTGGCGAACGACCTGGAGATTCGGATTTTGCTCCATCCGTTTGCGCATCAGGCTGCGACGCATGATGATCTGTGGAACCCCAGCCACTACCTGATTCGATCCCCCCGCCAAGAAGTTCTCGGTCGAGCCGTCGATCTCGACGTTTTCCAAGATAATCGGTCCTTCGCTGCCCTCAATTAGAATCCCTTGTCCCTCCGCCACGGTCTGTGAGTTCAAGAAGCGGGTGTCATGAATCCAGATGTTCTCTCCATGCGCGAGATGAATCCACCGCCGATAGTTGTAGCCGGCTTTCGGCTGCGAGAAGATACACCGGTCCCACTCCAGGTGATGTGGGACGTAGCGATAATCGTAGCTTGCCCCCTTGTAGAACACCACGCCGTAGTATGCGGCTGCTGTGGAGTCGTACCGGAAGTGGACGCCCTCCCAGCGGTAATGATGAATACCGGTGGCCGGCCCCTTGTAGGCGTCGGCAAAAGTCCCCGCGTACAGCCCCGGCATGTTGGTCTTGGCCGCTTGGGGGCCGCTGAGCCACACCGTCTTAGTGGCTCCGTCCACGCCGGTCACTGCCGCTGCGGTCGAGTAAGCAATGGTCCCCA
>ERZ1292632.792-Hain-H43-01um-R2-792-length-34290-cov-9_pt1 | contig 34290 bp, 34 predicted proteins | sample MGYA00564407_ERZ1292632 | MGnify/ENA primary metagenome ERZ1292632 (study PRJEB36523, sample SAMEA6512637) | groundwater metagenome | collected 2019-01-08 | study: AquaDiva: Metagenomics assemblies of 32 groundwater samples | reverse complement strand
AACTTTAAAAGACAATTACAAAGTTGAAGACATCTTGAAGCTAATTATTTAAAACCAAGTGACCGTTTATGAACGGTATCAAAAAGTGAAGGATAATCTAAAAATTAGAGCTACAAATATTAATAATCCATACCCATCCCACCTTGCGGCATAGAGGCAGCTTCTTTTTCTTTTGTTGGCAAATCGGTAACTAAACCCTCTGTAGTGAGCACCATCATAGCTACACTTGCTGCATTTTGAAGTGCACTTCTAGTTACTTTAACCGGGTCTACTATTCCCATCTTTGTCATTGATCCAAATTGAGAGGTTAGCGCATTATAACCAAAATCATTGTCCTTTGAGGCTAATACTTTCTTTAAAACCGCAACCTCATCGTCCCCTGCATTTTTAGCCAACCAGGCAATGGGTTCGCTAAGTGCCTCATAGACAATGTCCACCCCGATCTGTTCATCTTTACTGTCTACTTTTACTTTCTTAACCACTTCGCGAGATCTCAATAATGCCGTTTCTCCTCCTGGGACTATTCCTTCTTCTATTGCAGCCTTTGTGGCACCGACTGCGTCTTTTACTCTTTCTTTCTTTTCATTAAGCTCAATTTCTGTCGCCGCACCAACGTTGATAACAGCCACTCCACCGGCAAGTTTGGCTAATCGTTCTTCTAGTTTTTCACGGTCAAAATCAGAATCTATTCCCTGAATTTGTTTTTTAAGAGATTCGATGCGTGAATCAATTACTTTTTTATCACCCTTGCCACCAATTATTCTTGCATTATCTTTATCGGCCCAGACTTTGTCAGCCTGCCCTAAATCAGCTACCTCAATCGATTCAAAAGTTCTACCCGTATCCTCACTTATTACAGTTGCCCCAGTTAAAACCGCAATATCTTCCAAGGATTCTTTTCTTCTATCTCCAAACCCCGGAGCCTTAATAGCTAGAACTGTAAATGTTCCTCGAAGTTTATTTACAACCAATGTCGCAAGTGCTTCTCCCTCGATCTCATCAGCAATAATAACTAGGTTTTTAGAAACTTTTACGAACTTTTCAAGGAAAGGTAATAGATCTGCGATTGAAGAAATCTTTTTATCAGTTAAAAGAATGTAAGCCCCTTCGATTTCTGCCTCCATCCTATCCGCATTGGTTACAAAATAAGCAGAAGCATACCCTCTATCAAACTCCATTCCTTCTTTATATTCAATGTCTATTGTCAATCCTTTTCCCTCTTCAACCGTTACCACTCCGTCTCTTCCCACTTTATCTAGGGCTTCAGCGATCTTGGTCCCAATTTCAGTGTCACCAGCTGAAATGGTAGCTACTTGAGTTATTTCATCTCCCTTAACTGGCTTTGCCATCTTCTTTAATGCTTCTAGTACAGCTTCAACCGCTTTCTCCATCCCCCGCTTCACTATCATTGGGTTGGCTCCAGCATCAACCTTCTTCATTCCTTTTTGTGTCATAACCTGGGCTAAAAGTGTTGAGGTTGTGGTTCCATCCCCTGCACTATCATTGGTTTTACTTGCGGCTTCCTTTACAAGTTGGGCGCCCATATTTTCAAATGGATCAGGTAGGTCAATTTCTTTGGCAACCGATACCCCATCATGAACTATGTTTGGAGCCCCCCATTTCTTGTCTATGGCGATATTCCTACCTTTAGGCCCAAGTGTAGTAACAACTGCGCGAGCCACAATATCAATCCCTTTAAGTAAGGATTCTCGTGCATCTTTTCCAAATTTTAGTTGTTTTGCCATAATTATTTTAGTTAACTAATCACATCAGTTTACCTGTAATAGACAAATAGTCTGATAAGTGTTTGCTTGCAAGCTTAGTCTTTTCTATATCTTCCTCCGTCAAGCTCAGTCCGCCACCCCTTAATTTTTGAGCTGCTTTCCCAACTTCTGCTAGAGCTTGCACTTCAGCATCATTTAAATTAACATAAGTTTTTTCTTTACGGTCTATAATTGCCATGATTTTATCCTTCTACTGCCAGAATATCCTCAAATTTTACAAACATATATTCAATTCCGTCAATCTTTACTTCATTTCCACCCCATTTTTTATACAAAACAACATCTCCTGTTTTAGCTGGGGAATCTATCATACAGCAACTACCGCCTTTACAATCTGAGCAAGTTGCATCTCCGGTAGCTATAACTTTACCTTTTTGTGGCTTTTCACCGGCGTTTTCGGGCAAATAAATCCCGCCAGCGGTTTTGACCTCTTTTTCCAGAGGTTCAATTAAAAGATATCCTGCGGTTGGTTTAAGTTTTAAATTTGTCATTCGCTTATTTGTTTATTCTAGCATTCTCAGGTGCTGAGTGCTATTCTATTAAGGCATCCATTATAAGTCAATAGGTAAACAAACTTTGGTAAAAAAGTATTCCTGGATATTGAAAATGAAATGACTTAGAATGAATCATGAGACCGTTACAAAATGGTCTTTTTTTTTGACAAATAGTCCCTACAGGAAGGATTAAACTTATCCCGACAATAATACAAGATAAAAATTCTATGTTTTCTCTGGTGGTGCTGGTAAATTTCACAAGAAAGGCATTGGCTTTAAAAGCCATTCATATAATGGAATTGCTTGGATATTAAGACTATTTATTTTAATTATTTCTTTGTGTCTTTCAGAGATTATTAATAGTTTTTTAGACCCGTTTTGTTCTTTAGAAGATAAAATAAGTGCTTGGGTTTCTCTTTCTCTTATTTCTTCTGTATCAAGATGTTGTGTTACTTGTAAAAATATTTTCTTTTTTGGTAAGAAAAAATCAATTTCATAAATTTTATTGAAAGAGAGGAGAGTTGAAACATTGCTGATTAAATAAAAAGCAAGCTCTTTTAAGCTTTTTACGTCATTTAATTTATAACGAGTTGCAATATCGCGATACAAAACATCATCATAAAGTGTCTTATGAATTGTAAGTTTTGGATACTTAAGTGTGTCGGGAATTCCACCGGTTAAGATGTATTCATTTGTTAATTTAAGGAACTGACCCTTTTGCTTAGTAGTTAATATTTTAAGATCGGGAATTTCTACCTTCTTAAAAGTTAAAAACTCTCGGAAGGAAAACGGAAAAACTTCAATTTTAGTAGAACGTCCAGTTAGTCTAGTTCCGAGTTCTTGGCTTAACAATGAAGCGTTAGAACCTGTAATAATAAATTTGTATCCTTCGTCGTGTAGACGACGAACAAACCTTTCCCATTCAGGCACATTTTGTATTTCATCGAATAAAAATGTTTTTTTTCTCCAAATAAACTAATAAGCGTTTCGTGTAATAAGTCAAAATCAGAAACTTTAAAATTTAATAATCTTTCATCTTCAAAATTAACAAAATAATATCCATTTTTAAGGTATTTATTAGCTATCTGTGCGAGCAAGGTTGATTTACCGACTCCACATTTGTTTTCACTGTCAATGAAAACAATTGGCTGTTTGCTTTCAATATGGGTCAATCTTTTGGGGCTTATTTAAGACACCCCAAGTCTCCCCATAACCACCTTTCCCCAATTTTGAGGATGAAATAAAGCGCGGGTTGGGGTTACTACTTCTCGGGTAATCTTTCGCTTCATGTAGATATGTTGAAATTTAAAGGCTATTTTTTCGAAAAGTGTATATAGTATGTTGTATGTAGTATGTTGGGTTTTGGTTTGACCTATATACGATTTACTATATACCATATACTTTTTATCAACTGCGTTTGGCCAGTAATTTAATATCCATTTATTTTTTTCTAAAAACTTCTCATAGATTTTGTCTTTATTGACTAGTGGAACAATTTGGGCAATTTCGTGAGCTGTATAAATGTTTCTGTTTTTCCAGAGTAAATCACTTTCGTCAAACCACATGTTAAGGCAAAGCTTGTCCTTCTGATACAAATCATTTGGTTTACGGGCACTAAAACCAAATGCATGGATAACCATGTAAACAAATAATCTTGTAGTCCAGAGTCTTCCTTTTTTTGTAATTATCATGAAATCAATATCACTTTCTGCTATGGAATTTTCCATAGCAAGTGATCCTGTTACAGCAATCATTTTAATGCTAGGAATTAAAGATATTATTTTTGATGCTTTTTTTGCGATTAACATCTTCTTTTCTGAAATCTTTTTTCTCATAAGCCTTTGGTAAATTAGCCCTCTTTTTTGTCTAATTATTAATGACTGATAATTAATAGCCAACTCCCCCGCCTTCCATTTAATAAGTTCTGCAAAGTTTAGCGGATAATCAAAAATGTTGTGGTAGGCAATTGATAACTTTTCACTATCAGTGATACCCCCGCTTGATGAAATTTTAGTAATAAATGGTGTGTACAAATTTAGCATATTACTTTACCAATCTATATTGAGATAAAACTTGACCAACTCCAGAAGTGGCAGTCTCTAGAGCTTTAGTTACTGATTTTCCACTAATAACAGCGCTTACTGCATCTTCAAAATATTTAGATAAAAGCGAGTTAATTCCGGTAGGCCCATCGAAGGTTCTACTGGTTAAATACCAGCTTCTAGCTCCTGGGGCCTGTTTTATTAGTGACCCTAAAATGGGGTGATCAGATAAAAGGGTTCCCATTTCTACTCTAGAGTAGGGTTCCCCAAACTGTCTGACTTTTGACGCATTTTGATAAAGTTTTTGTAGCGATTCTTTTTCTGATAAAAATTTCAAAAAATCCCAGGATGCAAATTTATTTGCCGACCTTACCCAAACACCCTCTGCCCAATAAGTTGCATATGTAATGTCTAGTTCACTTGGACTATCTTTGGGCAACTGTGGGACAGGAACTGTTTTAAATTTTAAGTCTGGGTTGGCCAAAGAAATTTCAAATGACCGCCAAGAGGGACCAAAATACATGGCCAATTTTCCCCCTGCAAATGCTGCGGTTGAGGGGGGCAGGCTGGCATCCCATACGCCATCAACTGATGAAAATATTGTAAAAAAAGTTAAGGCGTCTTCTGCTTGTTTACCAGTTGGTTTGGTCATGTCTACTCCATTTTGGATCATCATCAAAGCTAAAATTTCCTGCCAGTGGTCAACATTTTCAACCCTTCCCAATGCAACGCCGGATTGTGTCGTCACCCCCTGGTCATCTTTCACAGTAAGCTCTTTAGCTAACGCTCGAAGGTCGTCCCATGTAGGGGGTGGGGCTTTACCAGCTTTATTAAAGATATCTTCATTTATATATAATGCTATGGCATCATACTCAAGAGGAATCCCAACTATTCCTGTTCCAAGTGTTAGGTCTGATGAAGTGATTGGGTAAAATGTTTTAGCAAAATCTGCGGGACTAATGACAGATGCGGGAAGCGAATCTAGTTCATTTCTAAACATTGGGACCCAGGTATTATGAAATCGAAAAATGTCAGGTCCCTGGCCTTTGGCAAAAGCGCTTGTAAGACGTTCTCGATAATCTCTCGGGGACTGTTTAATGTATTTTATTTTAACTTTCGGATTTTTAGCTTGATATTCATTTATTAAGGGTGTCACCAAATTTTCATCTTCCCACAACCCCCACCATACAAGATCAGAGGATGTGGATTTGATATTTGAGGATAGAAATTTGATAACAACAAAAATAAGAACTAGAACTAACAGCCCAACACCAACCCAGATAAATATTTTTTTTTGAGTAGGCTCCATCAGTTATAAATGGTATCATATCGCTATGAGAAGATCGATACGAATTGCACTAGCCTTACCAGTTTTTATTTTTATAATTTTTTTGATTTATAACCTGATTTATTTGGGTACAATTTATCCAAACATCTATGTTGCCGGAATTAATCTGGGAGGAATGAAACCAGAAGTTGCAACTCAAGTATTAATTGAGAAAATTAAACCGGTCGAGAACATAAAGCTTGTTGGTCCAGAAAACTCATTTGATCTTAAAGCAACTGATATAGATGTTAGTTATGATTTTGCTGCTACAGCACAAAGAGTATATGAATTAACACGAACAGGAAATATTTTATACGACTTGCAGCAGAAGATCGAACTTTTGATGCGTCAAAAACATGTTGGCCTTTCAACTAGACTTAACGAAGAAAAACTATCAAAGGTTATTTCTGTTATTTCCGAACAGATATCTATTGAGCCTGTTAATCCATCTGTAAAGATAATAAATGGAGACTTAATTGTGAATAAGGGTATATCTGGTACTGAAGTCGATTCAGTTGAATTGCGGGCTAACATTGGTAGATCATTATCTTTTAACAAAAACTCTGATATTCAAATACAAGTTAAGCAGATCGGAGTAGTTTTAACCTCTAATGAAGCGCAGGAATATAAATCAAGGGCGAAAAAATATTTAGGCAAAAATCTAAAAATGATATTCGAGTTTGCTACTTTTGATCTGAGCGATAAAAGTATCATAGAGCTTTTAGACCCCAAGGATGGATTCTATAACGAGATGGTTGGCGATCATATATTTAAAATTGCAAAGGAAATAAATAGGGATCCTCAAAATCCAAAATTTGAGTTTGCCAATGGCCACGTTTCAGAATTTCTTCCTGCAAAAGATGGCATAGAACTCGATGTTACTAAATTTAAAGACGTTTTATATCAAAATTTAGTTATCCTTTCAAATTCAGAACTAAAATCGATTGAATTTGACATTCCAGCCATTAGAACTCCCCCGGAAACTTCAACAGACGAAGTAAATAATCTGGGGATTAAAGAGTTAATTGGCCGGGGAACATCAAAATTTAAGGGTTCGATCCCCTCCAGAGTTCATAATATACAACTAGCTTCATCTCATCTAAATGGAATTTTAATCAAGCCGGGTGAAACTTTTTCATTTAATGAATCTTTAGGGGACGTTTCAAAATTCACAGGTTACAAAGAAGCATATGTAATTCGTGAGGGGAAAACAGTATTGGGAGATGGGGGCGGAGTTTGTCAGGTCTCAACTACCCTTTTTAGAGCAGTTTTAGATGCCGGCCTTCCTATAATCGAGCGCCAGGCACATGCCTATAGGGTCGGTTATTATGAACAGGATTCAGGGCCTGGGCTTGATGCTACTGTTTATGGACCAACGCCCGATCTTAAAATCAAAAACGATACGCCTGGCCACATTCTTATTCAAGCAAAGACTGATACTAAAAATTATTCTTTGATTTTCGAATTATATGGAACTAGCGATGGAAGAGTCGCAACTATCACAAAACCAGTTACGGTAAATGTTGTAGCCCCGGGAGATGATTTATACATCGACGACCCGACACTTTCTATTGGAGTTGTTAAACAAACTGAACATAGGGCCAACGGAGCAAAAGTAAGTTTTAACTACTTAGTTCAGCGAGCGGGGGAAACTCTTTATAAAAAAACATTTATAAGCAATTATCGCCCCTGGCAGGCTGTGTATCTACGTGGAACTGGGTTACAATAGCTTATGGATCTAAACGAGGTTGTTAGGCTTACAGGAATATACTTTGAAAAATTTGGTTATTTAACAATTTTTTTTGGAAGTTTAATTGAAATTACCCCTTTAGGTTGGATCGTCCCAGGAGGAATGATTATTGCTATAGCGGGCTTTTTTGCAAATGGAGAAAATGAAATTAATATAGTACTTGTACTTCTAATTGGGGCTCTTGGGGCACTCACTTCATTTCTTCTTGCATATCTTTTGGGTTTAAAAACAGGTATGTGGCTTGTTAATAAACTTAAACAAGAAAAAAATGCGGGCTTTGCCAAAACCTTACTAGCCAAACATGGCGGAGTAATTTTAACTACTTCCATGATGGCAAACTTAACCCGCTTTTGGATTGCATACATTGGTGGAGTTGAAAAATATAATTTTTGGAAATTTTTTACTTATGCGGGCGCTGCTTCCTTAACTTGGTCGTCTCTCATGGGAATAATAGGTTATATTGCAGGTTTTGAGAGACAAAATATCGAAAGTGCGGTGGGAGCCCTTGGGGCCGTTGGCTGGATTTTTTTTATAGTTGCAGCAATTGCCATTCAAAGATCAATAAAACATGAGTATAAGCACTTCAAAGAAGACATTCCTCACAATGAAAAGGGTTAATAACTTTAATAATTTAAATGAGATTATAGAAGTCTTAAAAAATGGTGGCCTGGTTATTTTTCCTTGCGAAACTGTTTATGGAATTGCCTGTGATAGCCAAAATGAAAAGGCTGTAAAAAAATTGAATCTCTATAAACAACGCCCATTAGGAAAACCATATGCGATTATGTGCTCTGGGCAAAAAATGGCTGAAGATTATGTTGAGTTAAATGTAACGGCAGAGAAACTTTATAAAACATTTCTTCCGGGGCCGGTTACAGTGATATCTCGTGGAAAGCATAAGGTTGCCAGGGGAATAGAATCTGAATCTGGAACTCTGGGGGTTAGAATTCCAGATTATAAAGACGTACAAATTCTTATAGAGAAATTTGGTCAACCGATTGTGGCGACTAGCGCCAATACTAGTTACCAAAAAAGGCCATACAAAATTACAGACATTTTAGAAAACATCTCAGACAAACAAAAAAAACTAATTGATTTAATTATTGATGTTGGTGAACTACCACATAACGAACCATCAACTGTAATTGATACTACACTTGATGATCCAATGGTTCTAAGGCAGGGTGAAGTAAAACTGAAAGACAAAAATGAAGTTTTTTCTAGAAGTGAAGAGAATACTCAGAATATAGGTAAGGAGCTTTGGCAGAAGTATCAGGACTTTGCAGGTAAGCGCACAATTGTTTTTGCACTGGAAGGTGAAATGGGGACTGGAAAAACCCAGTTTGTGAAAGGTTTAGCAAGGGCCATGGGAATTACTGAAGAGGTGTTGTCTCCAACCTATGATCTATTAAATTCTCATGGCTCACTATTTCATATCGATGTTTGGAGAATGCTAGATCCAGAAAAAGAGTTAAAAGATTTAGATTTAAAAAGTTTAATTACTGACAAAACAATAGTAGCAATTGAGTGGGCGGATAAAGTAGCTCTCGAGATCAGAAAATATAAAGAAGATGCGATTATTGTTTGGATAAAAATAATTTACGGTAAAAATGCTAACGATCGTTTAATTAGTTGGGGAAGTTTGTAAAAATTCAGCAATTTTTTTAGCAAACAATCTAAAATCATTTAATTTATTATTCATAACATCAACTACTATATTATAATCAATCTCTAGATAATCATGGACTAAAACGTTTCTAAATGGTGCAAGATCAGATAACTTATTTGCAAATTCAGGATCTAAGACCTTAGCTTTTCCTAAAGAAATTATTGACCCCTTACTTGACTCTTCTGGTGGCAATCTAAACTCTGAATTTAATAGGTTGGCCACATCAATTACAACCTCACAAGCTAAATGTAAATTTCTTTCAATAATTGATCGTTTGTCATCGTTTTTTAACTCCTCTATAGTAATATCCGAAAATCTCTCTAAAACTGAGTTATATTCTAAAAGTTTTTTTAGTCGAGCACTAATTCTGTCTTTGATTGTCATGTTTTACATTTGTGAAATCGATCCCAAACTGTCTATTGTGTTTTGATTTATATAATAATAATAGTCCTGATAATCACTAAGGGTTTTTGCTTCAAATGAAATCATCTTCTCGTTATTTTCTTTGTAAATTAATTCCTGGGGCTTAATTGCTGAAAACCTCAATGCAATTGGGGCATCATTTAATACAACTAAATCAATATTATCTCTCTTTAATAAGAATGTGAGTGTCCCTAAAATTTCTAATTTTTTAATAAATCTTTCTTTGACCTTGACGCTTTCGTCAAACAAGATCGCAATATCCACATCGCTTTGTGAATTATTTAGACCAGTTGCTTGTGAACCAAAAAGATAGACTGCAACCACAGGTTGAGTCTTAAAAAAATCTGACAATTTTGCCCTGTCTGATATAGATAAAGCCATAAGGAAATTATACCATGTTACAATTGCTTCAATGAAAATATTAGCAATTGACACAAGCTGTGATGAAACTGCAGCAGCCGTTACACAAGATTTGGCTATTCTTTCCAATATTATTTGGTCACAGGCAAGTGCTCATGCGAAATTTGGTGGAGTAATGCCATCCCTTGCCCAACGCATGCATGAAGAGCGCATCGATTTTGTTATCCATAAAGCATTAGGCATAAAGCATAAAGCTCTTGCAAATATTGACGCTATCGCTGTTACCATTGGTCCGGGCCTCTCGATTGCCCTTTTAGTTGGAATAAATAAGGCAAAAGAATTGGCAATTAAATATAAAAAACCTCTTATTCCAATTAACCACGTTGAAGCACATCTACTCTCTTCGTTCGCAAAGCCATTAGCCATTAGCCATCAGCGACTAGCTATTAACTTTCCCACCTTAGGTCTTTGCCTTTCTGGTGGTAATACAATTCTCGTAAAAATAAAAGATATTGGAGAATATGAAGTATTGGCCCAAACAGATGATGACGCACTTGGAGAAGCTTTAGATAAAGCTGCAAGACTTTTAGGGTTTGGTTATCCGGGAGCTGTAATCTTAGAAAAATTTGCAAAATTAGGTAATCCTAAAAAATATTCGCTTCCTATCCCACTAATTGAAGATAAAATAAAAAACAGATTTAGTTATTCGGGACTAAAATCTGCTTTTGTAAGACTTTTTAATACAATTAAAAATCCTACAAAACAAGATTTATACGATCTTTCAGCTAGTTTTCAAAACGCGGCATTCAAGCATGTTGAAGAAGTCGTTAGCTATTGGCTATTAGCTATTAGCCAAAGACCAGAAAAAGTAGCTTCGTTACTTTTTGGCGGAGGAGTTGCTAACAATATAGAAATCAGAAAACGATTAAGAAAACTTTGTAAAAAATTTGGAATCTCCCTTCATTTACCTTATTCTAAAAAACTTTTGGGGGACAATGCAGCAATGATTGGTATTGCTGCCTATTTTAAAGCTAACCGAAACGAGTTTATTGATCCCGACAAAGTTGACAGGGTTCCTAACTTAAAACTGTAGAAATTATTGGCCACTTGTATTTATGCCTAAACTTGAAAGGAAAACTCTATCAGAATTATTAGCTAATTTAGGTGTCGCCTGGTCGCCGGTGGAATAGTCGCGCCCATTCAATTGGTATTTGCCTTAGGTTCAGGGTTATTATATTCTGCACTTAAAAACTGAAAAATCGACCAAAATCCAAAATTAAAAATTTAAAACCCTCACTGGGCAAAAAGCAAGCTTCGATGCTACAATACAATCATGAATCCGCAATACGATCACACTAAATTTGAAAAAGAGATTTATAAAAAATGGGAGGACTCTGGCGCCTTCTCCCCTCATATCTCTAACTCAAATCTCAAATCTCCTTTCTGTATAATCATGCCTCCTCCAAATGCTAATGATCCACTTCATATTGGTCATGCTAGATTTGTAGCAATCGAGGATGCACTTATTCGATATCACAGAATGAAGGGTGAGCCTACACTTTTTCTTCCCGGAAGCGACCATGCTGGAATTGAAACTCAATATGTTTTTGAGAAAAAATTAGCCAAAGAAGATAAAAGCAGATTTGATTATGATCGGGGTACCCTTTATAAAATAATCTGGAACTATGTACAAGACAACACCGGTGTAATGAAATCTCAACTCAAAACCCTTGGGGCTTCTTGTGACTGGAGCAGGTTTAAATTTACTCTTGATCCTGAAATTATCAAGGTAGTCTATTCTACTTTCAAAAAACTATACGACGATGGACTAGTTTACAGTGGTGAGCGAATTGTAAATTTTTGTACTAAGTGCGGAACAGCATATTCACAGCTTGAGGTGGACGCGGTTGAGCGAGATGACAATATTTATTATTTAGATTATGGAATTATTACCATTGCAACAACAAGACCTGAAACAATCTTTGCCGATGTGGCCGTTGCTGTTAACCCAAAAGATACTAGATATTCAAAATTGGTTGGATTAAACGCAAAAATACCGCTAATTAACCGTGAGGTTCCGGTAATTTCATCTAATTTAGTTGATAAAGACTTTGGAACTGGCGCCTTAAAAATTACACCAGCCCATGACGCTGTTGATTTTGAAATCGGACAGACTAATAAATTACCGCTAATATCCGTAATCGATGAAAAAGGGAGAATGACAAGCTCGCCCGAAAAATATATTGATATGAAAGCAGAAGATGCAAGAGAAGAAGTTGCAAAAGATTTGCAGGAAGCTGGACTTATTAAAAAGATCGAGAAAATTCACCACACAATCGGAGTTTGTTATAGAGATAAAAGCGTGCTGGAACCAAGAGTTTCTAAACAGTGGTTTATCAAGGTTGAGCCTTTGGCTAAAAAAACCCTCGAGGCTATTAAAAACAAAGAAGTTAAGTTTGCAGCCAAAAAGTATGAAAAAATTGCAACTTGGTGGCTTAATAATTTAAAAGATTGGAACATTAGTCGCCAAATTGTCTGGGGAATTAGAATCCCTGCCTATAGATGCGATAAATGCCTTGAATGGAACATAACAGATGGAGAAGCTCCAAAAGAATGTTTTAAGTGCCACTCGCCATCTCTATCTCAAGACCCAGACACATTTGATACTTGGTTTTCTTCAGGTCAGTGGCCTTTCGCCACGCTCAAGGCAAGCCCGTTCAAAGAAGATTTTGAAAAGTTTTATCCCACCTCTGTTATGGAAACTGGATATGACATCCTTCCTTTCTGGGTAATAAGGATGCTAATGCTCGGGATTTATATTACCGGCAAGGTCCCCTTTGAGAATATTTTATTACACGGTCTCGTTCGCGACAAAGATGGAATAAAAATAAGTAAATCAAAAGGAAACGTAATCAATCCGATTGAAATGGTAGACAAATACGGTGCAGATGCACTTCGAATGGGACTTATTTGGGGAGGTCTTGTTGAAAATGATATTTCATTATCTGAAGAAAAAATAAATGGGCAAAGAAAATTCTCAAACAAAATTTGGAACATTGCGAGGTTTGTGCTGACACAAAACTCGCAGTACAAAGTACTAAGTACTAAGTACATAGCAAAAAATGAAGATGACAAAAAAATACTTGAAGAACTAAAAGAAACGACCAAAAAAGTTACTAAAGCGCTTGACAAATACAGGCTCAATGAGGCTGCGGAGGAAATATACCATTTTATTTGGCACAAGTTCGCAGACAAATACATTGAAAATTGTAAATTAAGAACTAAAAATTCAGACGCAAGCGCAATTTCAACGCTTTATAAGGTTCTAGACACAAGCTTGCGGCTGTTACATCCTTTCATGCCTTTTGTCACCGAAAAAATCTGGGGACTAGCGGGCAATAAAAAACTCCTTATTACTGCGGACTGGCCCGCCCAGTAGAAATCGCCCCACGAGCCGTGAACGAATAGTTCTGAAAAGGCGAGTGGTAATATCTATTGGGCCGAAGGGCTAAAAAGTAGCTTCGATATCCGCGCTCTGGTCTGGGGTTGCATAGAAATCACACAAATCAACATTTTTAGTTTCTTGGCTTTCAACTACTAAAACATTTATGTTTTTATGATTAACATCTAGGTCACAGACACTGGCTGTTGAATTCCTTGCACACTCGGTATAATAACCAATATTCGTAGGGGCCGCCTCAAACTTTAGGTGATATGTACCCGGATCGAGATTAAAAATATAGGCTACACCCACTCCAGCGGCAGTGCCCGCATAATTCTTATTAAACTCTTGACCGGATGTAATATTCTTTGCAACAATTTTTCCGGACGGAATCCCTTCAGAAGGATAGCAAAGTTTGCCTGAAACGGTTCCCGTCGAAAAAGTCCCTCCCAAAAACTTAAAGGTGGAGAGGATTTGATCAAGTAACTGTTCCGAAAGTGTTTCAACTGTAGGATAATGAAAAACTAAGATGCCATTTAATTTGGTAGACTCTAGAAATAAAAATGTGTTGTTTCCGTCGTTTGAAGTTAATTTATAACCAGACAATAAACCGTAGTTAACTTGTTTTTTATCTTTTGAAAAAACGACCTGTTCGTTTGTTCCCCAAGGTTTGAAATTATTCATGGCATTTCCTAAATCTGTTTGCTTGCCCAAATATCGATGATAAATTGTTCCATTCCCAGATTTAAAATAAACTAAATCTTGAGCTTCGACCATCTCTGATGTTGCAGGATACCTGAATGTATACGGTAGGCCGATTGTAGTCGATGGTGGATATGTTTTCCAGTTTGCAGTTGGGTCTGTGGTTGGAGCTGAAGATGAAGTAACTGCTGGAGTTGGGGTAACAGCAGATTTCTTATTCAAAACATAAGTCCCAGCAAAATATGCTGCAATTGCAAGAAAAGAAATTAGAAGTAAAAACTTGGCGAGTTTAGTTAAAAAAGAACTTTTTGGAGGTTCTGGAATTTCTGGAACTACTGGTGTGGGTATTGCAGCTAGCTCAACTTCAGCTGGCTGACTTTGGGTTAGATTCTGTAAATCATCCTCTAGCTTTTTTAAGTTATCCTGCTCCATAATCCATATTAGCATGCTAAGTAAAAAACCTGCAACCTATTTACTTTTTTGCGCTAGTGTGGTCATGATTCTGCTTCTTTCCGCTTTAAACATACAAAGCTATCTTGAACCAAAACCGGTATTAGGAATTGAAACTGAGGATAATGAAAAAATATTTTGGGAGGATTTTTTATCCAAAAATCCAAATTATATTCCTGGGTGGATCGAGCTGGGGAGATTAGACAAAGTTAAGCAGATTGATCCGAACTACCCTCTTCCTTAGGAGCCTCCTTGCCGGCCGCAGCTTCAGTGGAGGCTGGAGCCGGAGCCTCACCCTCTGCAGGAACTGCACCTTCAGACCCAACTGGAACAACCGGAGCCTCTATAACCTCTTCTTTTTGAGGAGGTTCGACTTTAACAATAATTGATTCAGCATCGATTTTAATTTCAACTTTAGACCTGTCCACTTTAATATCAGAGACTTTAATTGCCTGATCAACTTCGGTTAGTATTGATTTATCTATCTCAAATTTTTCAGGTAAATCGGATGGAAGTGCTTCTACCTCAATTTCATTTAATTGTTGTACCACAGTGCCCAATCCTTGCTTTTCAGCAGGAGACTCCCCTATTAACTCAACTGCAACTTTAGCTGTAACTTTTTCTTTAAGGTCAACCTGAAGAAAATCGACATGAACCGGTTTGTCAGTCACAGGATTTAATTGAAGATTGTGAACTAAGACTGGTCTTTTCTCCTTCTCTTTTTCTAACTCAAGACTAACAAGGCCTGTCTCCCCTGCTTCTTTGTAGACTTTTTCAAAATCTGAAAGACTTACCTGAACAGATTGAGATTTAACTTTCTTGCCATAAATATTACCAGGAAGAAGTCCCTGCTTGCGTAACTTTTTGATCTTGCGTCCTGTAATAAGACGCTTTTCTGCCTTTAAGGTTTTTGTATCCATATATCTCGAGTCAGGTTTGAATTATATAGTAGACTTCCGTTAATGGCAACAGAAGCTTTATCTCCCTCTCCTGTTCCTGCCTGTTTCCGTAAATAAAGTCCATAGTTCCCCAGACCATTTAGTGGTGAACTCCAAGAAACTGTATATTCCTGGCTATCCCCTCCTAAAACTTCGGCTAAAAACTCAATTTCTTTTGGCTCGGAACCCTCTGTAACCAAAATTCGAATATAAGCTTTGTATTTACCAACCAACCCCAATCCTGGATTGGCAGAATTTACTAGTGTTAACTTAAGCTTTCTAATTACTTTGTCCGGTAACATGGTCACTTCAATCTCTTGATTTCTTGTAATAAAATAGTTCGCCTTATTTACTCCAACATTAGCTTCAACGATACCAATTAAATCTGCGTAACAGTTTTCACCACATGTCGGCGTTTGTACCTCTCCACTCCAGTTTAAGACAGATATAGAATCTTGCACTTTCTGGTCGTGTAGATATGCTTGGATATGCCTCTCTTCAAGCCCCTGATAGATAACTTTTAAAACTTCTAGTTTTTTCCCTGGCGGCAGTTGAAGCACTTCAGCAACTAAATTTCTAGACAAAGCAGTCAGGAAGCTAGCCTTCTTGTGTGTACCTGGGAAAAAATCTTCATGAACTTCACTTTGAGTTTTTTCATAAAGATTGTCGCTTGTTATATCCATTTCATAATCAGCTAAATAGATGGGGCCCGTTACTCCCAAAAGATCTTTTATGGGATAAAGGTCAAATGTTATTACCCCCCCCACCTGTCTATCTATTTCCTTATCGATAAACCATTCGGCCCGACGAGCTGAAGTTGGAAAATCTGGGTCCCAATTACTATCCCTTAACCACCAGTTCGCTTCTCCAAGATATTTTCTAATTGCTTCTGGTGGCTCTATATGTCCTTTGAGTTGTCCGTCTGCGGAATAGACATCTGATACCGTTAAGTCAGTCATTCTACCCCCCTCAAGAGTCAAGATACCAAATGACCCAATAAACCCCCCCGTGGGCCGCAACTCCATATTGTTCTGAAATAAAATTAGATATGAGACCCTTTCATTCTTACCTAAAATATCGGCCAATTTTTCCATTATGTTAGACCCCCGTAAGGAGAGCTTTTTAGCTTTGGTAAAATCAAAATCATTGAGAAGTTTCCTGGCCAAATAAACACCTTTATCAGCCTGACTCATGGTATCTACCTCAATTAAAGAAATTCCTTGATAGATATAGTCAAGACCAACTTTAATTTCAGACGAATACTTTTCAGGATCATACACTTCATTACCTAAAACTCGATCGGCCAATTCTTTAGCGGTATCAATTAAGTATGTAGAGTTGGTAATTATATCTGCCCCACGTAAAGATAAATCTAATGCAAAAAAGGTTTCTTCATAAACTCCACCTATTAATGGAATATATTCCAAAATTCTACTTTCTTCTCTACCTATAAATGAAGGTGTCTTTGAAAAAAGCAGTACTTTCCTAGCTTCATCAGAGTTCCCTGATACAAAATTTTTGAATGACAAATAAAATAAGCCGATATTGAGAAAAATCAATAAAAAGGGTAGTAATAAAATTGGAAGAATTATTAATGATATCGTCTTTGCCAATCTAAATCTGGGCTTTATTTTTGGCCAAGTTATATTCACCTTCTTTTCATATTTTTTAGACAACCATATAAAGGTTTCTCTAATGGTAAAATTGAGATTACAAACAATATTTTTTATTTCGTAATTTCTAGGCAACTTCCTTGGAGTTAAATTATTGTTATATCTAAGTTTTAAGTTGGGTATTCCCTTCGCAATCGCAGCCCACATTTCTGTACCAGATATTTGACTCCCAAGAAGAAAAAGCTCTTTTCCATATGGACCAAATGAAAAAATCCATCTAACTATTTCGCGGGCAACATCACTTACAAACATTGGGTAAAATACCTCTCCAACAGGTAGGGTTAGTTCTCTCGTGTTTATTGCGGTTGCCATTAATTGTTCTATAAAAAGCTCTCCATCTAAATCAATTCTTGGACCGATTATATCCCCCAGATAAACAACTGCTAGATTTCCATTTAGGGGAATTTGACCGTCTTGGTTGGAATTAAAAGATTCAAATGGGAACATGGCCAGTGATTTGACATCCTTAAAAATGGCGGGCTGATAAATTCTTTTAAATTTTTCAAACTTTAAATTAAATATGGCGTAATTTAAGTTTGGACCATTTTGAAAATCAACTTCATCTAAAATTGAAAGGTTTGCATTTTTAGAAATGTGACCGGTCTTTGCAATCCATCTTTTCTTATCTGTGGCAAAAACAAATATATGGCAGTTTTTAGACAACAAATTTTCAACGAGGTTAAGGGAAAGAAAGTTTGATTCAGAAAAAATAGCTACAATTGATTTCTCCATTCACATCATCTTTCTGTTTACCGCAATTTTTACTTGACGAAATGGGTAAAAAAATTTCTTAATAGTTTCGGATATAAAGGCCTCATGTGAACCTTTCATGATATGAGGTCTAATTCCTGGTTTACCAGTAGGTCTGCATGTTGGTTCTTAGATCTTGGTACGTGCTGAAAAATGATTTTTGTTTCTATTTCTTTCTCTAAACCTTTAACGATAGTAAAAAGATTCTTTAAATTTAAGTCTTTAACTCTATATAGCCCATTAAGTTGCTTAACTACCAATTCCGAGTCCAAATAAAAATTGATTGGAAATTGGAAATTGGAAATTGGAAATTCTTGCGTTAGCCAAGTTAAGGCAAGTATGACTCCCTGGTATTCTGCAACGTTATTTGTGGTGACACCTAAATATTTTGATTCTTGATGTAAAACTTTTCCATCATTACCAATTACTACGAAGGCAGATGCACTAGAACCGGGATTCCCCCTAGCCCCACCATCAGAAAAAATATTCATATGAATAATTCTATCAAAATAGAGGGCTAAAAACTAAGGTTAAAAGAAGCATGTTTTGTTGGATTGTCAACCAATAATGATCAAGTAGGCCTGTAATTAAAATAAAGACAAAAATATAAATATTTTTTTTGATAAGTTTATAGACTAAAAAACAAAGTGCGACAACACCTAAAATACCAGTTTCTGCGAAAGCCAAAAGAAAAATATTATGAACCGGTTGCATAAGTTTATTTGTCAAAACAAAAGTTCCTAAACCAGACCCTATAAAAAAATTGTGAGTTATAACGTCTTTAGAAATATTTATTAACTCAAGTCTTTCGCTAATTTCTGGAGAGGACAAATTAAATTTGGTGAATGCTAGTGGGATACCAATACCTGTCCCCATAAAAGCGGAGAGAGAAAACGTTAATAGAAATGCCACACTCGAAATCAAGAGGGTTGGTAAAAAAAATTTAGTTTTTTTAAGTTGAGAAAAAAACAATACCACAGAAATAAACAGGTATCCTGCAAAAGAGTTGGGATGGGAGAAAATTGAATAAGCTCTTAAATATGATTTTCCAAAAAACTCCTGAAGTGCAGTCCCCGGGGTCGAAACATTAAAAGTTCTCTCTCCTAACGGCGTAAACCCCAAAGTTCCACCGGTTAAAAATTGGGAAATACCGATCAACGAAATTAAAATTAAGGACAGAGAAAAAACATTGGCAAATGTCTGGGTTTTAAGAAGTTTTATATTGTCATGAATATATTTGGCAAAAAGGATAAGTTCAGCAATTTTTATCCATTTCCAAAAACTAACCCATGGAGATATAGAATTTGAAATATTCAAATAAGCAAATATACAAATCGCAAGTATATAAAATCTCTTAACTTTTGTACGGGATATGACGAGTAAAAAAATTATGATCAGGTCGGTTAGATAAATTGCTGGGGCTAAATAATCAACTCTTATGCCAAATATGAAAGCGTACTCTGGCCAAAAATGGTAAGCAAGTTGTGTCGGAAGTAAAAAAATAAGGGAGTAAAACAGAAACTTTTCAAGCCTTTTTAGGTTTAACAAGTAAGTATCTTTCGCTACCTTCACCGACTGATTCGGTTTCTACAGTTTTGTCCTCCGATAAAAACATGTGTATTATCCTTCTTTGTCCTGGCTTTAAATTATAAAGCATTTGCGGCTCCCCCGTTTCTTTGGCTCTGGTGGCGGAGCCTTCAGCTAAATTTTTTAAATAATCTTCTTCTTTCTCCCGATAGTCCCCAACATTAACAAGAACCCTGGCCCATTCCCCAGTTTTTTGCTTTAACATGATTCCCAAAACCATTTGAATACTTGAGAGTGTCTCACCTTTCCTGCCAATCAAAAGGCCTGTTTCTTCTCCTGCGTCAATATTAATTGTGAACGCTTCATTGGTTTTATCAAAAGCGACGGTTGAACCAATCTTCACTCCCATTAAGGAAAAAAGCTCATCAGTTAAAATTTGTAATTCTTTTAGTGTTTTATCCATGAAATTGATTTTACCAGAGGTGTCAAACTTCCCCAACCCGAACTTTTAATCTGTTGAGCTGCGTTTATAAGTGAAAAGATAAACCAATAAAGGGCTAGACCTGCAGGAAAGCTCATCCCAAAAAATATTGTCATCAGAGGAAGTGTATATGTCATTGATTTTTGCATGGCTACTTGCATGTCGTCACCTGATCCTTCGGTTTTTTTGGCCACTTTTTCCTCTTGCTTAATGTGGGGAGAGGTTACCTTGACCGAAACAAATTGAGAAAGAGCCGCCAAAATTAAAATAACCCCCGGAAGAGGAAAAGGTAAGGAAAAAGGATTTGAAGGGCATTTACCCGGGCCAAAACAGTCAGGCTTGGTTACATCGAAATACAAAAACTTTGTATTAAGTGTTGTTTCTGCACTTAACTTAAGAGGTTGATATAAAAGATTATTAAGTTTGGCAATTGTGTCTCCATTACCAGATAGAGTTGTTGTAAAAACCCCAAAAAGCGCATAAAGAACAAAGAGCTGTAAAATTTGAGGAAGGCATCCCGCCGCTGGATTAATTTTTTCTTGTTTATAAAGTTCGGCTTGAGCTTTAGAAAATTTCAATTTATCACTACCGTATTTTTGCTTTAGTTTTTCGATTCTAGGGGCGAGGGTTCTTATTTTATTCATTGCATCCATAGAAGGCTTTGTTAGTGGTCTAAGTAAAAAAATAAGAGCGACACTAAAAAAAGTAATGGCGAGTCCTAAATTTTCGCCAAAGATCTGATAAAAAAGAATTAGACCATTTGCAAGGGGCTGTGTTAATAATGTGGTAAATATATTCATATGTGACAGGTTGAGATCCTCTTTAGTGTCAGAGACGCTCCTTTAATAACGCCGTACCGACCTATAACATTAACTGCATATTGACTGCAAGTTATTTCATAACGACATCCGGGACCAAAAAGCACTCTTAAAATAGGTGATAGGGTGTGTTGATATAACTTAATAACAAAAACTAGAATTTTCATTTTATCAGTCCACTGTTTTTAAGCCCAAGTTTAACTTCACGAATTATTTCCGCTGTCGGTATTCTAACTATCGATTGTTTAGCTAGAAAAACAACGTCAAATCCAGGCTTTACATCGACCATACTTGTTCGTACTCCTTCACTCATTTTTCTCTTGGCAAGTCCTCTGTCAGCCGAGCCTTTTGCAATTTTTGTCGAAACTACAAATCCGACTCTTGTGGGACCATCGTCCTGCCTATCAAAAACGGCAATCCCAAAATCTTGGGATTGAAAAACTTTTCCTTTTTCCTGAACCCTTAGATAGTTGCCTGAACCTGAAAGTCTATACTGTCGTGAGAGCATTTCTTGATTTTATCCTTCTCCTTTTTAATATATTCCTACCATGTTGAGTTTTCATCTTAACTCGAAACCCGTGTTTCTTGACCCTTCTTCTTTTACTGGGCTGATATGTTCTTTTTGTCGACATGCCTCAATTGTAAATTATAAATTGTAAATTGACAATCTTCAGATTGATGCAATCTAATTGCCCCTTGACTCAATGTGGATAACTTTGTAAATAGTACAGTGCTATGGATGAAAAAGTAATTTGGAAAGATGCTCTAGAAATTGTTAAGCTTTCAGTCTCACCCGCCATTTTTTCTACATGGTTCTCTCAATCGTACATATCTCAAATTAATAAGACTGGTGAAAGATTGTCAATCGAAATCGGTTGTCCGACCGCATTTGCTAAAAACACAATTGAAACAAGGTATTTCGGTTTGGTGCAGGATAGCATAAGTAAAGTAACCGTGGAGAAAATTGATTTAACTTTTATAGTTAAAGAGAATCCGGATAGGTTAAAGGGTAAAGAAAATCTATCTACCCCCCTTTTTAATGTTGAATCGGTAGATAAAAATGTTCTTGACTCGCTATCTCAAGCAAGAATTAGACGAAGCTTTACTTTTGAAAACTTTGCTGTATCGGGAAGCAATCAAATGGCTCACGCAGCAGCTTTAGCAGTTTCAGAGAATCCCGGAACTGCATATAACCCCCTTTTTATATGGGGTGGGGTAGGGGTAGGAAAAACCCATCTCATGCAGGCCGTTGGATATTCTATACTTCTTAAAGACCCCGCAAGTTTGGTTTTATCCTGTACTGCAGAAGATTTTACAAACGACATAATCGACGGGATTCGAAATAAAACAACTCAAGAGGTAAGGAAAAAATACAGAAGACTAAAACTACTTATGCTTGATGATATTCAGTTTATTGCAGGCAAAGAAACCGCCCAAGAAGAATTCTTCCACACTTTTAATGCAATAACCTCTGCTGGTGGTCAAGTTATATTAACTAGTGATCACCCTCCTACTGAAATTTCAAAACTTGAAGAAAGATTAAGGAGTAGGTTTGAGGCCGGTTTAATAGTAGATATTGCACCACCCGACTTTGAACTCAAGTGTGCCATTGTCCAAATAAAATCAGCTGAAAGAAAAATTCCACTTGAAATGGACCAAATACAAATGATCGCAGCAAATACAGATGGTGCCCGTAAAATCGAGGGGATACTTATTAAAATAATGAATGAAATACATCTTAAGAATTTGCCTATTACAACCGAAATGATAGAGTCAACCTTAAGTAATAAAGAAGAAACGAACGGAAAAATAATAAAAAGTACTCCTGATCAAACAATTGATATTGTTTGTAAATATTATCAAATAGGGAAAAGACTAATGCTTGGAACCTCGCGTGCCAGGCAAATAGCAAGACCGAGACAAATGCTAATGTATTTACTTCGAACCCAGCTAGGAATCTCTTACGAGGAGGTAGGGAATTTAGTAGGAAACCGCGACCATAGTACGGTTATGCATGCTGTGAATAAGATTACTCAATTGGCCACAAGTGATGTTCATATTCGTGAGGATATGTTGAAGATAAAAAACAATCTATGAGGATAAAAAATACTACTTATTCACTTATCAACAATTAGTTTGTTTTTATACACAAAGTTATAAACAAATGGGCGAGACTAATATCAACATTAAATACGGCCGTTATACACTTATCAACAGTCCCTACTACTAGTACTACTAGTTAATATATAATATAAAGAGAAAATCAAAAATACAATGAAACTTCAAATATTACAAGAGAATCTACTAAAGGCTGTAAGCCTTACTTCAAGGTTTACGAGTACAAGGGCTCAACTACCGATTTTAGGTAATATTCTTTTGTTTGCTTCTAAAAGTAAATTAAATGTTTCATCTACTAACTTAGAAATTTCTGCTTCTATTTCAATAGGGGCCAAGGTCGAAAAAGATGGCGAGGTCAGTATTCCCTCCCGTATTTTATTAGAGCTTATTTCAAATCTCCCCAAAGAGACATTGACACTCGAAGCCCAAAAAGAACAACTTAAAATTTCAACTTCAAGTTTTAGTTCAAATGTTTTAGGAATGAACACTTCCGATTTTCCAAAAGTTCCATCACTCATCCATAAAGAGAAGGGGACCCTCCTTCCAACTGGAGAATTTTCAAAAGCTTTATCTAAAGTAATATTTGCAAGTTCAAATGATGAAACAAGACCAATTCTAACTGGAGTTTTATTTATATTTGAAGCCGGTGTTTTAAATCTGGTTTCAACCGATGGGTTTAGACTTTCACTTAATAAAATAAAGATTAAAGATTCAAAGCTTAAAACAAGATTTGTATTACCAAAAAATATCCTTTCTGAAGTAGGTAGGGTAGAGGCCGAAGGGGATATTTTATTAGAAGTTAGTGAAAAAGAGAAACAGGTTATTTTTGGAATTGGAGACACCGTTCTTTCTTCAAGGCTCTTAGAAGGCGAATTTCCTGATTTTGTGAAGATTTTGCCTAAATCTTCTGTGTTAAAAATGCTTGTAGACAAGGAGGATTTATTGCGAGCCGTTAAACTTTCTGCACCCTTTGCAAGAGATAATGCAAACATCGTCAAATTAACAATTAATAAGGATCAGTTAATAATTATGGCCGAGGGATCAAGCTCGGGTAGTCAGGAGACAAAAATAGATGTAAAGGTTGAATCCTCTTTCGCCAAGGCTTCGGAGGATTCGGAATTCGAAATTGCCTTCAGTTTCAAATTCCTCGAGGATTTTTTGGGATCGGTTGATGGAGAAGAAGTAAAAATGGAATTTTCTGGAGTTGATAAACCCGGCGTTTTTACAGATCCTACCAATCCTGATTATCTCCACCTCATCATGCCAGTAAAGATTCAGGAATAGTTTATTGTAATGCTGGAGTGTAAATTAGAATATTAACGGCGTCAGCCCTGCCAATTGTCTTGGCAGTACCCTCCAGGAGGTAAATAGGTTGCATTATTTCTGAGCTTACTGATTCTCTGTAGTAAGCCGGAGCAATGCCCTCAATATTAATATCCATAAGATCTGTTTTTGTTAAGCCTTCGAGAAACGAATCGCTTTCATTGACACTTATTAGTGTGTATTCATTGCTTTCTTTTTTTATGTCTTCAAACGATTTTAAGGGGTATGATTCTGGGCTATTTTTAACCTCTCCAAGTATGGAAACTTCAGCTTTATAGATATTGCCATCTGGCAATAGAGTAACAGTTATCGGAGAATTTCTTGCGTTGTCTATGATATAGAGACCGTTTAATTTTTGCGAAAAACTAAACTCATAAAATGAGGCCTCGTCTTTATTCTTGGTGTAAACAAGCTCGCCGCTCGAACCTGATCCTTTATAGTACCTTGCGAAAGAAAATAAAATCTCGTTTTCTCCCAAAATTTTCAGTTTAAGCAGAAAATCAAGCGCATTGTTTATTAATTCCTTGTGGTCGACTGTTTTATTTGTGTTGATCGATGCGGGATCGATGTAGTTGTGAAATTCAACTTTGTTTGTTTTGGATCTTACGTAAAGTACCGATTTATTATCATCAAATACATAACTTGTTCCGTCTAGAGTGTCATTTACGATGCGAGGTTCGAAACCATAGCCTAAATTTAACGCGATTTCTTTTGCTTTGACAACGTCAATTGGGGGTGGTTTTGAGACTGTCAAAACAGGGAGGGATTTTGGGAGATCGAAGCTGGCTTTGGAAAAAACAACATCCAAGCCGCTTTTGTAGTAAGAATTTATTTTAGGTTTGGGTAAAATACCGGGAGTAAACACTTCGGTTTTTCTCCTTGATTTTAAAAGGATAAAAAAAAGTGAACTCAGGCTCAATATAAATAACCCGATGAGCAGAAAAATTTTCTTTTTGTTCATGTAAGATATTTTACACCTTAGTTTATTGATCCACAGCTACCCGAGCAGCCGTAATCGACAGGTGTTGGTATGTAAATAGGTGCCATGTAGGGGGGGTTGTTGGGAGCTGGCCCTTTTCTACTACCCGACGGATCTTTGAATTCGTAATGAAGATGAGGGCCAGAACTTGCTCCGGTATTACCTGATTCACCAAGAACAAAATCAAATCCCACTTGTTGCCCTTGCGATACGACAATATTGGACATGTGGGCATATCGGCTGAAAAATTGTTTACCATCACAACTTGAGGTAATCTCTACGTGTTTCCCATAGTCTCCACCGGAACCCACTTTTGTGACATTCCCGGAGTGGGTGGCTCTTATGGCAAATCCCTCTATCCCCTCTGTGCCTATATCGATAGCCTCCGCGCCTTGTCCTATGTTATGCGAATAAGTCCCGTCCGGCCCTTGGGTTATTGGCAGTTGGGCATGCCCTTTTTGCGGTAATGATATTGGCCATTCTTGAGGACATTCTTCGGGAGGCTCACCGATTTTCAAGGTAGCTGAAGACGCAGATTGTTCGCCTTGTTTTTCGGCTGTATCTGCGGTTACAGAAAAAGTGTCAGTTACAAAAGTATCTTCAAATATTGGGGATGAAAACTCTTGTTTGTATGTAATTACATATGCCTGTGCTGGCGATATGGAGGATGGAGGTTCCGGGGGCATTTTTGTTTGGGAAGTTAAGTTTCCTTCCGGTCCGGCTTGAATATCAGTTTCTTTTGGACAAATGGGATCCGAGTTTTCTTTTGTTACATTACAAGTTGAGCTAAAAGAGATGTTGGTTAAGGTGCCTTTCTTGGCGGTTATTTTGACTGTGTAAGTTACAACAAGTGGCTTGAGGTCGCTGTTTTGGAAAATTAGGTATGAGCCTTGTTGTGATGGGTTTTCAGAGGAGGCGGTTTTTTCGACGCCTATATACGGGGACTGGCTGGAGTTTTGGCTTGACAAGGACGAGGGCGGGACGATATATGCGCCGGAGTTAATTATAAATAAAATTAGGGCGACGACGACCGGAAAAACCAGGAGAGTGACAATTATTGGTGTGCCGATTGTGATTGCGGTTGCTCGCCCGATTGTCCAGAAAAAAGCGCCAATTCCAGCCCCAATTCCAGCGAGTGAGGCCCCACCCAAAAGTGCTGTTCCCACTCCACCGGCAATTGCGGCTATCGGACCCAAAAAAGGGAAAAGAACACCCCCCACGATATATGGCAAAGCCTTTTTGACTTTATCCCAGGGAATTTTCTCTAAGACTTTTCCAATAATAGCTCCGATTATTAGGCTTAAACCAAAGGTTGCCCAACTCGCTAAGGCTCCGGCACCCATCACGACTTTTGAGATGACTCCACTTAAACCCTTTTTGACAGCTGTACCAGCGACTGCTTTACTCACGGCTTGACCGCCTGCTGTGCTTACAGCTTTTGAAATTCCTAAATTCCAGCCAGTTGCTGACTGGATGGTTCCCAACAAGGGGCCATAACCTGAAGAAACTGCGAATTTCATAATTGGGGAAGCGCCTTCGGCAACAATCCATTTGACGGGAGCGCCCAATCCAAAAACCCCGAGAGTATTACTTACAAATTCACTTCTTAAAAAATGTCCTTCGGGAAGAGCAGTAATTCTTTTATCAATTAAACTTCCAAAGTGGGAGCCAATTCTCGCCTTTGCTTCGTCTACACCCAATCCCTTGATGTTCTCAAGCAAATTATTTTGATTAGAAAGATTCTCGCTATATTGTTCTGGAATTTGAGAAAGAGAAAATGTACCTTCATATCCAGGTTGAGCGAAGACTCCTTTTGAAGCCTCATCACCAAAGGCTTGGCCAAAAATTTGTTTACTTAGTTCTAACTGTGTAATCTTTTGATCTGTCAAAAGCTGGAGGATGTCTTTAACCTCTTTTTCCACTTTCGGATTTTTGGAAACTTGCTGGTAAGATGCGATTTGTACAACGGGAGAACTACTGCCGCCTTGTATTGTTTGCACCACGTCCAGCGCTGTTTGCCCTGATATAGCATCAATTATTTCTGGGGGTGTATTTTCTGCTATTCTTGTTTTAATTTCTTCTGCAAGTTGTTCGGTAACCGCTTTTTGGTTTTGAACAGCTTCATTTTTAAGGTTTTTGATTGCTTCGGCCTTGTTTGCTGACAGTTCCACTTCTACTGCTTCAGCTTCAATTTTTACACGAACCTCTTTGTTTTTGATAATTTCTTTTAATTTTTCAACCTTTTCTTGCTCACGTCTTAAAAACTCTTGCGCCCTATCAATCCCCACCTGTCTCGTTTTTGCTTCCGCCCTTTCTCTAATATCGGCTTTCTCCAGAAGTGTTTCTAAATCTGCTGGTTTTGTCGCCGACGGTTGTTCGGCGGGTTTTGTTGACTTGGACCTACTTTCTATTGTTTCATTTACAACTGCGTAAGCCCTTCGTACATTTTTTTCTCCCGTAAGGTCAGTTAATACTTGGCGCAGAGTTTCTTTTTCGGAATTTTTTATTTCTTGTGTTTGAGCTGCTTCATAGACCAATCCAATTTCAGGGATCGACCAAGTAGTTTGACCTTCCGTGTAAAAATCTTGTGTTCCAAGTTCAGTAACAAAAGTTTTGTCACAAGCCTCTAGAATCTTTTGCAGTACGTTTATTGGTGTTTCCGGTAAATTTAATTGTTTTGTCACTTTACTTTTTCTTGTGGATTGGTTGTTATTAATTTATATTCTTCTTCGCTAGCTACCACCCTAATTGGGGCGTGATGGGGTCCAGCAAAAAATATTCCTTCACCTACATTTGCAGCAAGAAGAAGTTGTTTTTCACCCTGGCTAAGATAAAAAACTTCTCCGATTTTGTCTATTGCCGCGGGAGATTGTTTTAGTAACACTTGCATGGCGCTGTTTGTAACAATTGCCTTACCAATATCTTGTGCCAAAAAGTCCTCAACGTCCTGCGTAATAGTTGTTAAGCCTAGAAAGTATTTACGAGCCCTTTTAACAACACTCCAAAGGAATTGTGCGGTATCGGGGTACCTCATCATGTGCCAAGCTTCATCAACGACTAGGATGCGCCGCTTTAAGTCTTTTTTAACCTTGGTCCAAATAAAATCAAGAATTATAAACATGGCAATAGGGCGAAGCACATCCTGTAAATCTTTTACAGAAAAAACAGTAAAAGGATTTGTAATATTAATGTTTGTTTGTTTATCAAAAATTCCAACGAATGACCCTCTGACATATTTTTCGATACGGGCGGAAAGATCAAGCGCATCCGGAACTTCCATTCCAATCAGTGTTTTATAAAGATCTTCCATTAGGGGCGGTTCTCGCCCTTGGGTATCAGGATCCATGGTGATTCCTTTACCCCGATAGGTCATAACAAGCGCGCGATCAAGAAGCGCTTCCTGGGTTGGCGTTATTGCTCCCATAATTACCTTTAGAAGAGAATGAAGAGAGAGAATTTTAAGTCCCAGCTGGTTTTCTCCTTCCTCTCTGATTTGGGCAAGGTCAAAGGGGTTAATTTTGCTGGACGTGCCAAAAGAAAAGGAAATAAATTCACCACCGACGGCATCGGCCAGAGTTTTATACTCGCTTTCCGGGTCAATAACTATTACCTCAACCCCAGTCATAAGCGACCTTAAAGCCTCAAGCTTAATGCTAAATGACTTCCCAGCCCCTGATGTGGCAAAGACGACACAATTGGCGTTGGGCAGACTAAACCTGTCAAAAATAATAAATGACTCGTTTTGGGAATTTATTCCATATAAAACCCCAGTATCACTAGATAGTTCGGTTGAGGTTAAAGGAAATGTTGTTGCCACACTGGTTGTATCCATATTCCTGGTGATATTTAATCTATCCATTCCAAAAGGAGCAGTTGAAAGAAACCCCTCTTCCATATCCAAAATGGAATGTTTGGCAACAATAAGAAGAGAGCCTAATTGGGACTCGATTTGACGAGTTACGTTGTTTAATTCATCAACCGAATTGGCCGGAATTGTAATGTAAAACGAAAACTCATAGAATCTTTCGATTCCTTTAACTAGTTGTTCCTGTAAACTTTTGGCGTCTTCAAGTTTGGCAGTGGTTGAAGGGTCAACTATCTTCCCGCGTTCAATATCGGTTGATAGTTCTGCTTCCATCTCTGCAATCTTTCGCCTTAAATCATCAAGAACAGATTTTCCATCGACCGGATAAACATAAAAAGAAATATCTAAGGATGTATCGAAATTAACAACGGGTTCAAGCCATCCCGGGGCAACAAACCTGGGATAACCTCCAACAAAGAGAGTTCGGAAATAAACGTTATTAATTTTTATATAGTCAAAGTCTTCCTCGATTGATTGTGGTGCAATGGCGTCAAGAATACTCATTCCTTGAGCAATGGCTAGATTTGGATTTAGTATTTGGGGTTTCTGCTCCCCACTGGAGACTGGAGACTGGAGATTGGAGACTGGTTTCTGTGGCAGTTTTGCCGTTGCTTTGTTTACAAATTTCCCCACAAAATCCTTAAGTCCCGACATCGGACTTGCTATCTTTTTCATTTGAGGTGTTACTGCTTGTTGTGTTTGTGAGTTTATGTTCTCCATATATTAAAAATTATTTTACTGTTACCTCCGGCTCTTTTTTAACAGCAGGTGGTTCGGGATTATAAATTCGATAATAAAGATCGATTATTTCAGAAGTTGAGAGCTGTCTTAGTTTTAACCCGACCCTGCCTGACTGTCTGATCAGGTGATCTCGCCTTGGATATAAAATTATTTTTGTTTTTTTAATAACATAACTTTTGGGATAAGGAAGTGGTCCACCCCGACGAGTAATGGCTTGGATTGATTTGCCTACTCCAAGTTCAAGCGGAGATAGTGGAATTACTATAAAAAATCTTTTTCCCAAAATCACTCTTTTTTTAACAGAATCATTAATAAAGGCTTGATAACTGTCCATAAGTTGCAAAAGTAGGGAGGTTTTTACTTTTTCTCTCTCTTTGGCTAGAAAATTAAGGTAATTACTAATATCTTTTCTTTGGGTAATAACAACAATTTGAATAGAGAAAGAAAGGGAGTTGATTAAGGCCGCGTAAGCCGCAATTACAGCCGCCTGTTCTTTTTCAGAGAGAAGACCGAAGTTAAGAGAGGTCGATTCCATTACAAGTGCTGCGCCACCGTCTTTGTAAATAACAATGTCGTTTGTAATATCTGCAATCGGCAAATGTTTTTGGGTGGTTGAGGTTATTGGACTGTCAGGAGTTGACAGGTATGGAATTTTGATCATACATCCTCCTTCCTACTATTAAAATTGGTGGAATTAATTGCCCTACTGCCTCAAAATTAACTGGTCGAAATTCAAATTCATCTTTTTCGGTAATAATGTCGTATTTCCCATTGTCAAGCGGTGTGACAATTGTAAAATGCCCCAGTTTATTGCTTTTTAAAGCCCTAATAGGTCTACCGTTTGAATCTCTTATTTCCATAATCGCACCCTCAACAATTCTTCTTACCTGATCAACAACCTGTCCAACAATAATATTGGGGGCAGTTGGGGGATTTGGAGGAGCTGCATCAACAGAAAATTCTGCCTGGTGGGAAGAGATAATCTCCTCACCCGCTATCATTGGAGAAACTACTACCCCACTGCCTGTAATTTTTATGGACTGAACCTCTGGAACCCTTAATTCTTGCTTAACTTCGCCAGGTCCGACTACGCTAGCGACTGGCTGTTGGCTTTGGTGTGTCACCCCTGCAAAAAGGTCGGTTAGAGTTGATAAAAAGCCTTTTTCGGCTTGATCCAGTTTATTAAGTGGCATAGTCGGAACTTCAGCGGTTGGCACTGCCTCCGGTTCGTCCTGAAAAAATTTAGGTTGAGTAGCTAACTTTTGCCAGAAAAATAGAGTCGGAGAATAAATGGCGCGGAAAAAAGCAAATATCCACCTTTCTAGTGGGCGCTCTTCAAGAGGAAGAAAAGCTAAAGCAATTCCAAGTACAACAGAAATAATTACAAGTGGCCACTTAATTATTCCAAGAAGTGGGGCTGAATAAAAAATTAAAGCAACTAGAAATCCACCTGCTAGTTGGAAAAATTGCTTAAGGGTCATATCTCCAACCAACCTAAATTGGTAGCTACTTATATTTTGTGGTATTGGATGTTGTTCCATAAATTTAATGCGAGAGAGTGAAAGAGTATAAGAGTGTAAGAAAAATAAACATTTATACTCTAGCTCTCAAGCTTTTTTGAAAACTGTAAATTAATTTCTTAACTTCAATTAATAAATTTTGCGCATCATCAAATTCCTGATTTGTAAAATACCCAAGTTTTAAACAAAGTTCGAAGTAAAGTTCAATTTCAGTTAAAGAACCTCGACTAATATCCAAAAATCTAATAAATTCCTTTGTCGAACTTTTAGAATAACCTTCAACAATATTTGCCACAATCGAAATTGCAGCCCTTCTGATTTGAGGTAATAAAATATAAAGTTCCTCTTTGGGAAGTTTTTTTGTTAGTTTATAAGTTAGTAATAATAAATCTAACGACTTTTGATAAACAATTAATTTGTGATAGCCTTTTTGTTCCATTGGCAGTTTTACTTACACTCTTACACTCTCACGCTCTTTTACTCTATCTCTAGACTACATCGTGAAGTAACTTGTGCAAGAAGAATCCCTTTTCACACCCTGCCTTATACATCATTATGATATAATGGAGTGTGAAGAAAAGTTTAAAAGTTTTCGAATATAACGCTGTTTTTACCACTGATTTAGATGGTGGTTTTTCAGTTTCTGTACCTGAATTACCAGGTTGTTTTTCTGAAGGGGATTCTTTTGAAGATGCACAGAAAAACATCAAAGAGGCTATAGAACTTTATTTGAAGCCAGATTTAGACAGCAAAAATATTTATTCAATTAATCCTAGGGATCAGTTTATGACCTCAATTAAAGTTCAATTAAATGCCTAAATTGCCACAAATTTCCGGATGGAAATTAGTTAAGTCTTTAGTAAAAGATGGATGGCAAGTTGTAAGCCAAAGAGGAAGTCATGTAAAACTCACAAAAAGGTCTATCGATTTTGGAAACATAACAGTAATTATTCCTCAGCATAAGTTTTTAAAAAAAGGCACACTTTCAAACATTCTCAAACTATCAAACCTGAAAATTAGAAATTAGGTTAATTTTTCCCCAGCACTTGAATTAAAAGCCCTAATAATGCAATACTTAGGTATATGGCAGAAAACCTATTTCCAGAAGGAAATATCAGCCAAGGCCCCGGCACTCTTGGCCACAAAGATCGAATGGTTAATTTTTCATTAGATGACGATGAAGAACAAGAAAAATCGAGAAGACATAGGGCCCAGCAAGAGTTTAATAAAACTAAAAGTAAAGAAAATTATCGCGAGATTGCAGAAGGGAAATATGACTCGATCGTAGATTTAATAGTTGAGGCTAAAACAGAAGAAGACCGTAAATATTGGACATACTTTGCCCTCGAGCGAATAGTTGATTATAACGACGATTGGTCAGCAAGAATTAATAGGGAAGATTTGGCAAAAAGGGTGGCAATGTATAGCCCCGAGAGGGCCGAACTGCAAGGTAAAATATGGGATCCGGAATCACAAGAAGCAAAAAAATATGAAAGTATTCATAAGTCATTGACCATAATTCAAGATGTTGATTTAGTATTTGATCAATGGTTTGGTTTTTTTAAAAAAATGGCTTCATCAGGTAAGATTTTTCAATTGGCGTTTGGGCAGGAACCTGAATACATGCCCCCTGCGCGTTTTAAAAGGATATATGCTGATCTACCTGGTTTTAAAGAGGGGGATGGGGAATGGAAAAGTATATCAGAGCAAATAGATATTTCTCTCCGTGCCTACATATATCTTGCTCTCCAGTCTGACAGAAGATGGGTTGAAGATTTTGAGTGGTATAAAAGTGGGGATGGTTTTAAAAAACTTTTCGTCAATGACGCAACAAGATTGGAATGGACCAGACAATTAAAACTTAAAACGTTGCCCTACGAACGAAATAACCTTGCCTCCTTAAGGGGTAAAACGTTAGAAACGTTGACACCCGCAGAGCTTGTTAAATTAGACGAAGAACCAGCAATGAATAAGTTTGCTGATCCCGGAATGGGATCGTCGATCAACGCTATATCAGAAGCCATGATCGATATACTTTGTGAAGGGAAATATAAAGACAATATGGCAATGAAAATGCAAGCCCGAATTGCTTTGAATTTTGCCGAAAAAACAATGAGGTATTTTGGTTTGGACGCAATGTATGGAACACGCAGATTGGATTATGGCGATGGTGATAAGGCTACTAAAGTTGCGGCAGAGGACTACCCATGGTCAAGCTATTTAACCGATCTTATGCGACCACAGGACGAAGTCACTTATCGAAAACAGAGTTCATATTTTCCTGGTCCTGTTGGCTTTGCTAATTTTGCACCAGACCATATTATGGTTGATTTTTTGAGATTTTTGAGAGTCGCTGACCCAGCTTATCCAGAATCTAAATCAATGGCCAGGTCGGGTTTTGAACTGTTTAGGGATGGCAAGACTGTTGGAGAAATTATGGCAATGGAGGACAGAATTGGAGATTGGGATTATCGAGCCTATTTGATAAGGATTCTATTCGCACTCCGTGAAGATAGCGGGGCGTGGTTAGCATTAAACGGAGATTTGGTAAGGGGTAAAAATAAAGACAATGTATTTGATGAGAAGTTTCTGGAAGATATAGAAAAATCTATACATATAGTTTGCAGAGCTTGGATTCCTACCAAGGGCAGGATTGAAAAATGGACACGCGATAATCGAATCGAAATTGATAAAAAAGCTAAAGATGATGATTTTTTGAGAAAATTAGATGAAAATTATGTCAGTAGGAACGACGTCCTAACAGATGAGGCTATTAAGATGGAAGCCGCTGATAGCGTTCTTTCAAAACATGTAAAAATGGAAAAAAATAAATGGAAAGCCATTGTTTTATTAAACGTAGCCCCCTATCTTTCAAAGGACAAAAGGAAGATTTTAGTACAACGGGCACAAGAGGTGGGCTTTTTGGATGGTGCAATTTTAAATAAACTTCTAAACATTAATTTTGAATTAAAGCCTGAACAAATAATTGGTGAAATGAGGGAGTTTATAAGGCAATCCAAGGATTCTAAAAATTAACTTATTTAATTAAATTACTTCCGGTGGCAGGTACCCCATAAACTAGACGTACGATATTTCATTTTTTGATACGATTTA